>Ga0206677_10000057_pt1 | contig 91045 bp, 129 predicted proteins | sample M130m12015metaG_FD_155475 | JGI IMG/M metagenome (GOLD analysis project Ga0206677, IMG submission 155475) | Ammonia-oxidizing marine archaeal communities from Monterey Bay, California, United States - M1 30m 12015 | ecosystem: Environmental > Aquatic > Marine > Intertidal zone | place: USA... | reverse complement strand
TTGCTTGAAAAAATGAATATTGAGTTTGAAGCAAAAATGCTCGATGAAGACTTTACAAGAGAAGATTTAATGGAAGTTGCTCCAACAGCTCGAACATTTCCACAAGTGTTTATCAATGGAAATAATATTGGTGGGTATGAGCAACTTCTTACCTATATTGAAACAACAAATTTTAACGGAACAGGATTTACCTTATGATTATTGAAAAGCCTTATGAAGTAGGCGATGTGATTAGTATTAAATTAACAAGCGGCGAAGAAGTAATTGCTCGACTGGAGAAAAAAGGAACGTCATCTATGACGATTAAAAAACCAATGATGTTAGTATCTGGCGATGGCGGCGGAGTTGGACTTGCACCCTTTATGTTTACTACTGATCCAACGTCTAGTTATAAAGTGCAAATAAATAGTGTTATGGTTACAGTTAGAACTGCAAAAGATGCAGCAGACATGTATACCAAAGCAACAACAGGAATTGTAACAGTTTAATGCCAGGCATATGTCGCGATAACGATGCAGCAGGAGGCGACTTAATTCCAAGTCAGTCAACTGTATTTGCAAATAATGAAGAAGTTATAGTGAATGGCGACAATGTGGCTGGGCATGGACTAAGCCCCCATAGCAGTCCTACAATGATAGCAGGATCAGCAAATGTTTTTGTTGGTAATATTGCAGTATGTAATGCAGGAGACAATGCAACTTGCGGGCATTCAGCTTCTGGAAGTGGTAATGTATTTGTGGGCGATGTTGCTGTCACTATTAATACTAATGTGTTTAGTAGGCCTGTTTTTATTAGTCCAGAAGAACAAGTAGAGATCCAAGATTGGACTGATCCTACGCAAGAAGGTTTGGAGTACGGGGACGGAGGTATATCTTCGTCTAGACGTAACAATATAAGTCCAGTGACACAAGAAGCAGGCCCTATTCCAGCACCAGCTTCAGATACAGGAGATGGTGTAGAAGAAACAGCTAGTGAACAACCTAGCAACGAGGACGGCCAATATATTATATGGTTATCTCATGTAGACACTAGAGTTAAGCCGCAGGTTGTATCTAATTTAGAAAATTTAAGCCAAACTGTAGGATATGCACTTACAGTAACAAGTGGCTATAGAAGCCCAGAATATAATTCAAGTGTTGGTGGAGCAAAGAAAAGCCAACACATGCAAGGTAATGCAGTTGATATTGTACAAACCGGCCTTACACAACAGCAACGCCAAGAATTTATTCAAGCAGCAATTGATAGTGGATTTACAGCCATAGGAATATATAATACATTTACGCATATTGATATTCGTGGATCCAAAGTAGCATGGGGCTCTAATGGTAGTAGAACTGGACTACCTAAATATCCTTGGGCGCAACAAGTGCTTGGTAATAACGGATATGCAACCAGCTAAAAAAAATTAAAAAAAGTAACCTTTTTTACTTGACACCTAAGTGTCTTACTGTTATATTAGTAGTGTAATTAAAAGAAGATGGAGTTTAAATCAAATGCGAGCTACTCAATACGCTGACGGTGTTAAGCGTATCAATGCAAAAATAGAAGTGCCTTTAAGTGCTACTGATGTAGGAGATTATATTCTGTGTGCAATAAAGCACCAAAATATTAATCTAAATAAGGTACAACAACTTAATAAAAGACAACTATTTCAACTTGCAAAAGATGAGATACTGGTACTAGGCACAGGTAGCCCTACTGAAGCTGTCTTTGATGTAGATAGTGAAACTAAAATTATTGTACGCAACTATGTGAAACAAATGTTTCCAGAACTTTCATAGGAGAAAGAAATGAAAAAATTATTTTTATCAGCCCTTACTGCAACAATCATGCTAACAAGCTCATTCGCTGTAGCAGGTACAACAGTTATCCAGAGAGAAGGATTTGTTATTAAAAGTGCACCTATTTACAGCAATGATGTATCAAGTGTTCCTAAACAGACCTGTAGAACTGTTGATGTTCCAATTTATGGCCAAACGCAACGTAGTGGTGCTAGTGGTGCTGACGTTCTTGGTGGAATGATTATTGGTGGACTATTAGGAAAAGGTATTACTGGCAAAGATAATGGAGCCGCTGCTGGCGCAGTATTAGGCGGAATTATCAGTGCAGACAAAGGTAAGTCAAAGAGAGTTATTGTTGGATACCAACAGCAACAACAATGTTCTACAGAGTATGTACAATCAAACACACGTAGAATTGACGGTTACCTTACAGTGGTTGAAGTACCTTCTTTAGACTACTACCGATATGAGTTTGTAAGCCAAAAGCAATATCGTAATAATGAAAAAGTTATGTCAAGCATTAGAGTTAATGTAGGACAATGATAAATAAAACAGTATATAACGCTCCTATAGCTCAGTTGGTAGAGCAACTGATTTGTAATCAGTAGGTCCGCGGTTCAAGTCCGTGTGGGAGCACCATTAATGCGCCTGTGGTGAAATTGGTAGACACGCTAGATTTAGGTTCTAGTGCTTTACGGCGTGGGGGTTCAAGTCCCTCCAGGCGCACCAAGATAGGGTTGTTACTTAATAAACACGCATAGGGCCACGGTTAGCCTTATAGGACATAAAAAGACGATAAAACTAATATAGAAACACCTCTATTTCCAATTTGGAAATTTGTGAAGATAAAAACGGACAGTGTAGAGGCACACAACTAGGAAAACATATAGAGAATATTATAAGTATATAGGATAATAAATGAGACAACAATTACTAGAAGCATTACGAAGCCATGCAGATGGCCAAATAGCAAAACACAAGGCAAATGTCGAAGTGTATTTGCATCAAGTGGTTGGTATAGGAGAACATAGTGATATCGTAACAACACTTGAACTTGAAATAGAACAGATTGCAAAGTACGAAGAACAACTACAAGTACTTGATAAATATTTCAAGTAACAGTTTGGGGCCTTAGCTCAGCTGGGAGAGCGCCTGCTTTGCAAGCAGGAGGTCAGGAGTTCGATCCTCCTAGGCTCCACCAAACTTTTTAAACCCTTAACTAACTTAGTTGAGGGTTTTTTGGGTGAAAGATCCCTGTTAGCTCAGTTGGTAGAGCAATTGACTGTTAATCAATTTGTCGCTGGTTCGAGCCCAGCACAGGGAGCCAAACGCGAAAGGAGAGGTGGTAGAGTGGTCGATTACGTTGGTCTTGAAAACCAATGAACAGCAATGTTCCGTGGGTTCGAATCCCACCCTCTCCGCCATATACATTATGAAAGTTTTTATTACTATATTATCAATTGTATTTGCAAGTATGGTGCATGCAAAAGAAGTTGAAATGAAATATTATGATTTTGAAGTTGTTAGGATTATCGACGGAGACACTGTCGTATTCAATGCAGATTTTTTGCCAGCACCTTTAAAGCAACAGTTAAGTATAAGAGTATATGGAGTAGACACTCCTGAAAAAAGTTGGAGAGCTGAATGTAATAGCGAAGCAACTCGTGGAGAACAAGCCTCTAAATTTACTACTAAACTTATTGATTCAGCTAAAGAAATCAAGGTTGGAATCTACAAGTGGGATAAATTTGGTGGCAGAGTATTAGGTGACATATTGATAGACGGAAAGAGTCTAAGAAAGCAATTAATTAAAAAAGGCTTTGCCAGAGAATATTACGGTGATAAAAAAGAATCATGGTGTAATTGATGTTTACTGTAGAGTTTAATTTTGATAACACTGAACTACGTGTATTGGACGATACAGGAAGACATGAAGAAATTATTATTAGCTTCATGGAAGACAGTGTAAAAGTAGAACAGTACAACGCTAAAAGTGATTTATATACAAACGTATTGATGTCACCAGAACAATGGGACGAAATTTTAAGTGCCATGCAAAGTACTGAAGGAGCATTTATTAAGCGGGCGTAGCTCAGTGGTAGAGCCTTTCGTTGCCAACGAAACTGTCGTGAGTTCGAATCTCATCGCCCGCTCCAATATAGAGACATAGCTCAGTTGGTTAGAGCATTCGCCTGATAAGCGAAAGGTCGGTGGTTCGAGTCCACTTGTCTCTACCACGTGACAATAAATTACAACTACGCGGTTGTAGCTCAGTTGGTTAGAGTATCGGCCTGTCACGCCGAGGGTCGCGGGTTCGAGTCCCGTCAACCGCGCCAAATAACAAAAGGTAAAATATGAATATTGAATTATTAAAAAACTTATGTGAAACGCCAGGCATTGCTGGTAGTGAAGAAAATTTACGAAATCTTATCTTAGATGAAATTAAAGACTTGCCGTGTGATCATGAAATTGATCCTATGGGTAATTTAATTGTGCATTGTAGGGGAGCAGGATTAAACGGACCAAAAGTAGAGCTACTTTGTCATATGGACGAAATTGGATTTATTGTAAATTATATTAATGACGATGGATTTATACACGTTCAACCACTAGGGGGATTTGACGCAAGAAATTTATTCTCTCGCAGGGTACTAGTATGTACAGATAATGGCAATTACAAAGGTGTAATGAATCCTGCAGGATTGCCTGTGCATCTTGCAAAGCCAGAAGATAGAAAAAAAGTACCCAATCCAGATGAATTTATGATTGATATTGGTATGGGCAAAGATACCAAGGATGTTATTGAAATTGGAGACTACGTGGTCATGGACGAGCCGTTTCTAGAATTGGGAGAACATAGAGTTGTTAGTAAAGCACTAGATAATAGAATTGCATGTTGGTTAGGTATTGAAGCATTACGTAACTTTAATGGACATACTGATCTTTACGTTGTATTCACAGTACAAGAAGAAGTAGGCCTGCGTGGTGCTAAAACAGCATCTTATAATGTAAAACCTGATATTACAATTGGTTTGGATGTAACACTTGCTTGTGACACACCAGGGGTACCAGGAAACAAAACTACTAGTAAACTAGGCGAAGGATTTTGTTTAGGTATTAGAGATGCAAGTATGATATCAGATAAAGAATTAGTAAAGACAATTGTAGCAATTGCCAAAGAAAAAGATATTCCAATGCAACGGGTAGCCTCTGGTGGAGGCGGACAAGATGCCGCAGGAGGCCAACAAATAGCAGGAGGATCTAGAGCTATTAATCTAGCTGTAGGCACTAGATATATTCATACTGTTACTGAAATGGCGGACAAGCGAGATTTGCAGGCTACTAAGGATATTTTACTAGCCTATCTCCATACCCTTTAATATTTCCATAATATCTAAAACATCACTAGGCTTGGCATAGTAATCTGTGTCAAGCCATTCCTTTTTTGGAGTAATATATGGACAGTCATAACTATGATCTCCATTACCTGGCTCAAAAGTACAATAATTATGCACACGTGCAATTACAGGCAAATGTGTAATTCCAAGTTTAGGCGCCAAGTATATCCTATGATTGCCTGTATCTAACCTAACCTTTCTACTCCACACACCAACACCTAGAATTATAGGGTCTACAATTCCATTCTGCATTATATCTTCCATAAGTGCTAAATCATCATTAGGACTATAGGCATTATTTCTATATGGGAATAAAATGCTAACATGCATTTTTTGTATTAAGTTGCGATCCATCTTTGTAAAAAACTTTTTCTTTCATAATTGCGTTGCTCGACTCTGTGCCAAGATTTGTCATTCGTTAAAAATATTGTACAGCTATTTGTAATTAGTGGAAGTTCTATTACATCTGTTTCACTGTTACTCATTACGATTGTGCCGCCATCTTTATATGATTTAGGCTGTAAGAATACCTGTAGTGTCATTATAAACTCGCCTTTGTCTCTATGGGGAGGTTGTAATGTATTTTTGTCTGTATCGTCTTTGAAAGATTGTTTGGTAATATACTCTCCAGGAAAATAATCAAATATTTCGAATAGAGATTGTGTAAATGTATCTCCTTTCAATATATTCATTTCATTATTAGGCTTTTTGACTGTAAACCAACTACTTTCTTCGTCAAATAAATCTTCCCAATCTAAACTTTCATGCATTGCGAGAAATTTTTCCAAAACAGGTTCAGGAAAGAAGTCATTAATAACTATATACTTCCAAGGGTCAGTTACTAATTTCGCATTGGTAATTTTATTTGTAATATGTTCTAAAAAATCAGACATCAAAACATTCCTTCCAATCTATACCTCTAACTTTACTTAATGTATCATAGTATCTAATCATTTTAGATCTCAAAATTTCCTTCTTTTGTTTACCGCTATTATATACAAGCAACTTGTTTACTTTTTTATTTCCTAAACTCATTGCTTTTTCTATAATTTCTTCATTAGCTAAGAAAGGTTGTAAATATTCTGGACTATAGACACTGCATGGATTCCAGTCTAAGTTTCTCTCATTACAAAACTCAACAAGTTTATCTAATTTATGTAGACTACCTGCTTGTAAACTTGTTTCAACATTACAGTGTATATTTTTATAACTTTGCATTTTGTCTATATTCTTAGTAAGTTTTTTCCACTTAATTGGCCATCTAATAAAATCGTTAGCTTTGTCAAACCCATCAATACTTAGGTTCATATTCACTTTGTCAAATTGTTGTAGACATTCTTGTAATTTGCCACCAAAACTACTTCCATTACTTGTAAGTTGGATAAGTGGCTTAGTGCTATGTTTTGCTACAATTGCAAGAAAATCATCTACTAATCCACGTACTGTTGGTTCTCCTCCAGTAAAACGTATTTTTTTACATTGTGATGCTAGTATGGCTATCTCTTCGAACTTTTCAGGATCTTCAAACCAATTTCCTGTAGGGCTAGTAAAGTTACGTCTATACTTTAAAAGTTCACTATTCTTTTTATTTTCTTCTTCTATAAGGCTACTATTATATGCACTACACATTATACAACCTGCGTTACAAATATTCCCAAATTTAATTTCCATATCGTATACAGAAAATTCTGTTTTATCTGGATATCTGAAGTTTCCACTATGTACCATGCCTTCAACACCAGCCTGTTCATCCAATACACATTCTTCACAGCCTTTAGCGAACCTACCATTAGATAGATCATTAATGATGTCTTTATAAAAATTACTATTAAGATAATCCTGTAAGGTATTTGTAGCAACAAGAGGTTGTCCTTCAGATTCTTGCCAAGCACAACATGGTCTATAGACACCTGTACTACTAATACTTAAATGATTTAATGGCCATTTGCACTTCATAATTATATTTATATACATACATAATAAAGGCTTGACAATAAATAATAAATGTATTATAGTAAGTTTAACAGTTTAGAAATGCATACCGGAGCAGATACACCTGCTTTTCAGTGTATGGGACAAGGCCTCACAAGGGCGCAAGCGAGTATGTATTTCTAAACTGTTAGGGTAGTTGGCTGAGTGGTTTAAAGCACCCGCCTACTAAGCGGACGAGCGTTAATAGCGTTCCTAGGGTTCGAATCCCTAACTGCCCGCCACAGTGGTCCCTTCGTCTATCGGTTAGGACGCCAGGTTTTCAACCTGGAAAGACGGGTTCGATTCCCGTAGGGACTACCACTTAATTTGGTTTAACTACCAATAAGTTTATCATAGCTATTACATGCTAATTCCTGCTTTGGTTCATTATAATCATCCAAAACAATCATATGTAAACGATCTTGATCTGTATCATTATATACACAATGCAATCTTGAGACATCCATAAAACGAATATCTCCAATTTCCCAAGGAACTGTTCCTGCTTTTTCTTGAGCAAATAAACAATTGCTAGGATTCGTTAATGCTATATTATATGTCATTAAACGCCAAGCATTTTCGCCAGTATCGCTATGTATACCAATCCAACCTCCTGGACGCAATAACATAAATCTTACACGATTTAATCTATCTGAAGATGGCCAGACATCTTTAAACCATTCTGTTGTCCGTGGACAAAATTCAGCAAGCTCTGTCCAGCTATGTTCTTGTTCCACTCCAGGATAATATCTAGGATTATCAGTATACATAGATCCAGAACCAGGTTCGCCTTGTGCATGCAGCGCCATACTAAACCATCCAGGATGGGCGTTAGCTCGCTGTTTTATAAAATATTCACTAGCGTTGTATGCCTCATCAACCATTTCTTGGACTGGTAAGTTGGGAAGATCAAACTTTAACGTTGGTGCTCTTGATTCCTCACTAATCCATTTAGCATATTCCTGCCTTATATCTATATCGCCTTGCCAGTTATCAAATTTTGTAGGCTTAGGTTGTATAAGCTCATAATGCTCATATTGTTGTGATTCTTTTATAAAATATTTTATAGTTTCAATATCAGCACGATTATTATCATTATATTCCATAGTTTTATTTATTATAAATAAAACTGTTGACAATTACATTAACAGGTGTTATATTAAATTATATTGGAACGTAGCATAATGGTAATGCATCGCTTTTTGGTAGCGCAGAGTATAGGTTCGAGTCCTATCGTTCCAGCCATTACTTCTTTTTACAATATATTTGACAAGTTTTTAAAACTGAGCCCTGTGGGTTTTCATGCGAAGGGAAAACTTCCCTGAACATTTTATCATCCAGTATTTTGTCAATAGAATGTTTGTCAATATTATTCCAATCTGGATCATCTTTAAATTTGTCTGTAAGTACTTTATCTTCAATAGGATGTTTTTCATCATAATGGGATGCCAAATGACAACATGGCCATACTCTGCCCTGTGCAGTAACTTCAAACATTTTTCTATATGACAAATGTATCACGTGGCAATCAAGACAGGACATTTAAAATACTCTCCACTCTATTGCGAAGTTCAGGTGTCAATCTACCATGAAATCCTCTGTTTATGATAAAGCTAATTTTAATATCTAAGTCATCAGCTATTTGTTTGGCTTCTTCTATTTGATGCCAATTCCATTCAAATATTATAAACTGCCAGTTGATTCTATTGCTTTTGCTTTTAAATGCTAACATATTTTCCCATGCTCTTTTAAAGTCAACACCTTCTCTATATTTCCAATTAGTGTCGTGATCAATACCATCAATACCAAATATAATTTCTATCTTATCGTATTCACCTATCTTTTCATACCACTTGGGTTGTCGTAATCCGCCATTTGTGTTTATTTCTATTGCACTAACATGATCAGAAGACTGCAAATAATCTACAATTTTATCTATCTGTGGATGCATTATAGGATCTCCAAACTCTCCACATAGCTGTGCATGTAAAAATTTAGATCTTGGCAATATAGACTTTATACTATCAAAACGATGCTTAAGAGTTTCCAAAGGAACATGTGTTGGTGTTAACCAATCAACCATTTCTCCTGTATCAGTATTTGTTCTAGGGCATGTCCTGCATTTAGATTGGCAGAATGTCGTTACAGCAAAGTCAAATGCATATTCATATTTGTCCATAATTATATTTATATTGCTTGACTTAAATGCTAAGTATGCTAATATGTAACTATAAGGGTGTGGTGTAGTGGCAACACGTCAGTCTCCAAAACTGAAGATAGGGGTTCGATTCCCTTCACCTTTGCCAATTCGCATAAATAAGAGTGTTACTGCCTGATCGGCGCTAGTTCTAGCTAGTATTTCACATTTGGCTTTATGGGGCCACATCTACCATATGATCCTTTAAGGGAATGTGATGAAAAAAATTTACTTTACACAGATTAATAATATTATTGCAGATGCGACCTTTTTGCCGTTATCGGTTGCTTATCTGTGGGAGTATTGTAAAACACAAAAAGATATTATAAAAAATTGGGAATTGGGTGGTATTATTTTTGAAAGAGATACTACTGAAAACTATGTAGAACAAATACAAGATCCTGATATAGTTGCAATTAGTACGTATGTTTGGAATTGGCAAGCAAGTCAAGAACTAGCAAAACAAATTAAGCAAAAATATCCAGACTGCAAAGTTGTAATGGGCGGCCCACAAGTGCCTTACAAAAAGCAATGGTTAGAGGAAAATACAGATATATGTGATATAATTATTACATATGCTGGAGAAAGAACTTTTGCTGAAATACTTAGAAATAATTTAGATACGCCTGGTATTTTAAGTTTAGATCATGATTATAAAGCCCCTAAACCAGACAAATATATAGATGATATTCCAAGTCCTTATCTTAGTGGACTTATGGATAGCCTTATGCAAAAAGGCAAAAAATATAGTGCTATTATAGAAACAAATAGAGGTTGCCCATACCAATGTACATTTTGTGACCAAGAGGCACTCTACTATAATAAAATAGCAAAGTTTGAAGAAAAAAGAGTTCTAAAGGAAATAGACTGGGTATCAAAGAAGAAAATTGACTTTCTTTATTTTGCAGATAGTAACCTAGGTATTTTTGAACGTGACTTAAAAATTATGAAAAGAGTTGCTAAAAATAAAGTAAAAACAGGATATCCTAGAAATATTGACTACGCTACAGCAAAACAGTCACCAGAGAGAGTTACAGAACTAGGTAAAATTCTTAATCAGGAAGCAGGTATTAGTAGAGGGATGACTATTGCTTTACAAAGTATGAACCCAGATACATTGGCTGCAATTAAACGTGTTAATGCAGCAAATGACAAATTAAAAGAAACTATAGACGACTTTCATAAAAATGGTGTTGATAATTACTGTGAGCTTATATTAGGACTACCTAACGAATCTTTTGATAGTTGGATAAATGGTATTGCACAAATTTTAGACATAGGAAGTGATCATGCATTACAAATGCATCCACTTAGCATTGTACCCAATACTCCTTTTATGCAAGACGACTATAAAAACTTATATGGATTAAAATATACTGCAACACCTGCACCTGCAGGAGGCAATACTTATCCAGAAGATAGCAACAACGAGATAGATTACATTTGTTATTCAAGTAATACTATGACAGAGGAAGAATGGATAGATTGTTACTTCTTTACCAAAGGCATTGTTATCCCACATCATTATCATGGATTCAGCCAAGTTATTGCAACTTATTTAAACAGAGAGCTCAATGTTCCTCTTATAGAATATTATAAATTTTTGTTTGAGTGGAGCAAAATAAGTAGTGGTGCATTACATAAAGAATATGTTGTTCATACTGACAGTGTAAAGGATAGTTTATTTAAAAATAAACCATGGGGCAGGCCAGTTTACAAATCACAAGATAACTTCCATATGCAAGATAATGGAGCAACTGCATCTTGGCTATATACAAATATAGATGAAATTTATAAAGAATTAAAAATGATTGTAAGTGCTAGGTGGGATCTGGATATTACTGAATTGCTAGAGTACAATAAGCATATATTAGATAGATACAATAGATCAACAGACAGTAGAACATTTACTAAAAATTATACTAATTGGTTTTTGAAAAATGATCCTTTAAAAGACGTAGAAAGTGAAGTTACTGTAAAAATAAAAAACTATAAGGACATCTTGGATCATGCAAAACATTTATTTTGGTATGGTAGAAAAGCAAAAAGATGCTTCTTAGAAACAAATGAAAGGGTAATAGAATATGATCAGGATAGCTGATATTATACCAGATGTAAAAACATTACATAAGACTGGATATACAACAGAATGGAAAAGTACACACGAACTTTTTAAAGATAAAAGAATATTACTTATAGGCGTACCAGGTAGTTTTATTGTTGAGTATGCCGCAAGCCAAATGCGTACATATGAATTCTTTTACACTAAATTTAAAGAGTTGGGAATAGATGAGATTTGGGTTACAAGTACAGAAGATACATATGTACAACGTGCTTGGTTGAATAGTGAAGGTATCACAGATATACAAGCACTTCCTGACCCTGCATACGAATGGGCAGAAAAAATTGGCATGTTGGAAGACATGTCAAAAGAAGGATTAGGAAAAAATCGTAGTCATAGATATAGTATGATCATAGACAACCTTATTTGTAAAATTGTAAAGTATGAAGATTTTACACATAATCCCATGACATGCTTTCAAGTAAGTGATGCAAATAGTATGCTAAACTATTTGGAAAACATAAAAACAACATATGAAAGGTTTAATGATGAAGCGAGAGATACAATTACCGCTGACGGAAAAAGCAAGTGAGTATGCTTGTGAATTACCAACACTGTGGTATGATAGAGATTTTTTATTAGATCATGTAAATGGTATTGCTGATGATAATTGGTATGTATTTGATTGTGGGCATATACGTTGGACAGTACATGAAACAATGGATACTCCAAGATTAGAGTCTAAGAATTATAAGTTTACTGAATTTCACAAAGAGCTTGCAGAGCTTTTTAATCCTCCTATTATGCCAGATACAATGCTATATACAAATACGCCAGTTGGTGGTATTCCTCCTCATCAAGACAGAAATAGGTTAGCAATTATAAACTTTGCAATTAGAGGAAAATATAATGAAAGTAGTCCACAAACATTTTACAACGACTTTGATAGAGACACACTGGAGTTTGAAATGCTTTATACAGAAAGCGAGCAAACAAATGTAATGGCTCCTTGGTTGTTTAGTGGACCTAAAATACATGGTGTTAAAAATATAGATGATACAGACAGAAGTATACTTAGTGTTTGTTGGAGACATCATACATATGAACAAGTATTGTCGGGTCTAAAAGATGGATCTTTTGTAAATTGGGACGTAAACGAGCGTAACAAAAGGATTAAATTTATATGATGGATAAAAAAGACAGAGCGTTAATGCGTTTACATAGCATGGAAGACTGGCTTGAGATGAAGTCATTTAATCCTAAAAACCTAATAAAAGAAATGGAAAGATATCAAGATGATTGGAAGCCGTATAATGTACGTAAGCCAAACAATCGTTGGGGACTTAGTATTACAAGTTTGGATGGAGAACTAAGCGGCATTCCAGACTTAGACAGTTTATATGAATATAATAAAAATAATGGTACGAATATAACAAATCAAGATATTAAAACTTACACAGATGTATACGAAGATAGTCCAGAGCTACAAAAAATTATTGAGCCCTGGAAACCATGGTTAGGTAGATGTCACTATTTAAGATTAGATAGTGGAGGGTTCTTTCCAGAGCATTATGATATTAATAAACTTGATTATAGTTATGAGGATGCAAGGCTAATTGCTTTTGTAAATAAGTGTAGCAAAGATACAATGAAGTTTATATATGGTGACCAAGTCTTAAATGTAAAAGAAGGCAGCTTATATTACTTTAATGCAAGTAAGCGTCATAGTGTGTTTAGTATGACAGACAATTGTATTATGATTGTATTTTGTCTAAACTTTGATGAAAAATTATATGAAACAATTATTGAAAATTATAGGTTAAAATAATGACGAATTGGTACCACAGAAAAATAGATTTAGAATATGATCCAAGTATTTTTAGAGACCTGATCGAATTTGCAGAAGAATCTGATGAATGGAAAGATGGCTATGATCAAAACGGATTGCAATGGAATGTGAGAGAGCTGGATGTATTTGAATCAGAATTTCCTATTTTAGAAGAAATTTATCAGGGATTAAATTTTGATTTTGGGCATCGTAGTTGGTTTATTAGCAGTGTAGAGCCTGGAGGATTAGTAAATCATATTGATCAAAGGAAATGGGCAAACTTTGGTATACCTCTTATGGGAGACTTCGAATCTACGCCACAATACTTTCATGATCAATTTAATCATAGGGTAGAAAGTTTTGTATTAGACAAGCCTACAATTTTTAACACTCGTATGATGCATAGTGTTCCAAGATTAAAAGAAGCAACAGGTCCTAGGTGGGCTTTAATGATGGACTTATTTGACTGGCCAGATGATCTATTCCGTAAAACAGATCAAGGAAGAATTTGGACAGATACTGAGCATTTTAAATACAATGGATAATCTATACTTTATACAACTACCTTTATCGAGAAGCATGGCCTGTTTGCCCCAAGCTATAGGCACTATTTGGGGATATTGCGAGCAGTTTAAAGAAGTTACTGATAGATATCAGTTGGCAGGTGTCTTGTGGAAAGACGATATTGAAATAGTAAATCCTAAGGTTATAGCAGCAAGTTGTTACATGTGGAATTGGAAAGAAACATATGACTTGCTAAAAAAGATTAAAAAAGAATATCCCGAATGTATTATTATAGTAGGTGGTCCAGATCCAAAATACACAAGTGAATGGTGTCGAGAGCATCCAGAAGTAGATGCAGTGATTGCTTACTATGGCGAAGAAACAATGCGTAAAATACTTACTAGTGATAGTTTAAATTTGCCAGGTATTGTTACTAAAGACTTTAATAATGCACTTGAAGCAGAATATGCAGATCCTAAATTGATACCCAGTCCTTATTTAAATGGATTTTTTGACAAGCTGTTGGAAGGGAATAAACAGAAAATACGTGTTGTGTTTGAAGGTAATAGAGGATGCCCTTATAGTTGTAGTTTTTGTGATATAGGACATAAAAAGTATCAAAAGATACAAATGTTTGACACAGATAGATGTTTAGCAGAATTAAAATGGATATGCGATAATAATGTAAGAGCTGTAGATGTTGCAGATAGTAATTTTGGTATATTTCCAAGAGACGAAAAATTGGTTGACTTTATTGTAGATCAAAAAATGCAAGGAAACTTTGATGGCAGTTTCATGCCCACATGGGCAAAAACTCACGGAGAGCAAATTATTAAACTTGCTAAAAAATTACAAGAAAGCGGAGTTGATGAAATATTTGGATTTAGTTTACAAAGCACTAATCCAGAAACACTAGACAATGTAAAACGTAAAAATACATATGATATCAATGGATTTATTCCCATAATAAAAGACATGTCAGATAATAATTTAAGTAGCTATACTGAATTAATATTTCCTATGCCTGGCGATACTTTATTGAATTTTAAGAACGGATTACATGAAATATTAGATATGCCAGCCCCTTTCCAGATGATGCAAATTAATACTTTAAGTAGATTGAGTAATACAGAGTTTAATACAGGATTTAAAACTTTAACTTGGGCAAATATTAAAGGTACAGCAAAGCCTTACGATAACGATGTTATAGATGAAATATGTGTATCAACAGATACACTTACAAAAGAAGAAGTATTTGAAGGACTTTTTTATTCTAGATCATTTGTAATTCCAATGTATTGGTATGGATTAGCAACATATATGCTTAATGAAAACTATACACTGCATTCTAATAGAAGTGAACTAATTATAGATATGTATAATAAACTTTTTGATATTCCTAAATTTAAACAGCTTAAAAGTGAAATGAAAGATCATTATTTTAAAAGTATTGACAAATACGACCATATAGGATATAGTATAATTAATAATTTGACTGAGTATTATACAGACACAGCATATAGTCATTTATACTATGTGCAAAATAATATATATGATGTATTAACAGAGATGTATCCTGAATATGGTTATATTACTGGCCAAAATAAAAAAGATATGAAATGTATTGATAATTTGGAAGACTGGCTACAGGATATACATGTAAGAGGACGATTTACTAGGGCATGGAAAAATTAACTTTTAATAAAAAATATTATTTTAATAAATACAAATAGAGAAGAGTTTATCTGATAAACTTTGGCTCGGACAAAACATTTTACGTCTTAGACGGAATAGAACCTGTCCCAATTACATCTAGAAGTGCTTTTAAAGCACACACAGTTATACCTTTAGTTTAAGGATAGAATGTGTATTTTCCAAACAATTGAGACAACAAATGGGTATAGACCATTTAGAAAGGTACTATTACGAAAATGTATAAAAATCCACTTAATAAATTAGTATGGGATAAAGTGCAGGAAATGTTTGGTTGGAACATTGCGCCAGAATCTCCCATTAACCAACTTCCATTTACACAGGAGTTTATAGCTGCCTGTGAACAAGAATTTAGTATGCAAGTCAGAGATACACATTATCCAATACACTTGTATAAAGTAAGTCATTGGCAAAATTTGACAATGGAGGACTTTGTAAAAGAAATAGATAAACAGTATCAGCATAATTATTTTGTTGGAGAAAATGGAACAAGTACTACAGGTGTAGTTGGTGAAATAAAAGATATAAATGATAAACCCATTGCAAATAAATGGAATATACGAGGACAAGCACTTGTAGATAGATTGCAGGCTATGCAGGCTGATAATCCTGACCTCACTATATTGGATATGGGTTGCGGTGTTAATGAATACAAAAAGTATCTTAACAATGTGACAGGTGTAGATCCATATAGAGAGGAGGCAGACATACTTGCCAAGCAAAGTGACTTTGATCCTCAAGGACAGACATGGGATGTAATTATATGCTTTGGTCCAATGAATTGGTATACGTATGATGAGCAATATCGTAATATGGCAAAGCTAAAGGAATGTTTAGCACCCAATGGGCTATTATTATGGAGTCACAACCATAACTATTATAAACTATTTCAGCCAGATGCAGAACATGCACACACATGGCTTCATGGAGACTTATCTGATGCACAACGTAATAGTGCTTTCTTTTTTGTAGATAGAGATTGGAAATATACTTGGTACTTTAATAATACAGAACACAGTATGTCAACATTAGCTAAACATGTAGGACTTAAAGTATCTAAAATAGATTATGATCATTGTAATCTATACAGGCCTCCTATGTGGAGATTATTTGTGGAGATGACTCATGAAGAATAGATGGGATGTTACAGTAGAAACAAGTAACTATGATTTTAATCCTTTTAGAGAAAGTGATCATGGTAGTGGATTCAGAACTGTAGCAAATATATACGAAGACTGGACAGAAGAAGTAAAAACAGCTCGTAGTAAAGAGTATGATTTTTACTGGCCGTCACCAGTAGCACCTGACGGCGATCATTTTAGTTATGATTATGAAGAATTGTTGTGTAAAGATTGGGGTATACCAGAAGACCATGTGATTTATAGACAGTGGACAACTGATGAAACAACACCAATATTAAACAGCCTAGCTGACAAAGTAGGGCTTGCTGATGCACAAATAAATATACAGACACAATATACAGGTATGATGTTACATTTACATATAGACAGCTTGACAGGTCTACGTAAAGAAAGATCAGATAATGCTGCAAGTAGAGCAACAGATGTAGAATGGGGGAGAGTGTTCGTAATGTTAGACGAATGGGCTCCAGGACATATTATTCAGTTTGGTAATACTTATGTACATCCTTGGAAAAAAGGGGATGTAATTTGGTTTGACTGGTCAAACATACCTCATAGTACAGTAAACACAGGCCCTTGGCCAAGAAGTTTAGCTAAAGTTACTGGCAAAGTAACAGAAAAATACAAAGAATTTGTACAAGCAAGCCTCTAAATTAAACAGGTGTATTACACCGCCTTTAGGCACATAAAAATCTCAATAAGGAAATAGAAAATGAGAAAATTATTATCAGTCGCTCTAGCGACTATAACACTATCTTTTGCGACTACTGCACAAGCAGCAGATTGCGAAATCGTAATTTCAGAACCCAACTGGAGTTCAGGACAATTTATGGCATACTTAGATAAGTTTGTAGCAGAAACAGTATATGGCTGTGAAGCAGAACTAATGCCAGCGGCAAGTATTGCAATTGCAACAAGTATGACAGAAAAAGGTACACCACATATCGCGGGTGAATTTATTAGCGTTAGTGTAGGCGATGTAGTAGACCAAGCAATTGCAGAAGGTCGTATTCTTGTGGCAAATGCTGACCCATATCAGGGCGGCGCACAAGAAGGATTTTATGTAAGTAAAAGTGTGCTAGACGCAAACCCAGAAATTAAAACAGTAGAAGATCTATTGGAGCATCCAGAGTTAGTAGGAAACAAAGTATTCACATGCCCAGGTGGTTGGGGATGTAATGCAACAATGACAAATAACTTACTTGCATTAGATGTAAAGTCAAAAGGTTTTGAACTAATTGTTCCAGGCTCAGGTGCAGCATTTGACGCAAGTATTGCAAATGCAGATGCACGTGGACATGGCTGGTTTGGTTTTTATTGGGCGCCAGCAGGTATGCTTAGTAAGTTTGGTCTTGTGCCATTGCCAACTACAGCAGGTTATGCTGGTGACGAATATTGGAACTCATGTGCAACAGATGTAGATTGTGCCAATCCACAAGTTTCAGATTTTCCAAAACCAACTATCCGATCTCTAATGGCACCAGGTTTTGCAGCAGACAATACTGCAATGGTATCATACCTAGCAAAGCGTGATTTTAGTATTGATGAAATCAATGCACAGCTTATTGATATGGAAGCACAACAATCGACAGCTGAAGAAGCAGTAGAAGACTTTTTTCGTAATAATGAAGAAATTTGGACAGACTGGTTTACAGCAGAAGAAGTAGCAACAATTAAAGCTGCTCTTTAAATATGGAAAGTGAGTTTTTAGAAGAGTTTCCTAGCCTAGATAAAAGTATTCTTAAATTAATTAGGCGTACATTAGATAGCAACTTTTTTGAGTTTAGTAGAAACTATGGGGAATTAATTGAAAACTCACTTTATCCATTTCAATTTCTAATTGATGTAAGCGAGGCATTCTTTGTAGACATGCCATGGATAGTTGTACTATCCACGCTTACATTAATTTGTTTTTACACTACAAAACATTTTAAGTTTACTCTTACATTTACAGCAATACTATTGTTTATAGGTTTGTTTGGTATGTGGGAATCTGCAATGATTACACTTAGTATTGTAATTATAAGTGTTTGCATTTGTGTTATAATTGGTATACCTGTTGGTATATGGATGTCACAACACAAAAGAGTACGATCATTTATACTTCCAATACTAGACTTTATGCAAGCTATACCTAGCTTTGTGTATCTAATTCCTATTATTATGCTTATTGGTATTGGAGATCTACCAGGCCTGATTGCTATATGTGTTTACGCTATTCCTCCTATTATAAGATTTACTGATCTTGGTATAAGAGAAGTAGATAATGGTATGATAGAAGCAGCAAAAGCTCTGGGTATGAAGCCGTGGGCTACTATGGTAAAGATACAAATACCTTTAGCATACACAAATATATTTGCAGGATTGAATCAGACTATTATGATGGCACTAGGTATGGTAGTAATTGCAAGTATGATTGGTTTGCAAGGTTTAGGAGCAAACGTACTAACAGCAATAACCCAACAGCGATTAACTATTGGGCTATTAAATGGTTTAGCAATTGTATTCCTTGCAATAATATTGGACAGATTGACACAATACTGGTGTGCTAGATTGCAACTGTGGAAACAGGTTAGTAATAAGTAATACAGTTTTGTAATATTCTATTAGCTTCGCTGTAATTTTTAAAAAGCTCTGTTTCGTTCTCTCCGATAATGTCAAAGTTTACATTAAATTGTTTGTTTTGCAAATTCTGCCATTCAGGTATTTTAGCATCAACCTCTAATCCTACGTTTTGTGCGTTAAAATAAGGTTTAATTATATCTAGATTGCCAAGTGATTTAATTTTACCAGGCTTCAGTAATGCACATCCCCAAAGAAGTTTATTTTTAATAGCAATAGGTTCTTGATTAACAAAGTTAGTAATAATTTCATTATTGTTTACACTATCTAATATGTTTACAAACTGCCCTGGTCGTGGATTAAAATCAATGCCAATAATTTTTCCATCTAGAGTTTGATGAAAATCTGGTCCTGCAAAAAACAAATCTTTGATTTTTAAAGAGTCTACTATGGTTTGTATATATTTGTATGATAAATCTTGTAGCTCTTGTGCTACTTCTTCTTTACCTACAACCCATACTGCACGTTCTCTTGTAATATCACTTGTTTCGCTTACACTATGGCTTTCAATTGGATCACTATTGGGATCTACAACATCACCATATTTAATTTTGCTATTTTTTACAAAAAACTCAATCACAACTTTTCCGTCTTTCACATAACCCATAGGGCATAGTGTAGGACTATAACTCCAATGATATTCTTGAAACATAATACGGCAAGTTTTGTAGTTAAATTTTTGTAAATGTATACCTTTTTTATTAAGATCAAAGAAGTCATTATGAGATCCTTTGTCTTTTAAATGTTTTAAAAAGTGATGTCTATTGTTCCAGCGTCTATACTCTATACTAGGTGCGTTATTATCATCTCCTGGATAAAAAACGTTACTACCAGTGCCAATATCGGGCTTACTAAATATTTGCTTGTTCTTAAACACTCCCAAGCTACTATGATTTCTAGGTGTAATGCTGGCAGGAGTATATTGTGATAATCCTATTTCTCTTAAAAAGTCATCAAACTTTTGCTTGTTACTTAATACTTCAGCAGCGAACGGACTGATATTATTAATACCATAATAACTTTCCAACTGAGATTGTAGTGGCAACAAGTTTTCACTTACACACAAAATTTTATCTGCTTTTGGTATCTGCTTAGTAATATCTACCACATCTAAACATTTGCTTACTATTAAGTGACGTGCATCACTAACATATGTTTTGGTTTGATTGGGATTGCTATCTACAACCAGATATGCATTCTCATTCTTATATGCACTAAGTAACCCCTGTGCTTTATTTAAACTTCGTTCGTGTGATATAATAATTATATTCATATATTGGCAATTTCCTCAAATATATATTCTAGACATATTGTACTATATTCTGGATTAGATTGCAATCTTATTTTTTCATTATAATATCCAGGAAATAATAGTGCAAATGCGTAATGGTTTGGTCTAAGTGTGTTTAATTGGTCACTTGACAAAATACGTTGAGTTGTGTTATATTTTGTTATTAGTATTTCTCTATCTTTATTACTTAGCATAAAGCCATGATAACAATTAGGGACATTATATTCTTTAGGAGGTTTAGCACACATGCCCTTGAACGTTTGGTAACTGGTGCACCAAGTATCATTTGTTGGTAAAAATACTGTTGTATTGCTATAGTCTTGATCTATAAGTTCTTGGGTAACGCCCAATACACCAGGATAAAAGCAATAGTTTTTTATAAACTTTTGTGCATGATATAAACCATAGTATCCACCTAAACTACATCCAATATGGATATAGTTTTCATATTTAGGTAGCTCAATATCAAACATTTGCGGATACGTGCAGCTATGTTTATCCATAAAAGGACCATGATCTATCCATCCTAGTGATTCAATATTATATTTTGTAAAGTAATCTAATATAGCGACATTATAACCTTTGAGTAAAAATTCATGTGCGATATTATTTTCAGCACTACCTACCCCACCACTACCATGACTTATCACAACCAATGTGTCAGGATCCCTGCACCAAAAAGGAATAAATAATTTTATGTCATCCCGTATTACAGACTTTGAAATAATGTTATTAAACATTGACAATCTTCCTAACGAATTTTTTGACTTTTGTAACGCATGTAAACAAGAAGGCCTTGTTAATAATGTAAGCAAAGATGCTATGAAAATTGGCAAGTGGGGGGAAGAAGCCTGGTGGTGTACCTGGCATAATGGTATTATTATCAGTATAAGCGGATGCCATGCTTGGCCTGAATATGGTCCTGACGCATGGAGATTGATGGTCCGTACTGCTACTCTTAAAGAATATAGAGGACGGGCACCAGGAAGTCTGCGTTTGATGCATAATGATTTTAATTGGGGGCATATTCTTTCCTATCAAGTTGATTATGCGGCACGTAATGGTGCCAAAAAAATGTATTTTACTACTAATAGTGACTCTGATGGCGATACCAATAGTTTGAGAACAAACAGGGCTATTGCAAAGACTTTTGAACCAAACGGGTTAGCTAAATTAGTAGAAAAAAATGCTACGGTATTTTATACTAAACAAAATGTTTGGCGTATTATGAATTCTGGATGGGATCAATAGATAACGTATTAATATTTAAATCTGTCGGTTGATCCAAAATCCATTTTATATACTTTGCAGCAGTCTCTAAAGGTATAGTTGTTCTATCTTCATGTTTATGTTGTTTATTACTCAATGTTCCAAAACTAATATGTGAGACTTTAGGTGCATTTTGCCAATTTCCTATTATACCGAGTCCATTAGACATTTCATTTAATGCAAGTTTTTCATAATGATATAGATTAGACTTTCCTCGTCTAACAGTATCAGTAGTACTACCTAAGTTTATAATGCGTTTGTCTGCTTGCTTTTGTTCTGCCCAACGATGCCATACAGTATGTAATAGCATGCTTTGTTTAAAATGGAAGTTAGCATACATATTAATAAAAACATCGTAATTATCGCTCAGTTTAGAAATCCATTTAATGCATCCAGGATCTTCAAAGTCATATCCATTTTCTCTACTAGCAGTAAAGACTTCATGTCCTTCATCTTCTAGCAATGGTACTAAATATCCTGTTAAGTCTTTTTCACGGTTTCCTGTTATCAAAATCTTCATAATGGTATTTATATAAATAATAGTAGCTTTTAATTAATCATCATGTACAACCAAATAGATATAATAGAATTTGATATAAACACAACATGTAATGCCTTTTGCCCGTCATGTGCAAGGCATGTGGTATATGATAACGAACTTATGCGAAATCCATTTGTAAAATTTAATGAAAGTCTGCCCAAAGAGATTATAGAAAAGGTTATGCAATGTGAACTATTGTCTGAAGATGTGGGAATAGACTTTGTAGGATTATTGGGAGAACCAGTAGCACACAATGATATACTTGAAATAATAGACATAGTATTTCATTACAGACCTAATGCATTTATAAATTTACACACAAACGGAGGTCTTAGGACTAAAAATTTCTTTAAAGAATTAGCTAGTAAATTCCCCAAGCACAATGAAAGCATTGTGAAGTTCAGTATAGATGGTCTAAAAGATACCAATCATCTGTATAGGCGTGGAGTCATATGGGAAAAAGTTATGGAAAATATTAAAACATTTGTGGATGCAGGAGGCAAAGCACAGTGGAAATATATAATTTTTCCTTGGAATGAGCACCAGGTGCAAGAAGCCAAACAACTTAGTAAAGAAATAGGACTATCAAAATTTAAAACAACAACAGATAGGTCTCCAAAAGATACTGCTAAATATATTAAAGCAGCAGATGTAAACTATAGCACCAAGCAACCTATTATGGAAGTGCAAAATGTTTACTCAACCATACAACGAAAAATTAACGATAGATGCTTTAGTAGAAAAAGTATATATGTTAATGTAAGTGGACACGTAGTTCCGTGTTGTATGATAAATGGCGGGCTTGTAGATTCTAGATTTTTGGAAGAAACAAAAAATTTTATATACAATGAACAGTACAATTGGAATAATCTAGAAAACTACTCTTTAGCAGATATAATGAATAATAGTTGGTGGCAATCATTATATCAAAGTTTCAGTGACCAACCTTGTACTGTATGTAATTTTTCGTGTGGAGTAAATTAATGGCGATTATAAAAGAAAAAGTGTTAAAAGTAGAACACTATACGGACAGACTTTTCCGTATTATCACTACTAGAGATCCTGGTATTAGATTCAGAGATGGTGAATTTTTAATGATAGGAATAATGGTAGATGGTAAGCCTCTACTGCGAGCATATAGTGTTGCAAGTCCTAGTCATCAGGATACCTTGGAGTTCTTTAGTATTAAGGTACAAGATGGACCATTAACAAGTAGATTACAACACATAAAACCAGGAGATGAGTTACTTGTGAATAGCAAAGCAGTTGGTACTTTGGTATGTGACAATTTAAAGCCTGGACGTACTTTATATCTAATGGGTACTGGAACAGGAGTTGCTCCTTTTTTAAGTGTTGCACGTGGATTAGAAGCATATGATATGTATGAGAAAATTGTTTTACTATGGGGAGCAAGAACTGTTGCAGAATTGCCTTTTGTAGAATATTGGGACCAACTTAATGAAGATGAAACATATGGTGAATTAACACAAGATAAGTTTTTATTTTATCCAACTGTTACAAGAGAGGATTTTAGAAATACTGGCAGAATAACTGATGCTATGTATGAAGGAAAAGTACAAAAAGTATTAGGACTAGAATCTTTTGATAAAGAACATGATAGAGTTATGATTTGTGGATCCCAAGAAATGAATATGGAATTGCGTAAATATTTCATAGAAGAAGTAGGATGTACTGAAGGCAATGCAAATCATCGAGGTGAATTTGTTTTAGAAAAGGCATTTGTAGATTAATGAAATACGGCGAAGCATTTGTTGCACACAAAGATGAAATAATAAAAAATTTTAGTCCTGCGAAAGTATTAGAGAATGTTTTGACAGAAGAACAAGTAAAACAAATTTTACTTTTTGCATTTCAAAATACTAATAATTTAAAGTGGACTGCTACTAGTAGTAATTTACAACCCACTGTGCATATAACAGAATTAATGAAAAATTTTCCTTGGTTAACAGAAATAATACAACAAGAAATAGGCGACTTTTATGAAAGAGAACATAGCGGCAATTATTTTATTACTACACAGCTACATGATGCTCATGCTGATTTAATTACAAAAGAAGAAACAAACGAGGACTGGACAGATGGAATTATTCCTTACAAAAGTTGTGTAATACCTCTAATTATATCTGCACGTGCAGTAGCTCATACTGCCTTTTTTCATCAACGTCATATTGGATTTAGTATTACACTGGATAGAGAAAATATAAGTTCGCAAGATGACAGCATGTATGAAATTTCCAGAGAGTATCCAGACTTCCATATGGTTGATGGTAGTATTAGTAAATTTAAAGGAATACAAAACCATCCTGATTATATATTTCCGCACATACCAAAAGAAAATAATAGAGGTTTAAGTATTGAAAACGTATTTGAATTTAAACCAGGAAACATAATGGTATTTGATGCTTGTCAGATACATGCAAGTTGTGTACCTATTGACAGACCCAATTTTCGTTGGTTAAAAAGTGGTATTAATATACAGTTTTATAAGAAGATATAAATATTTAAAAGAGAGGTAATAATGAGTAGTTTAATTGGACACAACAGTGGCGATAAAGAAAGAAAATCAGATCTTATTATAGATATTACTGACATTTATGATAGGCGTGACCGTAAGAAAAAAGAACTAGAATTTTACACAAAAGAAATTGATAAGCTAATGGTTAAATTAGGAATGATACAACACGAAATAGGTGTTAATGAAACAATTATCAGATTAATAGAAAATGAGCAAATACTTGATTTGCAAGAAGCAATCAGAGAAAAACGTAAACAGCAAGACAAATGAAGAAAGTAGACAGAGAATGAATACACTATACCTCGTATGTAGCCGTAGTTGCATGAACCAAATGGAGATACCATATCTCTTAAATAACAGTCCTGACTTACATGGCGAAAGTAAAGCAGGAGAACATTATGCAGAATACATGTTAAATGGAGAGTCTATTGATCATGAGCCAGGCCCATTGGGAAAAGTTAGAGTACATGATGATTATTGGAATTTAACTTCCTCAGAAAAAGAACAATATTATAATTTTGATATACGTAATGAATTGGAAATTACAGAAGAGCAATTGGACGGACTTTTAAATTTAATTGAAGACAAAAGTATAGCATTATTACTACATGCACAAAATTTAGATTTTGTATTCGAATGGAGCAGAGCTAAACCTGTAATTTTAATTAATGCAGTAATAGGTGATTGGGACAGGAATATAGAAACTTGGGCAGCAAGAGAGTATAATTATCTTATGGAAGATGATGAAAATGCAAACTTTAGTGGATATGATCACGTTTGGCCAGGTAGCCCGGAAGTTGCAAATGAATTTATCTCAAGAATGCATATGGATAGAGAGCTTGAAGATGAGGATACAGACAGATTAATTAAACAAGAACAATGGATGAAAAGACCAGAAATATACACATTATGGGATACTGTTGGAATAACTCCACCTGATAAAGAATGGATTGATGCATATATTGAAGATTATGATGCACATCAAGAATTTAATTTAGAATTAGAAGCAGAATTACGTTTGGAGTATGATGGACATGAATACAGATATACTTGAGTTTACAAAACCAATAAAAATTTATACATTTAAAGATGAAGGCAAAGTTAAGATTAGTTTTAAAATTAGCCGCAATTGTGTTTATAGTGATTGGATTAGTATTAAAGATTTTAGAAATATTTGCAATAACTGGAGAGAAGGTTTCGAGGACGGTATTGAAACTGCTATGGGGAAAGTATTTTGGGAGCATAGAAATTGTGGTCCTCGACCACTTCGTGAGCCAGCAGACTACGTAGCAATAGAATTTAACGATTGGAGTTTTAGAATTAGCACTCAAGAGATGATTGAGTTGGTTTCTGAGTTTAATACGCAACTTACTAGTAAAAATCACTGGGATTAACTAAATACTTGTATGGGACAAAAAAGGACATCTATTTTTAATGTAGTTTTGGCAAGTATTATTATTGTAATGTTGGCTATTAATATTTTTATTGTATGTACGTATGCCAAATTAACAAGTAGCCATCCCTTACAAAATATACGAGAAGTTACAGTTGATCCCATTAATACTGAAAGTCCACATATAGTCTTTCGAGGAAAGTATGATAGAGCTATTATGTGTACCTTAAAAGGATTTACTGTGTTGCTTATCAATACATCTAATCAAGATACACTAATGCTTAATCACAACCACCTGGCTATATCTCCAGAACCAAACACTGGCCCAGGAAAAGATATTGATATTAAATTTGCACTCCATACACCAAAAGCAATATATGCAGGACATTGGGCAACACAATTTACTGGAAGTTATTCGTGTAGTAATGGAATGTTTACCGATCAAAAAACAGTGCTAGTTAAAACAAAACCATTTCAAGTTTATGACGCAAGCGTAACCTTCGATCAACCTTAATATTAATCCTTGACCTTTTTACACTTTTATGCTATATTATAACCACTTAGTAAAGAAATCTATTGACAAGACCATAGATTTGCTATACTATCATATAAATTACATTTTATAAAAGGAGATACTTATGAGTATGAACACACGTGATGTTGTGCAAGATATTGTCAAGCATACAGCTGGACTTGGATTTATTAACAGTGTTAAAGTCACAGGAACAGAAGAAGATACAAAACTAGACGCTATGGATAGTGATAGAACTGTTATTTTACAAGCAAAATTGCATAACAATGTACCAGAATTTTTTGGTGAGTTTGGTTTGGGTAACCTTGGTTTCCTAAATGGTATTACTGGGCTAACAAGTTACCAAGCTGAAGATGCGTCTATTGAAATTGTAAGTCGTGAACGTAACGGACAAACAATTCCAGATGCAATCTTATTTAAAGACGTTGAAGGTAATACTGACCAGTATCGTTTTATGAGCAAAGAGATTGTTGAACAAACACTACAAACTGTTAAGTTTAAAGGTGTTGAATGGGATGTTACATTTGAACCAACAAAAGCAAAAGTAAGTGAACTTACACAAGTTGCTGGTATCTATGGTGGCATTGAACCTAACTTTACTGTAAAGACTGAAAATGGTAACTTGATTGTTACTGTGGGTGCCGCTGATGGTAGCTTTACAGGTAAGCGTACATTTGCACAAAATGTAGATGGGGAACTTAATGAAGGCTATGCATGGCCATTGGCACAAGTACTATCAATCCTAAAACTAGGAATGAGCGGAGCATGCGTAATGCAAATTAGTAAACGAGGCGCACTACAAATTAGTGTAGATAGTGGTATTGGACAATATAACTATATTCTTCCAGCATTAACGGTATAATATAAATGGCTAACAAAGTTAATCTAACTGACAGTAATAAAGACTACAGTGTATTTTTGCCAAGTATTAGTAGTTTTTATGATCGTACTATTAGTAAGTATAGAGAACTAGGATCAGATTTCTTTCCTGATGAACGTATACCTGATGCGTTTGAGAATGGTATTGACGGATGTGACTTTTTAAAACCTGATGCTTATTACAATTATAAGTGGGGGTTATATTCAGCAGGACATGCCCAACTAGATCTTTCTAAAGCTAATGCACATGATAATATGGTGCAAGCACGTGACAGAAAAAATACTTTTATACTTGGTGACTCAGGTGGGTTCCAGATTATTAAAGGTGTTATCCAATGTGACTGGCCAAACTTTAAAACTGATGATAGTTTGAGGCATACTATTCTAAACTGGTTAGAACATACATCAGACTATAGTATGATTTTAGATATTCCTACACTAGCTGCAGAACCTACATTCCGTGAACGAACAGGAATTAGTAGCTTCAATGAGTGCTTAGACTATACAGATTTTAATGTAAATTGGTTTAAGAAAAATCGTAAGTATCAAACAAAGTATCTTAATGTTATGCAGGGTCGTAATTGGGCCGAAGCAGAACACTGGTATGAGAAAATGAAACATCATGATCTCGAAGGATTTGCATTTGGTGGTAGTGCTAAGAATGATATTAATATCATTTTACGTACACTATTAAAAATGCGTGACGATAAACAGCTTGAAAAAGGTAAGCGTGACCTATTACATTATCTAGGTATTAGTAAACTAGAATGGGCAGCGGCATATACACAAATTAAACGTAGTTTACGTGAAACAGTAAACAGTGATATAGAAGTAATGTTTGATTGTGCATCTCCTTTTATTGCAACTGCTAAAGGTCAAATCTACACACAACACAGACATCAAAATGATAAGTTTGGTTATGTAATGGAAAGTGCAGTAGATGATAAAAAACTAGCAAATAGTAATATTCCTTTTCCTTGGGGTAGTCCTGTAGGTGACAGACTTACAATGGGTGATGTCTGTTGGTATGCTCCAGGCATGCTTAACAAGATTGGCAAAGAAGGTAAAACAAGTTGGGATAGTTTATCCTACTTCTTGCTAATGGCACATAATGTATATCAGCATATTGAAAGTGTCCAACGTGCAAACGTACTTGTTGACACAGCAAAAACAAGATTTGATACAAGCCACAAGACTTGGAGAAAAGTTAAAAATGGTAACCGTGACCAACAGTTTGATGCATGGGTACCACGTAATACACTTTATATGGTTAACTTTATTGAAGAACTATTTAAAAGTGAAACGCCTATGACAATGCTTGATGAGGCTGCGCCAATGCTTGCTAATTTTAATGGGCAAAAAACACTAACCAATACTAACAATAGTTTTAGTAATCTTTTCGATGTTGAAGAACAAAAAGCTACAGTTAGTGGAGAGTATAGTGAAGAAGAGCAGGAAGAAGCAAGCGAATTCCTGGAAACATTAAGTGCTTGACAGAAATAAATTTTTCTGTTATTTTAAATATAACCATGATAGGAGACAATAATGGCAAAGAAGATTAGACTTGTAGATGGCGAACCTGTAGAAGAAAATGCAGCAATCGATCCATCAGTACCAGTATCAGGAGAAGTATTCTCTCCTGAGCAAGCGGCCCAGCTTATGAAATATGCTGAGGCAATTGACTGGAAACTTTGGGAAATCCTAAAGATCCTTCGTACACAAACTGAAGGAAAGTAAAATGGCTTTGAAAGTCAACACGAGACAGATTTGGGTTACATTCCAACGTGAAGGGATACACTTGTATCCTGCCGCTATTGATGACCCAGCTCTTGCTACAGGAAAGTGGGACGATGTATCTTTTTTAGGATACGCACATCGTCATATTTTCCATTTTCGTGTAGCGATTGATGTACAACACAATGACAGAGATATTGAATTTATCCAATTCAAGCGGTGGCTAGAATCACTGTATTCAGTAGGAACGCTGGAGTTGAATCATCGTAGTTGTGAGATGATTGCTGAGGAATTAGCAGAATCTATCAATCAAAAATATCCGGGCCGTAACATTACAATCAGCGTAGCTGAAGATAATGAAAACGGAGCAACAATGACATTTAATGCAACATAAAGGAAAAATAATGTCTAATACAAAAAATCCTAACCAATTTAATATTGGAGGTATATATACTTTGCAAGATATTAAGTATGATTTACTTAAAATTATTGCACCACATGATGGGTATATGTATAATCGCAAGGATACAGATAAAGTACGTTCTTTGTTTGAATCTTTTCTAGGTGATCTTCGTAAAGCATACAAGATCCGTGAATTTGTAATTCGTGATACTGAAAAGGATAACGCAATTACATATGATTTAGAAATACGTATTCACAAGGATCGTAGTCCTAAAAAACTTAAAATTCATGTAGGACGCCTTTTATATACATCGAAGGCAGCCTAATGAAAAGGGTAGTGGTAGTTAGTGGAGGATTTGATCCAGTCCACAGCGGTCATATTGCCATGTTTAAAGCAGCCAAGGCGTTGGGAGACGTCTTGGTTGTCGCACTTAATAGTGATGATTGGCTAACACGCAAAAAAGGACAACCATTTATGCCTTGGAAAGAACGCATGTCAATTATTAAAGAATTGGCAGTCGTAGACCAAGTCATTGAATTTGACGATAGCGATAACACAGCATGCGCGGCACTTACTGATACACTAGCAGAATGGAAAGGTAATCCAGTTTTATTTGCAAATGGTGGTGATCGTGGAAAAGATAATATTCCAGAAATGTCAGTACAAGATCCACGCCTAACGTTTGAGTTTGGTGTTGGGGGAAATGATAAAAAGAATAGTAGCAGTTGGATACTTAAAGAGTGGAGCCAACCTACAACACAACGTGCTTGGGGAAGTTATACAGTATTACATAATGGTCCAGGTTGGGCTGTTAAAGAGTTAGCATTTGGCACGGATACACCACTTAGTGATCAGCGACACTTTATTCGTAGTGAACACTGGCATGTCATTGAAGGAACAATCCGTATGGATTTAGAATTTCCTAATGGCGATAAGGAAAGCAAAAGATATGGTCCAGGTGAAAGTATTGACATTCCAGTACTAACATGGCACAAAGCATATAATGTAGGAAGTAGGACTGCCAAAGTAATTGAAGTCTGGATGGGTGAGAAACTGTCTGAGGACGATATTGAAAGGAGAGACTAATGACTGATTATTATGCATTACACTGGAGCGACATATTTGGAAATATGGGAGTATTACTCTTAGTATCAACCTATTTGCTATTACAAGCAGATAAAATTGATGCTAAAGGTTTCTTTTATAGTTTTGCAAACCTAATGGTAGCATTATTGTTATTTGTAAATCTATATTTTAAACCAGTACTAGCCAATATTACCCTTGAAATATTTTGGGCGGCTATCAGTATATACGGACTGTATAAATGGAATAAAAAAAGGAAAGACAAATGAAATATGTAATTGATATCGACGGCACTATCTGTAAAGAAGTAATTATACCTGACAGTGGTGGCAAAAAAGATTATGCTAATCATATTCCTATGTACGATAGGATTGCAAAAGTAAATGCATTGTACGATGCAGGACACACAATCAAATATATGACTGCTCGTGGTTGCGTAAGTGGTATCGATTATGGCGGATTAACACAGGATCAGCTAGACAGTTGGGGTTGCAAATATCATGAACTAAGTGTAGGTCAAAAAGAGAACTACGATATTTGGATTGACGACAAAGCATTTTGGAGTGAAAACTTCTTTAGAGATACAGGAGAGTCATATGAGTGAACAAACAAACTATTGTACAACAAAAGGTCTAGGATGGGCTTTTTTAATTATTATTATTGGGATGGTAGGTATGCCCATCCTTGGGTCAGCAATTGCTTATCCAGACAACTGTAAACAATCTATTCTTATTCCTTGTTTAGGTTTGGGTGACTAGAAATGAAAAGGACAGCCCGTGGATGTATCTAAAAAAGAAGCATACAGGTTGTTTTGGCTGGTCAAAGGACATATCAGAACTACAGATGCTACAGTATTATCATCAGTAGATAGTTATTTTAAAAGGTTATGGATTGCTGGTAGTAATGGAGCACCATTATCTGATTATGAAGAAGGTTTTGAAGAAGCATGGAGACAAAAAATGGATTGTAGATTTATAGCAGCAATGGATCACAGCGGTGGTTCAACAGGCGGCGTACTAGAACGCTACGGGCGTGAGTATACAGAAGATAATAAAATGGATCGTGTGCATGAAATGCGTATGCGTATGGTAAACGCACCAGCTTTTAGCGATGAAAATATTTGGGCGGCGATCCTCTACCAAGACACAGTTACACGTGGTATGGTTAATGTGTTGGATGAAAAAGGTATTGATACATTCCTAAAGATTGACAGTGGATGTGACGAAGATGGAACACTCAAACAGTTTCCAGTAAAGCAGATGTTAGAGTTTGCTACAAACGGTATTGGTCCTAAGATTTATGGTACAAAGATGCGTAGCATTGTTAAAGGTGTAGGCATGGTACATCCTGTACTCAAACAACAGTTTACACTTGCTCGTACTATTTGTGACTACGGTCTTGTACCAATCATTGAGCCTGAAATACCTATCGACAATCCTATTAAAGCTAAAGTTGAATCAGCTCTTATGTATCACTTACAAGAGTTTCTGGATGAGTTTCCAGGTAAATGCATTCTTAAACTAACACCGCCAGAAGTACCCAACTTATATCATAACCTTACAGCGTTTCCTAATGTAGAAAAAGTTGTATTCCTAAGTGGTGGATATCCTACTATGGAAGCATGCCGCAGACTGAGTGCGAATGCAGATGTAACTGCTAGTTTTTCGAGAGCATTAAGCGAAGGATTGGATTATTCATTGACAGATAACGAGTTTAATGCTAAATTGGAACAAAATATTAAAATGATAACAAAGGCAAGTGAATGAATACAATTTATATTATACCAATCGAACCTATCGATCAGAGATACACCAAACAATGGTATGACAATATTCCTAAAATTATTGAAAAGCGGGTTAGGGTAGAAAGTTTAGCATATAATATTGTTACTATTGATGGAGAAGACTTTTCTCCTGAACAACGTACTGAAGGTGCGTTTTTAGACTTTGGTGCAACAAATGTATATAAATCTACACAAGCGGCAGAAGTAAGTCGTATGTTTAGTAATGGTATTATTAAAGATGGCGATAAGTTTTTAATTACAGATGCTTGGAATTTTATTATTACTCCAATCAAGTATATGAGCGAGCTATTAGGTATTAATGTAGAAATACATAGTATTTGGCATGCGGGTGCATATGATCCTAGTGACATACTTGGATATACAATGAGTAAACCATGGCCTTGGCTACAAGAGCAAGCGTGGTTTATGTCAAGTGATTATAACTATTTTGCAACTGATAGTCACAAGGATATGTTTGTTAAAAATTTAGACATTCCAGAAAAATATCAGGATCGTGCAATTAGGAGTGGACAGCCACATGAGCTTATTATCGAGCCTCTAATGCTAAGGCAAAGTACACCTAAAACTAATACAGTTATGTGGCCGCATCGTTATAATGATGATAAGCAACCGTTTATTGCTGAAGCATTGGGTGATAAATTTGACATGTGCATTACACAAAAAATGAATTTAGATAAAGATGCATATTATGATAAAATGGCAACAAGTAAAATTGTCTTTAGTTGCGCTTTGCATGAAAATTTAGGAATAAGTGTAATGGAAGCAGTGCTTACAGGTGCTATTCCAATTGTCCCTGATAGATGTAGTTATAAAGAAATGTATTTACCTGAATTTAAATACCCTACACAATGGACAGAAAATGAGGAATTATTTAATTTCCATAGAAAAGATTTAGAGTCGTTTATCCAAGATAAACTAAACAATTATGAAAGTTTGTTACCATTAGTTGCCAAACAGCAACAAATTTTAATGAACAATTATCTAAATAGTTCTGTCATGATAGACAGAATACTAGAACTATAAAAAAAGAGGAACATAGTATAAATGAAAAAGACTTCCGAAAATATTCGAGCACGCCTAAAAGATACAGGCGCAAGATTCTGGGCAGGAGATAATATTTCTTCAGTATTGCAACCAGGCGATAAAGAAGCATTAATTGATGAAGCCACAGTAGCTTTTGAACAAGTGCTAGATACATTACTTATTGATAGAGAAAATGATCCAAATAGTATGGACACAGGCCGCCGCCTAGCTAAAATGTATTTTAATGAAATTATGAGCGGCCGCTACGATCCTGCGCCTGCTGCAACAGCATTTCCAAATGAGCCAGATAATATTACTAATGAAAAGTATGAAGGCATGTTAGTTGTGCGTAGTGAATTAACAAGCATGTGTTCACATCATCATCAACCAGTTAGTGGTGTAGCATACATTGGCATTATTGCCGCAGATAAACTTATTGGATTAAGCAAGTATACTCGTATTGCTCAATGGTGTGCAATGCGTGGTACCTTACAAGAAGAACTTGCTATGGAGATATCACGTCAAATAATGTCTGCAACAGGGTCACAAGATGTTGGTGTTTATATTCAAGCAACACATGGTTGCTGTGAAAACCGCGGTATAAGAGCGCATAGTAGTTTAACACAGACTACTGTACTTAAAGGTAGCTTCCATAATGATCCGCATTGTAAAATAGAGTTTATGGATAATATTAAATTACAGCAACAGTTTGCACCCAAATAGGAGAAAAAAATGGTTAAAAAAATTCATTATACATGGAAAGACGTCGAGCATATGGTTATGAGTATTAATAATCTTATGTATACAGACAATTGGCGCCCAGATTACATTGTGGGTTTAACACGTGGGGGGCTTGTGCCAGCTGTTATCATGTCAAACATGACAGGTATCTTATGCCATACACTAGATGTAAGATTTAGAGATACAGATGAAAATTACAGCGGTCCTGAAAGTAATTGTTGGATGGCAGAGGATGCACTTGGATATAAAGGTGACGGTCTAACACATGATAATCATAAGAAAAATATCTTAATCATTGATGATATAAATGACAGTGGCAAAACACTAAACTGGATTAGAAATGATTGGTCTGCTGGATGTTTACCCAATCATAAAGGTTGGGATAATGTTTGGCACAATAACGTTAGATTTGCATGTCTAATTGATAATGGTGCAAGCAATTTTGGAGAAGTAGATTATACTGCTCTAGAAATTAATAAAGAGGAAGATCCAGTTTGGATTGTGTATCCTTGGGAAGGCGAGCGTGATTATGGAAACTTCTAATAATGAAAAATATACAATAGATGTAACTACACCTGGTATGGATACAATGTACGTTGATACTGACGCTCCTAATGTTATTTCTGTTGTGGACTATATTGATACTGATGATAGTGGATATAATATAGATTGGAATAACATAACCATTACTGGAGATGAACCTTCTGACTTAACAGTTTCAGGAGATATTATCCAGGAGACACCAGATGGAAGTATTAATATAACTGAAATCATTCATGAACAAAAGTTACAAATACAAGTTTTAACTGATATGATTCAAGAGATGGTAGAACAAAGCGATTTTAATTTGCAATGGAATGTACAAGAGCGTATTGAAAAGCAAAGATTTCTAAATAGACTTGGAGAAAAATAATGGCAACATTTACGATTGAAATAAATGGATATGGTGGCGAGATGGTTCTCGGTTCTGTATCTAAGGAAGCATATGAGTATTGGGGAGTAAAAGGAGAAGATGACGAGGGATTGCATAGTCACTTGTTTTGGGATCCATATGAAGAATCAGATGGTAATGAAATTACTGACGATGAAGATCCACGTTTCCTTGGAAACTGGCATGAGATTGATGACATTGATCACACTCATGGAGCATTTTACGACCAATGTTGGGTTGTAGTAACAAACGAAGATGGTGAGACTGTTTATCAAAACGATGATCCAGAAGTAGAATCAACACAGATTTCAGACCCAGATGATCAACCAGAGGGTTATTATTTTAAAGGATGGAGTACAGAAAAAGGAAACTTCTTCTGTTGTGATATTGATTTAGATGAGTTTGATCCTGCCAAATTAAAATTTGGTGCTACTAATATTGATTGTGATGTAGTTATTGATAGTGTTACATACGATGGAGAAGATTTAGATAACATCGGTGGCGATACTAACAGCAAAGCCACTGGTTGGGAATTTTACGAAAACTTGTAAATACACTTATGAAATATAAACTTATTATTGCGGGATATGGTTGCCAAATTAATATAGGCACCATACCCGAACACTTCTATGAATATTGGACAACTGTGGGAGATCCTAATGAATTGGACTCCAGGTTGTTTCCTGCATTTGACAAGAACGGTATAAAAGACGAGAATTATGTAGAAAATTTAGATAGTGATGATCCTAAAGATATTGGAATGTGGAGACATCATAATGATACTTGTAGTGTGTGTAATGCATTTATAGATTACTTTCATTGCAAAGTTTTTGATGAACAAGATAATTTAGTTTGGTCTACGGATACTATAGAGCCAGTATACGCAAGAGAGATAAATGATGATGAACTTGGCTCTGGTTATTTTTTGAGAACACGCTTTGATAAAAAAGGTACATTTGTAGATATAACTCTAGATACAGAAGAATTTAATCCTAAAAAACTAAAATTACATACTAAGTTAGTTGAAGGTATTGAAGTTATAGACAGGGTGTTGTACGAAGGCAAAATGCGTAAAACACAAGATCATAGCCAGAGACACCCCAATGAGGATAATAGACAATATAAATTTATAAAAAACACTTGACACCAAAGCATATTGGTGTTATAGTAATAGGGTAAGTTAATCATAGAGGAAAGACATGAAAAAACTTCTTATATCAATTGTAGTTGCTACCACGCTAATGGCTGGTACTGCAAATGCAGCACCCAAAAGTTACTATGAATATGCACTAGGCCTTAATACTAGCCACCAGCTAAATTATAGCCAAGCCATGATTCGTAACTATACAAATTCTAACAAATCATATAAAAATTTAATTGATCGTTTTGGTACACGCTTTGGACACTATTCGTGGTTCCAACGCTTTGTAGGTGTATATGAATTCCAATTGGCAGAGATTAAAAAGTATCAAGATCTTATTGATAATGCCAGCCAAGTAGTTACAATTGTTGATACTAAAGTAAGAGTAGATACTTTTGTGCGTGAATTTGACGGAAAAGTTACAACATCATCTACTACTGTAAATGAAACTGAAAATGACGGTAAATTTATACGTGAGTATGCAATTACAACAGTTACAACAACAACCCCAAAACATAAACATGTTGCTGAAACAACTGTAACAACTAAATTTTATAGTGATGGCACTCGTGCTACAGATAACCAAACAAAAGTAGTTAGTAAAACTGTTACTAATGATGTAAAAACTACTGTAGATAAACAACTAATTACAGAAACTGCAATTCTGATAGAAGAGCCAGTGGAAGAAGTTATTGTAGTTGTTGAAGAAGAAGTTATTGTAGAAGAGCCAGTAGAGGTTGTTACTACAGAAAATGGCATTGCTACTACAAATGTATTATCTGTGAATGAATATAATTCACGTGATGATGTATTACTTAGTGGATCTGATGCATATACTGATGCTGTACATAATGTAAACTCTAATACTAATGTAGATTATATTACACGTGAAAGTGGACTCAGTAAGTATGCTAATAGCTTAGGTATAATTAATGCACCAGATGCATGGGCTCGTGGATGGACTGGTAAAGGTAGTACAATTGCTATCCTTGATACTGGTATTGATATGGATCATAATGAGTTTGAAGGCAAAATTAAAGGCACAAAATGCTTTACTAGAGCATGTTCAGTAGGTAATGAAACTGTACAAGATAAAAACCGTTACTCACATGGTACACATGTTGCAGGAATTGCGGCAGGTAATCTAGATGGTAATGGTAATACTGGTGTAGCATATGATGCAGATTTGCTTATTGCTAAAACAGCATATGATGGTGGATTTTTTGACTTTAGTACTGTAGACGAAGCAATTGCATGGTCAGTACAAAATGGTGCTGACGTAGTTAACATGAGTGCCAACTATAATGTAGATCGTACATATAAACTATCACTTACAGAGGTTAACCCAGGTATTTGGGTATCAGATGATACACGTGGTAGAAACGGACGGACGTATGATAAACTAGGATATAGTAACGTTTATGGCGATGATGCGTTGTATGGAAATATAGTAGAGGCCATGAAGGGTCACGAAACTGTATTAGTAATGTCAGCAGGTAATCAGCGTCTTAATATTGCAGGACTACCAAGTTTAATTGCAATTGACCCTGATGTAGGAGATCGTGTAATTGTAGTAGGAAACTACGATGCAAGAAAAGATGGACTAGCAAGTTCAAGTAATACAGCAGGTACCCTTTGCTTAGATTATAATAGTACTACCAATTCATGTAATAACCAAAAACGTGTAAGCGATCGCTTTCTACTTGCTCCAGGACAGTTTGTAATGAGTGCCGATAATAATGGAGAATATCGTACAAACAGTGGTACGTCAATGGCGGCTCCAATGGTTAGTGGTGCTGTAGCAGTAGTACATCAGATGTGGCCACATATGACAGGTGCAAATGTAAGTAAATTGCTACTTGATACTGGTAATAAGGATATAGCCAACTACAATGTAAATTTACACGGACAGGGTTTACTTGACCTTGCAGAAGCTACAAGCCCACAGGGTGTTGTTGGAATTCCAACAACTGGTCGTGTAAATGGTAGTAAAGTTGCCGTAAATGGTACAATTGCAGTTAGCGGTGGTAGCATTAGTGCATTAAACAATGTAATGGTTGTAGATGATTACGATCGTGACTTTTATATGAATGCTAATAATGACTTTGCAGTAGACACACGTACTACTAGTGCAACTCGTAATGCTCAGGCAGGATATTCGTCAGATTATTACTTGGGCTATGCAAGTGGACAAATTGTCCCAATTGGTAATGGCGCAATTACACTAAGTGATGATAGTAATGATTTTGCATTAGTTCAACAGTTTGATGGTATCAGCTTTGGAATTACTAATGAATCAGATACTTTTTTAGGTAATATTGCAGATAGTGATATTATGCGGGTAAATGGTGCAACAACTGCATATGCTGGTTATAACTTTGATAATGGAAACCTATTTGGTGGCGCACAGATTGGTGCAACTAGTTTAGATGTAGATTCTAACAGTTTCCTTAAACAAGCAGATACGCTAATGAGCTATAGTGCAACCGCAGGTATTAAACAAACTATAGGCAAGTCAACAGTTGGATTTGTTACAAGTATACCAGTTACAATTGCACAAGGTAATGCACAGTTTGCAATGCCAAGTAGTGTAAGTTCTACAGGAGATATTGAAATGGCAACATACAATAGCTCACTAGCAACAACTAGTCAAGAAGTAGACTTTGGTGTGTTTTATAATACTTCCTTAAATGATAATATCAGCTTCGATACTTTCTTGGAAGTACGCACTAATTATGCTGGTACAAATAATGATACAGCAGAAGCTGGATTTAACTTGAAAGTTACATTTTAATGTCAACCAACTATCAATATACAAGGGGGCGGCTAGAAGTTATAGCCGGCCCCATGTTTGCAGGTAAAAGCAGCGAACTTTTAAAAAGATTACTTTTTATAGAACACAGTGGTAAGAAAGTATTAGTTTTAAAACCAGTCATAGATGACAGGTATGATGATAATATGATCGTAACACACAATCAATTAAAGCATAGTGCAGTGCCTGTTATTGATTTGGAATTAGTTAAAGATAATTATACAATTAAACCATATAATTTTCATACAATTTTTATTGATGAAGTGCAATTTTTTGATCCTAAAGAAACATTATGGTTTGTAGAAGAGGGATTGAGAACAGGTGTTAATTTTGTATGTGCTGGCCTAGACCAGGATAGTAGAGGAGTACCCTTTGATACAACGGCACGTATGCTTGCATTAGCAGATGATATTCATAAAATTACTGCATTTTGTGCCATATGTGGCCAAACTGCATCTAAAACGCAAAGACTTAAAAAAGCAGGTGGACGCATTGCAGTAGGAGGCACAGAAACCTATGAACCGCGATGCGCTAAACATTGGGAAAGTAAATAATGAAATTAGGTGACGAAGATTGGGCTGTTGTAGTAAGTCCTGACGGTAGTTTAAAAGGTGTACTTATGCCCGAAGGAGAACTTGACTTAGGAAAAGTACCAGTAGAAATACGCATGATGATCAAACTAGTTTATGACGATGATATCCTAGGTAGCGAAAACAAAACGATACATTAAAATGAGAAAACCGGATCTAAAAATAAATAAGCCAGTGATTGTTAGCAGTCATTTAAATGATACCTATCCACTATCATTAAATTATACATTTCCTAATATAGGAGAACAAAACTGCGAAGATGTTATTTGGCAAAATTTAATAGATGATACCAGTGAAATACCACAATATGAAATAGGTTTAAGTTTAACACAAAGCTATCAATATACTAAGTTAGATCCTGATCCTACTGTATTAGTCAGGTGGCAAGCCATAAGAACAAAACAAGGTCCTGAATTTAGAATAGGATTAGGTATGGATATACCTGGGAGTAAAGAGACACCTCATATTATGCGAGGAAATTTTGAAGAAGGAATCGTCACATCTACCAATATTACAATTTCAGAACATATAACATTGGGTTGTGTAGATGGAGAATTAGCTATGAAAAAAGTACATGAAGATAAATGGTATAAAATACAACTAGGAGAAGCAATTGATGTCAAGAGAAGGATACTATGATTACATGGCCCGTAGACTAAAAGAAGAATATCCAGTAGACTTGGTTAACTCTGAAGCACATAAACAGGATCCGCTTAATACATTACAACAATTAATGATTATTACAGCAGAAGAATGTGGAGAGCTTACACAGCGTTGTTCAAAGATTGTCCGTAAATTTAATACAGTGGATGAAATTACAGAACAACAACGTGAGAAACTATTAGAAGAAGTTGGTGATGTTTACTGTATGATTAATCTAATGACAGAACACGGTGTCCTAGATTGGAAGCACATCTATGCACGTAGTAGTGCTAAAGAAGAAAAATTAAAAAAGTGGAGCAAATTGATTGATAATACATAAACAAGTTATTTGTTTGACTTTTAACTATTTTTATAATATAATGGTTAAAATTAACAGGAGTTTAGTTACTAATGAAACTAAGATATAGTGAAGCATTTTATTCAGTGCAAGGCGAAGGCAAGTTTGTAGGAGTACCTAGTGTGTTTTTACGTACATTTGGTTGTAACTTTCGTTGTATGAATTTTGGTACAAATGAAACAAAAGATCGTTGGCAACAGCATAAAGAAGGCCAACGTTATAATGCAGAAGTAAAAGAGCTTATTGATGCAGGAGTACATGAAGATACAAAAACATTTGAAGAATTACCAATTGTCCATACGGGCTGTGATACCTATGCAAGTATCTATCCTGAATTTAAACATTTTAATCGCGAAGCAACTATTGATGAAGTTGTTGAGCATCTATTGTCGCTTACACCAGAAGGTAAATGGACAATGAATAACGGCCAGGACGTACACTTAATACTTACTGGCGGCGAACCTTTGTTGGCGTGGCAACGATTGTACGTAGAACTATTTGAGCACCCACGTATGAAAGATCTAAAAAATGTTACATTTGAAACAAACACTACACAACCTTTACACAACGATTTCTACACATATCTCACAGATCAAGATAGATTTGAAGTCACTTGGAGTTGTTCCCCAAAGCTATCTGTCAGCGGAGAACCTTGGGAAACTGCTATTAAACCTGACGTTGCTCGTGAGTATAGCCTTGTTGACGGTAGCGACATTTATTTTAAGTTTGTTGTGGCTAGTGAAGACGATTTTGAAGAAGTCGGCAGAGCTGTCAGTGCGTATGAGCGAGCGGGAATTAGATGCCCTGTATACCTCATGCCGTTGGGAGGACGATCAGAAGAATACAACCTTAACGTCAAAGAAGTCGCAGAAGCATGCATGGAAAGAGGATGGAGATTTACCCCCAGACTCCACATCAGCTTATTCGGAAATGCCTGGGGGACTTGATAAACTTAATACCAAACAAAAAACTCAACTTGAAAAGGCAATGAAAGCACCTATTGACCAAGACAAAATACGTAAAGCAGGTTTATAATGAAAACTGATGTTGTTATAGGTATGCCACATCTTCTTGCTAATGGCGAACTAAACTTAAACCATTTTGTTAAATTAACTGGTGATGCACACTGGAGAGTACAAGTTGACAATCCTAGCCAACTATATACAAATGGCAAGCGAGTATATAATAGTTTCTTGTATACTGATATCAATATCACAGAACAATTTTGTGAAGATGATAAGTTTACGATGGAAACAACTGGCAAACAATTAGATGATTATATCTATTGTAGCACACATAAATTTAATAATAATACAATTAAGATGTATACAGTTGGTATACATGTACAAGATCATAAAGTATTACGTGTAGATAAAACTGGTGTGCGCCGTGACAACTTTTGGGATAAACACAGAACAGAAAAGTTAGGTATTACAACAGCAGATTCTTTACAACAATATGAGACAAGTTACTTGGTAGACTTTAATAGCGCAGGCATTTTATATTGTGCTAATTATATTACGTTTGCATATCGATATATGGATAAACACAATTTCTTTAAAAGATTAAGTGATATCTATTATTTTGGAAATATTAATCCAGGTGAGAAGATATTTATTGGACAAGATAAATCTTATAATCTAATTATGTATAGTGAAGACATGACACCTATTTGTAAGTTTAGCGGAAGCAATATATGATAGATAGTATATACGATTTTTGGGGAATAAAAGATGAACATATTTTCAGTGATGAATTTACAGGGTATGAAGACCTTTATCCCCAATTTGACACATTTACTAAAGAGGTGTATGATGCTAATCCTAGTGACACTATTGACAGGGTTTTTGAGTTATATCGTAATCGAAATCTTGTTCCTATTACATATTTCACTGAGCAAGGAATAAGTCAAAAAATTAAATCCTTTAGAACTAAGTCCTATAATGGTGTGCAGAATGGAAGGCTCGGATTGGGTAATAACGCAGGACAAACCCTTAATAGATTTATTTTTACTAATATGCAGACTGCCGAGCCCAAAGGAAGAGGATCCAACTCATTAAGAGACAGATTCAATGATGAGAAAAAACTTAAACGTGCTATTCGTATTTGTTTTGAGTTCAGAGAAGGTAACAAGTTAGTATATCCTACAGCGATGCGTAGAGCATTAGAACTAGTTACTGGTGAGAATGTAACAAACTTTAAAGCACAGAACGCTCGTGCTATTGTAGAGCATTTGTGTCCTGTTATGTGGGGAAGAGTTTATGACTACAGTTGTGGATATGGTGGTAGATTATTAGGTATAAGTAGTAGTAACATGGGATACACCTATGTGGGCACCGACCCCAATACCGAAACATTTAATTATCTAAATTATTTGAACACTTTTTTAAACAGTGATAGTGAAATTATAAAAGACGTAAGTGAAAATTATCAAAGCGAAGATATTGATCTTGCATTTAGTAGTCCTCCTTATTTTAACTTAGAAAAGTATAGTGATGAACCTACACAATGCATGGTTAACTATACTACATTAGACGAATGGTTTGAAGGGTATGTTGCTCCAACAATGAAGAACATACACAAAGGACTAAATGATGAAGGAATATTTGCTACGAACATTGCTGACTATAAAAGCTATGGAAACAAGGAATTCAATGTTGTGGAAGACTGGATTTCGACGGCTGGCAAGGTGGGCTTCGAGCATACAAAAACGATTAAGATGATGCTAAACACACGACCAGGTGTTGGCAACGACAAACTAGAAGGTCGAGAAAAATGGGAAGGCGTATACGTCTTTAAAAAGAAATGAATACAAAAATAAATGAATGGACTGAGGAATTTAGTTTCTTGGATGATGATGATAGATTAGTTCATCTGATAGACTTGGCAAAAAAACCAACCAATCTACCAGTTGAATTGCGTACAGATGATAGACTAGTACACGGATGTATGAGCCAAATTTGGATCGATGTCGGAGTACAAGAGGATTTAGTACAAGTTTACTATGATAGCGATGCTATGATTACAAAAGGTATCACTAGTGTAGTTGCTGATTGTTTTAGCGATATCCCATTGGATGAAGCAAAGCAATTAACTAAACAAGATTTTGAGAAGTTGGGAATCAAAGAACTTCTTTCAGTACAACGTAGAAATGGGCTAGGAAGTCTCATACAAACAATTTCTACAAAAATAAAAACATTATAGGAAAATAATATAATATGAACGACTATATTTTTACAAGCGAAAGTGTCAGTGATGGACACCCAGATAAAGTAGCAGACCAAATTAGTGATGCACTAGTTGACGCAGGACTTAAAGCAGGCGACGAAACTACTCGTGTCGCGGTTGAAACACTTGTAACCACCAATTATGTAACATTGGCGGGCGAAGTAAAAAACTTTAACGTTACTAACGATGAAGTTGAACAAATTGTTAGAGACAAAGTTAAAGAGATTGGATACGAACAAGATGGTTTCCATTGGGAAAAATTAACAATTGATAATAAAACCATCAACAATAAATTACATAGTCAGAGTGCAGACATTGGTTTGGGTACTGATGACTTTGGTGCAGGTGACCAAGGACTAATGTTTGGTTACGCAAGTAACGAAAATGACGCATTTTTGCCATCGCCAATTCATTATTCGCATGAAATACTAAAAAAGCTAAAAGAGTATCGTAATGATGGATATGATTTTTTATTACCTGATGCAAAGTCACAAGTGAGTGTCCAATACGAGGGCGGTAAACCAAAGCGTATTGATCAAATTGTTGTGTCACATCAACATAAAGAAGGTTTTGTTCACAGTACTGTGGCACCTGCACGTGATGCGGCAGAAGAAATATTAGGAGATCTAATTGATAAAAATACAATATGGCATATTAATCCTACTGGTAACTTTGTTATTGGCGGTCCTGACGGCGATACCGGACTTACCGGACGCAAAATTATTGTTGATACCTATGGCGGCTTTGCTCCTCATGGCGGTGGTGCTTTTAGTGGTAAAGATCCTACCAAAGTAGACCGTAGTGCGGCATATATGGCACGATGGTTAGCAAAGAATGTAGTAGCAGACAACATGGCTGATTGGTGTCAAATTCAATTGTCATATGCTATTGGTGTTAAGGAACCAACAAGTATCTATGTAGATTCAAATGGACACAATAGAACAATTCAAAAGTTCATTGAAGATAATATTGATTTAACACCAAAAGGAATCATTGACAGATTTGACATGTACAACTATTATGGATATAGTGAAAACTGTGTTTATGGTCACTTTGGTAATAAAAACGTTCCTTGGGAACAGATCGGATGGTAAATTATGGGATGGTGGAATAAGCTAACTCAAAAATTAAAAACAACTAAAAAAGAACAAAGTATTCTTACTGAAAAAGAAAAAGCAACAGCACGTGGGGAACCATTTGTAAAAGTCGTAGAAGTCAATATTGATCCTGAAAACCCAGGACAAGGATATTTTGAATTAGACTGGAATCAACTATTTGTTGCACAACTTTTAGAAGCTGGATATAGTGGAAAAGACGAAGAAGAAATAATTGATTCTTGGTTTACCAATTTATGTAGGGGTATTGCAGAGGACGTCAATAATGCTTGACGTCCTTTACTCTTTATTGTATAATAATACTATAACAGGAGACTATTATGGGAACAGGAACAGTGAATAGTAAATTTCGATATATCGAAAGTCTTAAGAAAAAACACCGTAGTTTAGATAATGAAATTTTATCATTACCAATAAGTGTAAGTGAATTTAAAGTAAAAGAACTTAAAACCAAAAAACTACATATCAAACAAGAAATCGCAAAATTAACAAACGAACTAAATGAGGTTTAAATGAGTAATACCTATATACTGGTAGATGCGGCTAATATGTTTATGCGAGCTCGACATGTTGTACGTGGCGATGACATGAGTACTAAAATTGGTATGGCATATCATATTATGTTTAATAGTATTAATAAAGTATGGCGTGATCAAGATGGCTCACATGTTGTAATGTGTCTTGAGGGACGAAGCTGGCGCAAGGACTTTTATGAGCCTTACAAGCGAAATCGTAAGGAAGCTATTGCCGCCAAAACAGATCGTGAGCAACAGGAAGATCAGCAGTTTTGGGATGCTTTTGATGAGTTCCAAACATTTATGCGTGACAAAACAAATGTAACAGTATTACAGGATAGTATTTGTGAAGCAGATGACTTTATTGCACGTTGGATACAAAATCATCCTAACGACAAACATTGCATCGTAAGTAGTGACAGTGACTTTTATCAATTGCTTAATGAGAACGTAACACAATACAATGGTATTACTGGACAACTTATTACAACCAAAGGTATCTTTGATGACCGTGGTAAGCCAGTTATTGATAAGAAAACTAAAGAGCCTAAACTGATAGGCGATCCTGAATGGTTATTGTTTGAAAAGTGCATACGTGGTGATACTGCTGATAATGTGTTTAGTGCATGTCCAGGTGCTCGTAAGAAAGGCACTAAAAATAAAGTAGGTATGATGGAAGCATTTGAGGATCGCAACACAAAAGGCTACAATTGGAATAATTTTATGTTACAGCGTTGGGTAGATCATAACAATGATGAGCATCGTGTGTTGGAAGACTATCAACGCAATGTGCATATTATTGATCTTACTGCACAGCCCGATAATGTAAAGGAACAGTTAGATAAAGCTATCGTAGAGCAAGTACAGAAAGAACGTAAGTCGCAAGTAGGTATACACCTTATGCGTTTATGCGGCAAACATGACTTAGCTAGATTGGCTGAAAGAGTGAATGATCATGCAGTATACTTGAATAAGGCATACAATGACTGATCTGCATCTTTTTAAATGGTATGATTGGATTGCAATATTAGTATTTTCCAATTTATTTCATACATTTTTGTTTGCGACACTATTTGGTGGAGGAATCATTACAGCAATTATTTTAGCTTTATTGTGGGAAGGATGGAAAATTTATGAAAAATGGAGAATTGGATATTATGACACATAACGAATATATTGATAAACTTAAACGTGGAGTTTTTGAAGTCACATTTAATAAAATTAGTGGAGAGCAAAGGATAATGAATTGTACTTTGCATCCACGTGTTTTGCCTAAAGCTATAAAAGAAGACACAATGACACAAAAAAAGATTCGTGAACTAAACGAGGAAGTAGTAAGTGTATGGGATGTCAAGGCAGAAGGTTGGCGTGCATTTAGAGTACAAAATGTTACAGATTTTAAACGTTTGGGTGCGGCATGTACTTGTGGCAAAACACAAAGTGCAGTTAAAACTTGTGATGGATCACATAGTAACGTATAATGTATAATACTATTGAGCTTATAGAAGATAAATTTTGGATTGTAGAATCCAGAATTGGTAAAGTGGGTACTATTAGAAAAGTATCTACTGGCTATGAGTTCTTTAATCAATTAGATAAAACAACTACAAATATAGATAATCTTAATGACTTTGGTAGCATAGAAAAGCAAGAAACAGATCTCAAAACATGTCAAGGTTATCCTACTAATAGTAGTATAGTATATAATGGCGAGCATGAAAAATTGCCTATATTTTATAAAAAGCCAAGTATGAAGCAACCACATGCTGCAGGCTATTATATAATAAAGTTTAAGAAATGGTTACCTAGTTTCTGTCCTAGACTATCTACGTTACAGAACTATGAGTACAATGGTCCTTTTTTAACAGAATGGGACATGAACTTACAACTTAAAAGGACTAAAAAATATGATTAGATATATAGCTATATTGCTTTTATTAGCAACACAAGTAAACGCTCAAGGATTAGGCGTAGATATTCTTCCTGATGTACCTGATATAGAAACGTTACCAGAACCTGATCTGTCAGAACCTGATCTGACACCACAAGAGGCGCCATTACAAAATTATGAAACAGGTATGTTATGTGGTAATAGCCAAGTTATAAGAGACATGATGATATCCACAGGTAAACAAGTTTTTGTAACTGGAGAAAAGTATCCACAAGATCCAGGTATTTTTCAATACACCGCATTACTAATTAATGCAATTACTGGAGAATATAGTTTTATATTCATTGCTCCACAGTTTAATACGACTTGTATTGTTCATCAAGGTACTGGACTTAGATTAATAAGCCCAGACAATCAATAAAACATGTTTTAATTAAAATTCTTATAAATAAGTATGTCGGGGGACAATACGTAGTAAGGATAAGAATTAAAACATGGCTAGACCAAAACCAACTATATTACTGGAACACGTAGATAAGAACTATAACTCAGAGCAAATCTTAGAGGCAAGTGCAATTTACGCTGTTTTTTACAAAGGACAACCAATTAATTTAAGAACATTAAGTACTTTAGTAAACTATCCAGGACCCAAATACAAAAAGATAAGTTTCAGTAACAGTGGACATGCTTTTAATTTGGCTGCAAGATTAAATAAACAGTTTAACACTGACGATTTTACAGTAGTAAGACTACTTGAAGGAGAAGTAGTTACACGTGATGGAGATAAAAAATAAACTGATTAGCTCTCTTGGTAACACAGGAGAAGAGAAGTTATTTCAGAGTAAAGACTCACTAAGACTTACTAAACTCGGATGCAAGGTTTTCTGTGAAAACTTTGACCATTGGACATTTCTTTTAGATAATAGAATAACTACAGGACAAATAATTCATTTACAACGCAAAATGAAGATGCCCTATTATTTTGACACAAAAAAAGTAATGTTATTCAGTGAACGTGATGCATTTATGGCCAAGCTAGGAGGAGTAGATGCATGGATAGTAAGCAAATGACATCCTTGGATTTGCATGGATATACAGTACATAACGCTTGGAATATATTTAATACACATCTTTCTAATTGCTTTTATAATGGTATCAAAAGTACTATAATAGTTACTGGACATGGACAAATATCAAACGAAATTATAGCATGGACGCATAATAGCGAATATGCAACAGGATGCAGTAGGCTAGATCCAAATACTGGTGCTTATACTGTACAAATTAAAAAATCCAAACATACGAAAAAGAAAGACAGAAGACCTGATACGTCTCTCAGTATAAAAGAACTATACGTGAGATATAACAGAAATTAATTTAATTTTATTGTCTTTTTTTTCTTGACAACCAATGCGTCTTACTGTAATGTGTAAGAGTAAGTTAGTTAACAAAAAGGAATGTCGAATGTCTACTATTACAGAAACACGTACTGTAAAGATTTCAGAAGCAAAAATACTTATTACACGAGCGTTTAAGAAAAAACGCCCTGTATTCCTTTGGGGACCTCCAGGTATTGGCAAATCAGAGCTTGTTGAAGGAATCGGTGCAAGTGGTGTCATGGGTAACACTCATGTAATTGATTTGCGTCTTGCATTATTTGAGCCTACAGATTTGCGTGGTTATCCAGCACCAGACATGGAAACTAAACAAATGATTTGGCTTCCAGCCGCAGATCTACCAACTGCTGAAATGGCAGCTATGTATGATACTGTTATTTTGTTCCTAGATGAACTTAATAGTGCTGCACCTAGTGTACAGGCTGCCGCATACCAGCTTATTCTAAATCGTCGAATTGGTCAATATGTATTGCCAGACAATGTGGTAATTATTGCCGCTGGTAACCGCGAAACTGACAAAGGCGTTACATATCGTATGCCTAAGCCACTTGAGAATCGTTTTGTTCACTTTGAACTACGTGTTGATTTCCAAGATTGGTTGAACTGGGCTGTTGCTCCAGAAAACAATATCGATGCAGATGTTGTTGGTTATATTAGTTTTGCAAAAGGCGACTTATATAACTTCGATCCGCAATCTAGCTCACGTGGTTTTTCCACACCGCGATCATGGACATTTGTTTCAGAATTGCTAGAAGATAGTGAAGACTTGAGTGCAGGATTGCAAACAGATTTAGTTGCAGGATGTATTGGAGAAGGCATTGCCGTAAAGTTTATGTCACATCGTCAAATTGCTAGTGACTTGCCAATGCCAGAAGATGTATTGGATGGTAAAGTTAAGAAACTTGAGACATCAGAAATTAGTGCGGCGTATGCACTTGCTACTAGCCTATGTTATGAGTTGCGTGATCGTAATATTAACGGCGAAAAATCAGGCAAGATGGATAACTTCCACAAAAGTTTTTCAAACTTTATCGGATTTATGATGGATAATTTTGAGACTGAAATGGTTATTATGGCAAGCCGTATCGCAATGCAACAATATAAGTTGATGCCAAAACAAGATAAAATTGAACGATTTGAGGAGTATTTTAACCGTTATGGTCGACTCGTACTTGACGCCTAAACTAAAGGAGGGAGAGCAGGTAGACCTCTCCCTCTACTCCCCTCGACAAAGAACTAATATCCGTTTATATGGATTAGATTTTAAAGACGTACTTCCAGTAGATATATTTGAATATAAGACTAAATGGAAGTCCACTGCAACAAAAGTAGACATCAGAGGTAAGTATACAGAAGCTCAAAAATGGTGTAAAACACATTGCTTTCATCAAGATTTTGAAATACAAAAATATGCAAACCCAGATGATTCACATGCGGTCTACTTTAAAAACCCAGAAGAAGCTATGCTTTTTAAACTTTCAATTTAATGCTTGACAACGTCTCAAATACCATGTATAGTCTACGAGTAAGTTAATGAAGGATCATCACATGCAGAAAACAGCTGAAGAACGCATTACACAGAGTAGAGTAAGACTGCTACTCACTCGCCCTTGGTTTGGCCAACTTGCCATCCGTCTTAAATTAAAAGATGCGAGTGAATGGTGCCCTACAGCGGCAACAGATGGTCGTCAGTTTTTGTTTAATCGACAGTTTATTGATAGACTAGACGATGACGAACTTGACTTTTTAGTAGGACATGAAGTTCTACACTGTGTATTTGATCACATGGAAGCACGTGGAGATCGACTACATAGACTATATAATGCCGCGGCAGATTATAATATTAACATGACTCTTATTGAACAAAATGTAGGTAAAATAATTGGAGAAGATAAACTAGATGGCGGCAAGCCTTGCTTAGATTGGAAGTATACAGGTTGGAACTCGTATGAAATATATGATGACCTACTTCAAACTATGCCAGAAGCAATGGGCATGGACTTTCACTTAGATCTAGATGGATCAGGAGATGGTGAAGGTGAGGGCGAAGGCAAAGGTGGGTTTAAGCCTATGTCTGCAGAAGAGCGTAAAGCATTGCAAGACGAAATTAAACAAGCTGTAATTCAAGCAACACAAGCTGCAGGTGGAGAAGCACCTGAGGCTGTTAAACGTATGATTAATGAATTAATTGCGCCTAGAATGGATTGGCGTGATGTGCTTAGAACACAATTAGAAAGCTCAATAAAATCAGACTTTACATTTATGCGTCCTAGTAAACGTAGCGGACAAGTTATATTTCCAGGCATGAATAGAGACGAAGAGCTAAATATATGTGTGGCGCTAGACACATCTGGCAGTATTAGTGCAGACATGTTGCGTGTCTTCCTTAGTGAAGTACAAGGCATTATGGACCAATACCAGAGCTACAAGATCCATATCTTCCAATTCGATACAGGAGTATATGGCGATGATTGCTTTACAAGCGACGATGGCCGTAACCTAAGTGAATATGAAGTTATTGGTGGAGGTGGCACTGATTTTGACGTTGTGTTCAACTATTTGAGTGAACAGAACATAGAACCTGACCAATTAGTCATGTTCACTGACGGCTTACCTTGGGGATCCTGGGGAAACCCAGATTACTGTGATACACTATTTGTTGTACATGGTGATCCAAAGCATAGCATTCAGTCTCCGTTTGGGGTTACAATTCATTATGATTAGGTTAATTAAAAATGGTGGCAGTTTGAGCGAATCGGACTTGGCATTAATAAGTGGTACTGAGTTACTTTTAGAGATGATGCGTAACCGTGTCCTTATAGTTGTCCAAACCAAAGAAAAGGTTGAATGGGAAGAACTAATAAGAAACACAACAGGTTTGTATCATATTAGAAGTTTAGACAAAAGTGATAGTGTATATCAAATTTGGTTTGAATTAAGTGAAGATTTACTACAATTTGAAAAAGATTTAATGGTAAGTAAATTAGCAAGAAACTAATACCATAAATAAACATAGTATTTAATTATTCAAAAGGAGAATAAAATGAGCGAAGAGCAAACACAGATTGCCATTTCTGATCTAGTCTTAGCGGCAAATATAATCGATTTGGCGACACAGCGTGGCGCATTTAAGGCGGCAGAAGCAACTCAAGTAGGAGATTGCTTTACCAAACTGGTAACTTTTGTAAAAGCAAATACACCAGCAACTGAACCAACGGAAGGCTCTACAGAACCTGTAGAGGAGAGTGAAAATAATGAGTAGAAATATAAAACATGTAGGACAATTAGTCAATACACAAAAAAAAGTAGTCGTGGTATTCCGCGAACTACCAGATGATGCCGATCATTGCTTAGTAGTAGATACAGATGCACTTCCAGACTGGATGCATGATAACATTATTACAGCAGTTGAATCACCAGGTGCTCAAGCATGTGCAAATTTCTATGAGTATGCAGAAAGAACTGTTTTTACAGACGGTACTAATATGCTACAAACTCTACACCAAACTAATCGTTTGCAACACCAAAAAACAAGTAATGTTGTAATGACTCCTAATAATACAGTTCAAATATCTTTAGATGAACTTAACAGTATTATTAGAGAGCAAACAGATGGTGAGCCAGTGGTATCTCCTCCAGAAGATCAATTGGGAATGGCAGGCCAAGAGTCTGAAACTCTAACTGAATCAACTGCACCAGAAATGCCTAGTGTAGCTAATCCAGATCCAGGCCCAGTTGAAATCGATGATGTTGATATGGCACAAACTTTGATTGCACAAGCAGATCAATTTGCAGCCGAAGCAGAAAGATTACGCCAACAAGCATATGAATTGAATCCTGATTTAAAGCCCAAGAGGGGCAGAAAATCAAAAGCTCAGCTTGAAGCTGAAGCGGCAGCAGCCGCGGCGGTTGCAAAGGTAACCGCATAATATTGGAAGCAATTTAAAATGACAGAAGAAAATAATAAAGGAGAAGAATGGTCGGAATCAGGTAATACAGAATTTAAAGTAGTATTGGGTGATTACGGAACTGTTCCAGAAGATATTAACTATTACATGAAGAATAGTGAGATGGCGAGATACCCAGAAGTAACGCTATTTGACTTTCTTCGTGATAGACCTGACAAAGAATGGATTAAATTTTGTGAAGAAACGGGTGCTGATTTAACTACAGAACGTGACCCTGCACAAGATTACATTGGAAACTTCAGCCAGGTATCGGACAATAAAGATAAATGGATTCAGTATATGTTGGATAATGAAGCAACATGTCAGAAGAAATTTACTGAAAAAAGACCATATCATGCAGGCGTTAACGAGCTTACATTAAACTTGCCAATGAAATGTGGATATAATTGGGCTAACAATTGTGAATATAATTGGGGTCTGTATGGAGACACAAGTAACCAGATTAAGCAAATGATTGGTCAAGAAATGTTTGATGAATTGGGTATGGATATGGAAACATGCTTACCACGCTTATTGGCATATTTGCCTGGACAGACATTACCTTTTCACTTTGACTTTATGGGAAACTGGTACAGACTAAATGAACATTTGAATCCAAATGCAGAAACACGTAGATGTGATGGCGGTAAGATCGTTAGATACTTAGTGTTTATTACAGATTGGCATTGGGGACATATGTTACAAATGGCAAACACATTTTATCCTAGGTGGAAAAGTGGTGATGTTTATGAGTTACCTGAGCATGTATATCATTGTAGTACAAATGCTGGCATGAGTGTAAAAGTTTCTCTCAGTTTAACTGGGTACTTACCGGGTACCTAAAAATAGTAAATAGTAACACAGTACAAGGAAATTTTATAATGCCTATTGAGCGCAAGGACCGTTCTTTTGATCTTATCTTTGATCAGGTAAGTATGGATACCATACCTGCTGATTATATCATAGAGGTCACTATCACGTTAGCCGACAACACACAAATGACACTCTATAGAGATGATCTAATGATGATAGACGGAGGACAACATGATGCGCTTGGTGGATTGCATCGAGAAGATATGATTGACGTTTCAGTCAAACTTGACTTTGAATCAATTAAAGAAGACGTAATATCAGGTGTAGGCGACTACCTTGGAAAATATTTTAAGTAGGAAAATATGAACAACATATGGTTTTGCGGAATTCCTGGAAGTAAATGGAGCGGCATAGATATTGTAATGCGACATCTACTTCCAGCAGACCGCTCAGACGAAACTCCAAACAGAACACAATATCATAGACCAAGAACTAAAGAGGATGACAACAACGGTCATCGAGGAAGTTATTGGGGACCTGGTATGGGCTGTGGTGAGGATTGGACAGATTTTAACTTTGTTGAACCTCATAAATTAACTGATGACATCAACAATGTATTCTCAGGTGATGGATATCGTATTATTAAAAGTCATTTCTTTGCCCGTAATTTTAATCTAGACTATATCTATAATCACTTTCCTGGTGATTATATATTCCTAGTATATAGGGAACCACAAAAAAGTTTTGCTTGGTGGAGCGAAGTTATGTGTTTTGATGAACTACACTATCCTGATTACAGACCAGGCTATAAAAACTACGATAGAATGTGGGAACTACTATGGCAGGAAAGTTCTAAAATAACAGACTTTGCAATGCGTAAAAATATGGATTGGCAAAAGTATGATCCTAAAACTTCTTTTAGTACTTTACCAGGCTTTGATAAAAAAGCGGCTAAATACGTTGACAATAGACAACCAGATGTATATACATCCGTAGTAAAAATTCCTGGAGAATCTAATACTACATATGAGTTTGTCAAACATCAAACATAGGAAAATTAATGTCAGAAGATCAAAAATTACCCAGTGACACCTTTTGTATTTTGCCTTGGATACATTTAAGCACAAGACCAGACGGAAGTATGCGAGTATGCTGTACAGCAAATGCTAGTAGTGTAGGAGCAACCAACGATAAGAAACATGGCGGCAGAATTGGAATCGTTAAAACAGAAGACGGAAAGCCAGCCAATTTAAATACTACAGATTTAAGCACCGCATGGAATAATACATATATGCGAGGTGTAAGGAAAATGATGCTTGCAGGACAAAAGCCAGCAAGTTGTCTAAAGTGTTATAAAGAAGAAGATGCAGGACACATGAGTAAACGCCAATGGGAAACTGCCTATTGGATGCGTGATGGTATTGATATTGATGAACTTGTAAAAGAAACATATGAGGATGGTAGCACAAATAGTAAACTAAGATATATTGATATCCGTATGGGTACAAAATGTCAGTTAGGATGCGTAATGTGTTCTCCTCACGATTCAAGTGGTTGGGTAAAAGATTGGCAAGGATTATATCCTAAAATCTCTAACGAGAGCCTTAAAGAAACTATGGTTTGGGCAAATAAAGGCAAAACATTTGGCGCAAGTTACAACTGGCATAAAGATAACCCAGTGTTTTGGGAACAGTTTTATGCACAAATTCCATTCATTAAACAACTATATTTTGCTGGTGGCGAATCAACTGTTATTGACGAGCATTATGAAATCCTAGATAAAGTTATTGAAATGGGATATGCAGATCAAATCGAAGTACGATATAATAGTAATGGTATCGAGTTACCTGATAGATTGTTAGAGCAATGGAAACATTTTAAAAAGGTACGCTTCCACTACAGTATTGACAGTATTGGTGCAATGAATGATTATATTAGATACCCTAGTCAATGGGATCACCAATTGGAAATGTTTAAACGCCTAGATACACAAACAAGTAATAATGTAGAAGTTACAATTGCATGTGCAGTGAACGCTCTTAACATTTACTATATTCCAGATTTCCTTAAATGGAAACTAACAGAGAGTGGATTACACAAAACAAATATGTGGCCATTTGGTGCAGGTGGTATCAACTATCACTTTGTATATTGGCCAGGACACTTAAATGTTAAAGTACTACCAGATGAATTTATGGACAAATGTGAAGCCAAATACGAAGAATTTATTGAGTGGTGGAAAGAAAATTGGGAACTAGGTGTTCCTAGTTGGCACAAGGGCAAAGTAACATATGACGAATGGGAAAATGCAAGCTATGGTATTAAAAGATTGCGTGGAATGATTAGCTTTGCACGTAGCGAAGACTGGACACGCAGACTACCTGAATTTAGAGAATATTTGACGAAATTAGATGCCCAGAGAGGCACTGACTTTAGAGCCACTTTTCCAGAGATGGCCTATTTATTAGATGAACCAGAGGATGAATAAATGAAAAATATTATTACCGCAAGTTTACTTGCTTTATTTGCAACAAGTGCAAATGCAGAAGATCTAACTATTGACATGCTAAACAAGCGTGATGATGGTGCTAAGATGGTATATAGTGAAGATATTGCACGTATTGATGTAGGCGATACAATCACATGGTTGCCAACATCAAAAGGTCACAATGTAGAATTTATTGCAGGACCAGATGGATGGGATGCACCACGTAAATCAAAACTGGGTAAAGAAGTTGAAATGACATTTGATACACCAGGCGTATATTTGTATCAGTGTTCACCACATAAAACAATGGGCATGATTGCTATTGTGGTTGTGGGCGATGGAGATAACGATATTTCAAAAGCCAAAGTAAAAGGCAAGTCAAAGAAAAAACTAAAAGCATTGTTAAAGGATCTATAATGATATATATCTTAGTTGCATTGGAAGGCGAACTACCTGATCACAGTAGTTTAAATCCTGAAAAATTTAAAGTATGGTATACTGGTGTTGGCAAAGTCAATGCAGCTATGATGGCAACTCTAGCGGCAGCACAGGACGATTGTTCATTAATTGTTAATTATGGTACAGCAGGTACACTTGTACCTGAGCTTGCGGGTAAAATATATGATGTAGGCATTGTACGACAGAGAGATATGGATGCTCGTCCACAAGCAGAACTTGGCACAACTCCTTTTGAGAATACTGGATTTGAAGCTTCATTACGAATTGCTGAAAATAATATGGTGTTATCTACAGGAGATAATTTTGTAATGTCACCACCAGAATTAAATAGTCATATAGTTGACATGGAAGGTTATGCTATTGCAAAAGTTGCTGCTGTTTTTAATAAAAAAGTTCGTATTGTAAAATATGCAAGTGATTTTGCAGATGAAAATGCTGCAGAAGAATGGGAAGCAAATCAGGCCAAGGGTGCTGATCTGTTTTTAGAATTATTTAAAGACATGTAATATGGATGCACCTAAGAATTTATGTATATTTCCTTGGGTGCATACCGCTGTTGATATAGCAGGAGAGCTAAAACCCTGTTGTAGATTTAGTAATAAACCAAACGAATTACCCACTGTTGCACAAGGCTTAAAACAAGGCTGGTCGCATGGCGATTATTATAGTAAACTTAGACAGCAGTTTTTAAATAATGAACAACCATCTGGTTGTTCTAGATGCTTTAAGGATGAACAAACATCAGGAAAGAGTATGCGTACTGATGCTAATAACACCTATCTAAAAGATAACACATTTACAAAACCCCCTAAACTAAAATTTTTAGAGATGGCATTTAGCCATCATTGTAATCTTGCTTGTAGAATGTGTAATGAAGGCTATAGTAGCAAATGGCTTGCTATAAAAAGACACACCAACACCCCCCTTACAGAAGATGTTACAGAGGATCTAGACTTTAGTATAGACTGGTTTGATACAGATTTATCTAGTATTGAACGTGTAAAATTAGTAGGAGGGGAACCTTTACTTGCAAAACAACACGACGAGTTTATTAAAAAATTAGCAAGCCAGAGTAGTAATATTAATAAAGTACAAATTGACTATCATACAAATGCAACTATATTGCCTAGCAAAAAGGTACTAGAAACGTGGAAAAAACTTAAAGCACTTACAATAGTATTAAGTATAGATGGGTATGGTAAATTAAACGAAACACTAAGACCTGGACCGTATAAATGGAAAGACATAGATAACACTTTTAATTTTTATTTAAACTTAAAAGATACAGGTTTCCCCATAACAATGCGTGTACATTTTGTTGTAAGTAGATTTAACATTTTTAATTTACAGCCTTTATTAGACTATATTGAAAGCAAAGGTACTGGGTATAGTATGGATATTGCCAGACGTCCTTTTCATATGTGTATTGCAAATATGGATCCAAAAGATAAAGAACTGGCTAAAGAATATATTAAGAACTTAGATATATATGAAACGTTTAGAAAAAGATTGTTAAATACATTAGAACAGGAATCAGAGAAAACATATACTGATGAACAAATTATAAACAAAGAAAAAGTAATAGACAATTACTTTAATCAAGATATAAGAGAACTATTATGAGCGGATTTTGTGCTTTACCATTTGTACAATATAGTACATATAATGGAGGTCGATATAGGCTTTGCTGTATGGCAAAGGAGCCAGAAGAACTTGTGGATCAAGAAAAACTTGGGATCCAGGGTACATGGAATCACGACTACATAAAAGATGTACGTAGACGCATGGCAGAAGGGGAGTGGCTTCCTGAATGTGTAGAATGTGAACATCTAGAAAGAAATAATATAGTTAGCTCACGCCAATGGGAAAATGAGGTGTGGGAAGACGTAATTGACGAAGTGGTTGCTGACGCTTCCGTCAACGATTGGGAGGTAGAACAACCTTTACAATTTGATTTCAGGCTTGGTAATTTATGCAATTTACAATGTCAGATGTGCAATAAAGAGGCTTCACACTTAGTAAGTGTCGAGCGAGCACAAATGGTTGAAAGCGGACTCGGGGCAGACCATCCCGATTGGCATGGCATGATTGCAAACAAGAAGCAGGCTCTTCTTCAACCTGGAATAGACTGGGCGAGCTTTGAGGAAATGATTGGGAAAGCTCGTAAAATCAAACTAATAGGCGGGGAACCTACGGTTGCCAAGGACATGTTTACCTTGCTAGACCTCGCAGTAGAATCCGGACACGCCAGTCATATCGAACTTAGTTTCTATACCAATATTACTAATATGCAAGACAGATGGTTAGAACAATTAGGGAAGTTCGAAAAAGTGATTGTAAACTGCTCCTTGGAAGGTATGGGCGATATGAACGACTATTTGCGTCCACCTTCCAAGTGGCCTTCTGTCTGGAAAAACTTTGATAAACTAGTCAAATATAGCAATACTAAAGAAGGTAAACGTATTAAAGTACGAGTTACCACAGTCAATCAAATGACAAATGCATTGCATATTGCAGACTTTTGGCGCTTTATGCATGACTACCAAATGACTAGCGATAGAGGTATTGGTATGAGTAGTAACCAACTTATTGAGCCACACTATTATAGTATGGCACATGCACCACAATGGCTTAAAGATGAACAGGAAAAACAAATACTAGAATTTTTATCCAGTATAGGCAATAGTCCACATTTTGAAGACTATGAGGAACCTTTAATGGAAATTATTAATTTTGGTAAAGATCCAGAACACCAATATAATCCAGCAATAATGAAACAATATGTAGATATAACTGAAAACTATGATAAGTTTCGTATGCATGATGTAATGACAGTGGCACCAGAATTTAAACGCATAAAAGATGAACTTTAATCTTCAGGGTTCCAACGTAATCTAATATTTTTGTAATTTAAGTAGTTTTTGTTTTGTGTATAATCCCACAAAACAGATTCTGCTTCTGTAATAGCAGAATATGTATCTTTGCAAAACACTGCATCAGCTACATCTTTTATATTATCATCTGTAATTAAATGATAATGCTCTACATTTTTATTTGGTTCTAATGTATATTGTCCAGTATAATCTTGGCACACATCATTTCTGTCATCTAAATCTGCAGGAAAATATCCACTTAACATTACAACCACACGACTATGATTTTGTACGGCAAAGTTGAGAACTGGTCTTATGGTACTAGGATCTCTCCACCTAATATGATATATATTTTTTGCTCCCATATTTGCAATCCAACTTTCAGTCAAATTACCCATACGCAATCCTAGCTTTGCATAATGACTATCCCTGTGATGTCCATTGAAAATAACATACGCTGTATCGCTCTTAGAACTAGGCTGAGCTACTGTCTTATGTTTGCGCTTACCTACTCTAAATAAAATACTACGCTTTTCACTATGCAGATCTGGCACATCATGCCAGCTATAAGGTGTAGCTTCAAGGCTGTAAAATAAATTAGGATTGCATGGTACCCTTTTGTTTGGACTTGCATCTCTGTTAAGCAATCTTACACCTTGATCACTTTCGTCCATATAGATTTGATTTGTTATTAACCAACGAAAGTCTTTTAAATCGTTATGTATGCCCAAACTACTACCTGGCATATCGTAATGGCAGTTTACATAAAAGTGATCGTATTTTTTATCTTCGCCAAATGCTGCATTTATAATTTCAGGAATAATATTTTGCTCAACATATTCTGTAAGAATTGGATCTTTTCCTTGATCCAAAGGCGCACTAAACGTACCATCTAATGCCGCTTCATATTCACTACATTCAGGATTACTACAATATTCTTTAATATATTCTCCAGGATAGTCATTAATATATTGATCGGAAAAATTATCTGGAAGTTTATTTTCCTGTAATCGATACTCAAAAGGCTCTGTAGTTAACTTCATTTTAAATTTGCAATTCTTTCTTTCATACATAGGTCTGGATATATTAAACTACTATCCATTATGTCTGCTTCAAAGCATTGTAATTTTGTACCAAAAACAATCTGATGTGTTATCCACTGTGCATTGAAAAACCAAATGTCACCTGGATCAAAAGTAATATAGTGTAATGGATGGTGAAACTGATCCCACATTTTATCATTCCATACACAACGATTTCTCATTTCAGTAATAAATGTATGTATGTTATTTTTATCAAGTTCTTGTAGATTAAACTCGTCCTTATACTTGTACCACATTTGTTCTAAGTCTGGACCAAATGTTAATACACGTGGGCGTTTTTTATCCAAATTAACAAACATACGTATTTGTTGTTCTGCGCCAGTGTGTTGTTCGTCTAGTTCATCCAAATGTAGTTTGTTTTCTACCAATGTATTGTATCTATGACTAAGCATACGTTCACTTGTATTATATTTGGGGAATATCATATCGAATATTTCGTTCCAGCCATTATTAGACTGTTTATGTTTTTTATGAAATTTGTCTATTTTATCTTCACTCCAGCCACGTTCCTCACGTAGCCTATCACGTTTTTTAATATGGCTATTGTACCAAGGCATAATCCATTTATTATCCTTAATAGTCCAGTCTGGTAAATTGTCGTAATAATCATAGTCTAAATTAGGTATAGTTAAATTTTTAATAACTACTGGCCATCCGCTCTCAAAACACTTGTATATTTCATCAGATTGTGTTATACTATTGATATCATTTGCATCAAAAACATGTACAGTAAATTCTTGAGCGGCATTGGTGTCTAGTGCAATTCTAGTCATTTCTGCTCCATTAAATATGTATAAATATATTTATCGACAATAAAATTGAGGTATTTCATGAAATCAGTAAACGCATGGAGCGAGTTTCAACCGTTAAAACGGGTTGTGCTTGGTGCTCCATTTCCGCCAGAAACTTTTGACTGGCATAAAGATCAAGAGACAAGAGACGTAATGCGTCAAATCTTCGAAGAGACAGCAGAAGATATTGACATCTTAGCAAAGCTATTGGAAGATAGAGGCATTGAAGTAGTACGTCCAAAAAATATTTTTACAATTACAGGACAAGAACAGATCCAATTACCTTGGATGAGTTGTGGTTTTCCTAACCATCCATTAATGCCACGTGATACACTTATGCCTTATGGACATACAATCTTTGAATGTTTTACAGGAGGCGATAATAGATACTTTGAAAATCTTGCCTATTATGATCATTGTGTAGAGTGGTTTAAACAAGGTGCAGATTGGGTAAGTATGCCAGGTGCAATGGTAGACAATAGTACATATGAACAGTACAGTGCTAATCAGCGTGTGTTGTATCATGCGGCTAATATGATTAAATGCGGAGATACTGTATTGTTTAGCCAGACATGGGAAGAAGATAATAAAAAAGGTAAAGGCACATTACTAGGTAAAGAGTGGATGAAAAGACAAATCAGCCAAAGATATCCTGGTACTAAATTTCTTAATGTTCCAGTAGGTGGACATGTAGATGGAAAAATTGCATTACTACGTCCTGGCGTATTAATGACTTGGAACAAAAAATGGGTTCCAGAAGAAATGAAGCATTGGGATATTATTGAAGTAGATGATGACCACGAGATGCCAGAAGATTTTCTTAATACTCGCAAGCGCCGTTTTTATAAAGAATATGTTGAAAAATGGCTAGGGCATTGGGTAGGCTACGCAGATGAAAGTGTATTTGATGTTAACGTGTTATCACTAGACGAGAATACAGTTATCTGTACTGGACGTAATGATGAAGCTTTCCGCAGAATGGAAGCACATGGTATTGAGCCTATTGTGTGGAGATTCCGTCATCAGTATTTTTGGGATGGTGGTATTCACTGTTTAACAAGTGACATTCAACGAGAAGGTGATTGTGAAAGGTACATTGATTAACCATGCAATGGGATGAAGTAATCTTAGAAATACAGATAGACATGACCACATATTGTAATGCGGCATGTTTAGCGTGTGCGAGACATGATAGTGTTACTGGAGAATTACACAAAGGTCTACAGCTACAACATTTTGATAGACAACTTTGGAACAGATTATGTGAAAAAGACTTCAAAGAAATAGGAGTAAAAACATTATTTTTTAATGGTAATTGGGGCGATGCATGTATGCACCCAGATCTAGTACCTATGATAGAATATTGTTTAGAACACAATCCTGAAATGTGTATCAAAATTAGTACTAATGGAAGCCTGAGAACTAAAAAATGGTGGACTGCTTTGGCAGAAGTTTTAAACTGGAGATGCAATGTTGTTTTTTGTATTGACGGTTTAGAGGATACACATAAACTATATAGATTAAAAACAAATTATAATAAAGTAGTTGAAAACATGCGAGCATTTAACGATGCAGGTGGATATGGCATCTGGATGTTTACTGTGTTTGACCATAATATACACCAAATAGATGAAGCTGCAAAACTTGCAGAAGAATACGGATGTGCCGTGTTTAGAGCAAGAAAAAGTAATAGTAACGATATGGAAAACAGCAAGGGTGAAATTATTACTGCTGATTTGCCTATACCTGAACAACACAAAAAACGTAAAAAGTTTAAAGAAATTTGGTATGCAGTTGATAACGATATTATTAGAGGCTTTGACGAAGAGAGAAAGACAACACCATGTGTATTCTATAGAGAAGCTTCTGTGCAAATTGATCCTTTTGGAACATTGTGGCCTTGTTGTTGGGTAAGTTTAAATTCATTTGGTCATGACAAATTGGGCAAACCTAACGAAACAATACAATTAAGAGATACAACGCTGAGAGACAGACTCAATCTACAGCACAGATCAATGAAAGAAATCCTACAGGATCCTTGGTATAACAAAGAACTTGCAGGAGGAATAAAAAATAAGACTTGGAGTTTATGTAATGAACAATGCATAGGCCCACACGAAAGAAAGGAAAATGCTGATGTCGACTTTTGAATGGATGGATTGGGCTAGGGTAGTTAACAATTTACAAGTTGATATTACTAGCTTCTGTAATGCAAGATGTGGAGCATGTGTACGTAATGTTGATGGTGATATGGTTAAGCCAGAAATACCAATGGAACATTTTGACATGGATGTATGGAATAGACTTGTAATAGATGATACTCGAGGATGGTTTATTATTGAACTTACATTAAATGGTAATTGGGGAGATCCAATGATGCATCCTAATTTAGTTGAAATGTTACAAACATATTGCCGCTATCATCCAGAAACTGCACTTTATATACACACAAATGGCAGTATGCGTACCAAGAAGTTTTGGAATAAACTAGGACAAGTTTGTAGAATGTTTAGTAACCACGCAGTAGTATTTGCTGTTGACGGATTAGAAGACACACATAGTATATATAGACGCAAAACAGATTTTAATAAAATAATAGAAAACATAAATGCATTTGTAAGTGGTGGTGGTAGAGCTAAAGTTGTAATGACTTGTTTTGAACACAACAAACACCAAGTAAAAGATGTAGAGAAAATAGCATTTGACTCAGGGTGTATAGGATTTAATTTAAGACATACACATGGTGACAATTTAGAAATTAAGACTGTAGACGGAGATTATAAAATACATGGACATTATGACATAGATGAATATGATGTTTTATGGGAAGATAGAAATGACAAACCTTTAAGTGATTTGCGAGATTATCATGATTATACGGATGTGATTGATGACAAATTAGAAAACAAAGTAGATCATAAATGTCCTTGGTATACTGATAGAAAAATCCAAATTGATCCTTGGGCTACTGTTTGGCCTTGTTGCCATACAAGTTTGTATGGAATAGATGTTGTTAACCATGATTTAGATCTAATGGTTAATGAAGATAGTTTTATGAGAGCAAGAAATGATAATAGTCTTAAAAATCAAAGTTTGCCAGATTTACTAGCTGGCGGATGGTGGCGATCAGATTTAAATGATGCTATTGAACATGCAGAGTGGAAACAATGCAGAGATATATGTGGAATATGTAAATGAGTAAAGCAAAAAAAGAATACAGAAATAAGTTCTTAGATGATACAAAGTATCCAACATGTTTAGCACCATGGCATGCGATTACAATTAAATGGGGAGGTGCAGTTGTGCCTGATATCATTTATAAACAAAAGCTAGGTAATATAAACGACCAAACTTTAAAAGAAATTTGGTACGGAAAAAAAGCAAAAGAACTTCGTAAGATGCATAGGTCCAGAGACGTTCCAGAGTATTGCATTGGATGTCAAAAGAAAGAACAAAGTGGACGCAGTAGACGTATGTTCTTCTGGGATAAAATGGATTATGATTTACGTATAGAAAGCGAATGGCATGATTGGGATATGGAACCAGATATTAGATATCTAGACTTTACGCTCAGTAACAAATGCAATCTAGCATGTATCCACTGTGGGCCATTTGTGTCAACAGGTTGGAGTAAACTAGGCAAAAAACTTAATAAAGAAATGCCTGAATATTGGACTGAGCAACAAATTGGATACAATGGTGTTGATGATTTTACTTTTATGGATAACTTATTTGCTAATCCAGAATATTTCCGTAACTTAGAAACTGTAGCATTGAGAGGCGGGGAGCCTCTTTATGATGAACATTGTTATAATGTTCTTAAATGGTTTGTAGATAATGACATTGCAAGCAAGGTAAGTTTGGATATTAGTACTAATGCTACAGTAGTAGAGCAAAAGTTTTTAGATATTTTTGCAGAGTTTAAGCATGTAGAATTATTAATAAGCATCGAAGCAACTGATGAATTATACAGTGTAATAAGAGGCGGCAAGAATTTTACTTGGGAAGATTTAAATAAAAACGTAGACCAGTTTTATGCACTAGACAATGTAGAAGTTGTTTTTGCTGTTACAGTAATGACTACAAATGTGTTTAACTTAGATAAGATTTGGGAATGGTTTGCGAAATATCATAGGAAAAAGGCAAGTATAGCGATGACAAACGTAGTTGTATCGCCTGCTTATCTTAATATTGCACATTTACCTGACGAGCTAAAACAAATAGCAATAGAAAAAATTAAAGATATACCTACAAGTACAATTTGGCCGCTTAATAGTGTGCATTCAGATGTATTTGAATATCAAACAGGTATAGCGGATATAAGAAAAGGTCTACAACGAGAAGTAGAAGAAAAAGAACAAAAACGTTGGTGGCAGCGTTACTTACAGTATACAGCTGACCTTGATAGACTAAATGGCACAGATACATTTAGCCTAGTAGAGGAATTATCACCATATAGGGAGTTAATAGATGGCAAAGAAACCGCCTAAAAATCAAACAATTAAAAACAGTGATTTTGCAAATCACGGCAACAGTATTTGGAACCAACCTTTCTTTGATAAATTAGAAGAAGGATTTTTTCGTAATATAGATATTTCTGAGATCAGCGATGCAAGTCAGAAATTTTTAAATGTCTATCCAGAGTGGATTAGTAGCAGTAAGATGAATAAATTTACAGGAATGGAAAAGTTTCCTTACAAATTTGTTAGCTTAGGTACAACACAAGGCCTGGATTGGTGGCATTATTACTGTATGGCAAATGGTCTCAATTTGCGTATGTATAGAGGAGAATATCCTTATAATAGAGATGTACTACTGGAAGAAGAATGGCGTAATAAAAGATATGTAGATGATAATCCATTACAAAAGGGAGATGCTCTTATTATTAGTTTGCCATTTAGTGGTACAGGCGGCAAGCATGATGAGTGGGATAACATGATGGAAACCTGCAATAGTTTAAATATTCCTGTATTTGTAGACTGTGCATGGTTTGGAACATGTCATGGACTTGAAGTAGATTTGGATCAACCATGTATTACAATGGCTGCATTTAGTACAACCAAGGGACTTAGCTGTGGCAATTGGCGCAGTGGTATTGTTTTTAGTAGGATAGACGAAGGTGCATTAAGTGTACAAACAGAATGGAATCACGGCATACATTTACATACAAGTATAGCTAATTTCTTGTTTGAGCATTTTACCCCAGACGCAGTACCTAAAAAATATAAAGATGCACACAATGCAGTTTGTGAACATTATGGGCTGACTCCAAGTAATACAGTACATATTGCAACAGCACCTATGACAAAAGAGTGGGAAATGTTCCAACGAGATAGACAATACCATAGAGTTAATATCAGAGATGCAGTTAAACGTTATAAAAAATCAGGTACATTTAATGACTAATTTACCTAAAAACGCATGTGTTTACCCATTTAAAGGTGCTATGCTTATGCATGGCTTACCTGCAACACCTTGTTGTCGTTTTCATCATAGATTTTTAGATGACAGCGACACAGAGTCTGTGGAAGCCTTTGGTGCAACATTTGCTGATATTAGAGAAACTATGTTAAAAAATGAATGGCATCCTGGTTGCTACAAATGTAAAGCAGACGAGGAAACCAAAGGTAGTAGTATGCGAACTGAAGCAGATGAGTTCTTTGATGACTTTACTGATAGTACTGAATTACAGTATCTAGAAATTACTGTGGGTAGATTATGTAACCTCAAATGTATGAGTTGTGGTCCTGAATTTAGTCATACTTGGGACGAGGACATTTTAAAACTTAAAATGGAAACACCTGACTATATTAAAAAATTAAAAGAGGTTCAAGAATTGGACCTTGATAATATTAATGTTGATATGCTCCAGGGTCTAAGACATATAAAAGTTACAGGCGGTGAGCCTTTTTTACATCGACAATTTTTAAGTTTCGTAGTACGTTTAGCTGAAGCTGGCATTGCACCACAAATACATTTGGAAATATTTACTAATTGTACTTGGTGGCCAAAGAAAGCAGATTATGATGCACTACTGCAATTTAAAGAATTACGTATACGACCAAGTATTGACAGCATTGGACAATGTAATGATGTATTAAGATTTCCAAGTAAATGGGATAAAGTAGAAGGTGTTTTGGACCAATGGATAGATATGAGAACAAAATATCCAGAAAAAGTAAGCATTGCAACTGCAACAACAGTAGGAGCAATCAATGCTCCTTATATGTATGAGTTTATGTATTGGGCTAAAGTTGTGAAAGATATTGATGTAATACTACAAACTGTGTACGAGCCCAATTACATGAGCATACTACATTATCCTGATTGGTTTAAAGACAACTTAAGATATACTATTAATATGCAATTTAATGAAACTATAAAGCCAGGAAAAATACGACCTGCTCAAAAACTATTACAGCAACTAACAAAGCATAATGGTATGGAAGATAAAGCAATGGAGCATATTGATAAAATTAAAAGAGTATTAAGGTTAAGAGGATTAACAATTAACGACTTGCCAAAATTTAAACAACTGTTGGAATTTAAAAGTCCTGGAGTAAATTGGGAACAAGGTAAAGAAATTATTTGGAAAGAAGATAATCAGCTGTGATAGATAAAAGTAAATTAAAAAGTAGTAGTACATTTTGTATGCTTCCTTTTATGCACATTTATGGTAGTGCAGGAGGAAATATGGTTCCTTGCTGTGAAGCGCAAGAGACAGCTTTGAACAATCCTGGAGAGACTGCATTAGAGTCATGGAATAATGAGAACTATAAAGAATTACGCAGAGCATTAGCTAATAGTGAAAGACCTGAAAGATGCAATGTATGTTGGCACAATGAAGACAGTGGTATTGTGAGTAATAGACTGCAATGGGAGAATGACAATTGGGAAGAATTTAGTGATCTTATTAGTGTTAATGATGACTTTAGTGTAAACAACGATCCTATTTGGGTAGAACTTAAAGTAAGTAACTTCTGTAACCTAAAGTGTATTATGTGTAGTACACACAGCTCTTATAAGCGTGTAGCAGACTTAGACATTATAAGCAAGTACACCAAGGATGGATATGAAACACGTCTATTGCGTCCAACAGATTTGTTTGCAAGTTTAAATGAATGGCCTGATCTTTGGGATCATGTACATACTCTACAATTTACAGGTGGTGAACCTATTATTAACAAAGAGCATTACGACCTGTTGGAAGGTATTCCTGCAGAAGTTAAGTCAAAAATTAGACTACGATATGCAAGTAATCTAAGTTATATAAAATTTAAAAAATATGACTTAGTAAAAATATGGTCACAGTTTAAACATGTTAACATAAAAGTAAGTATGGATGGAATCGGAGATGTATACAACTACATTAGACAGGATGGCGATTGGGATACAGTATATGAAAATATGTGTATATTGAATGATATTGACGGGATCGATCTTGCAGCAGGAATTACAGTACAGGCACACAATGTATATCAAATGCCTGAATTTTATGACTTCTGGAAAGAAAGTCCAGTAGACTTAAAATTTATTACTGCAAACATATTACAAACACCCAACTATCTAAGCCCAGCAGTATGGCACGGAGAGTACAGAGAAAGTATAATAAGTACATTAAGAGAAGCAGAATCGAGACATCCTGAAATGGATAGGTTTGCAACGTATATGGAAAATAATACACAGCGGTATATGATATATGCCCGCATGAGAAAATATACAAGAGACATAGAAAACAGATATCCAAATGAAGCCACGCTAAAAAGTATGGTTAAAAATTATCTTGGAATTAAATTAGAAGGTATGGATATAGTAGCGGAGAATAATAAATGATACAAGGCCAACAAAACTGGAGTTACTCCCATACAGAACATGCATGGCCTATTGTGCATGCTTTTATAGACAGAGATCCACATTTAAACACACATGCAGTTCTTAAACAAAAATTACAAACAATTCAAAATGTAGAATGTAATAATCATCTACGAGGAGGTATTGTAAACTTATATAATATGTTTGACACAAGTTGGATGATATCAATGCACAGTGCTGATTATAGATATGCAGTGGTTTGGTTTGATGGTGCATGGCCAGCTACTGAAGATTTTAATTTATTATTAGCAGATGAAATAGATAGCTATAATGAACAAGACCCTGAATGGATGGTAGCAGGACAAATACAAGTAGATAGAAAAGGAATATATCCTTACTTTAATCGTAGTTTTGTTATTGTAAACTTAGCCAAATGGGTAGAACATCAGGTAGGTCCATTATGGGAACCAGCAAGACATCCAAACTTTATGCCTGACGAAAGTGGCAGAACATGGGAGGATAGTGCATACTATCTTGCACCTGCGGATGGTAAATGGAAAAAAGAAGAAGAATACCAATATATCAATCAAGACGTATGGGCAACTAGTTGGATACAATATAGCCTGTTGCGTAATCTAAAAGTATGGGGTATTAGTGATGCATTAATGGACACTGTTACTTTAATTAAGCCTTGGCTAGGTGCAGATGAACTTGAGAGAGGACTTAGTGGAGAGTTTCATGACCCTAACGAGGTAAGTTTTCAAGGTAAAAAGCTCTTGGATAGTATGAATATACCAAGTAGCCCAATATATTTTTGTAACACAGAGCCAAGTGCGCCCACAACTAGTAGGTTATTGGAAAATACTGTGTTTGATCAGTACGTAGGACCAACCGCAGGCTTCAAACTATTGTATTATGCTTACAAGTATGGAGTCAATCCAGGATTTACTCGCTTTGTCTGGTTCGATTTTGATAAAGACAGTGTGCAATTTAAAAGAGATACACTAAAAATGTGGGATGGTGAGGATTATCCTGCATGGGTAGAGCAATGGTGTGAAAATAATCCTGATGTTAACAAAGATTTACTTGATTTAACTAAAGAGCGTTGGCCAAGTATAGTTGATCAATTTGGAGGGCAACAAAGTTGGCAGAATTTCTGGACACAAGTTAGTTTTTGTGATCATACTGTTGTACAGGCTGATTTAATACAGGATCAAGAACAACTTTTTGCTAAATTGCAAAATTTAAGGACATTTTTTTGGGGAAGTAACATTTATAGTTACATAATTCCAAAAATATTATCAAAACCCTTTGTATTGGAACGTAGCTTTATGAATTTAATAGAACGAATACAAAAAACAAATAATGACAGCTGGTACAGTGGTACAGATGTAAATGATGCAGATTTAATGTGTCCAGCTCGTGTAATAGGAAGTGCCACCAATAATTTAATAGCAGGATTAGAAGAATGAACTTATATATGAAGATTGGTGAGTATACAAATATAGCTCATTGTACTTTTGAAGATATTTTAATTGAAGAATTGAAAAATGAGCATGAGCTTGTAAGCAAACTTAAAAAGATTGCACAAATTAATTTTATTAATAATAGTAGAGAGTGTTTTGTCAAATCGAACGGATGGGATATTGACAAAGGCAAGTTATTTAAGCATCTACATGCAATGAATTTTAAAGCTGCTGTAATATGGTTTGATGGTTCATGGGCCAGCCAAAATGAATTTGATACAGAGCTTTTAAAATGTATGGAAGAATGGGGAGACAATTGGCTTTGTGCAGGACATATTATAGACAGACTTGAAAGTGCAAAAGCACCTAAATGGCATAAGCAATGTATTGTGATCAATCTTAAAAGATTAATTGAACTTGAATTAACTGAACTTTCTTGGAACCAAGATCACTTTCCAGGTTTTATTCCTAGTGAAGAATGTATACATGATAATTATACTCCTTTATATTTACAGCCAGTAGAAAAAACTTATGATACTTTGGATTTTTATGGAGACGAATTTGATGCACTTATTCCTATCGCACTAAACAATAACTTATATGTACACAATCTTCCATATGCAGTACGTAACAACAAATATTGCTGTTATCCAGAAGATGATATCGAACATACTAAAAAATGGTTACTTGATCCTGATTGGGGAAAAAGACCTGACGCAAGAGAATTTTATTTTTCAGAAATACATGAAGATAAAAGAGAGCTATATGGATTTAAAATGATGGGTAGCGATATAATGTATATTACTAATACTGAAAACGTACCTGACGAAAGAGAAATGAATATACCCATAGAAGTTATGGCTGTGCCTTGCAGTGGATTAAGTCAATTTAAACATATGACAAATGCAATAGATACACTTGAAAAAGTTGTATGGTTTGATTTTAATGAGTACTCTAACAAGTGGATGCGATATGTCTTAAATCATTGGGATGGTAAAAACTTTAGAGACTTTGTAAGTAAAAATAGACATAAAATTGTAGAGTGGGGTTTTCATAATGATGAATGTATTATATATGAAGAAGAAAGTGTACAAGAATTTGAGGATAGTTGGGATAATGAAGAACAATGGTTAGAATATTGGGATAAAATTAAAAAATTAGAACATGTAATACTTAATATTGATATCGTTAGAGATAATAAAGGGCTAATAAATAGTATAGGTACAGATAAAAATGTATTTTTACAAACAAGTAACATTTGGAGTTATGAGATTAATTATATGAACACAAAAGGGTTCACTGCTCAGACATCATTTTTAAACTTGATTAACGATTTAATGGTAACTAATAAAAATCTTTACTTTACTGGAGATACTCCAACAGGTTTTTATCACAGTTATGTAAATATAAAACAAATGTCAGGAATATTATAATGTGGTATGAAGGTCATGTACAAGAATTTCAAGAGATAAGTGAAGAAACTAGAAACTTTTTTCTAGCAAATAGAGATATCAAGCCAGTGTATACAGGTGTTGATGATGATAGCATATGGGAAGAAGCACAAGACGACTTAGACCATATTTTAGATAATACCAAAATGCCTTGGATAAGTTTAGGCTTAGATGATATGCCACATAAAGAAATTTATGAGGAAGCAAATCATCTTTTGTACAGTGCATGTTATACTTTACATAGACCAAACAGCAGTGGTTGGTTAAGCCTGTGTGTGCATGGTATGAGTAGTGTGCATACTAATTGTCCAGAAGACTATGGGCTACCTGACGAAGCTGAAATGAATATGAGTGATTGGACTGACATATCAAAGTTTACACCACGTACTAAAGAATGGATGATGGATAGTGGACTTTATAGAAGATATACTCGTGCAAGATTTATGGCAGTACTACCAGGCGGTTGGCTAGGAGTACATACTGATAGAGACAGAATTACAGGCGTAGGTGCTACTAATGTTGCTGTCAATAATCCTGACGGTTGCCAACTTGTAATGGGCGGTTGGGGAGAATGTCCTTTTGAACCAGGCAGTGCTTTTAAAATGAATACAGGATATGAACATGCTGTTTGGAACAACAGTGATGAGCCTCGCATACATATGATTTTTGATGGAGATCAAAGCGATTTACTGAAAGAAAAAGTAAGAGATAATTATGCAATTATGACAGGAAAGTAATGTGCCGTATTGTGTCATGTTTGATCATAGCTGTGTAATTAATCCTGGTGGAGCAGTTCGCCCTTGTTGTCATTACGAGCAAGAAGAAACATGGAAGTATTACGAAGATGGATGGTATGAAAAACATCAAGAACTTGGTAAACTTATGGCAAGCACAGATACATATATTGACGAGTGTAGAGAATGTCAATCACGAATAGATAGAGGACAACAACCATTTAATGAGTTGTACAATAGTAAATTTAGTAATAGCCAAGGCATAGTACATTGGGATCTTAAATTAAATAATACATGTAACTTAACTTGTAAAATGTGTGACAGTTGGAATAGTAGTTCTTGGGAAGGACTATTAAATAAAAATCCTCAAATTAGTAGTAGCCTTAGAGAAATCTATCAGCAAAATATATCACAAAGATGGCACAAAGATATTAGTAGTATTTTTCCTTATCTAATTTTTGCAAAACAATTAAAGTTCACAGGTGGTGAACCATTTATGATACCACAAGTATGGAAAATTATTGACTATGTAATTCAAGAAGATATAAGTCCTGCACTAACACTAAGTTTTACAACAAACGGTACATTTGATATGCTAGATAAATGGGACTTGTATAAACATTTTAAACATGTTACATTTAATATAAGTGTTGATGCAGTGGGAGAAAGATACGAATATATTAGACAAGGATCTAGCTGGAGTAATGTTGAAAAAAATATTAAAGCAATAGCCAAAAAGTCCAAAGGCACAAACGTAACTTTAAACTTGGATACAGTACGTATGTGTTTAAACAAAGATAATTTAAAAGAAATAACTGATTTTGCAAATAGTATAGGTATAGAACACAAAGTAGATGTTGACTGTGTGGATCCAGATATTTACAGTCCTGATGCACTGGAAAACCAAACTTTAAAAACTAAATTAATTAGTACACTCAAAGAGCTAGACAAAATTCATGGTACAGATTATAGGAAATTTATAAATGCCTAAGTGTGCCTACATAGATAATGGGATTACAATTGGCCCAGGCGGAGGAGTAAGACCTTGCTGTCATATTGATCGTACTGATATTAGTAATAAAGACTATGCTGACTTTGATTGGAATAATAGTTTTCCTGAATTAAAAACAATAATGGAAGATGGATGGGCTGATGAGTGTAGATATTGTAAAATAGAGGAAACTAAAAAAGGGGAAAGTCCTAGGACAAGGTTTGATCACTTTGGTATAGATGGTAATCAAAAGACAATATTTGATCTTAAAATTACAAACACATGCAATTTAAGTTGTAGAATGTGTACTCCAACTCAAAGTAGTACATGGGACAAAGTAGTAAAGGCTAACAAGAGTGCAAATCTTAAAAAACATTATAGTGCTATCAGACCAATAGAAGGGTCAGGAGGCTGGCATAATAAATTTTTAAGTGAAGTTAAAAATAATCTTGACAAAGTTAAGTATTTAAAGTTTACTGGAGGAGAGCCTTTTTTAGTAAAGCATACAAAAGATGTATGTAGGTACACAGTAGAATCAGGAGCAAGTTCTTCAACTGAATTAAAATTTATAACAAACGGGCAAGTTACTTTAGATGACGAATGGTTTGAAATTTTTAGCAAATACAAAGATGTCCAAATTGATGTAAGTGTTGATGGTATTGGAAGCAGATATGAATATATACGACCAGGCAGTAAATGGAGCAGTATTGAGGACTTTATAAATAATATTAAGAAGAGAGATTTAGACATAGACCTGTGTATAACATATTTGCCACAAACTCTAAATGCGGCTGTATTTTATGAAACAGAAAAATGGGCAGCCAATCATGGACTTGAAATACATAACTATGCATATTGGCAACTAAAAGAACCTGAGTTCATGAACTACAGTAGTTTAAATCCTAGTGTAAGAAAAAAGTTAAATATAACAACTGACGTTGTATATAAAGAAAAGAACTTTAAAAAATTAGTTGACTATATGTCAGCATTAGATAAAATATATGGAACAGATATGAAGCAAGAATGCCCGGAGTTATTTGATGAGTAAAGATTTACCAAGTGATACCTTTTGTGTATTACCTTTTATGCATGTAGCAGTCAATCCAGGCGGGGGCTATAGAGTATGTTGTAATAGCAATCCCAAGAATAATAAAATTATGAAGGATGATGATCCTAGTAAAAGTTATCGTATATATAAAGATAACATTGAAGATGTTTGGAACAGTAAACACTACCAGGAGATTCGTAAACAATTTATTAATGGAGAGCGACCAGAAACATGCCAACGTTGCTTCCGTGAAGAAGATGCGGGCATAAGAAGTCCAAGAGCAGGTTATAATGAAAAATGGTTTAAAGAAGATGTAGTAATTAAAGAAGAAATACCTGTTGATGTAAGATATATTGATTTACGTTTAGGTAATTTATGTAACCTAAAATGTAGAATGTGTAACCCATGGAGTAGCAGTATGTGGGTTAAGGACTGGAATAGTGTAGTAGAGACTGCTGAACTAATGCCAAGTAGTCCGTTAACAAAAGAAGAATTTGACCACTTAGAAGTAATGCAGCAATGGCCTGATAGGAAACAAACTGCAACTACTTTTGTCGAGTTAGCGCATACTATAGAAGAAATTTATTTAACTGGAGGTGAACCCACATTAGCAACTTCTCAGTATGCGCTATTCGACTATTGCATTGAAAATGACCTTGCAAACAATATACGACTAAAATATAATACTAACCTTACAAATGTTCCAGCAAAAATGCTAGAGTATTGGAAACATTTTAAGCGTGTGCAATTAAATTGCAGTATTGATGCAACTGGTTCTAGAGATAGGTATATTAGGTATCCTAGTAACTGGAGTAAAATCGAAGAAAATTTTGATAAACTAAATGGGTTACCAAATGTTAACATACAAATACATTGTACAGTACAGGCATTAAATATGGTAGCAATGACAGAACTATTTGAATGGTTAAAAGGAAAAGGTATAAAAAAAGAGCAAGTATATTTAAATATTTTAAACCATCCTGAGTGTATGAATATTAGAGTTCTACCAAAACAACTAAAAGAGTTAGCAGAAGAAAAATTACAACCTTGGTTGCATGTGCCAAAGGTAGAGGACACTATAAAATACATGTGGGCAGAAGATTGGCATGCACAAAGATGGCAAGAGTTTGTAGACTTTAACGTCAAAACTGATGATTTACAAAAAGGTCAGCTATTAGATGCATGTCCTGAATTTAAAGGGCATTTAACTGCCTGAATACACTATTTTGTGTAATAGGATAGCATAATAAAAAATAGCTACTAGATGTAGTCTTAGATTTTAGATAGAAGGCTGTAACTAAAGCAGATCTTGTGCTTGACTTAGCAAAAATTTATGTTACTATGGTAATAATTACAAGGATCTATAATGAATAAAGACTTAAAATGGAGTGAATACGATTTTACTAAAACACCTTATGAAGACATTGTACGTGTGGGTCAGCGTACCATGCTGTATCGTGATATGTTTTCAGTTAGTTGGTTACTTGGGAGATTCTGCAACTACAGATGCTCCTACTGTTGGCCTTATGCACGTTCCGACCGTAAGGACCACCGTCCTACCGAGCTCTGCTTGCGTACAGTGGATGAAATCAAACGTCAAGCCAGAGAGCGAAATTTCAATTCTTTTCACTTCTCCTTGTCAGGAGGAGAACCTACTTTCCATCCTGGATACTTGGATATCATGGGACATCTTGCCGGAGATGTAGATAATACAAATTATACTAGTGTGCATATGACTACTAATATGAGCCGTCCTATGAAGTGGCAAGAAACATATGTAAAACATGCAGCAAAGTTTCACAGAGCAAGCATTACAGCAAGTCTACACACAGAGCATGTAAATTCTCCTGAAAAAATGCAAGAGTTTGCAGACAAATTAATCTTTTGTCAACAGCATGATGTACAGGTTACAATTAATCAAGTTATGGTTCCAGAATGGTTTGAGAGAGATTGGGAGAACGCCTTGTTTTTCCATGAACAAGGAATCAATGTTACGCTAAAACCACAAAGTGATCCTACTGCTAGTAGAGTTGTTGATGGGTATACAGATGATATGAAGCAAAGGTTATGGAACGGAATGCCACAACGTGCTTATACAGAAGAAAAAGCAAAAGAAGCACAAATGGTAGAACGTCCAAAGCCTACATTCTTAATTGATAAAGATGACAATTATAGAAAACAGCAAGCTGATGTACCTTGGCATATGCAAATAGAATTTAGAGATAGTAAAGGTGATCCATTTTACATGGACCAAGCAGAGAGATTTAATGCGTTTAACTTCAATAAATTTAATGGATGGGAATGTAGCTCAGGATATCGTTCAATTATTATTCGAGAGCCTGACGGAAGTATCAAACGTAGTTATTCCTGTCATGACCAACCTTTAGGTAATATTGAAACAGGATTTAAGTTATTTGATGCTCCTATGCCATGCAGTACAAATAGTTGTGTAAGTAGTGCTGATAGTAAAATACCCAAAAGAGCACCTGGAACCAAAATGCCTTTATTTCCTGGAGATAAAACTTACAAATGAATAGACGGAATTGGGGTTTAACGGATATGCGACATAGTGAGCAACCAGAAATTAATAAACATTTTGCATGGTTGCCATTTAAAAGCACCAGTGGAAAATTACTTTGGTTTACCTATTACTATCATGAAATAATATATACAAATGTAGAGCCAAAGCATCGTTGGCGTAATGAAAAGATTTATACAGAATGGGAATACTTTGTTAAAAAGTTAACAGACTAGTACCAGTATGGTTTAAATTCTGGATATACATCTAGTACATTTGTATTATGATATTTGTCTTGCGCCTTTGTATAGGCAACAAATTTATCCCAATACTGATCGTATCTATCCTCACTGTTCATATAGGTAATTACATTATACCCATAACGATGTATACGTTCTAGTTTTTGTGGACTTATATTCTGGCTAGTTTTTAACTTAACATAATCATCAAAGTCTTGTGTAATTTTAGCTTTCATTTCTTTGGGTAATACTTTTACATTGAGTTCGTCTGGATATTGCACCAAACTAGTATGTACTGTGGTTCCCAATTGTAAAAAATATTCAAATATTTTATCTAGTCTAGTAATATTGTAATTGTTCACTGTGCATGTCATAGTAATAAAAAGGTTGTCCAAATTTTCCATAACAGTTTTAAGGTTTTTTTCTACAACATTAATATCACCTTTTGCTCTAACATAACTGTAGCAATGTCTATCTCCATCAACACTTACTCTTATATCCACTTTTTTAAAATTCTTCCATAAATCAATAATACTTTTGCCTTTGTATTCTATTAAGGTCATATTAGTATTATAATCTAGTGTAAGGTTATGTGCATTAGGTAGTAAATTTTCCAAAAACTTGTAATGTTTATTATGGTATAACGGTTCGCCGCCAGCTATCATTAAGTGTGTTATGCCTTTAAAAAGAGGTATTTCCCTTATAACATTGTCTGTAAGTCTCAAAGTATCAAAACTACGGCTACCTATATTGTGCTTTGTTTCTTCTAATAACTCAGCATTTTTCTTAACCGCATTTTCCCATTGGCTGCTATACTCAGGACTACAATGTCTACACATTAAATTACATGCATTGTCAAATCTTGTCTCAATACATTTTACGTGGATTGGATCAATTGTATAATCTTTTCTTGTTATAGCTCTTGCTTCGTCTTCTGTTATAGCCCACGCCATTTTTTTTGCAACTTCACGTGTACTTGTACTTCCACTATCCTCAAGATCCCAACAACTTTTACATCCCTTTGGGCGTTCGTTATTAAGAAATGCTTTACGTAATTCTCTTATTTTTTCATCGTTCCATATGCCATGTAATGACTGCTCGCCATATTCTCCTATAGCGCCAGGATAACGCCAGCAAGCACTTACTTTACCTTTTTGTTTTAGGTTTAGGTGCGTAAATGGAAATGTGCAATAGGTATTACTCATCTTTTATACTACATTCTTTCTTACATATTGTATCGCATTTATCATTATTCCAATGTTCATCATTAAAATGTGTAGTAAAGGCATTGTGTTTGAAAATTACCTCTATATCATGTTTTTCTAAATTATTCCAGTCTGGATCAATTTTATTCAACTGTGACAAGTATTCCGAATCTTCCCATTGTTGTAAAACCCAACAACAAGGCCATAATCTATTGTTGAAATCTACTTGTACTGTTCTTGTTTTACAAAAAATCATCTTTGTTGGACCTTTAACGTTTCTAATGATTGTAAAAAGTTACCATGCTTGTGTTGTTTTAGGACTAGTTTAAGTTCTTCTATTAAATTTCTATCTTTTATTTTATGTTCCCATTCCCTATTATTAATAATAGGTTGAAACTTTATATCATAGTTTTTTGCTATTTGTGAAGCCTCATAAAAGTCATCTATGTTATAATCAAAAATTATAAAATCCCACGATGCATTTCCTCCATTTGTTTTAAATGCAAGCATGTTATTCATTGCTTTATTATAATCAACATTTACTCTATATTTTTCGTTAGTTTGTTGGCTTGTACCATCTATACTAAAACAAATTTCTAGATTTTCATTTTTTGCATTATGCTCAAAAAACTTTGCAGTTCTTAATCCTCCATTAGTGTGTATTATAAGTTGTATATTATATCTTTCTGTACAATCAATATAATCTTGTATACGAGGATGCATAAGTGGGTCTCCAAAGTCTCCACATAATGCTACTAGTTGTGTTTTATTGGTATATTTTTTTACAACATTTTCAAATGAATTAAAATCTGCATGTTGTAAATTTAGGGTGCCATCATTATACATGTGTGTATGTATACAAAGTGGACATTTTGCGTTACAGTGGTTTGTTATAGCAAACTCTATTTTGCTATTTCTCCACTGTTTCATTTTTCATTTCCACATTAATTTTTGCTGCAGACTGTTCAACGCCAGTTACTTCATCTATAACTGCACTACATTCTAAAACACAAAGTTCTGGTGGATTGTCGCTTTCCCATCCTCTAGGCGCAATAAACTCATCATATATGGGATGCTCAATAATCTCTTCCAGTGAGTATTTTTTGAGATCGTTAAAGTCTGGTTCTGCAGCCCACATTTCCCAAAATCTTGGATCTTCTTTTTTTGAAAATTCTTTCATATCTGGAGTACCCAATACACTATTTGCATAGTAACAGCAAGGCCAAACTCTTCCTTGATTATCAACTTCCCATTCCCTTGTATCTTTATTAGGGCCTAGTTCATCTTTTCTCATCGCCATACAAATGATTTTACATTTCGACATATTGATTAGCCTCTTCTAATGCTTCCTGGACTTCTTTTATTTGGTCATCTCTAATTTTACCAAACTCTCTGTGATTAATTTTAAAACAAATGGGAATGCCGTTCTCTTTTGCCATCTTAGCTGCATATGCTATATGACCAACATTCCATTCAAATATTAAAAAATGCCAATTTCCGTGACCGCCATTTTCAAACCAGGTTTGCATATTTGTAAATGCACGTTCAAAGTCAACCCCTTCACGATACATCCAGTTTGTATTATGGTCTGTACCGTCTATTGCCCACTCTATATTTAGATCATCATATACACGTGCATGTATCTTATACCATTTGGGTTGTCTCAAACCTCCATTAGTATTAATATTAATTTTTGTTGCTTGCTTGAACCCTCTGTCTACAAACCTCGAAATATCAGGATGCATCATAGGATCTCCCAATTCTCCACAAAACTCTAATTTATGGAGGGTTACGTCTCTACTATTATTCAACATGAGATCGAAATCTTCGTAAGTCATATGTGCAGGCTTAAGCCAACTTGCAGTTGCACCAGTACGCTCGTTTGTTCGCATACAGGATCTACATTTGGCCTGGCAATAGGTTGTGATTGCAAAATCTAAACTATGTTTGTATATCATAATTATATTTAGTGTTATCGTCCACCTTGTGATCTATTCACATAGCTCATTAAGGTATTATAATCTATTTCGCCAAGTATTACATCTACAATTACTTCATGCTTTTCAAACTCTGCTGGATTATTACGCAACACTTTTACTTTCATAACATCTCCAGGTCTGCTATAAATTACTGCCTTTAGTAAAGAGAACGAACTGTAAACACGTTCCTCATTAATTTCCATGATAATATCGCCTTGCATTATGCCCGCTTCAATACCTGCATAATCTATTAATTCCTGGCCAATTGTATAGTCTGCGTAAACATAGTAGCGATCTTCTCTCGGTATATCTTTAATATCTTCAAACGTAAAACTGTTAACAGGAAATGGGTACTCACTGTAAGGCACATATCCCTCTTCTTGATAAGCATCAGTATAAAAATATTTCATTACTAATTCTGCATGTCTAGCGTGTACTGCTAATCCTACACCGTCCCAACCTGGAACACTTCTACCAGGGCTGTAAATACTTTGTGCAACACCAATTACTTTTCCATCCATCGAAAATACTGGGCCGCCACTATTGCCTTGGTTAATTACTGCATCTACTTGTATCATAAGATTATAAGGGCGTCCACTGCGACCATCATATACAACTTGTCCAGCAGTACTACTCCATGCTAATCCCATTCCGTGTCCAATAACAACCACAGGATCGCCTTCTCGTATATCTTTTGGATCAGCAAATTCTAAAGGCGTAAATTTTTCATCTTCTAGTTTTACAATACGTAATAATGCAATATCTGCTACAGGATCGTATCCTATAATTTCAACATCATACGGCCACCTTTCCAAGGGGGCTTGTACTTGTAAATTGTATCCTGTTGGATTGTTAACATAAGATTCTATTACATGATAATTTGTAATAATTGTTGCATCAGTTTCTGTTTCAGACACGAAAAAACCTGTGCCTCGCCCGCCCATTGTTTGCTGGCCTGTCTTTGGTGCTACATTTACCAATACAACACTTTTAAAGTTTTCATTTATTACATGTTTAATACGTGCTTCTTTATCAAAACCAGCTACGTTAAAAATTGTCTTGTTCCATGCGTATATTTTATCTGCAAGATCAGGATTACTTCCATATAGTGTGACAAGGTGTCCACTAACATATTCTTGTATATTTCTCATATAACTTGCTGCAACAATACTGCTCATAACAGTTATAATAAAAAATAAAAAAGCAAGTATTACCTTGGTAATTTTACGCATAGTTCTTCTCCAAATTCACTAGTATTTAGTTGGAGAAATGGCATATTAACCAAGCCCACAACGCTCCTGACATACAGCAAGACATTCTCTGTCTATATTATCAGGCAGTATTTCTTTATAAAATATATCTTCCATGATCTCCTTAAAGCTTCTATCTTTTAAGTTTATTTTGTCTTTAGGATGATCTAGTTTGCCTTCCCCAAATGGGCTGATTCTTTCTGGTACAGTTTTAACTTCAGTTGAGTAGATATAACTACATGGCCAAAGGTTACCTTCCCAATCAATTTGAATCTGTCTTTCTCTATATGCAGTACATTTATGGTCGATCCAACCAAAGTCGTTTACAATAGGATATTTCTCTTCAACAATTTTAACAAGCTCTTCTCTAATCTCATCAATATTGTCTGTTCCTATTTCATACGCTTCTTTGTCTGTTAAAACTTCCATATCTTCACCTGGAATACAACTGCCACGTAATTCCCAATATGAGAAGCCTAGCTCTATTGCTTTTTTTCTAGCTATTTCTATTTGGTGTAGGTTATGGTCAAATGCTGTAAAAGTCCAACTAGCTCTGCCGCCAGCTTTTATAAAGGCTTTTATATTTCGTATAACTAATTCAAATTTTGTATTTCTTCTATGTAGATGATGTGTATCTTCTAAACCATCAATTGCAAAGTTAATTCTATGATTTCTTTTGCTTAACATAGATCCAAGTTCTGACCAGAACTTTTCATTTCTTGCTCCACCGTTGGAGTTAATTAATATCTCTGTTTTTGGATGTGCTAACATTGCTTCTTTAACAAAGTCTAATGCCTTGGGATGCATTATCATGTCGCCCACCGCACCATCAAATAATATTTCTTGTAAGTCTAAAATTTTCGTATCAACAAGTATTTTTTTCCATAGATCTAGATCCATATGTTTTAAATCTAGCTCATCTATAGTTTTACCACCCATATGATTGCGTTGGCACCCAGGGCATGCCGCATTACAATAACTTGTAATTTCAACTTTAATATTATGTGTATTGCCCAACCAATCCATTAGTCTATTGATCTCAATTCTACTCTTTTTTGCCAAATATTATAAATTCTATTTCCGTTAGGCAAGTCCATATCTTCATCATGATCCCATCCTTGTTCTAGAATGTCACAATGTAGTTTCTCTGCCCATACATCCAGTAAGTCTTGAGTCCAAGGAAAAAAGTCTACCCATCTGGCATGTTCATTATTATGCATAAGTCCAGGATTACATCTCCAATAAATTTTACCTCCTGGTTTTACCATTTTTACAACTTTTTGTATTTGTCCTGTTATTGTATTTTCATCTCCAAAGTTAATACTGCCCAAACACAAAACTACGTCCCATTGTCCAATATCTTTCTTTAAATTTTCTACACTTACTGCTGCATCTGCATTTGGATTAAAAGGATCAATACCAAATACATTATCTCCAACTAGTTTTTTTACATCGTTATTACCACAACCTATATCTAGGATTTTTGCTTCGTCCATTTCTTTTAGTTCATCTATTAAACGTTTTCCTGTGCGTCGAGTTTCAAAGGTTTCTTCATTAGACCAAAAACCCTCGCCACCACTAAAGTATTCTGACAAAACACACTCATCTATCCAGTAACTCATACGTAATAGAGCGTCCATCATAATTGGATATTCTTGTTTTTTTTCTAATACATTTATTCCATAACGCATTTCAATAAATTTTGCTAAATCAGGTAAGATTTTAGCATTTATTCTAATCATTATTATCTCCTATACTGCCATTTCCGCTTTAATGCTTGGCATAGGGTTATACCCTAACAGCTCATAATTGCTTGTACTTGTATTTAACACTTCTTCCAAACTGTCAAATCTGGGCATTACGAGGAAGGGTATTTTTTCGTGTGGTTGACGTTGTAATTGCTGAGTAACTTGTGACATATGATTTTGATATATATGACAATCTCCTCCAGTCCATATAAAATTTCCTACTTTTAGATTGCATATTTGTGCAAGCATGTGTGTTAACAGGCTATAGCTTGCAATGTTAAAAGGCACGCCTAGAAACATGTCTGCGCTTCTCTGATAGAGCTGACAGCTCAGTGTGCCGTTCATTACCCTAAACTGTGCTAGTGTATGACAAGGAGGCAATGCCATTTTATCAAGTTGATTAGGGTTCCAAGCACTTAGTATAATACGTCGACTATCTGGATTAGTTTTAATCTCATTAATAATCCAGCTAATCTGGTCTGTACCTTGGAGATGCGGTGTACCAACCCAATACTCTCCGTCAAAGTTGCGCCATTGATGTCCGTATACTGGTCCAAGACGTTTGTAATCATCATCGTCATTTTTTACATAACCCAAGTCTTTTGCTTGTTTGTTGGCATTGGCAGTCCAGATGGTATTCTTATCCGACAGTTCTTCTCGATCTTTCTCAAACGTGATCTCTGCTAATCGTCTCTCATCAGTGCTGCCCTCTAAAAACCATAGTAGTTCTCCCACTACGCTACGCCAGGCTAGTTTTTTAGTTGTTACCGCTGGAAAACCTTGTTGTAGATTAAAACGCATTTGATAACCAAATACACTTTTAGTACCTACTCCTGTTCTATCTGAGACATCTTCTCCACTATCTAAAATATATTGTAATGCATCTAAATATTGTTTCATTTTAATCCTGTACTAAATTTTTCTAGTATTTTTACTGTCATGCCCTCTGCTGACTCACTTGCTAGTTCTGTATGCGTCCGTAATATATCCTTCAAAGGTATAAACGTATCACATTTGTATTCTTTGTCCATAATAGTTAAGTAAATTCTATCTATGTGAGGAATCACTTGCTTTACAATATCAGCACCTCCTATAACCCAAATAGGTCTATTTTCGTCAGCCCTTTCTTGTTCAATACGTAATAATTCTTTCAGTATGTCACCAGAAATATATTCATCTGCACCCTCGTTGTCTTCTGGACGTGTTGTCACTACTACATTATATCTAGAAGGCAAAGGACTAGGCATAAATGGATCTTGCCATGTCTTGCTTCCCATTATTACTGTACACTGACTAGTATGTCTTTTAAACCAGGCCAAATCCTTAGAATTTTTAGGCCATGGCAATGTTCCGTTGCTTGCAATGCCGCCTTTTGCATCACACGCTATAATTAAATTTATCACTTTGTTCTTCCTTAAGGTGTTCCCATGTTTCTTGCCATGTATTTACCTCAATACATTTCACTTTACTAAAATTACCATTCTCTAATGCTACTTTTAGTGCATAATCATTGCCACCCTCAAACATCGCATCACCAAAGAAGGTTATTTCACTTGTCTTTGCAAAGTCTTTAATAATTTGACCTTTATCTGCTCCTTTTGGTGCGATATCTAATCCAGTTTCGCCTCCAATAGTTGCCTGTAAATCTGGAAAGAGAGTATTAAATGCGTCTGCAGTTTTTTTCCTACTATTTGTCTTTTTATCGTATTCTATAAATTTTGCTCGTTGCTCTGGAGTACCATTGCGTCCTAGTACACTATAGTTCACCATTCCAGGACGAGTTTCAATGTGCAATCCAGTCCTTATATGAAAATTTTCTTCATATAAACACTGTAATAAAAATTGTCTAGCAATATCTGGCAACACCCAATTGCTTGACCGCATTAATGCTTCTTTAATCCAGTATTGACTACCACTACATTGATAAACACCTCTACATCTGTTGTATATTACATGTCCAATTTGTTCTATTGTCTTGGGCCTGTCACTGCCAGTAACAATATACACTTTTTCACGTTCACAGAACTTGCTAAACCAAACAGCAAATTTTTTATCAATGCCTTTTCTGCTTGGTGTTAGGGTTCCATCAACGTCAAATAAGTATATCATAAGGCATTCCAAATCAATGTTACTAGGGCAAATGAATTCATGGCTGTAAACCAACAACATAGCAGGAATGCTGTGCTTTTTCTTCTCCATGTGCTAAACATTGCACAGATACTGCCTACAAAATACAATGGTATAAAGATATGTGTGGCAGGATCTAATACAGTAAAACTAAGTGTAGCACTTGCCGCTACTAGAATTACAGTTTCAAATGCTTCTACAACTGTCGCAGTTGGATCATTCCTATAACTTGTTTTAAAAAAATTAATAATTTTATTCATTCATATCGTCCCATCTCATTAAGATATTATTTAAGCCAACCTGCATAACACTGTACTCGTTTAATTCTTCTGTAAATGTTTTAATTTCATTTACTTGTTCTTCAGTAAGTTCGTGTAATTCTATTATATCATAATAGTCCATAATATAGTCTTCTACAGAGTCAATAATCTCACGCTCAAAAGATTCTTCAAACTTGTGTATTTTATTCCATTCAAATGCCATTTTATTTCCTTACTAATGTTTAACTACCATTGCTACTGCATATTCTTTTTCGTCTGATACACTTAGGTTCCATATACCTTCTATATCTGTAATAACAATAGGTTGTTTACCTTTTTTTCCGTATGCAAACTTTTTAGCATTTGTAATGCCGCTTGCTTTGATTGAAGCTTCTTTAACTGCCCAGCATTTGGATATATACTCTGGTGTTAACTCTTTTTGCTTCTCTGATTCTGTTAAAAACTTATTGGTAAACTTAGTACCATATTTTTCAAATAAATTTTTAATTCTGTTAATAGACACAATATCAACGCCTATGTTCATTTTATATCCTCAATATTAATAGGGGTGTAATTGATTTGTTCCACGCTAACATTACGATATGGACCATCTGGACTAGGATTACTGTGTATATGACCATGTACATTTATTGCATCTTGCCAAATTAAATTTTCAGCACTTGTTTTTCCATCTGCATTTATTGGTCTTGACAATCCTCCTTTGTGTAAAGGTACGTGTGTGGCTAAAATATTAAAGTCTTTGAAATGATGCCATATCTCTACTGATTGAAACCACTGGTAAGCACATATCATTGGAATATTATCATGGTTACCTGCAATTAAATACTTAAATCCATTTAACCTTTTCCAATTATTTTCCATCCAACTAACTTTGTTTAATCCAAACACCACATCTCCTAAATGATATACCTTATCTCCAGGCTTAACTACACTATTCCAGTTATCTATCATATATTCGTTCATTTCATCAACATTTTCAAATCCAGGCCTAGTTAAATTGCCCGCCCAGTCACGAAAATACATCATCTGTTCATGATTGAAATGAGTGTCACTGATTAACCATATATTCATACGATTATTTATTTTCTTTTTTGGTTATAGCCCAGCTACCATCCTTGTTTTCTATCCATTCAAGATCATCTCCTTCAGACCAACCAACTTGATCAAGTACATCTTGGGGGAACTCAATATAGAGTTCTTTTGTTTTTCCATTTTCTTGTACAGTTAAAATCCATTTTTTATCATTTACTCTTTTTGTGTCGTGTATCACCACCATAAATCTCCGTAATATTTTCCAAAGAGCTCGAACCCTTCTTTCATTTTTTCTTCTGTTTCATCCATACACTTCTTACATGGTTCTGAGTACAAATCATCACACTGTGATTGGCATGCATCAAAACTATCAAAATGTTTAGATTTTATTTCAAATGCACAAATCATTTTATCTAATATTTCGTTCCATTTTTCTTCTGTAAGACTTTCAGGGTATCCTGTGTTTACTTCTTTTAATTGAACAAGACATGGATATATGATATGAGATAAAGTTTCATCTAAACTATAACTATCCCAATTGTCAATATGCACATCTATTTGTCTGTCATCTGCATCATCTTTATATGGACCTATAGTAACTTTCATAAACTCATCTCCCTTAAATATCTCGAAACTAATCTTAGGCCATTTTGTATTCTGTCTTCGTATTTCATAAGATCCAACACATTGTCTTTAATTATAAGATTATTCTCATTGGCTTGATAGCAAATGTGATTACATGTCCATTCGATTTCAGCCAAGATATAAAACCAACGTTTTTTATCATCTGTAATATCACTAGGTGCATCATTTAGATCCATTATTGGAGGAGTAGACCTGTTTTTAGTTTTATACACCAGCACTAAGACCAGATAGCAGACGATAACATCTATATTTTTTAGATCGTCCTCATCTATTTCAATAGTTCGGTTTTCATTTGAAAATTTATACAGCATAACTTATAATACAGCAATTCTTGGATTTAGTCAATATCAATATTTAAAAAAACCTGCATCTTCATTATCTTTAAATCCAGCAGTATATGAATCTATCTCATATTGTGTCATATCATGTAGTTCAACTCTATCCCCAATATATGTTCCCAAAGGATACCAGTGAGGATCAAAGTCCCTACGATAGTAACTGTCTGCACCGCCTCTATCATAGGGACTTCCATTCTCTTCTCTATCCAAAAGTTTGTCAGCAATATCCAAACCTACTTGTTTGCTAATACTTTTCATGCCGCCTCTGCAATAGGAATACTTGCTATTCTAAATAATGGATGATCCTTGACTTTATCCATTACCTCGAGCATTTGCGACTTTTCCTGCAAATATAGCTGGGCAAAATTTGGATCATTACGTACTATACTACCAGTGTTGTCTATAAAGTCAGCTAGTTTTATTAGCTGTACGTCAGCACTAGCATTTGCTATCCTGTCTCTATCCAAGGCTTTACGAGTTTTACGATTTCCTTTGGATAAATCCACATCAGTTAATCCAAATACTAGATCACCCACAACAGTACCAAACTTTATACGTATCTCATCATGAGTTACAGGAGTATCCTCTACCACATCATGTAGTAGAGCAGCCGCAACCATGTCATCAGTTCCACCATTATGAGCAACTATTTCACTAACACGAATAGGATGTGTTATGTATGGGTCATTAGAGTATTTGCGAGTCTGACCTGCATGGGCCACTTCTGCAAAAAACTTTGCTCTATCTATTAGTATACTCATTACACAGATCTCGCTTCTAGTTCAGTGACCTTTACACCATATTGACTTGCAACGCCACCTTTTGCAAGTGATCTGAGGATAGCACCATTGCTATCATCAGAATATTCATAACCAAGAAAAACATCACCACAATAAATTCTCCAACATTTAATCAAAACAACATGCCCAAATGTCCTAGTGCAAGTACATACTTGCCTATAAACCAAATCTGTGATGTTATAAAGGCACCTGCAATTGCAGTTCCAATAATTGCACCTGTGTTCCATTCGATTGTTTGACTAAACATTATACAACCTCCTCAAAACCCATCATTGCAACTTCGTACAGTGTAGTACCAACAAGCATCTGGTCACCCATTGAGGTTGATCGCAATCCCATACCACCTTCATGTAGTGGTGCCATCACTTTTACGTTAGGATTGTAGTCTCCATTTGCTTCACCATTATCAAATGTTTGTTCTTTACGGCTCCAAGAACCCATTACGTTGTTAGTCCAACGATAAGCATACTCAAGTGCTTCTTCTACTTTCATATCATCAGCAACATCAACAAATGCTACTGTACGTGGTGTATCTTCGAACGCTTTATGAATAACTGCTACTTGCATAATTACTTCCTTTTGCTTAACTTACTCTTATACTCTAAAGTAAGACGCATTGGTTGTCAAGAAAAAAGCGAACCTAAATTCGCTTTGTTTTCAATAGGTTGTAATTTTTTTCAACTTTTTTTTAATTTTTTTAAATAAAATACGTGTTCTTCTTACACATACCATAAACGGAGCACCTTTAGGCAAGCCATCTCGCTCCCAATCTATTCCATTAGCTTCATCTTTTTCACGAGCCTCTTTAGCCGCGGCTTCTACATATGCTAACCATGCACTCATTACGTTTTCCTATAACTATTTTTACCACTTATTTTGTTAATAAACATATCTTGTTCCCTTGCCTCATACCATTCATCTTCGCCTTCATATATATCACATTGATCTATTATATCTTGCAAATGCCAATATAAATCCAGCAACTGAATTTTGTATTGGCTCCGTTGAAAGCCGTCCAAAACTTTATCTGCTTCATTACTTTTGATATAATCTATCTCTCTTTTTATTTGTATTATAGGTTCTAAAAGCATTTATATTCTACTCTTTATCTTTTCTACGTACCTTGTATAACAAAGGTATTCCTCCTCTACCAGAACCAATAGTAGACAAATAAAATTCTATTTTATACCCATCTTTATAAACTGTGGGTATATGTGGTTTGCTAAAAAAATTTATAATTTTCCTAATCATTCTGGATGTACACCTGTGTTTCCTGATAGCAATCTTCTTCTTTGTAGTTCCCTAAATGTCATGGGGGTGGCATGAATGTTAGGCTTTTTTTTTACTGTGACTGTCTTCATTGGTCCATCTAGCCCAGTAGGATGGAATTCATATAAATCTTTCTGCTTACTCTCACTCGAACCACCTTTATTTTTAATTTTAAATTCGCCCTGAGTCTGCCTGCCATTTTCTAATCTTTTCTTAAGTTCCTGCATAGTATCTCGATTTTGTTTAGTATAAGGTACTACATAATATTTTGGTCTTGTATCTGATAATGAAGTATCTAACGCAACAAAATAAATTACAGGGTCTGCAACTTCTACCCATTTAATTTCTACAGTTTCATTTACAGGAAATCCTTTAATAGGCGAACCTAGTAGTGCTAAGATAATATTAGAACTATATATTGTGCTAACAAGCAATAATGGTGTCAGTATAAACACCATTAAATAATTTCTTCTAGATATTATTAGTGCATATATGGTTGTTGAACCTAATGCAAATAGTAATAATATTATAAAGTAAAGTTCTGAGTATACATTCATCATTTTATTCACTA
>Ga0206677_10000055_pt1 | contig 92115 bp, 78 predicted proteins | sample M130m12015metaG_FD_155475 | JGI IMG/M metagenome (GOLD analysis project Ga0206677, IMG submission 155475) | Ammonia-oxidizing marine archaeal communities from Monterey Bay, California, United States - M1 30m 12015 | ecosystem: Environmental > Aquatic > Marine > Intertidal zone | place: USA... | reverse complement strand
CAATCATTCGAAGAAGCATTCACTAGTATTATAGAAGAAGCAGGAATGGAACAAGAGTTCTCTGATGCATTAGCAGAAGAGAATATAACTGAAGAACAATTCTTTGAAGAGGTTCAGGATGTTATGGCAGAAGAGATGGGCACACCAGAAGTAACAATGGAAACTCCTGTTGTTGAAGAAACGCCTATAGTAGAAGAGGCTCCTATTGAAGATACTCCTATGATAGAAGAAGCACCAATGGAAGAAGAGATGCCAATCGAAGAGGCACCAATGGAAGAGGAAGTACAAAACACAGCAGGTTCAGAAGAAACACTTGAAGAACTTGAAGAAACACCAACTGAAACACCAACTGAAACACCAGTTGAAGAAGAGACTCCTGTTGAAGAAGAAGCACCAGTTGAAGAAGAGACTCCTGTTGAAGAGGAAACAGAACAAACAGTAGAGGAAGAAAACAATGAAGAGGCGACAGAAGAAGAGTCCAGTGGTGATGTGGAAGAGTCAGTGGATAGTGACGAAGCAACTGAGGAAAGTTCTGAATCATCAAACGGGTCAACTGATGATGAAGCCACTGAAGATACTGAAGGAACTGAAGTAGAAGAACAAGAAGAAACTGAAACTGATGCTGAAACTGATGTAGAGGCAGATGGTGAAGTTGAGGTAACTGATGCAGAGATAGAAGCACAGGTAGAAGAAATACAAGCAAGTATCGAAAGAGTTATTGCTCGTATTGAAGCAAATCTTACTCGTATTGATTTAAAACTTAAAGCGACCTCGTTTGTTTTAGCACAAGCAATGATTGATTCTCAACCAGACATAAGTGAATATACATCACAAGTATTATATGACCCAGTGCAACTACCAGATAATAATGATTGGTATGCTGAGAGTACCATCTTGGAAGTATATGGCAGGTCAGTTTACCAAGATAGAACACTAGGAGAGTATGCTGATAATGACCCTATGGCAGTGTATGAGGAAGAGATAAATAACACTAACGAAAACATAAGCCGATTAGAGGCAGAACTGGAGGAATTAGAAAATGAACTTAATGAATAAATTAACATCTTACGCATCTCTTGTGGGCGTCATCGGTGCAATCGGTGGTGGATTTTATGCTTGGGGAGAGTTTAATACTCGCCTTGATGCAATTGAAAACGCACCATCTGTGAACGTTGCTCCACTAGAAAGCAAAATCTCAGTAATAAACGACAAAGTATCATCTTTAGAAGTTGATATACTAGATAGAATTACTGCATTAAAAGAACAAGTAGAAGCAGGTAATGAACTAGACTTAGTTGAATTAGAGTTGGCAATCGAAGAAGTCGAAGTAGCAATCTCAGAAAAACTAGATGGTATTGGCGCAGACTTGGGTGCAATGAAAGATACTTTAACTGAAATGGACAAGAAGGTACGTATCGTTGAGAAAGAAAACGAACTACAAGACGAGAAGATTGAATCAAATAGATTGAAAGCAAGTAATCCATTAGCAGGCTAACAACAGGAATAATATGTCAGAAATAGAAAGACTAAACCGTAAATGGCTAAACGTGTTATATTTTATAACATCAGTTTGGCTAACTATGGAACTTGGTCTATACTTAATGAGTTAAGAAGCATCTACCAAAGGAGGAGTTAGATGAGCGCCGACCTAGTGCATAAGCACATTATATTAAGAATAGAAGCAAACAAGCCACCATTAGAGGACGAACTAAAAGAATGGATGGTTGAACTCGTAGATAAAATCGGAATGAAAATTCTAGCAGGTCCTATATCAGCAAACATAGATTATATGCCAGGCAACAATGGGCCAACATGTGTTGTCATCATTGAAACATCACACTTCGCATGTCATGTGTGGAATGATGTTGACCCAGCCTTGATACAATTGGATGTCTACACTTGTGGACCGTTTGACCCGAATGCAGTTATAGAACACATTCAAGTTTGGGACCCAGTCAAAGTAGAATACAAATATTTAGATAGAGAGTTTGGTCTAAACGAGATAGAGTTTTAAAGTATTCTATCCATATCTAATGTAATGAAGTCGTTGTAAAACTTATCAAGACCATCGACTTTAAATTCAAACACATTAAAGTCTTCTTTTACATAATCAGATGGGGGTATTCTTCTTAACGATTCGTTACTAAGATTTCTAATCATCATAGCATTATCTATCAACTTTGGTAACATTTCTTTTAACATAATGCTCCACTCTTCTGGTGGGATAGCACACAATCTTTCTATCTCTTCTATTAAACGTCCCATTCTGGACGCAGAGTCTTCAATGCCATCATAATCGTGGTTAATCCAGTCTTCGAATGTGTGATATCCTTGTTTGGCTAATGTTAACACAGAATTTCTAGGTCCCCATATAACAAATGGCATACCACATGCTAATGGTTTATATGCTTTCTCTGATAAGAAACAATCTGGGTCATTGTGTAGTGCGAAAGTTTCAGACACTATCTGAAAGTATACATCTCTAACATGGTCAAAGTTTAGACTATCTGCTTTGTTAATTTTCAAATCTTCATCAGGAAAACTCTTCTGTTCCATATTTACAAGAGTACCCAGACTTTCCCAGTCCCTTTCACCACCAATAATTCTGTTAGACTCTACGGCGTTCCAAAGTTCTTCTTGTTTGTTATCCATAAACTTTTGTGTTCTTTCTTGCATCGCTTGGTCTTTTAGTGTCACATCAGTAGTTTCATACCAATCTTCTGGAAGTGTCATGTGAATGCCACCCCAACTATATGATATTTTATCTAAAATATTTAATGATATCAATTTAGTAAGAATATAAACTCTATGAGGATGTGGTCTACGGTTGTAATTTAATCCATGATGATTTCTAATTTTTAATTCATCTATATCTTTGAATTGCTGTCTGAGACCTTCTTGGTACTCTATTGTTGTTTGGACATTCCTGTTTGTCAGTGAATTTACAAATTGTTCCCAGAAGTTATGATAAAGAACTGTAACATCACTTTGTGCGTCCATCCATTCTGGATTCGTTACACTAGTAAGCCATACTATCTTAGATTGTTCTACACCAAATAATTCACTGATATAATCCCAGTCTACTTTATGAAAACCTTCAAGTGAGTAATCTAGTATTAGTTTAACACATCTACCTGACGCTAAGTCTTTGTGTACAAATTTTGGTATCAATGTGTCTCTGTATTTTTTCTTTCCCTGTTCCATCCAATCAGTTTTATTTAATAACGGATGTTCTGGATTTTCTAAGGTAGTCTGAGTTAAGTAGTCACCATGGTCTATAACGCTAAGTCTTAGATACGTGATGTATGAAAAGCCAACATCAGTCTCGGTTGGTTCAATGATAGGAAGATACATTAAATGCTTAGAAGCAGGAATAACAGTCTCTTCTCTATCAGTCTTAATATCAAACTTATGATACATACTTTTCTTTGATATATTTGTTAATTCTTCAGATTTCATTTTGCTCATTCTGTTTTATCCATAACCTAATTATATGTATATTTATCTTAGATAAATACGTATATAATTAATTAACAAGGAATAGAAATGAAGATTGGTTTTATAGGTGTTGGAAAATTAGGAATGCCATGTGCAGAAGTGGTTTCACAAAAAGGACATGACGTGACCGGATATGATATAGAAATTAAAGATACCAGATATGTTACTATGTTTACTACGATATCAGAGGCTGTTAAAGATAGAGATATAGTATTCATTGCAGTTCCTACTCCACACGACAAATCATATGATGGCAATGCACCAACTGCCCATTTGAAACCAAAAGATTTTGGTTATGATACTGTCATTGATGTTATACAAAGAGCAAACAAACATATGAATAAGAAACAGTTGCTTGTTCTTATCTCTACTGTTCTTCCTGGTACTGTCAGAAGAGAATTTGTAAAGCATGTGACTAATACAAGATTTGTATACAATCCATACTTAATCGCAATGGGTTCAGTGGCATGGGACATGATTAATCCAGAAATGGTTATGATTGGTACCGAAGACGGAAGTGAAACAGGTGATGCAAAAGAACTAGTAGACTTCTACAAGTCTATAATGGAAAACGAACCAAGATACGAGATTGGTACATGGGATGAATGTGAGTGTATTAAAGTGTTCTACAATACATTCATTAGTGCCAAGATTGGTCTAGTGAATATGATACAAGACGTAGCCGAGAAGCAAGGCAACATAAACGTTGATGTCGTAACTAATGCTCTTGCTAAATCCACAATGCGTATCATGGGACCACAATACATGACTGCTGGTATGGGAGATGGTGGCGGTTGTCATCCACGTGATAACATTGCATTGCGTTATATGGCAGATGAGTTAGATTTAGGTTACGACTTGTTTGATGCAATTATGAATGCACGAGAGATACAAGCAGACAACTTAGCAAAACGATTAGAGTATTATTCTAGTGAAAGAAACTTGCCTATTGTGATTCATGGCAAAGCATATAAGCCAGGAGTTCCATACCTAGACGGCAGTTATAGTATGTTGATTGGTCATTACTTAGAAGAACGTGGAAACAAAGTAACATATGTAGACCCATTAACAGGTGATGATAATCAACCTGAGAGTGCGTGTGTGTTTTTATTGGCTCACAGTGCAAGTACAACTTACAAGTATATGCAAGAAGAGGGTGATGATAATGATAAGTTGTATTGTGATATACCAGATGGTTCAGTAGTAGTTGACCCGTGGCGTAAGTTTATAGGCAATGATAACATAGAAGTCAATCATTATGGAAACACAAGATGAAGATATTAATCTTTGGACTGCCGGGCAGTGGCAAAACTACACTAGCAGACAAGTTAGGAACTATCTTAGATGCAGAAAGAATAAATGCAGATGAAGAAAGAAAAAGATTAAATGACTGGGACTTTTCACCAGAAGGTAGATTAAGGCAAGCAAAAAGAATGAGAGATATGGCTGATGAGTTAGTTTCTCAAGGCTTTACTGTTGTTGTTGACTTTGTTTGTCCTACTAATGAAACAAGAAAAATATTTGATGCTGACTATAGTATATTTTTAAATACTATACAAGAGAGCAGGTACGAAGATACTAATCAAATGTTTGAGTATCCATCAAGCAAGGAAGTTGATTGGTGGGATAGCGAAAAGAATGTTAACACCGATAACCTATCAAGTATAATAAAGAGTTCTGATATCTATTGTAAGTTTCACCACGATTTACAAAAGTGGAGTTCATTTGCTAGACCTGATTGTTGGTGGCAACACAATGGCTTCTTTGCATCTGAAGTTAAAAATGATGAAGGCGAAGTTGTTGGTGAAGAGAAGTGGGAGAACGATTATCATTCCAGAAGTATAATAAATGAAGAAACTATTAGCAAAAACAAACATATACTATTTCTAGGTGATAGTTTTATCTTTGGTCATGGATTAAAAAGAGAAGATGATTTAGCAAGTCAATTTAGTAATCATGTAAACTCAGATGAGTATTCATGTTTTAATTTATCCCTGCCAGGAGCGAATAATACATTTTCTCTTTTACGTTTACAACAATGGTGTAATTCATATGGTAAAAAAGTAGACACAGTTTATGTTGGCATATCTGATATTATGAGAGAAAACTACTGGCCAACTGACCCTAGTGTGGGATGGGATGATACAGTTTATGACTTAGCCGAAGTCTGTAGACCAGGCAGAAGTTTACATCCATTCTTCTATGTCCCCTCATCTGTACCAAAAGAAATGAATAATGTTTTTAAATATGCACATAAACGATTTGAACAGTTGGTGTCTAAAAAAGATTCAATGGCAAAGTTAGAATCGTTCATTATGTCAATTATACATATGTCAAATACTTATGGATTTAATGTATTCTTTTTCGATACGTTTGACTTGCTGTCTGAAAAAGAGCGGTACCTTATTAATAACTTTATAAGTATTCATAAAAATGTTATTTGGGGTGATATCAAAGACTTTAGACTATGGGATGACATTTACAAAATAAAGAATGATGGGCATTGGAACACAAAGGGCACGGGTAAGATAGCAGATACATTGTATAACAAATCAAAAAACTGGTACTAATTACTCTAAAAACTTGACAAATCCCGAATCAGTGCTATAATATATGTATATTAACAATGATGAGAGGTATATAATATGAACAAGATGTTAGCATTTACTCTAGTAGCAATGTCGCTATGGGGATGTACAGGCGCAACACTAGCCCAACCTTCATGTGGAAATGGAGTCGAGGCAGTGAAAGTTGATGCCGGTGGATACTGGGTTTACAAATGTCCAGAAAATGGCAATGCTATTAAGTCAAAATCTGGTAAAACAACAGTGACAGCGAGAGCGGGTATTGATACTGAGAACGACCCCAATAAAGGATGGTATTCTGCACCAACTGTTGGATTTTACAGGTTCATGCATAAAGATACATGGCATGCTAATGACTTTAATAAAGATGGTTACACAGACTTTCTATACATCGGTGGTATGAAGTATGAGACCACGGAAGAAGAGAAAAAAAGATATCAACGAACAGGACATCTATGCGAATCAAAAGCATGTCCAGGACCAAAGCAAATGCCTGAGTTATGGTTGGGTTCAGAAAGTGGGCCACTTAAAAGGTCTGCCCTTATCATTGATAACCGTGAAGACCCAGGTTTATCTTTAGGTAAAGGGGCACAAGTTGCCGATTATAACAATGATGGTATTTTAGATTTCTTCATCAACGACCACGGAACTGGTGGTGATGATGGTTGGCCTGATAGTTATTATCTAAGTCAGCCGAATGGTACTTGGTTGGAATCATCTGATACACACCTAAGTCATTCTAACTTTATGGGTTTCAGTCACGGTGGTGCTAATGGCGACATTGATGGCGATGGTGACATGGACGTTGTTGTTACTTTTACTGGTCCAACTTCACATGGACAATCTCATAGATTGATGTGCTGGATGAATGACGGCACAGGCTTTCTTAAGAAACGTGGATGTGGTGGTCATTTTGCTTTTGGAATTGAACTTGGTGACCTGGATGGTGATGGTGATTTAGATTTGTTCACAGGTGGATTAGAAAAATCAGAATGTAAACATTGTATGATTACTGGAATTATCTGGAATGACGGCAGAGGTAACTTTAGCAAACACAACACTACACATCTACCACAACATGGTGAAGTTTACTTTAATGTACCAGAAGCATCAATGGGAGACATAGATGGTGACGGAGACTTAGATTTGGTGTTAAGTAGAGCAGGATATCTTTATGGCGGTACTGCGGTAAGTGTAATTGAAAACTTGGGCAATAAGAAGTTCAAATCTCATGGTATAATTGAAGTGCTTCCAGCACCCGAGGGCTATGTTGCGTCTTCTGAGGCTAACCCATGGAACAATCACATTCTCTCAATTAAGTTTAGAGACTTAGACGATGATGGTGATATGGATGTATTCTTACATGCACATAGACCACGCACTAATGGTTCTGTATTACTAAACAATGGTGATATATCAAACTTAGAGTTATTGATGCCACACCAAACTAAGCATCTAATTTCAAAGAAGGACTAAGTTAGTGTTTTGATTAACCCGTCTTTAAGTGAAGTGAATTCATAATCACCAACTAAAGACAACATTTTAGAAACATCGGCGCATCTTCTGGAAACACTTCCAGCAGGTGCGTTTTTGTATGTTGGTTCTCTATCAACTCCAATAATCTCACGCACAATCTTTGCTACGTCTCCTATCGAACTCTCTATTGGATTACCAATATGAATTGTATCGTTGTTGAGTTTTTCTCCAACTGCAAGAGTTAGTTCTGCGGCATCATCGATATAGATAAACGCACGAGTTTCATCGTGTCCAAATAATACATTATCACCTTCTCTTAGTCTATCAGCATATTCAGGAATAAAATGGTTCTTTTGGTCTTTGCCATACGCATTGTGATATCTAATAATAACATACTCTAGTCCGTATTCTTCATGTGCGGCATGTACCGCAATCTCACCCATAAGTTTACTACCAGCATAACTCCATCTTGTGTTGTCTATTTCGTTGATTACACCTACATTGATTTCTGGTGTCGGTATTTCTGTGATACCCAGTTGGACACCACCAGCATAAATCTCACTGCTACTTGCATATACGAACTTCGTTTTCGAATGCTTGTATCTATGAATTAGATTTACTGTAGGAGTCAATGTACTATCTATAACAGACAATGGCTTTGTATAGAAGTGTGCGGTATTATTGTATGCACACAAATGATAAACTATATCTGCTTCAGGTAAAGATGCCACTCTTTCATTGTCAGTCAAATCACATGTGTCAAAAATGTGTCCGTATGTGTTAGCAGGCTCATGTATATCGGTTAATCTAACATCATGCTCACTATTCTCTAGTTGCTTTGCTAATGCTTGACCGATAAATCCAGAGGCGCCAGTTATTAGTATTTTCATTTTCTCATACCCTCAAACACTGTTTTCTTAAACAGTTTATTTTCTTTATCAATATACTCAAATAGTTTATTTGGTATGCCTAGTTTCTTACATGCGTTGTTCATCGCTAGTACATCTTTCGGTAAACAAGCACCGCCGTATCCTCTGAGTTCTGGCTTAACATCCAAGTACTCATCTGGCAAATCAGTGTTACGTAAGAATGCTTCTTTTATTTTATCGTAATCTGCATCCATCTTATCACTTATCTCAAACATTACATTAGAGAATACTACACGCAACGCATTGAATGTATTGTGATAATACTTCATCAGTTCTGCTTCTGTTGGTGAAACTCTCATAATATCTTCTGGCAGTTTACCATGTGAACGTTGTACGAGATAGTAATAGTTTACATTGTCTGTTCCAACTAGTAACAACTTGTGGTCAAATATAAAGTCATACTCTGCACTTCGTTCTTTTAAGAACTCTGGAACAAATACAATTCTATCATCATACTCTGAGATTAATCTCTCTGTTGTTCCTGGTTCTACTGTTGACTTAATACCTATTACGCCTTCGTAGTTTGCTTGACGCAACTCAGCAACAACACTTTCTACAATACTTGTGTCACATTCACCTTTGTCGTTTGTCGGCGTAGGTACACATAGATAAACAATCTCTGCCTCTAATAAGTCTTCTATTTTTGTGTCAAGTGTAATGTCATGTGGTATAACTGTGTACCCACAATGTTCAAAGCCAGTCTTACATGCTTTGCCAACTACTCCTAATCCTACTAATCCTATTTTCATTTTCTTATAAATTTCATCATTGATACGTTTTGTTTTGAAGGATACTCTTCACATTGAATATTTATATGAGTTTCAAAATCATAACCTAGAAACTCAAATGCTTCCACCACAGTTCTTGGTTTGATACTCAATGACCATTGTAATCTCTTAATGTCTTCGTTCCAATTTCTATTACTACCATTGTCTTCCCATCTGATAAGAGATATCAGATTTTGTGTTTCTTCTTCATATCTGCCTGTTGTTTCAAACAATATGTGTTCAGGATTTCTACTTACTATGTCTTCAATTAAATGGAATGGACTAGACATTTTATATAACACACCCGCACAAACAATCACATCATGTTCTGTGTCTTTTTCTAAACTTTCATAACCAATCTGTTTGAAATCTACAAAGTGATTATACTTAATGATATTACTTTCAATATCAGGATGCCTTCGTGGGTCAATCGCTGTCACTTTCTTTGGTGAATGAAGTTCAAACATTTGCCACCAATCACCTATGAAGCATCCATATTCTAGTACTGTCTTGTCTTTTATAATAGAAAAAAGTGGACTTATTATTTTATAATACTCATTCATTTCCACTTTACACTACAACCAAATGATGGGTTTGGTTCCCAATCAATTGACTTGCCTGCTAATGTTAAATCTAATGCATGACGTAGACTGCTACCTGTTGGCATCAAATCATTGCTTGTATGACTTGGGTCTAGTTCGCCATGATACACAATAGTATCATCTTCGTCAATAACATAAAACTCTGGAGTACAAACTGCACCATATGCCTTTGCTATACTTTGGTCTTCATCGAATATATAATCACATGCCAATCCATACTTATTCTTAAAATCTTCCATAAACTCTGGTGCATCTTCTGGACTACTATCGTCTGTATCTGGACTTGCATCGTTACTGTTGACTGCAATACAATGCACTCTATCGTTGTACTCTTTTACTATCTTTGATATTGCCGGCATTCTAAACAAGACATAAGGACAATGGTTACAAATAATCATTACTAGTCTTACGCCCTTAACATCGTCAATTGGATGTGCTTTCTTACCTATCATATTTTCACTTGTCAATAACATTAGCCTACTACCTCAAACTCTGGTGTACAGAATACAAGTTTACCACCGTCTTCAATCCAGTCTTTTAAAATTCTATTAACAAACAGTTCTTTAAAATGAAATGGGAATACTAAGAAGTAATCTGCTTTCTCTTTTGCTTCGTCTTCATGTACAATAGGAATACTACTGCCAACTAGATACTTACCAATCTTATCTGGATGTATCTCAGCGGCACCACTAATCACATCACTATCTAGTCCATAGTATTGCATGATTGTGTTACCCTTAGTACTAGCACCCATGATATAAACTTTCTTGCCATCTGCTACTTCTGAACGTAAGAAGTTCATAGTCTCATCTCGGTTCTTATCGATGTTCGCTTTCCAAGTATCATATCGTTCTACTGAACAATTCTCTTCATACTCACAACTACCTTCATTCAAGTGTTGAATATAAAGTTGATAACTGCCACCATTAATATCATTCTCACGTACTTGATATATCTCTAATCCATTACGTTCTAATAAGTTTACTAATGCTTTGTATGAATAGTATTCGATGTGTTCATGTATCACATTACCTAAGTCATTTGTATCTAACATTGGTCTTGCTGTCATCAATTGACAAACCCATACGCCACTCTCATGTAATATGTGTTTGATATCTTGTACGAACTCGTTTGGATTATCTAAGTCATAGAACATAGCAACAGTAGTTACAATCTTTACTGGACCATACCAGTCGCCGATTTGTTTGTCCCAGTTCTCCCTGTTAAAGAAGTCACCTATCATAATATCACAGTTCTCTTTCAATTCATTGTGAATATTCTGTGCCGGGTCAATTCCAACTTTTATCACGTTATCAGGATAAAAACTTAGAAGTGTTCCATCATTTGCACCAATGTCAACAACCAAGTCATCGTCATTTAGTTCCACTTCATATGATGCGTCTACTGTTATGCTCTCTAAGTTATCAACAATCTTTTTGTTCAACCTAGATAGATACCAATAATTTTTATATAAGTCTTCTTCTCTTACAGTATGTGTCAGTTGAACTAGGTCACATTCTTCACAATGCACTAAGGTAAGTGGTGCTGTTCCTACATCTAAGTTTGGTTCTTTGACAAATGCATTAATTTTCAAATCACCAATATCAAATACAGTAGTGAGTTCTTTACTGTCACAACTTCTGCATTGTTCTATTTGTTTTATATTTGCCATTATAAATCCTTTATGTAACTGATATCGGGATACGTATATGACCCTGCAATATCTTTGTTAACTGTTTTCGTCTTCTTAAAGTTTTCAAGACCCATAGCCGCAGTCTCTGGTGTCATAAACATATGATATCCTAAAACTGTCATCTTGTCATCTTCGTATGGTACGCTCATATCTCTGCCATCATGCACTGCACGTTGGGCCCAATCATAGAAATCTTTATCATCAGTGAGTATCATTCCACCTTTAATAGTGCTTAGTATTTTCTTAAATTGAAAACTCAAACATTGGTAAGTTCCCTTGATATACATATTCTCAGTAAAGCGAGGAGCACCATCTACAATATTTGTTGGTTCAATTGGATATACACCAGACCATTGTCTGTCTGTGAATTCAACACCAAACCCAGCATGTATCATTTGCATAGGCGCACTAACATAAGTGTGCTTTGGTATTTTAACAGTACAAGTTCCATGTTTCTTCTTATAGTATATAGCACTTAAAAAAATAGCATGACTGCAACAGTCTGTTGCAATGCTATAAGGAGCATTAGCATACTCGGCTACTATTCTTTCGAACTCATGTACTTTGTCAAATGGATTTAGCATGTTATCTCTGTCAAATTTCCAGTAATGGCGTTTTCATAATTACCATCTACTATATTCGCAAATGGAACATCAGCGTATTCTTTTTCTGTAATGTTATATTTTCCTATCCAATTACGAAAAGAATCACTACTATATAGTTTCTTACGTCTTTCATTCTGAAAAAGAAATATAGGACCTACGCCATCTATATTCATTATATCCGAGTTACTAGGATTATCATCTTGTGCCCATGCTTCTTCATAACTTCTTCCAACTCTACATTCGTCATTCAAATATACATCAGCGGACATATTGCCATGTTCATCACGTATATTAAAAGTATACTTTGACATGTTTTGTACCGAATCGTCAACCTCAAATCCAAGAATGTAATCTTCGCCAACAGTTGGTTGTATCTTCATATAATTAGGAGTGACTAAAGAATCTTCATATTCATGTACACCGTGATTGATTAAATGCAAAACTTGTCTATCATATTTTTTATCTTTAATTTTTGTTGTAAACACTCTATGTAGTATATTACATTCTTCAATAGTTAATGAATTACCAATTTTAACAGGTGGTTCAATGCCAGTGTATTCAAAACCTTTTCTTATATTATCTAACGCACTAACTGATGTTTTTGCCATCCAATGACCATCATAAGAGCGTCCTATTTCTGCTATCATTCGCCTTTGATATACTCCAACATTATTTGTTTTACATTCTTTACAAAGTTCTAATACTCTCCGATTCGTTTCCGTGTCGAATACATCAAGTGTTAGGGTTTCGTTGTTATCGAATTTAAATTGCATTTCCATTTTTGTTCACTTTCACAATTGGGTCATCACATTTATCCCAGTGTTTTGTTAACATACTCACAAAAGAATAATCTTCTAATGCTCTAAACTTATGTGATGTGCCAATTGGTATACGAATGCTATCACCTATATATAATCTAACAGTGATGTCTTCGCCAGAAGAAAACTCAGTATACTCACAACTTCCCGAAACCACCATCATATACTCATTGAACTCTGGATGATAATGATATCCTCTTTCATCACCTTTCTTGGTGACCATAAGATTGTATTCAGTTAAGTTGTCATCAATGGGAAAACTAAAAATTGTACCACGGTCATCTTCAAAGATGTCGGCAGATACCATTTCTGTTTTACTATTATCTTTAATTTTCTTATATCTCATTATCTAACCAGTTATACACATCTTCAAAATATGATTTTGTTATTTCTTTAAATTCTGTACTGAAGTATCTGTTTTTATTATACACTAATCTGTCCTTCAATTCAAGTGTTTTCTCTTTTAATTCCTCTGGTGATAATTGATTGATGATTTCCATTTGCTGTAACACCATCTCTATGCGTTTGAACATGTCATCTTCTAGGTCATAACTATTATCAAAAACGTCATCGAATGTATCAAATCCCCATTCTCTAAGAACTTCTAGTGTTCTTGGTTGCCCTATAATCATAAAAGGATGCATGAATACAATTGCTTTGAATATAACTTCTGATATGTAACAGCCTGGACCAACAGCACTGCTTTCAGTAAGAACACTCATAAAAGAGTTTTGATAAAAAGATGCTGAACTCCATACTGTATCATCAAAAAAACAACCATTGTCTTGGAAGTCTTCTACATCAAGTACTAATGGCAACTCCTTCATAAAACTGTTCGCTTCTGTTCTCAATTTATCTTTGTTGACAAGATTGTACTTGTCGTATACATCTTTCCAGTTTTCCTTGTCTTTTACAATCCATTCAATGTGTTCTTCAAATGTCTCACCGTCCATGGTTTTGGCACAACTTATTAGATTGTTTTCCATCATGCCTAGTTCACGCAATCTTAATAGAAAGTACATTCTATGTGGTTTGTGTATTCTGTTGAAACTAAGAAACGTATGGTCAAATGTTCGACTATCAATAACTTCGTCTGGTATTTCGTATTTCTCTTCCCAGTAAAAATGATTCCATCCAGGAACAAAGAACGTTTTGATGTTAGATGTATTTTTTTCTGGTGCAAAATAATCACCTGATACCCAACATACACAGTCTACGTCTGCACCTGCTATTTCCAGTTTTTCATTAATATCTATATTCTCGTGGTAAAAGTAATCACCAGTTACACATATAGGTTCTTGTACTGTGCTAATTGCAACTCTTGTAAATGGTGGTATAATCTTAACTACACTGCCATCTTTAACAATGTCTATACCTTTATTTCCTAACTCTTGTGATATATTAGGCTCGTATATTAGTTTGTTACTATCTCCGAATTCTATCTGCTGGTTAAAATCTATATTCCAATAATTAAAATTAAAATTTAGATGTTTCCACCATTCAGAGTCTCCTAAATGTTTGAAATATAAATGGTTGATGTTTAATGTTAACATTCATCTATCGCTTCAATAATTCTATCTGCAATGGCAGAGTGACCGTTTTTACTCCAATGTCCATCTTCTGCTGATATGTGGTATACTAATTCTTCTTCGTATGTCTTACCAAACTGTTTAGCAATGTTTATAAACTTAAAATTATCATCATCGACTAATTCTGTGTTATTTTCAAGTCTTTTTGATTCTTGGTTCCATCTTTCATTTTCTTCGATAGACCACCAATATGTTTTAAAGTTGTGTATCTTGCCTAAGCCTTTAGTCATAAGTACGTTTGTCTCAAAATCATTTGTGTCATTCTCAAATGTACTCAACGTCAAGTTGGCTTTGTATACTTCTTTTAGCCAAGGCTTATCAAATCTTCCTGTTGGTACATGTCCCGGATTGATATTGGTACAACAACCAAACTCTGGTAATTTATCTGCTGATGCGAAATAGAGCCTTCTGGAACGAAAAGTGTATCCAATAATTACCATTTCTACTTGACTTCCATATACATTACACCATCGAGTAAGTATTAGATTAATCAAACTATTTGATGCGCCACGTTGAGCAATGTTTATTACTTTATAATTTTCAAAGAGTTTTGTATTTTGTAGTAAAGCACCAAATGTATCCTTGTGTAACATTCCATCACCGAATGTAAAACTATCACCTACTAAAAGTACAATCTTGTCGTTTGGTTCTATAGGCGACATGGTACTTCTTGTTTGTAACTCATTATTCCAACCATCGTCCATTTCGTAATATCCATCGTCTGTTAGAGGATTTTTATTTGAATGTTGTAAAACTTGTTTTACAAATGGAGAATAATCTCGTTTGTCATCTATCGTTTCGTTGCTTTCGTTTCTAATCGCCATCTACGTAATCTCGTATTTCGTCCCATAATTCTGGGAACGTTATTTGAAAGTTTTCATTTCTTAATCTATCTAGTTCAGAAGTGTAGTCCATTGCTTTTTGTAACAACTTCAAATCTGTGGGCTTTTGTTCATTACGCCTCATCATTGCCATCTTACCAGGATCCCAATCGTCTGGAAAGAATGGTTCCATTCTATCGTTTATTTCTTTTCTAAGTTCTAATGGCAAAACATTTACAGAAAATTCTTCTGGCTGAGTTACAAAGTTATGATGTACTCTTATATCTTTCTCTGAAGCGAAATCCATCATTTCATCTAAGTAGAAATAGTTCATCCAAGTAACAGTCTGTGTTATGTTTATCGATATATTAGATTTCTCATAAAACTTCAATTCTTCACCATCTCTTGCGGCTATTAACATATCTATAGTATTCGAAACATCTTTCCACTTAGTTGGATGTCTTATGAATTCGTTTCTTGCTTCAACATCGTCAATACTCAAGCCAACTTCAACTTCATCAAACTGTCTCCATATGTTGATTATCTCATCGGTCATTTGTGTACAGTTGATGTTATACCATAATTTTACATTAGTTCTACCAGCATCAATCATTCTTTGTAGAAATTTAAAATGCTCTTTGATTAGTGTTGGCTCGCCACCATTAATATAGAATACTTTTGCATTCTTTGATTTTTCAAATAGGTCATCCCAAAATCTTTCTTGTTCCGGCCAATCAAATTGATTCATTTCTTTATCAAAAAGATGAAGTGTAGTAAACTTCTTTCTCATTTTATTGTAATCTGTAATCCATTTACTACTACTCCAAGGATTACATGACCTACATTTTGCGTTACATATATTCCCTAATCTTAGTTCTATAAATTCTAACTCAACTTTGTTTAATGAACCATCATCATTAGTTCTGCTTTTCGCCTCTTCAAGTGTGAATGTATCATAAAGTTGATTTTCTTTTGCTCTTTTACTCCATACACCAGACTCTTCTTCTCTATAACATCTCTTACATGCTTCTGGTTCGTCACCATTTAACATCTCTAGTCGAACTTGATTATATGAATCACCATTCATAATCTCTTCTATCGAATGATTTTTTAAGTCTAAAAATATATCTCCATCTACTTCTCTGGGATTGGTATTTGAATGTTTTGTATAATTCCTAGACCTAGATATGCCATTGTGATGGTCAGCAACACAACATAATGTAGTTCCACCATGTGGGTGACTCGCTAAATGGATCCAAGGTAGTTTACAGAATGTCTTACTCATCCCAACACTCCATCCACCAATCATACAATTCAGGACAATGCTCTTGGTAAATGTCTTCGATTGTAGGCATACCAATTTGTTTATCTTTTCTTATTTCACTTAATTTTGCTTGGAACTGTCTACCGCCAACTGATGGCTTGTGGTGGTCATTCCATTGTTGTGCAAATGTTGGCCTCGATTTCATTTCACGTAATGTATTAATCAACGTTTCTTGGTTCTTCTCTGCTATTGGTTCCATGTAATCTAAGTTTTCTTGTATTACTTTATCAAGTATGTGTCTAGGCCATGCAAATGGAGAGAATACCATATCTGGATGGAATGCAAACATCATCTTTGTTTCCATTCTTACACCAAGTTCTTGGCTCAAATCAAATAATTCTTTTAATGAGAACATACCAGGTCCAGTAATAGTCAAGTCTAATAACATCTTGTCTTTACCACCAGGCAATGCAACTCCTTGTTTAAAGTTTTCTAACCACTCTTCCCATACTAAACCAGTTCGAATGAATTCACCAATCTTACCTGTACCGTCAATACTTGCACACATCATCCAATCTTTGAACTGTGGCAAATAGTCATACAAGTTTTTACCTTTGTATGTTACACGGGACAAGTTAGAATTGTATCTTAGAAAACAGTCCTTTGCAGTTCCTGCCTGTGTCATATTTTCTAATGTTTCCCAATGTATTTCATACATGAGTGGTTCACCACCAACCCAATATATTTCTTCAACTATGCCTTCATCAATTGCTTTTCTAAACTCTGGCTCTACAACATCAACAGTAAATGAATTCATTTTCTTCTTCACATCTGGTATCATAAAAGGATGTTCTTCAGGTGACCATAACTTGTGTGTCTTCTTTTCTGCTTCCCAACTTGAACTCAATAATTCTCCACACATTCTACACTTAAAGTTACATAGATTACTAAAGCGATAATCAAATGAGATAGTAGGCATAGATGTTCTACCCTCATCATCTGTCTTCTCAAATGCTTCTTCAATCTTATGCTTGAATAGATGACCGGTAAACCATTTCTTATATGAACTCAAACTTAGGATGTCATCGTTACAAACGTCACACTGTGGAATAGTTTCACCTGCCATAAGTTTCTTTCTTATGTCCATCATGTATGGTGAGTTCCAGTGTTCTTCTAATGTAAGTGGATTAAAATCATCTGCTTTAGTTTTGACTTTCTTTTCTATACCATACGAATCATCATTTGATGCATCAATGTATTGCTTCTGAAACTGGTGTTCTTCACGTGAAGCACAGCACATTCTTCTCTCACCTTGTGGTGAAATGTAAGTGTGTGTCCACGGCGCCATACAGAAAGTTTTGTTCTCACTTTCTTCAGCACAACTCCCGTCATCTTTCCAGATTGGTATAATTTTCATATTAGATTATTCTCCGATAACATGCTCTGTTTTGTTTTCGAAATTTCTGTTTCTTTGCCACAAAAGACAGAACATGCTTTTAATCTTTTGTTTCGTATATCTCTATCTTCAAATGACTCGAGGTATCCTGTTGTGTACATCTCGCCACCTATTATATCTTTAAGAGATGTATGTTGTAATGATATGCTATCTTTTCCATATCTATTTATAAATGCTAATAATGCCGCTACTGTATCACCTTGGCCGTATTGGTCATCATATATAGATGCTAAGTAGCAACATGGAAAAACCATTCCATAACTGTTTACAAAAATCTTTTTATGTGCTATGGCTTCGCAGTTGATATCATATTCACTCAACTTTTTATCATACTCTGATAACTGAACTGTTTTATCTAATTTCCATTCTCTTGTTGGATTATGGTGCCATTTGATAGGTGTTAGAGGAACAACAGACTTTGCCAATTGTTTTTTTATATCTTCTAAATATCCAGTTTCCAAACTATCTGGTTCTGGCATTGGTTCTGAATCCCATTTTCTTTGTTCAAGTTCTATACCAATGGGTGGTTTGATAGTGTATTGTAAATGACCTTCTTGTCCGTGGACTTTCATATCATGTCCCCATTTGCCAGAAGAATCAGTGAAGTTAGTAAACCCCATTGCCTTCTTTGCATAGAACTGTTTAAATCCTAACTTCTTTGATAGTTCAGTTGCTTCTTCTATCTGATGTTGATTGTGGCGAAATACAAGAAACTCCCATCTGGCTTCTGCACCAGTTGATATGTAGTTTGTCATAGCCGTCATAATTTTATCCCAGTGAGTGCCTTTACGATATATCCAATTAGTATCTTCAAGTCCATCAACACTGAACACTAGACAACCTTTATGTTTAAAAATATTACCTAAGTCTTGCCAGAACTCTGCATCTCTGCCACTTGCGTTTGTATTCATGTAAAGTTCAATATCTGGATTACAAGACCTAAAATATTTCAAAATAGGAATTAAATCTGGATTAGTCATAGAGTCACCATAGTTACCACACATAGATAACATTCGTAATCCCTTAATGAAGTCTTCTGTAAACCATTCTTTTGCTTGTTCTAAACTCACATAAGTCTCGGTCATAATAGTATTTTTCAAGCCACCACTTGCTCTACGACCACATGATGGGCACTCAGCATTGCAAAGACTACTTGCCTCTAAATCCAACTGTTTTATTTCACCATAGTCAAACATACTTTTGCCACTGTTCCTTTACTTCGTCTATATTATCAACAAGTCTTATTTTCTCTTCTAACGTATTTTGTTTTGCAACTCCAATATAATTATCGAATTCTAAATCATCAACGTTATTGTTTACGATATCTTCATATGAGATATTTAGTACTTTAAAATTCTCTCTTAATATTTCTAAATCTTTCTCATAAAGTTTTAACTCTTTGACAAATTTATCTACAGTTTCTTCTACATGTAACACTTCAATACTATGGTAGTTTAATTTATTTGTAGCATTCCATTTATTATTATGGTAAGAGATTTGCCAACTTAGAAACAAGTCAAATATATCTTCTCTGAAACTATTGATAATCAAATTTGGCTGTATGATATCCGGCACCTCCATGGGCTTGTACCAGGAATTTACATCACTAGTTGTTTGATAACTCATGTCAAAGAATAATTTACAGCATCCGTTTTCTGCTTGACGAAACTTTTCTATAGAATTGTTAAATCCTCTTTCGCCATTGTGTATATCAATGCCTTCACCATAATTTATAATACCAGATTTTTTTGTAATTATATCTTGTAATATAGTTGTTCCTGTTCTACCATGACAAGCCGTTATTAAAACTTTCATTATCCACCTAACGTATCAGTGTCTGTATTCCATCCGGGTACATTCTGTTCATGTGTGTCATCGCCACCATCATACTCTTTGGTTGTTGCTGGGTCAATATCATCTATATCATATACAAAAGATGTTTTTGCACCAGTAAGAATATCTTGTTTTGATGGCACTTCTGCATCTATAGATGCGAACCAGTCTGCTAATGGTCCAGGAAATGTAGTTACAAAATCTTTATTTCTTCTCACATCATACTGTGCAAAGAACACCTTGAAGTCGTTATATAACTTTGGTGTTTCTGCTGTATTCTTATGTGGTGTCTTAACAATATCTAAGTAATCAATCAATCTTCGAACACTTTCTTTCTCACCGTCACTCATCATTTCTTGTGGGCGTTCAGAGTGAAACCAATTATCTAACTTCTCTTTGTAGAATGTTTTGATGTCTTCTGGTAGTATTGCCGCACTTTGGAATGATGGGAATCTTAAGATATTCAACGTCATCGTTGGTGCCTTTTGACCGTATGTTTCTCTCAGGTCAAGCATTTGGTCCATAAAATCTGTAATAGAATCTAGGCAAAGAGAGTTAATAGTCATCATCATATGTAGTTTCTCTACATTACTTTCATTTAAGACTCTGTGTATGTTGTTTATCCATAAGTCATAGTCAAGTCCATCTCTGATGTATTCACCTTGAATGCCGGTTGCTTCCATACTTGTATACACTTCTAAGTGTGGAATATGCCATGATTCTTTTACAAGTCTATCTAAAACTTTAGGAGTATCAGGACACATATTTGAGTTAATAGCAAAACGCATATCTTGTCCTCTGTCTGGATTATCTTTAAACCATTCAAATAATTTCCATGTGCCTTTATGCATGATAGGTTCACCACCAGTGATACGTATCTCTTCTAAAGAGTCTGCTAAGTCGCTTTCCCACCACTTATGAAATGCTTGTATGTATGGGTTGTCTTCTTGTCTTCTTGTTGCTGGTTCGGCATATGGTGCAGTATCGGCAAAGTGTCCTCTACCATCTGATTGAATGTTTTTATATCCACCAAAGTCTTTAATGTCTTTCACCCAAGCAGTACTAAATGCCGGATTACAATATGAACATTTAAAATTACATGCTCGGTCAAATGAAATCTCAAGTGTTTTTAGATTTACATTCTCTTCCCATGGCATTGTTGAAGTCTTAGCAATGTCTTCGTCTTTAAATATTTCAGTCTTAAACACACGGTCAGATATATGTTGTTTTCCCATATCTTCAACTTTCCAACAGTACTCACACTCTGCTGGACGTTCACCCTCTTGCATCATCTTACGCATCTTTTTCTTATGTGGCGTATTATGAATCGCTGATGGATTACTTTCAAGTTCTTCTAAAGGAATCCAATGTCCCGGTGGGTGATGACAACTCGTAGTTTGTCCATGTCCCAGCCAGATAGTAGCATTGTACCACTTGGCGGCACAGTATGACTTACTAATAGGGTCAATGATTCGTTCTTTATATTGATGAAGTGTCTCTTGGTGTTTTCTAGCCATTATTCGCCTCTATATTGAATACTCTTGTTGGTGTCAAACTGTTATACCAATCTACTACAATCGGGTCAAATGTTGACACAAAATCTTTGCCACGTCTCTTATCATATTGCATATAAAATGATTTGAAATCTCCTTGGCGTTTTCTTAGTACTTCTTCTGAATGTGGATTACGTATTGTTTTCTCTAAGAGATATATAAGTCTTGTGACATGTACCTCTTCTACGTCTACTAATTCACTTGCTCTTCTATCGTACCATGCTTTAAGTTTTTCATGGTAGTGTTCTAGTATATATGTAGGAAATGTAGACAGACTTTGAAACTCTGGATTATAAACAGGATTCAATGATAATATAGGTCCAACTGCATTTGATTCTCTCATATCTAACATATCATCCATAAAGTCTGTTATTGAACACAGACACAATGCATTGATAGTCATCATTATATACATTCTATTTAACTTTGGTTGTTCTAATAGTCTTTTACAATTACTTAACCACTTGTCATAATCTATGCCATCACGTATATATTCTGCTTGTATTCCAGTTGCTTCGCAACTTGTAAACATTTCAAACCGTGGCACATAATCTATCACATCTAATAATCTTTGGAATGTCTTTTCTTTTTCTGGAACAAGATTTGAGTTTATAGCAAATCTCATATTCTTGCCACGTTCTGGATTATTCTTAAACCAATCAAACAATTTCCACACACTTGGATGCATAATAGGTTCGCCACCTGTAATTCTTATAGCCTCTAGTGTATCTACCAATCCACCATCTGCTTCCCACCATTCCCAGAATGCAGAGATATATGGGTTCTCTTCATCTGTGCGACCTGCACTTACTGTCCATTCGGCAGAATTTGAAAAATGTTCTCTTTCATCTGAAATGATATTGTCGTATGGTCCGTTGTCTTTTATATCTTTCACCCATGTAGAACTAAATGAAGGATTACAATATGAACATGCAAAGTTACAGGCTTTGTCAAATGATATCTCTAGTGTTCTTAAGAAGGTATCATCATCCCATTTCTTCAAAGGTATCTCATCTAAATCTTCGTCAGTGAACATTCGAGTCTTTAAAACTCGGTCAGATATTCTATCATGTCCTTCGTCTTCGACTGCCCAGCATTTGTAACACTCTGGTGGTCTTTCGCCTTCAAGCATCATCTTACGCATTTTCTTTTTGTGCGAAGTGTTGTGTATTGCGGTTGGATTATCTTTTAACTCTTCAACATTTATATCATGTGAAGCGGGCAAGTGACAACTGACTGTCTGTCCGTGTCCTAACCATATAGTTGCATTATGCCATTTTGCGCCACAGAACGAAGAACTTTTAGGATCCATTACCCTAGTTCTATAATCTAAAAATGATTCTGTGTCTGGCTTTCTACTCATGGTGCATATTTCTCTACATACTCTTCTTTCGCTTCATTCCAGAACTCTGTAAATTCAGGAAATGTTTCTAAGAAATCAAATCCACGTCTCTTATCATATTGAGAAAAGAACTCATAAAATCTAATTAGTCTATCACTTAGGTCATCATCACTTATTTCTATGCCTTGTTCTGCCCATGCTAAATCTCTTTGTAATTTTAATACTTCGTAATTTTTAAAACCAAGAAAAGATTTTCCATATTCCTCGTCTGGTAAAACTTTTTCTTTCATGTAATCAATATTGTCTTGTATTATTTGTAACATATCTGCATCTGCTACTTGTATGTTAAACCAACTTGGGTCTCGCATGTAAGGAACGTCAAACCAGATTTTTTGTTGTAATACTTTATGTCCATTGTCTACTTGATATACATAACCATACTTTTCTCTGAGTTCTAGTATGTAATCTAAGAAACCACGTAGTGATGGAATACTCAACAGATTAAATGTATTGATAAAGGTAACACTCACTCTACTTGTCTCAGAAAGAAGCCTATCAACGTTTGTCTTTAGTTTTTCCCAATCTAGTCCGTCTCGTATGTACTCTGCTTGTGGTCCTATACCATCAACACTGATAAACACACTAATATGTTTAACTGAAACATTTTCAAATAGATGTGTCCACTTATTCCATTGTTTGTCTTTTTCATAGTTGTTTAGATATAGAAAAGAATTATTATCTGCATCTTCACAAGGACCAACACCTTTAAATTTCTGTTTAATCTCAGATGATGGAAGTGTATCTACATTTGGCTGTATCAGCCATGGGTCAACACCATGAAGTGTTTCTTCAATGATATACTGTTTCCATTCGTTCCATGAACTTCCATCTCCTGGGTCTACTGCATAAAATAAGACACTTCTTTTATTCGGTGGTGGTGTTTTAAATAACAAATCTTTGAAGTCTACTGGTATAACCGTAGGGTCATTCTCATCAATTACTGGCTTTTCTAATAGTTTTACTTTCTCAATAAACTTATCAAACAACGCATCGTCAGGTGGACACATGTTTGTAGTCATTGAAACTTCTAAATCAGGATTTGGATTTTCTTTTATATAATCTAATACTTTGAATGTATTCTTGTCCATGAGAGGTTCACCACCTGTCATACGAAAAATCTTCAGATTAGGATACGTTTCTGGAAACCATTTCCAAAATGCTTCGATATACGGATTGTCTTTACGTGCAACTTCTAAAGGCATCAAGCCAATAGTTTTAAGTTCTTGTATATTGTTATGACCACCACCATCAGAAAATCTAAACGACCCATGTTGTTTGATGTCATCTTCCCATGCTGTACTAAGATGAGGTGAACAATATGAACACTTAAAGTTGCATGCCTGATTGAAGTTTACTTCTACATAACGTGGCTTAATATCGTGGTCCCATGGTTGTTGTACAACTTCTTCCCATGCATCTTTTACCCACCATTCACTTGAACGATAATGTCTATCACTTAATGCATCTTTGTTTGCGTCTTCTACGTTCCAACAGTACTGACAACCTTTCGGTCTCTCACCATTTTTCATCTGCCTACGTTCTTCTAATTTGAATTTCGTATTATGAAGTGCGTTTGGATTATCTTTCAACTCATCTAATGGAATAGGATGTGTTGGTGGATGATAACAACTGTGTGTTCGTCCTTGTGGTAGATGTAAACTAACTTGTAACCATTTCGCCATGCACATTGATGGCGATAACTTATTTAATTCTAGTTTGGTTACGTTAGCATCATCATCGTAATTAGCCATTTAGTGTCCGCTCCACCCGGTTTGCTTTTCTGTTGCTAATGGATTATTAACTCTTGGTGGATTATGATATGTTCTCTTCCAAAATATTGATAGTTCTGGTGTTGGGTCTACTAACTCCATACCTATCTTATCAGTAAGAATGTCACCAATACGTAAGCACTCATCAAATAGTTTATCATAATCCCATTCAACTCCAGTGCGGCTACATTTTTCATCACCGCCCTCACATAGTGTTAGAATTTCTTCTTCAAAATAAGTTTTAAACCAATCAAAAGAAGAGATGTTTTCTAGTTTGTAATCTTCTACAAAGTTAACATCATAACATCCTAGTCTTGCACCAAAGCAAGCCCATATTCCATTCTCTACATCAGCACCGATATTGCACCATGTTATTAGTCTTTCATAGTTCTTCGGCCATATTCTTTTCTGAAAGTCTTCAACTGGAACTTGTTTGCCCTCATCTAGTGACATTTTAACACCCTCACGGTATCCCGCACGGAATGCCTGAAATGGTGAACCTGCGTTGAGTACTTGAGAATAAATGTTATTCATTTGAATATAGTTTAGGTCCCAACAGAAATCTACTTTCTTTGTTTCGTCTTCTGCGTTCTCATGTGTTTTCATTTCTAAAACTAAATCTACTGGCCAGCATTTGATACCGCCGTTACCGTATACTAAACCATTAACCATGTTCTTAGCACTCCAACTCACAATAGAGTTTTCTAAGTCTGTGCCTGCCGGAAATGTTATTTCTAGGTCAAAAAACTTCTCATCGACAATGTTGTCACCATCGATAGTAATAAATCTTTCTGTCTCACTTTGTCTCGCACATTCTTTGTGTGCGTTGTCAAAACCTTTCACACCATCTACTCTTTTAGCAAATGGGAATTTCATTATTAGATTTGACCAATGTTCTTCTTTTGCTGGTTCATCGTAACTAATGTAGAATACATCTAAGTCACCAAGAACTACTTTTGTTTCTTTCATACTTTCCTCCACGAATACTTGTCGAAATACTTCTGCGTATATACACTTACGTTGTATTTATTATATGACAACTTAACATGTTTTCCAGTAGACAATAACTCTGAAAATGGTATCTCTATTGTCTTAATTAAGAACTCTGGTCTATCTTTATAGCAGATAAAGAACACATGGTCAGTCTTTCCAGCAACAGTTAAGAGTTGATTAGGGTCGATACCTATTGTATCTTTTAGTTTTTCATCTGCTTCAAATTGTATTCCCTCATCATCTAACGAAAGAATAATATCAGCATCTTCCTCAATCATAACTTTATGTAATTGGTTATCTTTGTTTCTTCTCTTAATATCTACTTTTGTTTTCACAATTTCGTATACGAGAGGATTACTTGTTCTACTGACTATATAATCAGAAAACTTATATGTGCCTTCAAGGAATGGCTTAATGTCTTCTATCTCAAACCATGCAAATAAATCTTTTGTATCTATTATTTTGTTTGTGATTTGTGAGATTTTACTAAAGGAGTCAAAGTAAACAGCACGACATGTATCTGTTTTGTTTATAAGACTTATCATAATACTGCATCCTCTAATTGTTTAATTTTACTTTCATCCATCCAATTCTTCTCTACATAATGTACAGGTAATGTTTGAGTGAAATTACCAATCTTAACAGATAAATCATCACTCAGTTCACTAGTGATACTCTTTGTCCAGTTGTTTTGTATCTGATTTACAGGCACATTCTGTATCATACTTTTCATATGAACAAATGTAGGAACATCTTTAATATCGTAATCACATGTTTCTTCTTCAATATCTAACAGTTGAATGGCTAATGCATATGCTACATCGGCACTCATCCAGTCTTGTCCTGTACCTTTAAGAAATTTATCATAGTATACATTCCAGTGAACCATAATAAGTTCAACCATTCTAAAGAATTCATGTGATAGACCAGAGTTCTTAAAGTAAGTGAAGTTACTATATACGTTTGGTAAGTTTAATTGAGTAAACTTTTTTCTATAGTAATCACTTGTTACGTCTTCATTTCTAAAAGTTTTAACATTAGTACAACACCAAACTTCTTTCTTAGTAAGATAGTCCCACCAATAGTCTACGCTACTAGTGAATATCATATCACAATCAAGTATGACTGTCTCATCATAAGGAGTCATATGTTGATACTTCCACTTATTATGTATCTTCCATTTGTCGCCTTTAGCATCGTCATTCCATGGAATATCAACAATAGCATCAAACACTTTTTTATGTTTATCAGTTATTAATTTTTTGGTTGCTTCGTCAACGCACACACATAGATTGCTAATTTTTTGAGTTGCTCCAAGACTAAGAGCAAGTGCATAAGCCATTTCTAAGTAATCAATGTCTTCACTATTCTGTGCGATAGTTATATATCCTCTACTCATTTGCTTTCTCCATGTAATAAGAAATCATCTATAAATCTACTTACTGCTTTCTTATTCATAATATGTAAATCTGTACAGGTGAAACGTGATAGTAGATGGTCAGTAATTCTTTCAGCATCTGCACAATACATAATAATATCATCATGTGAATTGACCCTAAAAATATCGTCAAGGTCAAAACTGTTATTCAGATAATCAATTGGTAATGATGGTACATCAAATGCAACACTACCATTCAGTATATGTAATGCCATAGAAAAGGCAAAGTCATTTCTGAATAGATTACCACTACAGTTATATAGGTAATAATAATACTTGTAATTATATTTTATATGACTTATGAGAGTGAATAGATTTTCGGCAAAATCAGATTTTTTAAAGTAAAATACTGTTGCCCAATACATAGGAATACTAAAGTTGTCAAGGTATGATATGTTATCTTTGTGTCTTTCAGATACATCTCTATACTTACAATTAATCATTACATCATTGGCACTGTTCCATACTTGGTCTAGTACGTTGTTCATAATGAAGTAATCACTATCTATTACAAGAGTTTCATCATAAGGTGACAATTCATATACATCACTTCTACCCATGTTTCTAAACGAAGCATATTCGGTATCACGTGTAGTATCTTTGAATAACCTTACATTGTCTGGTTGAAAAGTATCGCTAACTATTACGTTATCAAAATACTCATCAATTAGATTCTTTTCGGATTCTAGTGTTTCTGTGTTTGTAACTAAGCAAATCTCATCATAAAGAGATAGATGTTTTCTAACATAGCCAGCACAAGCACAGGCTTGTTTAGCATAGTTAACGTACCCATTATTCTGGGCAAATACTATAATGCCTCGACTCATATTAAATCTCTAGTACTTTCTCTATTTTACGAGAACTTCTTAATTTCTGATAATCATTGTAATAATCATTTACTACTTCGAAGTACAAACTTGAAACTTCAGTTAGAAACTTTTCGGTATCTTCGATATGAACAGGTATATCGTTCTTATCAAGTATTGATATTTCTGTTTTACCACTAGAAACAACAAAGTTCATAAAAGATATAAGTGACTGGTCTACTGTAAAAGAACCACCAGACGTACTATAACTTAATAAGTTTTGTGTTTTTACTTTAAGATTGTTTTTGTTAATATTGAAGGTCTTCATTGTATTAGAAAAGTCTAGTGCTTTTTCTAGTCTCTGAACTGCTTCTTCTGTTGTTGTATTATCTACCATAAATTATTCTCCTGTATTAGTACTAATAATACAGTAATTTGGGGTAAAAGTCAATAGTTAAAGTTGAGAAAGTGGAAAATATGTAGGGCTAGTAATATTTACGCCATCTGGTGTGTCAGATGCAACGAATTCATCAACTGTTACTTGTAGATTACCAGCAACATAATCGCTTCCTATCCATGTTCCAGAATAAGGTGGAGTAGACCAGTTGCCAGAATCAGCAACATGAGAATCGTCAAATCCTATTTTTATTTCTACATCTGAAGTTCCGCCAAGTCTTGCTGAAACATTTAGTTGGTTACCGGAATAATCACCTGTTCCACCTTTTGTGTATACTACTTGATAAGATGATGTGAGCATACTAAATCCATAGCCTTCTGTGCCTGCACCCGTAGATGCTTCAGTGATAGAATGCTTTATTTTAACAACAGCAATAGCATCTAGCATTGTTTTCCAGTCATTACTTTGAGCATGAGAATTGTCAATGGCAGAAAGAACCGAATCGATTCTTATTTCACCGCCAGAGTTAAAGAAGTGTCTACGAGCATTAGCATCTGAGTAACGCACTCTTGTTTCATAATATATTTGATTAGCATTAGTCCATATAGGAGTACCTAAACTAGGGTCTACATATGTTTTTGCTGAAGATATTCTATTAGCGTTTGCAGTCATATACACTATAGCACTGTTAAGTTTATTACCTACTATATTTGCAATGTCTGTTTTAATAGATGAGATGACACTGTAAACGTCATCTATTGGCCAGTCAGCACTTGAGGTGCTAACTGGCGAAAATAAAGGTGTGCCTTGATGTCGGCCTGCATAGAACATTGAGGTCAAAAGTTCATCCCACAATGGTGTAGTAACTTCGTCTACTGCATAGTTGACTACGAGATGATTTTGACCATATCCCGAATCTCCTGTTCCTATACCAACAATGTTGTTGATATCATCTGCAAAAGAGTTAAATAATTTAACTAAATCCTGTTTTTGCGATAGTCCTGTTAAATAATAACTCTGTGGTGCCATTTACATCTTCCCACAACTTTTAGATTATAAAGAATCAGTAACAGTAACAGTTGGATTAGTTAAAGTAACTGAGCCACTTGCGTTTGTTAATCTCTTCGATGCAATAGTAACAGTAGAATCACCTGGTACACTGTCAGCACCAGTCCATGACCATGCTCCAGCATAACCAGAACCACTGCCTGAACGGGCAACGTGTGCGTCTACTAATTCTGTTTTAATGTACAAGTCTGCACCGCTGTTGGCAGTTTGTGCTGAAACTTGTAGATAGTTTGCACTGTAATCTGAATCATCTGCTAATTCTTTCTTATGAACAGTATAAGATGTTCCAACGTCACTATGCTTATATCTTGTACGTGTTCCTACATCTGATGAATCTTCAGGTCTTACTGAGTAAGTGAATGTACCTAATTCAGACGTAAGTTGTTCCCAAGAAGTACCCTGTTGGTTGCCAGATGTGTCACTATGTGATGCTGAAACTCTAAGTTCACCACCTGCGGCGAACCAAGCATTTAAATTTGCTTGTGAACCGAATGCAAATTTAACGATTTGAGTTCTAGTACCATTCCAGTTTGATGCTGATTCTGAAGATTCGTTTTGAACACTTGTGTCCCAATCTGAATAAGACCAAGGTGAGTCAAAGCGTGTATCGATTGCTGTAACAAAGGCAGACGCCTCGGCACCATAATGGTCCCAGTCGATTACTGTACCGGCATTTACTGCTGTGAATGGATTTGAAATATTGTAGTAATTTGAAAGTTTTGCTGCCGCACTATGAATTGAATCGTGATATGCATCATCAATTACATCGCCAGTCGATGGATTTGCCGCGATGGTGTGTGATTGGTTATATCCACCATGAACGCCCGTTCCATTTAGAATTTCATTTAATTTGTTGCGAAGACTTGCTAAGTCCGCGTAGTTTATAATTGAGCCTGAAGCCATTGTTATACTCCTAAATTTTAACTAATTTGTATTGTAACTGTATAATCAATTACAATCGTTCGGTTTGCCGCAAGTAACACGGGATGAAAAGTCACGTGCGTCATCATTAATGTTTTTGTCTTATCAAGTGAACCACTATTGGTTACTCCCGATAGTAGTCCAATTTCATCAAAAGTGAATTGTTCTGCTTGTGTAGACGTTGCAGAACTGTCACTTGTTGGAATTGTTCCACTGACAGCGGTTGCATAATCAGTGTGACTTACATCTACACTGAATTTTACTTTTGCTGTATTGTTTGGTACTATGGATCCAGCACCCATGTCCTCTCCTGGATAGTACACTGTATTAATTGTCTCTTGTTCGTAAGTTGGAACATACAATGAAGCGTTACTCGCCGATATTGATAGTTGGTCATACGTTGGGTAGACTCTAGGAGAACGATAAGAAAGAGTTGTAGTTGAGGTACTACCACCCTTGCCGAATTGCATCCAATTGATATATGGGGCAGAACCTGATGAGTTTACACTCGTTGCTTTGCCGCCCATGGCTGAAGCCAATACATATGCCATATTTCCTGGATGAATTGCATTCTTCTTTTGTACAAGTACTTCGCCACTCTCTTTATCGTAGATTTTGAGTGTGCCTACTACTTGTGATTTTATTACATCTTTAAACATGTTTATATCCGTCTCTTAGATTATATCTTATATTTATCTACTATTGTATTTATACGTTTCTCTCAATACTTCTATTCTAATACATCTATTTGGGGTCTTGTAATACTAATGCAAGTGGAGTATCAAGTAAAAACACTCTATCGCCTTGCTTAAAGTCGTATGTCATTGTAGTATATAGACCTCTATCATCGATATTAAGTGTTCCAGATGTGTGTTTATCATACATCATAAACTCAATATCGTTGCCTTCTTTACATGTAGCAGTACCGGTGCCTTCACCTACTCCTGATGCTGTAAATATACCACCAACTGTATTAGAAACACCACCAACTAATGTAAAGTCTGTTGTGCCTATTGTATCAATTTTGTATTGTTCTCCAATCTTAAACTTTCCAGCGTTATGAGTATGCGATGATGCTTTCATAACTGCTATCAATCTCTTGTTCTTCTTAGAGGCAACCAACTGTGCATTTGTAAGTCCAGATGATGTTATCATAAATGGACCACTAGCAGTACCTGTTCCTGAACCCACTACTGTTGCTACGAATTCTGTACCCACTGTGTTTGCACTAGCACCCTGTTCACTGACAAAATCTGTTGTTCCAGGTTTCACAATAGTATATGTTCTGCCTACAACAAACGAACCAGCAGTGATTACTACATCTTCTGCCACGGCACATGATGCCTTAACTGGTATATTATACCCTCTACCATATACATCATACACGAAAAAGTCTGTCTTGTCAAGGTGTAAATTTCCTAAATTCTGTATACCAGAAACATCTGCATCTGCACCACCCGGAGCATCTAAGTAATTTTGAATTACCACAACTGATGATTCGACGGCTCTAGCATTTACTTCGCCTGTATCAAATCCACCACTTTCTGTAGTTGCTAATGGTCTATATCTTATTAAACCACCTTGTTCATATTCGCCATCAGCAATATCATCTGTAGCGATACCATCATATACTGCCTCGCCATATCTACTTGCTTCACCGAAGTCTAAAGTCATCTTCAGTTTTTCTTCTGCTGACATTGTGACTGATGCTGTGTCTGATAATTGATTAAGTCTCTTAATATTTCTTATCTTAGCATGATATGGTTTTGTTTCTCTAATATACTCTAAGATATCTTCTTCGCTCTCTCTTTGGTATACTGCGTGTTGCTTGAGTGGTCTACTGTGTAAATCTAAATCAAAGTAACTTGTTTTAAATAGCCAATCAGGATAAGATTTTTCTGTATAAAGATAATCAATCATTCTATAGAATATATTATTGATAAACTCTGTCTTAGAACGATTTCTAATCAAGTTCATCAATTCATGTATCTGAATACCAGTTGCATTATTATAATATTGACTAAATGCTGTACCTGTTCCAGAACCAATACCAGTTGCTACAAATTTACCACCACTTGAATTACTATTAGCACCCAGTGATACAAAGTCTGTTGTTCCTACTTCTAATATCTCATAAGTGTTTCCGATTACAAATTCTCCTGCTGAAACTGTTTCTGGGTATGTAAATTCATTGAAGCCCAATGAAATGTTCAGAACACTATTGCTTCTATTGACTAATCTTAATTCACCATTATATTCAAAATAGAATTCATTATGTGTAGGTAGTTTTAACTTAAATGATGATATACCATTCTCGTATCTTTCAAGCATATCAAATTCTCTGGTAGTTGATAGATACGCAAAGTTATCAATCTTTTTAAACGAATCATCAATATACCAATCACCTAGACTAAAGATATAATCATCAGTGTCTATATACTGTTCATAATTATAATATTCTGTCTGTAATAGTTTTCTACTCATTGCATCGTTTACAACTGTTGAGAAGTTATCTCTCATTGCATATTTGTTTGTAAACCAATTATTCTCTGTGTCTTCTACTCTATAAACTCTTAGAACATCTCCGACAGTCATAGTATGTGTTTGAGATATCTTTAAGTTAGAACCATCAATCGTTAAGTATTCAGCATTTACAGTTCTACCATCAGTTGTCACTGCGATATCATCTATTGTTAGACCAGACATGAATTGTACACCCATACTATCAACTGGCGTAACAACTGCAAAGTTAACATCTGTTAGTTGAGATGCAATAAGTTTAGTTGCATATGACTGCATAATTGTAGTACCAGATACCGAGTTAATCAGGTCATCTAAGAATAAATCAGGAACTGGTGTATGGTCATTCTCTGGTAATAATTGCCAATCTGAATGTTCTTTAACAATTCCTTCTTCTACTTGATACTCTAATGATGCTGTAAGTGTTTGACTATTATATGATTTAGAATCATTACTCATAATAACACTTCGCTTACCGACTGGTAAGAATTTGTTTCTAGGTCCGTTTGATGCCAACAGTAATGACAAATCTTTTGCATCTTTGTCTGTTGATGACCAGAAGAAGTATTCAATGACTTCTCTTCCTGCATCTTCGTCAAAGAACTTCTTCGAATTATATGCTTCAACGCCAACTGGTAGAGTCCTAGATTTTGTCCATTTCTTTACTATCAGTTTAGAATTATCTACAGTCTTACCCCAATATCTTCTTACGAAATCAATATTCAAGTTACCAGCAGAATCACCATAATCATTATAGCGATAGAAACGTGCTAAGTCTGTATCCCACCACATTTTGTTTAATCTTTCATCTAACCAAGCATCATTACTTGATGCTGTATCATATTTTGCTGGGTCAGTCCACATAACATAATCTAGTTTAGAAATAGTTGACCCTGCCATCTTAAGATTTAGTGGGTCATAAATGTTATGAACTGTAAAGTCTTCACCATCTTTGACAATCAAACGTTTTGTTAGATTAGTATCTATAACTGATGCCTGTTTTGCGTGTACTGTTTTACCAGCAATTGGACTATAACTTAGTACTGCCCATCCGACAGTATCATAATCATCTATCCACAACTTACTTGCACTATTCAACCCTAATTCTTGTTCGAATTCAAGTCTTGTTGTGCCGTTATAATCTGGAGTATATCTTACTGACTTCCAAAGCATTGCTTTGAAGTTTGCATTTGATGTTACGTTAGAATATGTTAATGATAGTCCTACCTTAGTCAGTATTGCATCAGGAGTTCCTGAGAATGACATTGATACACTATCATTTGTGAATATCATTCTACCATCACTTGATACACCAACGACAACATCAGATGCTGATGTTATCTGACTAGCGAATTCTAATGCAGTAGGACTTGTTGATACTGTGTTAGTATATGTGCCTGCTGTTATTCCCATATCAGAAAGTGGGTTTCCAAGAATATTAGAAACAATTATTGTCTTTTCTGAACTTGTTATTTTTACCTGTCTATCAGATTTAACTGCAAATGCAGTTGATATAGTGAATACTTGTGCGTTTAGGTCAGATACTATTGTGTCTGTGGCATCTATCGCAACTGTAGTTGTTGCGAAGCCCAATCTACTCATAGCACCAGAAGTCACTTCAACGATATCTAAGTTATGATTTGTACTTGATATCTTAAGTGTTCCTGTTACTACTGTCGCTGTGACACCCGAAATAGACCTTGCATTAATCTGTGTAGCAACACTATCTATCGTTGGATTTTGATTAGTCTCATATGTTCCAGCAGTTATGCCCAATTCACTTAATGCTGTGCCAGAAATTACCATTGAACTTCCAGAACTTACTATTGTCATACGGTTATTAGAATCTATTGTAGCAGTTATATCAGATATTGTAGTTAAGTCTGATGCTAAATTATCCAATTTAGAATCTGTATATGAGTTTGTTGTTGATAGTCCTAAGTCAATCAACGACCCACCAGTCATAGTCAATTGTGGCAATGAAGTGGTCAAAACTAATTGATTTGAAGATGTTGATGCAACAACTTGACTTGTTCCTGTATTAATTGCAGTTACGATTGCTGTTAAATCATCTCCACTTGTTAGTGAAATAGTGTCACCATTAATTGTCAACGGCTTCGTAGATGTCATTGTTGGCGAAGTAACTGTGCCTGTGACTGTTAAATCTGCAACTGTCTTTGTCGTTGCATCGATAATAACTGTGTTGCCTGTAGTTAGTGAAGAACTTCTTGTAGCAGTTGTAGTTTCTGATATAGTACTAGACTGACTATAATCAATGGTCAATGTTGTGCCATCTATTGTTACCTGGTCACCTTGTGTTGAACTAAATGAGCCAGTTGTAGTTGCTACAGTTCCTGAGAATGTTACTGTTGTGTTCGTTCCATTTTCAACTAATCCATCATTATTGTATACTACAAAACTTGCTTGTTCTCCTTCTGTAACTACCGAGTTTGCAACTGTGCCTAGTATTGTTATACCAGAACTAGTTGCACCAGATGGGGCATAAGTGTGTTGTGTGCCATCTATTGTTATAATATCTCCACTTTCGAAAACTGGATTACTAATAGAACCAATCGCTTCAACACCAGAATTTGTACTTGTAGGAACAAATATACTATTAGTTGTTGCTGAGTCAATTTCAATAGTTAATGGTTCGAAGTCTTCTTCGAATATTAGATATTCATGTATGACTGTGCCGTTTACTGTTTTTGTTCCATTTGCAGATAACAAATAATATCCTGCAATTGTTGGACTTATCTCATCGGCATCAATTTTTAGATAAATTGGTTTAGTAATAGATGTAGAATTAATTGCAGATGCAGTACCAATATATAGTTGGTTGTCTGATGTTTCACCTACATAACTTATTTCAGCAACTTCACTAAGACGGACAACGTCCCAATCTCTATCTTCATCTGTTTGTAACCAAGCAGTATCGCCTTCATATAATGTAACACCAGTCAGTGATGTTAAGGAATCATAAGTGCCAGTAATGTATGTCACATCTGATTCGTTCACGTAACCAGTAGTTTTAATTGCTATATTATTTTTCTTAGTAACTGGTAAAAGTTCTTTAGTGTTGTCTAAGAATTGCACTAAGAATGGATTTTGTACCATATCAGATACTGTAATGTCTTTTGACATTGTATATTTTGATGATTGGTAACCGTAGTCACTTAATCTTACTGCCCATATATCCGAGTGTGTGATGTTTTCAAAGTCGCCATTTTTATTGACAATCTTATTGATACTAGAAACAGTTGCTTTATGAGATAAGAAACCTTTATAGAATTCTAATTGTGATTCTCTTTCAATACCGTGATTTGTTAGATATGCTCTTGTAGTATATCCATATTGGTTTGATTTCAAATTGTTTAATATAGATAGACCTTGGTCAACTAATGTGTCTCTATAGAACTTAGTCTCAGCAATCATTGTGTCAAAGTTTGGTATCAGTTTGTCATTGTGGACAATATATCCATCAACAGTTAATGTACCATCCCAATCAATAGTTCTGTTACAATCGATTTGCATTCTAAGATTTCTAGTATGTGAATGTGGGTCATATATAATGTCACCATAACTGTCAACTCTATCTACAACAAATGCATGTTCTACATCTCTTATGTCCATTTTCATTCCATAGATAGGAACATTACTTGCAAATGTGAGTTTTGAACCATCTGTGTGGAAGTCAACTTCAGATGTTGGTATGCGTCTACCCGATGCATCTAAGATACGATAATAGTTTTTAAAAGTTTCTGTTGAAACACTAGCAACACCATAATCTGTGTTGAATATACCACCAGTTAACAACGGAGTAAGAGTAATAAAATCACCTACTGAATTGTTTTCAGACTGCCATTCTAAGAATTTTAATAATAGATTTTCCCAATCTACTGGGTCACCAAAGTCAGTTGAATCTGTGAATTCCCATCCTACTAATTTTAGATACTCTTCATATCCCATTATTAGATGTGCAACTTCGTCTAGTGTTTGTAGCACGTCACCGTAATTATAATTCTTTACCGTGTCATCTACTAACTTATTGTAGCCCATTGCTTGAACTTTATTTGTTGTCGGCCACTTAGAAACTGGTTTCCAATTTTTAATACTTTCATCAAAATCTGATGGAGCAGTGTGGCTGTTAAGACAAACATAAGGAACATTGTTTCTTAATATATAAGAATCTACTCTGTAATATTCACCAGCATTCCAAGTTTTTAACTGAAGTTTGTCGCCTTCTGTTTGAAATGCTTTTTCTCCACTTGCTTTGTCCCAACCCATTGCGTAAAATGTAGGATTAATTTCATCATATCCATGTATTCTAAAACCAAACTTGTTAATTTTAGGCTGTGATATTAATGTCCATTGACCATAATCAAAGTTTATTAGGCTAACATTACCATCGCCTGAACCTATACCAGTCGCTACGAATGAAGTGCCAATATTATTATCTGTAGAACCAACTAATGTAAAGTCAGTTGTACCAACATGATTAATTTTATATGTCGTTCCAACTATAAATGAGCCTGCTGGAGTTGTCGATTCTTTTGATGATAGTCCAGTTACTTTTCTTTTATAGTACTTGTTATCATTTGAATTTAAAACAATATCACCCTCAACATAACTTGACAAGTCTGTATATGCATATACGGGATATTTGTCTTCTATCGATACTTTTTCTAATACTATTGCACTGAAGAATTCACTTCTATTCGGTACACCAGGATGTACGAATAGATTAAAGTTATCTTCTGGTAACTCAGTGTATCTACTATTTGATAGCGAGTTGTTTTCTGTTTGTAATTTAAAGTTGTTTACAAATCCACCTAACTTAGAACCCAATTTGAATGTATAGTTTTGTTTGTCAGCAATTACATTATCATTGTTTATGCCTTCACTCTTGTTTGAGTAAGAAATAATGTTTGCTATTTGTGAACTATATGAGTCCATAATCTCAAATGGTTTTGATAATAACATTAACATAAATTCGGCAAAAGCAAACTCACTACTACGTGTCCATGCTAATTCAACTGGTGAGTTATCGCCAAATTCCCATGCTTGGTCCATTTCCAATACATCACTAGATGATATATCATCACCAAAGAATAACACTGCTGGAGTTTTCAGATTACCAGAACCATCAACTGGCACTGGACAATTCAAAGAATTTTTTGAAATGAGTGCATTCCAAAATGCAATCGTAGTATAATCTGAACCGTAAGTTGTATCAAAGTTTGCTGGCTTTTGTGATTTCTTTATTGCTTTCCAAGGCTCTTGTAGTGGTCTATCTGTGCCATAAGAATATAATAATTGACCTCTCCAATAACCTGCCGCACTATCATTTTTCGCTCTATAGTTCCATGTCTTGTATTCAGATGGTGATGAATCAAATGATTCGTTATTTAAATCATCAATGCTATTTCTCATCATCCATTTCTTAAAGAATGGATACATGATGTATTTCTTTTCAGAGTTTGAATAATCTGAGCCTGTTGTTCCATATATCGCATATTCCATGCTTACAATATCAGAACTCGTATTGTCTGTTAGGTTATTAAAGATTAAAGTTTCAAACGCAAGTAAGATTGTATCTATTCTGTTTACTTGACCATTAACTAACGGGTATGCTGGTACTAATGAGCCATCATGTCCCTTAATAAATTTAGTAGGCGTTTCATATCCATTATCTGTAATAATCTCTGGAATATGTGCCGGTGTTATAGCAAGTGATGTTGCACTAGGTGGAATATATGTTTCTTTAATGTTAGTGTAGTGTCTTACTTTGATTATATCACTTGATGCTCTTGTTGATGTGAAAAGAATTTCTGTAGCACCAGAAGACAATGTGTAATCTACATTCAATCTTTGTACAACACCATCTAATATTACAACTATATTTTTATCATATAATATAGAATCTCTGAACGTAGGCATAACTTGTTCTGATGCACCATCAATCACAGTTACGTCAAGTTCTTCATAGTGAGCATGAATTTCACCAAAGTTTAGCATAGTGCTATCTCTAAAGATACTTACGCTTGTTTGTTTGCCCATAGATATTGTGTTAATTGCTTCTTCTAAGATAAGTAAATCACTTTTTGTATCACTTGCACTATCAGATAAGGTTTCAATAATTGTAGTTAGAAACTTGTTTTTGTAACCGTTATAAGAGTTAGATAAGAACTCTGTTGCTTTGATAGGGTTATAGTCTTCTCTAGTCAATGCAAAGTATGCCTCTTTAATATCTACACTGTTCGTAACTAGAACACTACCTTGACTTGCATGTCTTAGTTTATCTGAATTATCACCTATTTTTCTATAGTTATTTCCTGCGTCTGGGCTACCAGTCAATCCAGGTGCTGTCTCAATTATACGAACAAAGTGTTCATAAACTAAAGAGAATGTCATCTCTGAATTTGAATACGATTTATTATCAACGTTATATTCTAATGCAGGATTAATTCTTTGGAATACACCGTCACCGTCGAATACAACTGGAGTATTTGTACAATAATCAACATATATGTTTCCAGTAACTGATGAATTTAATGTAATTTTCTTATCAGAACTAGAGTATGAATAGTTTCCTATTTGTTTTTGTCCGTTTACATATATGTCTATTGCGTTAATACTTTTAGGAGCCTGAAGTAATTCAATACTAGTAGCATCTACTTTGTCGCCGATTTCTTGTCTTAAGTTTCTGTAATCAAAATCAGTTTTAAGTGTCAGAGACTTGTAGTCATTTTTCAACTTGTATGTCAAGTCATTTGTCAAATCAATATTGAACACATACTCACTTTGAAAATCGCCGGCTTTTAATTTTGGCTTAAATCCCAACTGTCTGTCTAATGTGTAATTTTCACTAACTACATAGTGAAATATGTTTATATCATTTGTATATACATTAGAAGAATTATATGCTTTGAAAGTTGGTATGTATTGCCAAGATGCTGAACCTGTACCAGAACCTACGTCTGTTGCAGTGAATGTTGTGCCAACCTCATTATCTGATGCACCTATTAATGTGAAGTCTGTCGTTCCTACAGAAGCGATGGTATATGTAGAACCTACTACAAAAGCACCAGCAATTGCAGATACTGTTTGTGTCAATGATACTGCGGCACTTTCATTACTTAATTCTATGTCTTCATCAAATTCAATAATTGGTCTTGTTGCTTGTGTTATTTCACCAGAGTTACTATCAAATATAAAGTCCTTAATGTCATCGTAGTGATACCAATAGTTATTTTTTGACCACCAGTTTGTTGGTGTGGTAGTTCTATTGATTGTGACATAATGCTTGTTTACTGAACCCGTAATGTGGGCGTGAAAGTTTGGCGAAACCCAATAATACATACTATAGTTTATAAACTTATCTAAATCTATAGGTAGTGCAACTGTGCTTAATGTGGATTTACTATTGAATAATCTTCTGTGGTCGTTTGTTAACGCACCTTTATTATACAATGCATTTAACAAGTCATCGTAGAAAACGTTATCAGTTGTCGTTGTATTTGTAAATGTTGGTTCTAATCCGTAATTATCTCTTGCATATGATGTTGGTGGGAAAGATAGATAAATGTCATCATTCTTAAATATTCCCTTTTCCTTTCTACCTACAAATGCTTTTGTTTTCTCCATCTCACCGACAGAGAAAGCACGGTTAAGTGTCGTTTCGAAAATCGATTCTAACTCACGGTTTTTTAGATGTCCTGGTAAAAAGTCATAAATCTTCTTTGCCATGTTATTCGCCCACTAATTCAGATTGTGATAATTGTTTTATTATTTTTACATCATTAGATGTAGTGACTGCCATAAATATTTCATTTAATGAAGATGAGATACTAAGTAACTTTGTAAATTCATTTGTAGAATATTTAGGAGTAATTACTACACTCGAAATATAATCTGCTAATTCTTTGTGTAGATACGCCGCTAGTTCTGAGAAATAGAATGTAGCACCAAAGTCCCAGTTATCAATTGAGAAGTATTCGTTTACTTTGTTAGACACTGCTGTTTTAATTTCACTATCAGTATATCCTACTCCCAACTTCTTAATGACCTTAAACGTTGCTTGGTTTTCATTTTTTGCATAAGAGCCGAATAGATATTTAAACTCTACCGGAATATAAGCAATATGGTCACCTATGGCTGCCTTAGGCTCAATAGTTTTCATTAATTTTGATAACTCATAATTATTTGGTGCGATTGGTGTCGCTGTTTTAAATCCATTTGCTGACCACTTCTCTACGTTTCTTACATAGTCTGAACCCAATACATACATGTCAATAATATTACTTGTACTAGGGTCAATTCTCTTATCTAGGTCTGCGTAATGGTCCCATCTGAAACTTGTAAACTCATCTTCAACAAATGTTACACCTTCTGTTGGTGTATATGTTACTGTTCCGTGTGTTATTACATTGTTTGTCCCTGGTACTTTTGCAAAGTTAGTATTCCATGAACCTGCAATACGTTTGTACCAAGTACTTGTAGTAGTGTTGAACCATAATGTAGCAGTTGAAGGCATTGAATTATCTGGAATACCAGCACTTATCTGTGCGGCTGCCACTGCATATTTTGATGTTCTCTGATATTCGATATTATCTTTTGTATAGTTTTCCATTACTACTGTTGAACCTGACGTAACATCAAGTAAAGCAAACGGATGGTCATCTACACTTCCGGCATTCAATTTAACTTTTGTACTATCTTTATATCCAGCATTTGTCAAATAGTCATCATACACATACGATGCAACTGATTGATATACCGATGTAGTTGTTACACCAACTCTTGCCAAGGCAAAAGATGCTTTAACTCTGACCGATGAATTCGTAAGGTCTGACAATGTTGCTCCTGTACCTATATTCACATCAATCAAATCATTTACTGAAACTGGATATGTCCAGAATACAATCTTATAATTAAGTCCCGATGTGTTTGTAATAGTTACGTGGTCAGTATCAATGTATGTGCCACTGTCTGTTCTTAGAACAACATTACTAGATGTAAGTGGTGTTGAACTTGCGATAGTGAATTCACCATATGCTTTCTGTTTAAATTTAATATCGGCATCTGCTGGTGTAATGTTTAATACGTTTTGATTTCCAGCGGTAGACGCATCTGTGTCTGCATGTTGGAATGGTAATACAAATTTATATGTATCAGTATTAGAATCGTAAGTTGTAACTATTTCGTTTTGTTCTATTCCATCACCTACATCTCTGAAAACGAAGTTGCTAGTAGAAGTAGCCGTAGCAAAATAAGTTAATAGAGTAGATTGTGATGTGTCGCCTTTAAACCCTTTAGTGGTCAAGTCATTAGTAGATATAGTAGTAAAACTACTTTCTGCATTTGAATCGTCTTCAGTGCCATCATAGTTTATAACAAGATTAGCATTTGATAAGTTTTCTTCTGAAGTGGCTGTTGTAGTGTTGTTTGCACCAACTAATACACCAAGTGAAACTACAGTAGCCAGATTATCAATTTGTATTTTAAGTTTATCTATTCCATCTCCCAAATCAGTAGCATCACCAATTTTATTACCAGAAGCACTAGTAGGTGCAACTATGTCTGAAGAATCTAATTTATAATCTAATCCATCTTCTGAGATAAGAAAATGTTCATAAGTTACTCCTGATATCGCATCTTGTGTATCTACGAATGTATACGTTTCTCTTGCGCCAGTATGTAAGAAGTCTGCATCAAACTCTGCTCCAACTGTATTGTATGCAACTGCATTTTTTACTTTACCTTGTCCAATAGTAACACTAGGACTATCTTGTGATGCATTAAAGTTTGTATCACTACTAGAAGTTTTGTAGTTAAGAAGTATTTTGTCTCTTGTTGCTAGTTTCGTTTCGTTGTCAACAACGTTTGTTGTATTCCCGTAGAAAAACTTAACTTGGTCTCTACTTTCAAATGCAACTTTTTTACCTATAATTTCTGCTACGTATTCTGATTCGTTATCTCTAATACCAGAAGCATAGTTGAATACAACATGTGCGTCAGATGGCGTGGCGCCTTCATGTACTTGCCATTGCCATTGACTTGCTGTACTTGTGATTAAACTATATTTTATAGTAAAGGTAGATTCTGTTGCACTGTCAATTTTTGTTTTTATATCGGTGATTTCAGAATCTGTAAATCTTGTTCTTAGACCTCTAACTGCACGTACTACTGTACCATTATCTGGTATTGCTTTGTTTAATGTGTAGTTCTTTGAACCGTCAGATAAAGCGGCAGAACAAGTGATAACTTTTGCCCAAGTCATATTTGTGCCAACTTGCAATTCAAACATATCTCCTTCATATATTGTCGCTGTAGATGAAGGTATGTTAGTGTTAATCACCATTGTATCACTGGTAGAAACTGAGTATGATAATGCAATCGCAACGTTTACTGCTACATTATCTTTGTTCTGATAGAAGAAATAATTTAAAAGACTTGGATGTTTGATTGCTTTTGTAAGTTCATTTCTAATGAAGTTGTCACTATTACCTTGTGTCTTATTATATCTCAATGGCATTTTTATTGTTTCATCTTCTACAAACAATGTACCGTCTGAACCTGTTACACTTAGATTAGAGTGATGACCTAATACGTCATCCATCTCAAAGAAACGAGAGTTTCCTGCGAATGATGTATTAACTGATTTTAATTTTCTGACAACATTAGTACCAAGTGTTAATGGGTAAACATTATAATCTTGTGCGTTTACCATTCTATCTTGTGAGTAATAACTTCTTGGTGCAATTCTACGTACACTTGCGTATGTTTCACCAGAGTAGTTTTCAGTAAAGTCTCTAGTACTTGTTAGTGTAAATGTTAATCTATAAACTCTATTATCAGTAGCAACGTATGGAATTGTTATTATTGAATTTGTAATATCACTTGCATTTACAGAGAAATCATCATTATCTACTTTTCTATACCAAGTTCTGTATCCACCTGATGCGGCGTTTCCAAATATACCATCAGGATAAGTAAGTTGAATTGAGTTATTGTCTAATGTAGTGACACTTACTATATCGCCTGAGCCACTTCTTAATGCATTGTAAATTGCAGTTTCACGTGTGTTATTGTCTACTTTAGTAACACTAGAGACATACTGTTTTTGAGAATTTATTTTTTGTACCCAAACGTCTGTGTGTGATATATCAATGTCTTCAACTTTCGCTATTCTGTTAGAAATTACAGTACTATAATTGTTATCTTGTAACTGTAATGTTCCTGCACTAGCGTAAACAAAGAAACCAGTTCTGTCACTTGAAGAACCTAGGTTGTCATTTCTGTTTATGATTGTAAAGTTTTTATTAGCATTTGGCTCATCTTCATAAATTGTTGATGTAAGTTTGTCTGCAACAACACGAACTGCCTCAAAGTTTCTATTTGCACCTGAGATGTTTGCTCCGAAAGAATAATTTATATTCTTTGATAATGTGTCTTCATTTATTTCATACAATGCATGTTCTACATCTGCGATTGTTAATTCTGAAGATGGGTTTTGAATTTTTGTATTACCAGCGAATGAAGAATTTAGAATACTAATAAAGTTTTCATACCAATCTGCATTGTTACTGTCATTCCAGTTAATAGTTTTGCCGGCGAGAGAGACACCTTCATTATCTTTAACTGCTTCAGTAGTTGAAACGCTGGAGATTTTCATAAAACCTTTTGCGTTGATTGGTCTAGTTTTATTATAACCTAGAGATTTAGCCATCTGAAGAACACTTGCTCTACGTTCTGCTGTGTCCATGAAGTTTTCTCTAGTGTTCATGTCTAATCTGAATGATAGACTGTGTCCTAAATATGCAACCAAGTCTAAGATTGCGATAAACTCAGAACTCGCTACGAAGTCATTAAATTTCTCAGGATAAGTTTGTGCTGTGTAATCTAGTAATGCAGTTCTAATGGTATCGAAGTCATATGCTTTAAGACTGATGTTTGAATAGGCAGTATATACCGCTGTCCAACTTTCACTTGCGAATAGATTGTCTGTACGTTCTTGGCTCATATCGTTCTCTCTGTTATTCTCTGTCTAAATCTATATTTAATTCTACTGGCTCGTTGAACGGTAGAATTTCAATTTTCAAAATAGCATTTATTGTGTGGTCAGAGTCTGCTACTTGTATACTAACAAATTTGCATCTCGGGTCATCATTTATAATATTGGTTAGGTCTTCTTTAATTAATTCAGTTGTCAATTCAGTCAATGGCTCAAACGTCATCTCATGTATAATCGACCCATAATTAGGCAACATGACACGTTCTCCCTTTCGGGTCATTATTTGGTTCATCAGGTCTTCAATCACTAAGTCTTTATCTTGTAACTCGTGGTTTATCGCCTTTTTGTTTTTGGTACTGAAACCGCTGTATAACGCCATAACTCTTTTTTTCTCTGTAGTTTATGTTACATGTATTTATCTCCACATAATATTCGTAGTTTTAGATTGACAAATAGACTCAATTCTGTTATTATAGTACTAAATAATATTATTAAACACAACTAAGGATAAAATAATGCCAAATTTAGTACCAATGGTCGTTGACCAGTCAACAAGTGGAGAGCGTAGTTATGATATTTTCTCTCGTTTGCTGAAAGAAAGAGTTATATTTCTGACAAGTGAAGTAAATGACTATCAGGCAGACTTGATTTGTGCCCAGTTGTTGTTCTTAGAAGCAGAAAATTCAGAAAAAGATATTCATTTCTATATCAATTCACCCGGTGGTGCAGTGACTTCTGGCATGGCAATATATGATACTATGCAGTTTATTTCATCTCCAGTATCAACTACTGTGATGGGTCAAGCGTGTTCTATGGGTTCACTACTTGCTCAAGCAGGTGCTAAAGACAAAAGATATGTATTACCGAATAGTCGCACAATGATTCATCAACCAAGCGGTGGTGCTGGTGGACAAGCAACTGATATGGAAATTCAAGTAAAAGAAATTCTTAAGATGAAAGAAAGACTAACTGGAATATATGTTTCACATAATACTGCTGGAAAAACATTCGAAGAGTTGACTGAAGCGATGGAGCGAGACAACTTTATGTCTGCTGAAGAAACTGTTGCTTTTGGACTAGCAGATAAAGTTATAGATAAGCGTTAGAATCCAGGAACGTTACTAAACATTTTTGAAGTTTTCATTTTTCTTTGTGCTAGTTTAGTATCTACTTTGCCATTCTTCTTTATATTGCTTTGAATTTCATCTGTGATTGAGTACCAATCTTTTTCATTTATAAGTTTTATAATTGGACTAGTTTCTATAGTGCTAACACCTTCATAGTAAAAGTGATACAATAACGCATCATATTGTGGCTGTGAAATCTTTACAGTAATGAATTTCTCTAATACATTACCTATGTTTCTTAATTGTTTTTCTAAGATAAACTCTGCCATGCCTTTTGTTATTTTACCAACAGAAATATCTACACGAGTAGAAGCAACAGTGATATATCCATAATCAACTTCAGTATCTGAAATTTTATAATTATATCCAACTATATTATCTTTAACAGTGAGTGATGGTTTGTTATCAAGTATAATAGCATTTTTACTCACAGGCGAAAAAGTCAAATCATTAATATTACTAACTTGTACTCTTATATGCGATAGTATATAAGTTGGATTACCATTCTCGTGGTATCCCGTTCCTAAGAAAGTACCATTGTCCGTTATGACATTTAATGGCATTTGTATGTAATTTAGTAATGAGCCGGGACGTTTATCGTATATCATTTTGTTAATCCTGATTTATCTAAGCCATCATCACTAGCCATTAATTTTGCAAAATTACTTGTGTCTGGGTCTTTAGCATGTGGTCTAATAAAAGGTTCATGTGTTGGCAGTTCAGATACAATTGTTTTTTTAAGTTCTGTTGCTTCTAAGTCTTCTATATCTGGCATATCACTAGTTAAGATAAGTTCTGATTCTGGTGCTAATGGTCCGTTTAGATGCAATACTCCATAAGTTGATACAACACAATTAACACCAACATTAATATTCATTCCTGCTTCACTTTGTAAGAACTGTGTTCCTGTACTTCTTAAATGTAGTTCTTTATCTGTGTTAATTTTAGTATTACGGAAACTACGAATGTTTATATCTTCTCCGGCTTCCATGTTTATATTTTTGTCCGCTCGTAAGTTAAAATCTTTTTGAGTTCTCATGTTTAAAGAGCCTTCAGCATACACCATGACTTCACCACCAGCACCGATTTCTACCCATCCAGAACCAGTACTATTCACTATGTAAATAAAGTCGTTGCCGCCATCACATGTGATTGCCGCACCAGAAGATGTTGTTATCTTTATTTGTTCTGCATGAATTGTACCGTCATCTGCAATACTTCCGTCATCTATAGAAACAGATGAACCACCAGATGTTTTGAAACCCATAACTTTTGCATGTTGCACTGTCTCATATGCCGCATCTCTGTAAGAACTTGTCGTTGTTGGTCCTCTATGTTCATCGGACAACGTGCCTTGGTCAGCAAGTATTTTATTGAACGCTGAGTTGGGAAGTTCAGCACCGTCTACTTCTGTATCTGTTACTTTTGTAAAATCTTTCATAACAGAAACATCCGCATAAGCACCTTCGCCTATACCACTGCCATCAACTTGTGGATTTCCTAAAGGACCACCAGCAACTATATCTACTACTGGGTTATCGATAGCAAACCAATATGCGTCTTTAGTAGAATCAATATCTGCAAAAAAGACAAGCACAGTTATTCCCGTTTTATCTGGAACATTAAATATAGATGAACTTCTTGCAAGTTTGAATATCGTTGGATTATCAGGACTTTCTCCTAATGCTGGAATATATGCCGCAATTCTTCCTTGTCCCATAGGGTCAATTAGTGATTCGCCAGAAGGTGTTTCTGTGACTGTAATTGCTTTGTATATATTGCCCAACTTAGGAACCATTGGGTTTGCCATTTTAGCATGTTGTTCATCTTGTGATTGTTTTAATGTATTATCTGCCATGTCAATTATTCTCTTTATCTTTTATATAAAACTTTGGTACAGTCATTATAACCTTTAGCGGTCCGCCATCTGAAGTTGATGGTGGTGATGGCGTTTCGGCATAAACATCAGGAAACAATTTTGCAATATCTTGCATCAATGTCTCGTGGTCTGCAATAACACCAGGATACATTTCATCATAACTATTTGTATATAGTCCAAATTCGTTACTAGGATTTTTAATTGTCTGAGTATCACCATTTGCATCTACATATGATATATCTGCTAAATTATTGTAATCATTTACTTCATATGGACCAAAGTCATCTGTACCCGTAAATCGTGGTACATTTTGAGTCATAGCATCGTATATCGCATTTGCTTGATTTATTTGCTCTGCTTGATTTGTAGTTGCATTATACATTGCTAACTGGTCACTTGTGGCATCGGATGGTGGAATAAGAACAAATTCACCAGTAGATTCTTGTTTCAAAAATGAACGTTCTGCCGAAGTAACTCCACTATTAACAGGTTCCATTATTGGAACATGCGTATATGTGCCTGCTTCTCCTGGTATAGTTCTTATATATGATGCACTTTCAACCGATAATGCTAATTCTTTTTCAGCAATTTGTAATTCTATTTCTCTTTTTCTGTCCATGTCTGCTTTAAGTGTGACAGGATCCAAATTGGGATACATGTTTGCCACAAGATTTTCATGCTCACTTTTTAATGTTGCTATTTCAGTGACTGTTTCGTTTGCTATAACTGTTTCGGCTACTACTCCTCTGTTACCCAATTTAGAGTTATTATTAATAGTATTAATTGCTGTTGCATACCCCTCAACTTTTTTAAATTCTGTGTCTGACAGTACACTTATTCTGCCTTCATTGCTAATCTTTTCAGCAATCTTTTGAAGCATCTCTGTTCTTTCGGCCTCAGATACTGTTATTCCTGCTTCTTTTATCTTTTCATCTAAGACTGTCGCACTGTTTTCAAACCACTCTTCTTGTTTCTTTTCTAAAACTTGTCCCGTGAAGTCTCTCGGCCACGTTGTTGGATATGTTTCAATAGCCTCATTGATTACACTATTAATCTCTTCATTCAACGTCTTAACATCTTGTGTTTCTGTCGCTGTTAGAGTTCCAGTTTGTATCTTTTCTATTTCAAGTCTTCTTGTCTCTGGATTAAAAACCCTTGCTTCATTTACAGATTCGTTTATTATATCACTATTATCAGATACATTACCAATATCAACTGCTGGCATCTCACTGTTAACAAATGATGATTTGCCATTTATTAAAGCATTGTGTCCTACTGATGACCACAACTCGCCAATTTCTTCATTTTGTAATTCTTCTACTATTATTTCTGCGTTTCTTTCTCCATAGAAACTCTTTGCGATTCTGTCAATCTGAAACTCTTGGTCATCTTTTCCAGTTATGGACATTTTTCCACCAAGAGCATACTCGTATGCCGCTATCTCATGTAAACCAAGATTAAAGTCTGCGTTTGTATCACCATCAGCGATAACTCCATTAAAATAATCTTCTACTGCTGTAATAGTTGCTGGATTTCCAACATCGGCTTCTGTTAAATTTAGAGGAAGCGTTGCTAGTAAATCTGCTTTAGTTTTATGTAGTTGTGTACATACAGCCTGGTTGCCACCTGCACATTCGGCTCTCATATCTTTAACATTTTCTAAATAAAATAATGCTTGATTTTGACGATTCGTATTATCTAAGAGTTGCAGGTCTGGATTTATTTGTCCTAGTTTTTGTGTTGGATTCACTTCTACTGTTGGATTATTAACTTCATCAAGTATTTCCATCTGTTCATCGGAATTTTCAATCATATCTTCCGCAACTTCTTCTGGGTCTTCAGTGAATATACCACTAACAGTTTCGCCAATAGTAGTGAATGCGTCACCCACGAACTTTTTAAATGTATTATCACTTGGAGTTTTATTGACTCCTAGTCCATAAGCACCACCTAATGGGAACCCATCATTTCTCTCCATATGATTTGATAAAGCCATATCTACTGCAAGTTGTTGGTCAGCGGTAAGAGGCACTTTTGTTGTACCAGTTCCAGACAGATTACCATTACCGTTACCAGCACCACCGGCTGGTCCTTCAGCGCCTGTGCCTGCTACTACTCGTATTGCTCCATCTCCATCACCTAATTCTTCAACAACTTCAACGTCAGTTTTTGGAAAAAACTCTGCTGATGAGTTTTTAACCATATCTAATACTTGAGTAAAGACTCCTTGGCTGAAAGAACTTGTTATAGACCTAACTGCATAAAGGCTCATTACCAATCCAGTTATTTTAACATTTTCGTTTTCGTCTACTCCACTTGATTTATTAGATTCTAAAACTAGATGAGGATAACCATTAAATGTTGTGGCTGCCCATCCGATTGCGCCTTCATCTTTTCCGGTGCTGTTGTATATCTTATCTTTTGTTTTTGGTGGCATATGTCCTTCTAACCAATAAGGGTCACCCTTAATAGTCATCTGGGCGTAAATCATACTTAGTCTGCCTGCTTTTGTTTCATAGTACTTTTCTTTAGCAAGGGCCAAGTCAGTTGGTTCTGCCTCACTATGAGTTGTTATTCCGCCTTTTGATTTCTTTTGTATCAGCCTTTGAAATGTTATAGGGTTCTGCATCTGTGCTTTAAGAATATTTTTAAATTCTTCGCCAGTCGTAGTGGTGATATAATTATCGCCCAATTCTTCTGCTAATATGATTTGTGGGCCGCGAAATCTTCTAATATCTCTGAAAACATTGTCACTCTCATTTATTTGAGTATCTGGTGAAAATTGAGTAAGTTGATTAGCATAGACATCTTCCTGAAGTCCAATAAATGCATTGTTTAATGTAGTTTTATTTGTCTTAGCCGCTTCATATGCCTCACGTGCTTTTTTAATTGCAAAGTCAAGTGATTTTTTGTTAGCCCATATTTTTTGTACGTCTAAATCTCCAATCATTCTAAGTCTCTTAGGATTTGGACCTTTTCTACCAGATTGCTGAACCTCTACTGCAGGCGGTTCTTTAATTCCAAACTCTCTAAAAATTTCTTCTAATGTATACTCACCGAATTTATCTTCAACATCTTGTGCTGACATTTCGTCTGTCGAATTCGCTATCTCTGATAAGATTTTTGTTTTAGAGTCATCTACAAAATCCTTATTTCGAGTATTGATTGCATTAAAACTAACTTCTTTTTCACTGAACACTCTACTTGATTCTTCAAAGTCTGCTTGTGCTTTCTCTATTAAAGCCTCTTGTTCTTTTGTTATAAAAACACTAGTGTCATTATTTTTCTTATAATCTTCATATGACCATACATCATTTGGAGATGTAAAGACTTTTATCAATTCTGCATCTAATGAGATATTAAAATCTATGATTTGGTCATTTTTACCAGTGAATAAGAAATTATAATATTTGTTAACATGTCCGTCATCAAATATCTTTCTAGTATTTTTCTCATTATTTTTTGTCTTTGTAAAATAATCTGGCATATTTTGTTCAACTAGTCTAAGGGTATAGTCAATAAAATATTCTACCTCATATGATTGTGTACCTTTTATTGGATTAAATCCATTTTCTTTTAATACAATATAAGGAGTAATATTCAGAACTTTAGTATATCCTGCGTTATCTGTTATCATTTCATTTCTAAGTTTTTCAGAAACGTGACATATTTCTTCTATCGTAGAGTAAATAGCCTGACCTGACTTAACTGTACCTATTTCAACTGCATCATTTGTGCCCTTTGGTGTCATGTCTTTTTGTACGTTATCGTCAATACCTTCCATACTTCCTGAGCCAAATTCACGTTTGAACTTTTCTGAAAATGTGTACTTGTAAGAATGTTTAAGATTAGAACCTAATTGTGTGTTATTATTTTCATGTATTTCGGTGTTTAGCATCTTAAAAAAGTTGTTCAAACATTTCTCTAGTGTTTTATCTCTATTGTAGGTAAACTTAAATTCGGACAATGAAACATCTGAATTCATTACAACAGTATCAGCAAGAACTGTACCATTTAGAACAGTAGTAGTTCCTCTAACATCTGTGGATGTGTTTATATTTTGGTAGTCTCTGATTTTGAATGGAATAACTTTTGTCTGATTTAAAGTTTTTGGTACACCGTTTGCGTAACCTATAAAATTAATCTTCATAAAGTAAGAAGCATCTGATATAGAAACATATCCACATAATGCTACCGCAGTCTGTAGGGTTTCTGCTAGACTAGTATTTCCAACTTGTGTACAAGTGAATTCTAGTTTAGTGGCTGTACCTGCTATTTTACTATAATTAGAATTTCCAACACCAACAGCCTCAACTGTTAAATCAGTTACATTGAATTCTGTTGTATATCCAGTTTTTGCTATTGTGATTACGTTATCTGTGGTCGTCGGCCAACCATTATTAGCAATAGTCTTTGCTAATGCTGCCTCTTGTAATTGAAACTCTCTAGTACTTTTCTTGTCAGCAACAAACCATTCTAATGAATAAGTGTAAGAATCAAATTCATCTAATTCATTATAAAGATAGTTGTATTGTTCTGCTAACTTTTTTAAACCACTCATGTTAATTACACCATATTCTCAATATTTTCTATTGTTGGTAGTCTAATAGTTTTTCCTGCTGAGAAGTCTCTAATCGGGTCTTCGATATCATTAGAGTTTCTTACGGCAAAAATCCACCAGTACTTTGCAGTTCCATACATTTCATAACTACACAAATCAGGTCTTTCATCAAACTCTTGTGGTATGACATATACCTCATCGTTTGGGTCAGGAAATAAAATTCTCTTGTTCATAATGTCTAATACAGTATTATCGATTATTGAAGTTTTATTCCATGGCGAGTTTTCTTTATACATAACCTTGGTCCTTTAAATTTCCTGCAAGATAGTCTTTAACACTAAATTCTCTTATACTTTTAGGAGAATGTGTAACAGATAATGATAGAACAAATGTGTTCATAACTGGTACTCTCATACCACCTGCGGTTTCAACATAATCTATGTCAGCATCTAAGTTCCAAGTAAAGTCTCTAACGACACACGGAACATTCTCATATATTCCATGAGAATAGAAACGCAAAATAGGCGGTGGCAAACCAGGATTGTCATCATTTTTCCATGACATTTTCATTGTACTTCTAAGCCACACTGCGGCATTATAAACATATTCTGCCTCTTCTTCACTTCTGACAAGCATTGGTGCAGTGACGTTTAAATCCATGTTCGAATGACTAACAAATGTTCGTTGTTGAAAGTTTGAATGGTCAAAATCATATTGATTATAGTTTGCACTTTGAATTACTGATATTGTAGGAGTAAAAGGAAAATTCAATATTGTGTCTTTGTTAGTCCTCATTGCCCTTTTAGCGGCATCACCCACTAATGGTTCACTGCTTCTCAAAATATTAGAGAATCTACCACTCGGGTCTTTCAGATATACTGGTTGTTTTGTATAATATGGGGTTGCCATAACTTTACTCCTAAATCATTATAACAGTATTTATCGTTGTATTATCTACGAACTTTTGGTATTTGTGCATTTTTTCTATATATAATGTATTAACACTTGACATAGGTCAACTATATGTGTTATAATTGGTATTAAATTAGGAGAAATACACTATGGCAAGAAGACAAAACTATTTAAATAACAAGGATATGTTGAAACAAATACATATTTCTAAGTCAAACTATTCTTGGTTTGAAGATAGGGACAAACACCATCAGCATGATATTATTCTGTATTCAACTAAAGAAATCGCTGATTCTGTAGAACAGGCAAGACAAAACAAAGCAAAACGATTACAAAAATTGGCTTGGGATGCAAACGAAGACAAGAAAAAGAAACAAGTTGACTTTGAAGTTGACCCTACTTCTTTTACCGAAGATGAAATTGTATTTCGTGTAATGACATTTGAGCATATACCAGATGAACCTGGACGCAAAGCCAATCCTAAAACTGTTGCTGACCGTAAAGTAAAATTGCCATTTCCAGCGTTCAAGCACTATACATTTGTAGATGGAAAAATCAACGAAGTGGGTATCTCACACTATAACAAAGATAAAGAATTTGATTTAGGTGCTGGTAAGATTACTGCTATTTTGGCGACAATGTATATCAAACTAGTAGAAAGATACTCTCAGCGTTCTAATTGGCGTGGATACACATACATCGATGAGATGCGTGGTCAAGCGTTGCTACAATTAGCACAAATTGGATTACAATTTAACGAAGACAAGAGTGATAATCCATTTGCTTACTACACAACAGTAGTGAACAATTCATTCACTCGTGTTCTTAACATAGAAAAGAAAAATCAAGGCATACGTGATGACTTGCTCGAAAAAGCAGGACAGGCGCCAAGTTGGACAAGACAATTGGCACACGAAATGAAATCTCAGGAGCGTTGGCAGAAAGTCGTAAAAACAAAAATTACAGACGATGCTATTCCAACAGAAACCATTAAAGAGATTTATGCCGACAATGACTAATAATCTATTCAAAAAAGCCGCATGTTTTACAGATATCCATTGGGGTATGAAGAACAATGCGAAACAACACAACGAAGATTGTTTAGATTTCGTTGATTGGTTTATCGAGGACGCAAAGAAAAGAGATTGCGAAACTTGTATATTCTTAGGCGACTGGCATCATAATCGGTCAAGTCTAAACATATCAACAATGAAATACAGTCTTGCTGGTCTTCGTAGACTTAGTGCGGCATTTGAAAAAGTTTATGTTATTCTAGGCAACCACGATTTATTCTACCGTGAAACACGTGACGTAAACTCAATGGAATTCATTGATGATTTGCCTAACATTGTATTAGTACGTGACACACTTATTGAAGGTGATGTCGCTATTGTGCCATGGTTAGTCGGTGATGAATGGAAGAAAATTCCTAAGATAAAGACAAAGTACATCTTTAGTCATTTAGAGTTACCTACATTCAAACTCAATGCAATGATTGAAATGCCTGACCACGGTGGTCTTAAAGGCAGTATGTTTAAGAACCAAGATTATGTGTTCACTGGACACTTTCATCAACGTCAAGTAAAAGACAATGTAATTTATATTGGTAATGCATTCCCTCATAACTTCTCAGATAATTGGGATGATGATAGAGGTTGGATGTACTTAGAGTGGGATAAAGAACCAGAGTTCTTCACTTGGAAAGACGCACCAAAATACAGAACAATTGCGTTATCAAAACTATTAGATGGTCCAGACAAATATCTATTACCTAAAACATCAGTAAAGATAACACTAGATATCGATATTTCTTATGAAGAAGCAAACTTTATTAAGGATACATTTGTAGAAACATACAAGTTACGAGACGTAACATTAGTGCCAGTTAAAAGCAATGAACATGAAAATGACACTGGTGCTGAAATTCACTTTGAGACAATAGATGAAATTGTAGTATCACAATTAGCATCATTAGATAGTAGCGGCAGTTTTGACAAGAACATACTTATAGAAATATACAACAACTTATGAGAAAGATACTAATCACAGGAAGTCGTAAGTACGGCTTATGCGAGGCTATGTGCAATCTATTTGACACAATGCCCGATATCGAATATGAAACAGCCAGTAGAAGTAATGGTTATCACTTAGATACTTCTGAAGGCCAGAGAAAACTTGCAGAATATTATATTGAAGGCAACTTTGATATCTTTATTAACAACTCTGCCATTTGGAAGTTTCAACAAGTTATGATTGTTGAATGTGTATTCAATGCTATGGAAGAAGCAGATAGAAAAGGACATATTATAAACATAGGTTCTACTGCTGATACGGGAGTAAAAGGAAGAACTTGGAGATATCCAACAGAAAAGAAAGCACTCAAGGCTTACAATAGAGACTTAACTTATAAAGCAATGGGTGGCAGTAATATTAAAACAACACTAATTTCACCAGGAAGTTTAACAACAACAAGTGTAATGAAAAAACATCCTGACAGAAAATTGATTGATGTTGAGTACATCGCAGAGTTAGTCGTTTGGACAATCAATCAACCAGAATATATTAATGTCAACGAATTATCGATTGACCCAATACAATTAGGAACTTACGCAAGAGAGGTATAAGTTTGTTAACAATTAAGAACATAACAATAAGAAATTTTATGAGTGTGGGTAATGTCACACAGGCTGTTAATCTGAACCAAGATGAACTAACTTTAGTCTTGGGCAATAATGTCGATTTAGGTGGTGATGGTTCTCGTAACGGAACTGGTAAGACCACTTTAATCAATGCACTATCATATGGACTATATGGTAAAGCACTTACAAACATTAAGCAGAACAACCTAATCAACAAGACTAACGGCAAAGGCATGATGGTCACAGTTGATTTCGCATACAACGGAAATGATTATCGTATTGAACGTGGTCGTTCACCGAATGTATTTCATTTCTTAAGAGATGGCATGGAACTTGGCGACAACGATATTGAAAACGCTGGTCAAGGCGAAATGCGAATGACTCAAGTAGAAGTAGAAAATGTTATTGGTCTTTCTCATTCAATGTTCAAACACATTGTTGCACTAAACACATACACTGAACCTTTCTTGTCACTAAAAGCAGGTGACCAAAGAGAGTTGATTGAAGAACTATTAGGTATCACAGAACTCTCTCGTAAAGCAGATAAACTTAAAGAGATTTCAAAGAATACAAAAGAGCAAATTAAAGAAGAAGAATATTCACTTAAAGGTAAAGAAGACACCAATGCTCGTATTCTAAAGAGTATCAAAGATATTGAACGTAGACAGAAAGTTTGGAGTAGCAAACTATCTACAGACTTAGAAGCATTAGAGACCGCACTTGATTCATTATCTCATGTAGACATTAAGAACGAATTAGAACAACATGCTTTACTTGTAACTTACAATGAAAACTTAACTGCTAAGAACCAAGCAACATCTTGGATTACTAGTATCGAAGCAGATAACACTAAGCAGTCTAAACTTATTGAACGCTTAGATGGTGAAATAAAACTTATTGAAGAGCATAAATGCCATTCTTGTGGTCAAGATATCCACGATGAAAAACAAGGCGAAATTCTTTCAAGTAAGACTTCACTAAAGAACGAAGCAGTAGAACAGATTAAAACAAATGAAGCATCACTCAAAGAACATAACAGTTTAGTTGAGAGTATTGGTAGTATTGGTGAGAAACCTAAAACATTTTACTCTACATTATCTGATGCATATGAACATCAAAATTCTGTGGAAAAATTGGCAGAACAAATTGAATTGAATAAAAATACTGAAGACCCATATGCTGACCAGATTGCAGATATGCGTGATAGTGCATTAGAAGATGTAGACTATGGTCATATGAATTCTTTAGTTTCTTTGCTAGAACACCAAGACTTCTTGTTGAAATTGCTAACTAACAAAGATAGTTTTATTCGTAAAAAGATTATAGACCAGAACTTAAGTTACTTAAATTCTAGGTTAGCATACTACTTAGATAAGTTAGGATTACCACATGATGTTGTATTCCAGAGTGATTTAACAGTAGAAATTACTGAATTAGGTCGTGACTTAGACTTTGATAACTTAAGTAGAGGTGAAAGAAATAGACTTATTTTAGGTCTAAGTTGGAGTTTCCGTGACATATTCGAGTCATTATACAGCACAATAAACGTCTTATTTGTAGACGAATTGATAGATAGTGGCATGGATACAAACGGAGTAGAATCATCACTTGGTATTCTTAAGAAAATGGCAAGAGATGGAAATAGAAGTGTGTATCTGATTTCACACAAAGACGAATTACAAGGAAGAGTAGAAAGTGTCCTTAATGTAATAAAAGAAAATGGCTTTACAAGTTTTTCACATGAAGAAGAAAGCGCCATGTACAACAAATAGGAGTAACATATGAGTACTAATGCAGAAATACAAAGATTAATGGAAGAATACTTAGCAGAAAATGCCAAGTTTGAAGAAAAGGGTGTGAAAGCATCTGCGGCTCGTGCCAGAAAAGCACTAGGCGATATTGGCAAACTTACGAAAGTTCGTAGAGCAGAAATCCAAGACAAAAAGAACAATATGTAATTAATTGTATGGAAGAATATATTCCAAAATTCTTAGATATGATGTACGACAGTGAGATTGCGAAACATCTAACTATCGAAGAAGTGCGGGATGCATTCCATACAAATCAAATTCAAAGCAAAAAACAAGCAAGCCTAGCCTTTGATTCAATAAGTAGTAATGCTGAAAAAGTGTTATACATTGGGTCATGGCTAGGCTTTCTTACTAGAGCATTAGTTGAAAAATATCCATCTATAAACTTCTATGAAGTTGATATGGACACAAGATGTAAAGAAGTTAGTGGTCGCTTCAATTACACATTCAAAAACTATCTAGGTCACGAATCTATAAACATCGATGAATTCGAAGCAATCAACGAGTTTGATACTATTATCAATCTAAGTTGTGAACACATGACTACCGATTGGTACAAGAGAATTAAACCAGGAACTCAACTTGTTATACAAAGCAACAATCTGGTAATCGAAGACCATATAAACAATTGCAAGTCACTAGATGACTTTAAAAGTAAATATCCTCTCAGCAAAATATCATACGAAAACACATTAGAACTTAACGTCTTTAACAGATTTGCATTATCTGGCGTAAAATAGTCAGTCATAAATACAGATATGAGTATATTTGTTATTATATTGCTAGGATTTATTTGGTACCAATTCATCAGCGTAATTGGTCTATCTATTGGATTGCATAGATATTTTGCACACAACCAGTTTAAATTTAAATATCTTTCTTCGTTTTGGGAGACATTGGTTTTATTTTTATCGTTGTTAGCAGGTTCACGTAGTCCACTAGGATGGATTGGCGCACATAGAATTCACCATAGATATTCTGACACTAAAAAAGACCCACATAGTCCATTACATATAGGATTTTTTAATGTACTATTCAGTACTTGGAAAGTGAAAGAAATTCCTATAACATACGTTAGAGATTTGTACACAAACAAAAGAGTTATGTTTTTTCATAAGCATTGGAAAAAGATATGGGGAATTACAGGAATAATTTCTCTACTGATATCATCAGAATTCTTTCTTATATTTGTAGTTTCTCCTTTCATATTTGGATGGTTGAGTTATGGAATATTCAACTCACTAGGTCACAAAGATGGAAAGCCAGTCACTAATAGATTTATAAATCTTTTATCTGGCGGAGAAGGACCACACGATGTTCATCATAGTAATAGTAAACAGATAAAATTAAGTAAGTATGATATATCAGGAATTATAATTGAAAAGTGTTTAAGATAATAGAAGAAGCACCACCTCAATGGTTACTTGATGACATAGCAGGTGGTAACGATAAACTAAAAGACAATTATACATTAGAAAATATAAAGTTACAAGAAATGATATGTTTCTGTATGTTGATGTATAATGATGATATAGTTGGGTTCAGTGGATTACAACGTAAACCATTGTGGCCCGAGCCTTTTGGCGATTGGGAAGACAATACACCAAGGGTCAATTCACGTTGTTATATAGCACCAAAGTTTAGACAATATAAAATAAGAGGTGATAGAATTCGCTATCCGTGGAAGTATCTAGCACCTTATCAGATTGAAATGGCAGATAAAATGGGGTATAATAAGTTATTTTGGTCAACAGAATTATACAAACGTCCAGGAAAAACCATGGACTTAACTATTGAATATGCAAAGAAATATTTGCCAGAGAATTGGCACTATAACAGATTAGAGGGTTATAGAGATATAAATGGAGTTGAACAAGAAGTATGCGAGATATTGAAATCATAGATAACATTCATACAAAAGAAGATTTTATAAAAGAATTAGAAAAGTATGGAACAGTTAACAGAGATATAGACTTGCCAGTCATTACAAGTAAAGAGACTAAAGAAGTCACTGAACAAATTTGGCACCAAGATGGTTTACAAATAGAACACCAACCACAGTATCAAGCATTATGGTGTTCACATGCTGAAGAAGAATGTCCATCTACACAGTATGTTTCTACAAGAATATCAGAAGAAGAGGCTCTAAAGCACATTGATGTCGTAGAGGGTTATGAATTCAAAGAAGCAATAGATGATGGATTGTTTTATAGATTTGAAAAAGAATCACATAAAAGGTATTATTTAAAAAAGATTTACAAAGGTAAAAGACCAATCATTCTACAAGATGATATAGGTTATTACACTAGATGGTGTCCAATGTCATCATATAGAAACGAATCATTAGAAGAAGCAGTCTTTAAAAACGAAATACAAGAAATAGAGTGGATATCTGGTAGAGTTGTGATATCAAACAACATTGCAACGTTACATAGACGAACTCCAAACAAGAATGTGTCAGGAACAAGAAGTCTTTATAGAGCATATGTACACATATGATACGTCCAATAACATTTCTTAATTTAGAGCATCTTATTGATAGAGATGGGTTAAAAGAAGATATGAATAACGCAACGTTTATTCCATTTTCAGACTCTTCGATAAAGGAGGGGTTCTTTAAACATGCGCCACACTGGGAACAAGCGAAAGTTGATGATACTTACGAAATGCCATTTGTGTCTAAAATTAACGAATTAATAAAAGGAAAGGCTAAATTTTATAAACAACATGCGTATCATAGTGTGCCTCCACATGCAGATATAGATACACTTTGTTGTATAAATATTTTAATATCAGAAGATAATGCACCAGTAAATTTCGAAGATTGGGGCGATTTTACTTACCATTGTGCGTTATTGGATGTAACACAAAGACATAGCATTATCTCTTGGCAAGAAGAAAGACATGTATTAAAATTTAGCATATTTGACCGAACATACAACCAGGCATTAGAAGAGTTTAAAGATTATATCTCTCCAGAGCAAGGACCTATTCAATATAAAAAAAATATTAAAAAAACATCAAAAAACGCTTGACATTGATTCGTGCTTGTGTTACTATATATTAATCAACAGGTGCCTATGTCTCCTCTAAACCTCTCTCATCGACATAGACTACTTGTTGCTTCAGCCCAAAGGGGTTGGGTGGGTTAGACCTTAACGTACCACTCTAAAAAGCACAAAAAGGAAATGTAAGGCGGGAAACCCAATGTCAGAAATGATGTTGGGTTTTTCTTTTACCTAAATACTTGTATCTTAGAGGAGCCCATCATGTCACCGAAATCAATAGAACGCACAAAGTGGCTCGCTACACTTATGTTTGTATGTGCTGGAACACTCATATCTTTGAATCTACCACAATCTAAATATGCATTTCCATTATTTGCTTCGGGACATCTGATTGCAATATACGTTTTTGCGATATTAAAAGATAAACCTTTAATAGTACAAAATATATTTTTCTTATGTATTGATGTAATAGGAATATATCAGTGGATATTAGCGCCTATATTTTTTCTTTAACGCTGTTTAGATACTCAGTAAGAATCTTTGAACTTCCTACTCGTACATTGATAATACCATTATAGTACTCATCCGTTTCAAGCACTCTACGGTCAAACTGTTCTTTGGCTTCTACATAACTTAATGCACCACGACTCGGGCAATAGTGTAGAATTTCACGTGAAAATTTATCGGGACCTAATTTTTTTACGTCCGCATTCAAATGGTCAGACGAACCCCAATAGGTTCTCCAATCACTTTCTTTATAACCACGTCTTTTGTTCTTACGTCCCTTAAGAGGTGGTTTAGTGGTTTTAAATCTTGCTAACTTCTTACCTATGTATTTTCGGTCATTTGTAAGATTCGTAATCAAATATACAAATCCCTCAACATTATCAGGTAAATCATTTACAACTTTATTATTGTATGTCCAATCACTCATTGCTATCTCATTGTTTATATCTTAATAGGTCTAAAGACCTAATATCTTCAGAAATTTCTTTTCGTTTCACTCAAAGAAGATTTCATCGATATTTATTTCTTCCATATAATTATATATCAATATTATATCCATGATTATAACTGCTTGATAGTTTGGAAGACACAATTGCCCATCCACAGGGCAACTGCTGAGATACTTGATAAGTTCATCAGATTCTATGTCTAAGTTAGCCACTAGCAATGGCGAGGTCGGTTGGCGATTCCCTCGTAACTTAGTATTGCGTCTTTCGACCCAACGGCACTTTGAATAATCCACATAGAATAAAATATCATCAAAGTTGGTAGTGTTTTAGAAACCTACCTGCGGTTTGTACATTTCTGTACGGTAAATACTAGTCATTCAATTACCTTTAGAGTAACGAATGTTTCGATACAAACAGTTCTTGTGGTTAACGAGAAGCAGTGTCGGAGTTCACCCAACTTGTCCGAACGTATGTATAATATACGCCCTCAATCCCGAGTCGGCAGCCCGACTAACAGTTCCACTATGTATTGCCTTATTAGAATCATTATTAGCCTTAATATCTTTAGATTTTGTATCAGGTTTTGGGATTTGTATTAGATTTGTATCGATTTATATTAGTTATGGTGACCATACTAACATAGTGGAAAAGGGATGTCAACCTTTTTTGTAACTTTTTTTATATTTTTTATAAAATAGGTGTTCCAGCCTGTTTACTTAACTCAAAGTTCTCAGAAACTATCTCATTTAAGTGTTGGATGTGACCCGCTGGCATGTCATGTAACTCGGATATACTAACGCCACCACGCATATACCACGTAAGTTTATACAAAGATTTGTGCAGAGCGTCAAGTGATTTTTCGTAGGACTCTTGTTTCGCTCTTACGTCAGTATCGCTGGCAGTCTTCAACCAGCGGAGGAAAAATTTACAGGGTTCATGTCAAATGTGACTTCCTCTGTGTGTTTACATGCCTCACAAGTAAACTCAAATGTTGCTATATCACTTATATTTGGTGAAACATTGTTTACAGTTTCATTTATTTTCTTAACAACATCTGCTGGTATATTATCCATGAATTCTGTAATCATCTCTTTTTCAAAAATAACATTTTCTGGAGTTTCAATCCTGTCTATAGAACTTACTAATAAGTCTACGTTTTGTTTAGACACTTTTCTGAAACTAGTAGCAAATGCTTTTGCCATTGCCAACTCGTCTTCTTCGCCTTCAATCTTATTAGAACTCATATTACTTAGAATTCTAGCCTGTTCTACTTCCATAAGTGCAAGTCTTGTTAGACTTTCTATTTTTGGCGGAGTTACAAAGATTTTAAGGTCTTCGTATTTTATTGGCTCAATGTCAGAAATTTCTGGGAATTTACCTAATATGCTATTGATGTCAATATTGTAATCTGCTTGTTCACTACATTCAGAACAAGTGTGTGTATGTTCTACTTCGTTACCATACGTTGCGTATTTGATTGCCAAGAATATCATCTCTGCATCGATATTACATAGATTTCTTGGATTAGGTATTGATGGTACACAACTACGGATAAGATTTATTAATGCCTCTCCGTTTAATAGTTCGTCAGGATTTTGCATTGATATTTCATCAATAGCAGTCATCGGAAGTATAGGTAACTCGTCCAATACAGTTTTTTCTATTTCTGGATTAAATCTGCCACCAGTCGGAATTTGTACATATATTCCCGGTTTACGAAAATATTTGGATAATGGGTTCTCATTGGTGTTCATTTGTTTGTCCTTTGATAAATACAGTATAATAAGGTTAGTAATTAAGTATATACATAATTATTTATCTTCAACAATAACTACGAAGTTTTTATAACTAAATTAAAGGTTTATCATGGCAGATGATTCACAAGACGTTTTTATTACAGGTGTAGGCGGTAACGTTGCCCAGTGGAGTACTGAAGCAACTGCCTCTCAAATGGCAGGTGCATTAAAAAAAATTGGTAGCCAAAATACAAAGATAATTGAACTCTTAACTAAAATGATGAGTGGTCAATCTGTTACTGTTAAACAGGCAGGTAAAGCAATTGGTGAAGGTGCAAAACTTCAAAGAAGTATTGATAAACAAACAGCAAAAGATACTACAAACGCAAACACGAGCCAAAGAGTATTAAGAGACATTGATAAAAAGTTTGGTGGCTTTGGTTCACTATTCGATGGTCTTAATACCACAATGGGTAAACAGTTAGTCCAAGAAAAGAAAACTACAAAAGCAGTTGAGCGTCTTATGAAAGCGTCAGGAATGTCTGAGGGTGATGCGAGAGCAACAGTTGAGGCAGACAACAAAGCAAAAGAGCAGATGAACTTTTTGAAAAAGGCAGTAGTAAGTATCGCTTCAGTCTCATTGATGGCAGAAGAGGCTACTAGAGCAGGATTTGAAGAAAGATTTGATATGGCATCTGAACTTCGTCAATCTGGTTTGATGAATGGCTTAAGTGGTATGAACGAAGGAATGATTGATATTGCTAGAACGATATCTGAAACTGGCTTTACTTTCGGTCAAGCCGCAGAATTTACTAAAGCATTTTCTGAAGCAGTTGGCGTAAAAGGCGTAAAGGCTACATTAGATTTTGTAAACAATATGGCACAAGGTCCTACTGGATTAATGGAACAGTTTAGTTTAGAGTTTGGACAAGTTGCTCACTTATCTGGTGAATACTTAGAATCTTTAAGACTTTCAGGTCAACTTAATAGAATGAGTGACCAACAACAGAGACTTGGCATGGACAGTTTTATGTCTAATGTTCAAGCAACATCGAATGTACTAAAAGTTTCAATGGAAGAAGCGGCATCTATAATGAAGAATGCTTTGACTGATGAACAACGAGGCATGCTTTTAACTCTTCCAGACCAAATGCAAACGTCATTAAAGGCTGGAATGGAGTTTATGGGTGGAATGAATAATCCACTTGCTGAATTAATAACTACAAGATTAGGCGCAGGAGCAAATCAGTTTATGCAAACTGAACAATTCCAAGAAATGTCTGGCTCTCAAGCAGGTTTAGAATTGATTAAGTTCACTAATCAAGCGGCTAATGTTTTAGAAACACAAGGTGATGCGGCATTCCAAGAATTCATGGCTGGCCAAGGTTCTGGATTTATTGACGATTTGATAGAGACATTCTCGTCTTCTCAAAACAGAGGTGTTGCATTTACTGATGGAACTATGGCTCTCATTGGTCAGTTAGCGGCTTTTCAACAAACATTAAGTGAGGCTGGACAAGGCATATCTGGTGGTGATAGAGCAGACTCAGTAGAAATGAGAAACAGAGAAGCAAAACGTCAAGCCTCAGTTGGATATGAAGATGCATTTAATGCCCTTATGCCAGGTTTTATTGATAACGTTGAAAATCTAACAGAAACAAATAGAAGATTTGCAGAAACTGCCAGAGATACAATTACAGAAAACGCAAATTTAATTGATGGATTTAGTAATGCTACTACTGGTGTAAAACAAGTAGTAGTAGAAACAGCCTCACTTGTTACTAAAATGCTTCAGTTTCCAGCATTTGTATTCGACGGAGTTGGTAGTGTGTTTGGAACAAATGTACTAAGTAATGATGGTAGGTCTGCCCAAGACTTCACAAAAGCAGGTAAACAAGGTCGTACAATCAGTAATTCTCAAATGCAAGATTTTGAAAAATATACTAATGATATGATTGAAAAGATTGGTAAAGATAAAAATGCAACTGCCGAAGATAGAAGAGCAGATTATGAAAGACTATTACAGTCACTATCAACCATTATGATTACTCAAACGGCAGAGGGCTCAAATGCTAATAGTATAAATCAAACACAACAGAAGATATTAGCCAGTCTAACTACTTTAATCAATCAGTTGAAGAATTAAGGGATGAGGTTGACAATGTATACAAAATATGTTAATATAGATAAAATTAGGAATAAATTATGACTTGGAAAAAGTACTTTAAAACATATGACGGTGTTCCACGCCCGGCAGAAACAGGACCAGCACAAAATAATGCTTCGAGTTCTAAATATAGCAGTTGGTTACCAGAGGTCTATATGGGTCAACCGAATCGTGCCCAACGTTATGGTCAATATGACCAAATGGACATGGATTCAGAAGTCAATGCGGCATTAGATACAATTGCAGAGTTCTCTACATTGTTTAGTGAAACTACTAAATTGCCATTTAACATTCAATACAATGATGACCCATCGTTTACTGAAAACGAAATTCTTCAAAAGTCATTACGTCAATGGTGTTCAATGAATAAGATGAACAAACGTATCTTTAGAATTTTTAGAAATACAGTTAAGTACGGTGACCAATTATTCGTTAGAGACCCACAGACATACAAACTATATTGGGTAAACCCATCAAAGGTTGAAAAAGTTGTCGTAAACGAAGGCAAAGGCAAAAAGATTGAAGCATATTACATTAAAGATTTAGATATTAATATGCAAAGTCTTAATATTACCGCAGACACAGTTAAACTATCACAAACTGGCAGTCAGAAGATGGGTATTCCTACATCTACATCTGGTATGCAACAAAGTTATGGTTCAGGTGCGGATGGTCAAGGTTCAAGGTTTGCAAACGATGTAACAACTACAGCAATTGATGCCAAGCATGTTATTCATGTATCTTTAAGTGAAGGTATAGACCAATACTGGCCGTTTGGTACAAGTATGCTTGAGCCTGTATTTAAAGTATACAAACAAAAAGAATTACTAGAAGACTCTATTATTATCTATCGTGTACAACGTGCGCCAGAACGTAGAGTATTCTATATCGATGTTGGTGATATGCCAACTCACAAAGCACGTCAACACTTAGAGCGTATTAAGAACGAAATTCATCAACGTAGAATCCCATCTAAAACTGGTGGTGGTGCTAACGTTGTTGATAGTGCGTATAATCCACTATCAATCATGGAAGATTACTTCTTTGCTCAAACGGCTGAAGGTCGTGGTTCTAAAGTTGAGACACTTCCAGGTGGTGAGAACTTAGGTGAAATTGATGATTTGAAATTCTTCAATGATAAACTACTAAGAGGTCTACGTGTTCCACCAAGTTACTTGGGTGGTATGGATGCAAATGGTTCTGCGTTTAACGATGGTAGAACTGGTACTGCGATGATACAAGAGTTCAGATTTACAAAGTATTGTGAAAGACTACAACAACTTATTGTTGAAGAACTAGATAAAGAATTTAAGATGTTCTTAAAGCACCGCGGTGTTGTGATTGAAAGCAGTTCTTTTGATTTGTCATTCAACACTGTCCAGAACTTCGGTAAGTATCGTCAAGCAGAAGTAGACCAAGTAGCAATGAACGTATTTACAAGCATTGAAAGTGCAGATTACATTAGTAAGCGATTTGCAATGAAACGTTTCTTAGGATTATCTGAAGAGGAAATCTTAGAAAACTCAATGATGTGGAAAGAAGAACGTGATGTTACTGACCCACTTCAAGGCAGTGATGATGGACTTAAAGGTGTAGGAGCATCTCCGGGTCCAGCAGGCGGCGACTTTGATGGTGGTGGCGACATGGAAGACTTTGATGATTTAGAAGGTGATGCAACTGATGATGCGTCTGTGATTTCTGGAGAAGAAAACACAGAAACTGACGAAGATGCATAAATACTAGTATGAAATATATTGAAATAAATGAGAACTATTCGCCAGAAGAAGACGAGTTTAACGCTATCGATTTAGAAGATACACGTAAAACTCGACTGACTCTTGTACACCTTTCTAAACTTAGAAAGATAAGAGAGTATAGAAAGTTTCAAAAAGCGGCTGATAATGAGCAAATCCAGAAGCAATACGGCGGTTCTTCTGATGAAGCACCTGCTGGTGGCGGCGCATTAGACTTATAAAAAACTTATATTTCATTATTAAGTACGGTTTTATAAATTAGTAAAACTTACTAAATATCTTAAGTTCGGTGAGAAAACCGAAAAAAATGCTCATTTCCGAGCATTTTCCCAATATACTTACATAATCCCCATAAATACTTGTGTATGAAACTCACTTTGCAACAAATTGGCGCATTGCTTGTTTCTATAACCCTGCCGCAATTGTAGTGGCTATTAAAAGATTATTAAGGAGACTTAACATGTCCAGAAGTACACTAGAACAAGTGCTAGAATTGTTAATCAATGAAGAGAATGCAAAAGCAGAATCGCTTTTACATGACTTCGTTGTTGAACAAGCACGACAAATCCATGAGGATTCTTTAAACGAAAGCGACACAGTTGTAGAAGAAGAACTTGAGGAAATTGAAGAATCAGAAGAAATCGAATCTTTAAACGATGATATCGAAGAAGATTCTGATGAAATTGAAACAGAAGAAATGTTTGACGATGAAGATATGTCTGACGATGATGCTGAAGAAGACCTAGAAATGGGTGATGAAGAGCCAGCGGAAGAGATTGAAGACAGAGTTGAAGATTTAGAATCAGCGTTATCTGACCTAGAAGCAGAATTTGAAAAAATTATGGCTGGCGAAGACGATGCAGAAGATGAAGGCGAAGAAATGGATATGGACGATATCGATTTAGATATTGAAGAGCCAGAGATGGAAGAATCAGTTGAAGAAGTTGTTGAAACAGAAGAAACTGACGAAGCAATCGAAGAAGCCGCATCAGAAGATTTAGATGAAGATGCATCTGAAGAAGAAGAAAAGTTGGAAGAATATACAATTCCAGCATCTGCTAAAGAAGGCGACAATGGCGAAGGTTCTTCACCAGTTGCTAAAGATGGCGGCGCAGACGAAAGTGACGCGGCACCAGTTGGACAAAACGATGGTAACACATCTGGCGGTTCAGCATCAGCAGAAGATATGAAAACAGGTAATGTAAACACAGTTGGCAACAAGAAAGCGCCAGCACCGAAAAAAGCCTAAGTAATAAACTCTTTTAGGAGAAACCAATGACAGTTCTTATTGAAAAATATACACATAATCAAGCAAACGTTAAGTCACGTATTGTTGAGAACGAGTCAGGTGAAAAGAATATGTTTATGGAAGGCATTTTCGTTCAAGGTAACGTTAAGAATGCTAACCAAAGAATGTATCCTGTGAGCGAAATATCTAAAGCAGTGGAATCAGTCCAAAAAAGAATTAAAGAGGGCTTTCCAGTGTTAGGTGAATGCGACCATCCACCTGAATTAACAGTCAACGTTGACCGTGTTTCACATATTATTGAAAATATGTGGATGGATGGCGCTGATGGATTTGGTAAACTAAAGATTGTTCCTACACCAATGGGCAACATTATCAGAACACTAATCGAATCAGGTGCCACTTTAGGCGTCTCGTCTCGTGGTTCTGGTGAAGTTGACCACGCTGGTAAAGTTAGCAATTATGAAATTATCACTGTCGATATTGTGGCACAGCCAAGTGCCCCGGATGCATATCCAAAAGCAATATACGAAGGATTAATGAACATGCGTGGCGGTTACCAAACTTGGCAACTAGCACAAGGTGTTCAACAGGACAAGACTGCACAGAAGTACTTGTCAAAAGAAATAGTTAAGTTCATTAGAGAACTTAAACTTTAATTGAAAGAAGGAGAACCAACAATGGCAACAAATGAAATCCTTGCTGGTCTTCTTGAGTCTGATGTTTTAAGTGAAGAAGTTTCACATCAAATATCAGAGGCTTGGGAAGCACAAATAAATGAAGCAAGAGAGGAGATAACAGCCGAGTTGCGTGAAGAGTTTGCACAGAAGTTCGAACATGACAAATCAGTGATTGTAGAAGCCATGGATAACATGCTTTCATCAGCAATCAAAACTGAAATGGATGAGTTCAAAACTGACCGTGAAGCCCTAATCGCAGAACGTGTTGCATATAAGAAAGCAATTTCTGAACATGCATCTCTCCTTGAAAAATTCATTACTTCTCAATTAGCAAATGAAGTTAAAGAATTACGTGACGACCGTGCTAAAGTTAACGAACATTTAGATAGAACTAAAGATTTCGTTGTTAAACAACTTTCACGTGAACTTGCGGAATTCCACGATGATAAGCGTGATTTAGTGGAAACTAAAGTACGTATGGTAGCAGAAGGTAAAGAGATTCTTAATAAGACTAAGAATTCATTTATCAAGCGTTCAGCAGAATTGGTCGAAAAGACAATTGATACTGCTTTACGTTCTGAATTGGCTGTTCTTAAAGAGGACATCCAAGCGGCTAAAGAAAACGAGTTTGGCCGTAAGATTTTTGAAACATTCGCTGGCGAATTTATGACCTCACAACTAAGTGAAGGTACTGAAGTTGCTAAGATTACTAAAAAATTAGAAGAATCTGCTTCCGAGATTGCTAAGTTAGAAGCAACAATTACTGAAAAAGAAGAAGCCATCTCAAGCGCCGAAACTGCAAAGAAAGTGCTAGAAGACAGAATGGACCGAAACAAGGTCATGGAAAGTCTTTTATCGCCTCTAGGCAAAGAAAAGCGTACAGTTATGGTTGATTTACTTGAAACAGTAAAAACAACTAATTTAAAATCTGCATTTAAGAAATACTTGCCTGCAGTTTTGAATGAGAACGTCTCAACAGAGGCAAAACAATCGTTAAATGAAGGCAAAGTAACAGAACACACTGGCGATAGAGTTGAAGAAGTAGTAACTTCAGAAGCAACATCACAGGGTAGCGATGCCAATATAATCCAGTTAAAGAAATTGGCTGGACTTAAATAATAACCAGAAACAGGAGAGAAAGATGGAAAATCTTTTCGAAGGAAATAACTGGGATACTACACGTGAAACACTTTTAGATGGTCTAGAAGGTAACAAACGTGACGTAATGTCCTCAGTTTTAGAAAACACAAAACAAGCACTTACAGAAAGTGCGGCAGCGGGTGCAACACAGGCTGGTAATATTGCTACTTTGAACAAAGTTATTTTACCAATCATTAGACGTGTTATGCCAACTGTTATTGCAAACGAAATCATCGGCGTACAGCCAATGACTGGTCCAGTTGGACAAATTCACTCACTAAGAGTACGTTATGCAGAATCAGCCGGTGGCGCAACAGCAGGTGCTGAAGCACTTTCACCATTTGATATTGCTAACAACTACTCTGGCGACGGTTCAAGTGCTCCGGCACCAACTGCGTCTATGGAAGGTGAAGCAGGTAACAAAATGTCAATTCAAGTGTTGAAACAAACAGTTGAAGCGAAAACACGTAAGTTATCAGCACGTTGGACATTCGAAGCGGCACAAGATGCTAATTCAATGCACGGCTTAGACGTTGAAGCAGAAATCATGGCAGCACTTGCTATGGAAATCACTGCTGAAATCGACCAAGAAATTTTAGGTTCACTAAAATCATTGGCTACATCAGCGGCTACAGACTTCGACCAAACTGCTATTGGCGCCCGTCACACTACAACTTTTGTTGGTGACGAACATGCGGCACTTGCAACATTAATGAACAGAGAAGCAAACCTAATTGCACAACGTACTCGTAGAGGCGCGGCAAACTGGGCAGTAGTTTCTCCAACAGCATTAACATTGCTACAGTCTGCAACTACATCAGCATTTGCTAGAACTACTGAAGGTACTTTTGAAGCACCAACAAACACTAAGTTTGTAGGTACTTTGAACGGCTCAATGCGTATCTATGTAAACACATACGCTACAGACGACACAGTTCTTTTAGGTTATAAAGGTCAAGGCGAAATTGACGCGGCTGCGTTCTATTGCCCATACGTTCCATTAATGTCATCAGGCGTTGTGGTTGACCCAAGTTCATTCGAACCAGTAGTATCATTCATGACTCGTTACGGGTATGTTGAATTGAACAACACTGCATCATCACTTGGTAATGCGGCTGACTACGTTTCAAAAATTGCAATGAGCAACGTTTCATTCACATAATATTTTATTATATTAATAATGAATAGAAAAAGCCACCTTCGGGTGGCTTTTTTAATGCCTGATTCCAAACCTATAAGATAAATACATATAATAATGATGTACTAGTATTTTTTTGGAATAAAGCATGGCAGAACAAATCAAATTTGGTGATAGACTATATCTAAAAGGACAAGAATTGATTTTGGATAATGGTTCTAATAATGCCGTTATAAAATCAATTGATGGAACTTTAAAGGTTGACGATAATCTTGTTGTAACTGGTGACTTAACAGTCAATGGAACAGCAACTACTGTTAATTCTACAACTCTAACTGTTGATGATAAGAATATAGAACTTGGTTCGGTAACTACTCCCACAGATGCAACCGCAAATGGTGGTGGTATTACTCTTAAAGGCGCTACTGATAAAACAATTTTGTTTGTAGACTCAACAGACACTTGGGATTTTAGTGAAAAAGTTAAATCTGTGAATGGCTTTGAAGGCAATCTAACAGGTAACGTAACTGGTAATGTAACAGGTAACGTAACTGGCGATATGACTTCGACCGGTATTTCTACATTTGCACAAATTGATGTTAATGGTGGTTTTTTAGATACTGTTGTAATTGGTGATACGGATCCTGGACCAGGAACATTTTCTGTAATTGCTGGCGATGGCGCTAACATTACTAACGTTCTTACAAATTATACAACAGATACATTAACTGAAGGTTCTTCTAATCTATATTTTACAGATGCAAGAATTGACACACACTTAAACCAAAGCAATCCAAATAGTGGTTACGTTCTATCATGGAACGGCACAGATTATGTTTGGGCTCCACCTAGTATAAATTTTGATAAACAATTTAGTTCACTACTTAATACACCCACTACATTGGCGGGATATGGAATTACAGATGCGGCTACATCGACACAGGGTGCATTAGCAGATAGCGCCTTACAAAGTGAAACTATTAGTTTAGCAACACTAAAGGCTGAAGTTGCGGCTAGCACAGACTTTGCAGACTTTAAATCACGTATAGCGGCATTATAAGGAATAAAAATGGCAGAACAAATTAAATTCGGCGATAGACTTTATCTAAAAGGTGAAGAATTAGTTTTAGATAACGGTTCTGGTTCTGGAGTTATTAAAGCCACTAGTGGCACTGTTGAAATTAAGGGTAATCTAGTAGTAACTGGAGACACTACTACAGTTAACTCAATTCAAACTAGTTTTGCTGACCCGAAACTTTTAATTAATGGCGACTTGACTGGTGCTCCATCTGAAGATGTTGGTATAGAAATTGAACGTGGTACTTCAGACAACAAATTCTTATTATGGAACGAAACGACAGACAAATGGTCAGTTGGTGCTGAGACATTTGTTGCAGGAATATTCGAAGGCAATTTAACAGGTAACGTAACGGGTGATATAACATCATCTGGTTCTACATTCTCAAATATAGATATTAATGGTGGCGCAATTGATGGAACAATTATTGGCGCAAACACACCAGCGGCTGGCACATTCTCAACTGTAAATGCGACAACTATAACTGGTGCGTTAGTAGGCAATGTAACAGGTACAGTTTCTAGTATTGCTAATCATACTACAAGTGATTTGACTGAAGGAACAAACTTATATTATACTGATGCAAGAGTTGATGCAAGATATGCCACATTACAAGCAGATAGTAATTTCATAGAAACATTAGATGGACAAAACGGTGCGTATTACTTAGATTATAATAACTTAACAAACGTGCCAACAGTTATTGGCAGTATTGATGATTTAAGTGATGTTGATACAACAACAAATGCGCCTACAACTGGACAAACTATCATATGGAATGGTACTAACTTTGTTCCTGGTAATAATTTTAGTCAATCAGATTTTGATTCAGCATTCACTGCCAAAGACACAGATGACCTAAGTGAAGGTACAACAAATTTATATCATACGACAGCAAGAGCAAGAGCATCTATTAGTGCTACGGGTAGTTTAAGTTATGATAGTGGCACAGGTGTTGTTTCATATACACAGGGCAATACAGATACTGTAGCAGAAGGTTCAACTAATCTTTACTACACAGATGCAAGAGCGGATGCAAGGGCACAGTTAAAGATTGATGCTTTAGTTGACTCTTCGCCAGGAACATTAGATACATTAAATGAATTAGCGGCCGCTTTAGGCGATGACGCAAATTTTGCCACTACGATGACAACTTCATTAGCAGGCAAAGAACCAACTATAACTGCTGGTACAACATCTCAATATTATAGAGGTGATAAATCATTTCAAACATTAGACACACTTGCAGTTGCAGAAAATACAAATCTATATTATACAGATACAAGAGCAAGAGCGGCTATTAGTGCGACAGGTAGTTTAAGTTATAACTCATCAACTGGTGTCATATCTTTCACACAAGGTAATACAGATACAGTTGCAGAAGGCTCATCAAATTTATATTACACAGATGCTAGAGCAGATGCACGGGCACAATTAAAGATTGATGCATTAGTAGATTCAGCACCTGGAACATTAGATACATTAAATGAATTAGCCGCGGCACTTGGAGATGATGCTAACTTTAGTACAACGATAACAAACTCTATTGCTACTAAACTGGCAATAGCAGATTTTAATTCTACATTTGACACAAGACTTGGTACAAAAACAACATCCGATTTGACAGAAGGTACAAATTTATATTACACAGATGCTAGAGCAAGAGCCTCTATTAGTGCAACTGGTTCTTTAAGTTACAACAGTACTTCGGGTGTTATATCATTTACACAAGGCAATACTGATACAGTAGCAGAGGGTTCATCAAATCTTTACTTTACAGATGCAAGGGCACAAGCAGTATCTATAAACAATATTGTAGAAGATACCTCACCACAATTGGGTGGCACTTTAGACCTAAACACATTTGACTTAACTACACTTGATGACACAGTTACATTGACAACAAATGCAACTCCATCAATTGTCACAGGAACAGTCGGCGCATCAACAGAAACACTATTGTCAAACACAACAGTTACAATAAATGATGATGGTGATTATGCAAACTCTGTAAGTAGTTTTGTAACACTTACAAGTACACAGATAGATACTCTAGGCTTCAAAGGTGATTCATCCTTAACATATTTCGGTTCAGCCGCTTCCTCAAGTAATTTTGTTTTCAGAGATACTGGAGATAGTATTGAACAGAATAGTATGGTTGTTGTTTATTCACCGCCAACAGATACATATACATTTACATTAGCATCACAACATGCAGATAACGATTCTGGTACTCCTGGAAATCAAAACCAATTAAATATTTCTGCGGCAGATACGGATATAAAATTCAAGCAATATGCTTATGGAGAAATGACAGTATCGTCATCGACAGCACTTTCTAATTCCAATATTCAATTGAGAGATGAAGACGGATTTTATATTGATAAAACACATGTCGATGTCACAAATACATCAGGCAATAATTATAAGATTGTCTTCTGGACACATAGCGTTAGTGTTGGTGATACAATTGAAGTAGTTAATCCATCATCATCTACTGCGATATTTACATGGGGTGCTGAAGATTATAATGAAACAGGTCTAGTTGCTAGTTCAGAAAGTTTCTCAATCTCATCATCTTCAAATGATTTAATTGCAATTGGTGATTTAGATTTCACAGTTGGTAATACAACTGGTGAAGTAGTTGGTACATTAGTTTATGATAGACCATCTACTAAGAGTGTTATTTCTGGCTTAACAACTGTTTCTATAGATGGTACTGATTATCAGTCTGCATTAACAGTGTCTGATGCGCCTCTCATTTTGTCTGGTAATTCTGGAACATCAAATGAAGTCGGATTAGCAGTTGGTACTGGCACAGATGGAAGAATACATCAACTTGGTACTTCAGGCATAACGACATTTAAATTCCCAGCCGCAGACGGTTCAGCAAATCAAGTAATGAAGACAGATGGTTCTGGTGATATATCTTGGGCAACACAAAATACTGATTATGTTACAGAGGGTTCTAACTTATATTATACAGATGCAAGAGCAGATGCAAGGGCACAGTTAAAGATTGATGCCTTAATCGGTGGTGCATCTTCAGCCTTCGATACTTTATTAGAGATTGAAAATGCGATGGCTACTGATACTGAATTGTCTTCAGCAATTTCAGGACTTAACCATGATACACTATCTGGCTTTGTAGCAAACGAACACATCGATTGGACTTCAGCATCAGCAGGAACAATTGACCCTAGTAACTATACTAATACCGGAGACACAACATACACAGCAGGTACAGGTTTAAGTTTATCAGGAACAACATTTACAAATACTTCTCCAGACCAAACAGTTACATTAACTGGCGCAGGTGCTACTAGTATCTCAGGAACATATCCTAACTTTACTATTACAAGTACTGATAGTTCAACTAATATTTCAGGAACTATTGAACCAGCGACAGACAATACTTACAACTTAGGTAGTCCTACTAAAAAGTATGCCAATATTTACGGTCACTCAGTTCACGCAACCTATGCCGACTTAGCAGAAAGATATGCAACAGACGTTCCGTATGAACCTGGAACAGTTGTAGTATTTGGTGGTGAAGCAGAAATCACAACAACGAGTATTGCTGGTGATGTATCAGTGGCAGGTGTAATTTCTACTAATCCAGCGATTAAACTAAATGCTGATGCTGGTAATTCAGTGACGCATCCATATGTCGCACTAAGAGGTAGAGTGCCATGTAACATGGTTGGTCCAGTGTCTAAGGGTGATTTGATTATTACAGCACATGATGAGCCAGGATATGCTAAGAGTAATGGCAAGTTTGATGCTGGTCGTTCAGTCTTTGCTAAGTCACTTGAGACAGACCTCACAGAGGGCAAAAAAGTTATAGAAGTTGTGATTTTATAAGTACTTAATTATTAACTGTAACTATTGCTTTTCCAAACATTTCGATAAATAGTATTGTAACGAGAAGATAAAGGGTCTCGTTACATTATGGAGAGGACTTACCTGTCTTATCCTAGGCTAACCTTTGTCTTAGTCGAAAGGATGGAAACATTCAACCTTAAAGAAGCAACAAGGGATGGAAACATTCTGATAATATTTTATAAAATAACACAAGACGGGAGAAAATTAAATGGCAGCATATGCAATTCAATTCCGACGTGGTACAACGACTGAACATTCATCTTTTACCGGTTTATTGGGTGAAGTTACAGTTGATACAACTAAAAAAACAATAGTTGTACACGACGGTTCTACAGCGGGTGGTCAGCCCTTAGCACTAGAAGGTGCGGCAGTATCATCATCAACGGGTACGTTTACAAGTAACGTAACAGTTGGTGGCACACTTGGTGTCACAGGTTTGACAACTATGTCAGGCGCCGCGGCAGTAACAGGTGACCTAACAATGACAGGTCACGTACTACCAAGTGCAAATATTACTTACGACTTAGGCTCAACCACGAAGATGTGGCGTGATGTCTACGTTGGTCCTGGTTCATTATACATTAACGGTAAGAAAGTTATTGAAGATGATTCTGGTACAATCAGCGTTACAACAGACGCAAACGAAGACCTTAAGTTTACTACAAGTGGAACAGGTACATTAAAACTAATCTCAGGTAATGGTATTAACTTTACTGGTGAATTAGGTGCAGTATCAGGCGATTTACAAATCGGCGACCACATGGACATGAACTCAAACTTAATTAAAGAAGTAGCAACACCAGTATCTGGTACTGATGCGGCAAACAAAACATACGTTGACACAGCGGCGGCTTCAGCAGTAACAGGTGGCTCTAATGCCGTTTCTGGTACAACTGGTGCATTCTCTAGTAACGTAACAGTTGCTGGTAACTTAACAGTTTCTGGTACAACAACTACAGTTAACACAACAGACGTATTGTTTGAAGACAACATGTTTGTTCTTAACTCAAACACAACCGGCACACCTACTGAAAACTCAGGTTTCGAAGTAGAACGTGGCGATTCATTAAACGTTCAGTTCCTATGGAACGAATCAGATGACAGATGGTCAACTGGTTCAAACACTTTACATGCTGGTGCATTAGTCGCCAACACGTTTACAGGTGCTGTAACTGGTAACGTAACTGGTAACCTTGACGGTGTAGTTGGTGGTAACACTCCAGCGGCTGGTTCATTTACATCAATTGGTGGTACAACTATTACTGCTTCAACATCATTCCAAGGTGACTTGGTTGGTGACGTAACTGGTGATATATCAGGTTCTGCTGGTACTGTAACAAGCATATCGGCTCATCTTAAAGATGAAGACGACATGTCTTCAGACAGTGCAACACATGTTCCTTCACAACAATCAGTTAAGGCTTATGTTGCTTCACAAATCGCAACTAAAGACAATACTGATGAGATGACTGAAGGTTCAACTAACCTATACTTCACAAACGCTCGTGCCCGTGGCGCAATCAGTGTTTCTGGAGATATCTCTTATAACTCATCAACTGGTGTTATTTCAACAACAGGTCTAGCAAGTTCAGACACAGATGATTTATCAGAAGGTTCAGCAAATCTTTACTACACAGATGCAAGAGCAGACGCCAGAATAGCGGCGGCTTCTACGACTGACTTATCTGAAGGTACTAACTTGTACTACACAGATGCAAGAGCAGACGCCAGAATCGCAAATGCAACTACAAGTGATTTGACTGAAGGTACGAACCAGTACTATACAGATGCAAGAGCAAGAGCGGCAATTTCTGCTTCTGGTTCTCTAAGTTACAACAGTACAACTGGCGCTATGTCATATACTGAAAGAACTGACGAAGAACTACAAGACTTAGTTGGTGCTATGTTATCATCTAACACTGAGACTGGTATTACAGTATCATACCAAGATGGTGACGGTACTATTGATTTAGTAGTTAACACTACTCATTTCCATAGTTCAGTACAAACAGTAACTTCATCACAAGAAACAACAAATGCTTCATCAACAGTATCATTTACATTCAGTGAATTATCAAACGCACAACACTATGCTGTTTTCTTAAACAGACAGTTGTTACGTCCTGCTGAATATTCTGTTTCTGGTACATCAGTTGTTATCGCTACAGGCGTTATTGCTGAAGACGATGAATTAGAAGTAACAGGCTTTACAAACACTTAATCAAATAATTGATTGAGTAAACAAAAATAGAGATTAGACAAGACGTGGGAGGCACCACCTCCCACGTTCTACCGCACGGAGAGGCGATAGATTGATACAGAATTAAAAAGGGTGTCTCGGGCTAATCAACTCATAAAGGAGAATAAAAATGGCACGTAAAATGAGAAGTGGAGGTAACACTAATAAGTTTTCCTTCGATAAAACAAAAAAATATAAGTATAATTCATCTGGTTCACTAGTTGAATTTACAGGTGATGCAGGCGCAGATGATATCACAATGTCAGGTTCAAAATCGTCTCTTAGACGTATGGCAGACGTTGAACGTAACGTATCTATTCTTGCGGCTAAACTATTAACAAACGATGGTGGCTCAGGTGATAGTGACGATAGCAACTTCGGTCGTATCGAAACTAAGAAAATTCGTTTCAAAGATGACATTCGTATGGATGACGTTTTAGACATGCGTTCAACAATCGACATGAACACTAACAAAATCACTGATTTGGGTACTCCAACTGCTTCAGCAGATGCGGCAAACAAATCATATGTTGATACTAAAGTATCGGCGTTAGCGGATTCTGCTCCAGCGACATTAGATACACTAAATGAACTAGCGGCTGCTTTAGGTGATGATGCTAACTTTAGCACAACAGTTACTAACTCAATTGCTACTAAAATGCCATTGGCAGGTGGTGCATTTACTGGTGCAGTAACTACTAACTCTACATTTGATGGAAGAGATGTTGCTACAGACGGTGCTAAGTTAGACGGTATCGAATCAGGTGCAAACGTAACTGATGCGACAAACGTGACAGCGGCAGGTGCCTTAATGGACTCTGAATTGGCTGGTATTGCTCATGTTAAATCACTTAACCAAGGCTTAACAACAACTTCTTCACCTACATTCACGGCAGTTACAGCAACTGACTTTAACGGTACGGCGACATATGCAAAATATGCCGACCTTGCTGAAAGATATGCGGCAGACGCTCCATATGAAGAAGGTACATTAGTTATGTTTGGTGGCGAAGCAGAAGTTACTTCAGCACAAGGTTATGGTTCAACTAAGATTGCAGGTGTAGTTTCTACTAAACCAGCATTCGCAATGAACGATGCGGCTGGTAATTCAGAAACTCACCCTTTCATCGCTCTACAAGGTCGTGTACCATGTAAAGTTGTTGGAACAGTTTCTAAAGGCGACATTCTAGTAGCATCTGATATTTCAGGCGTTGCAACAGTATGGACAGAAACAACTGTAGACCCTCGTATGACAGCATATGTTGGTATCGCTATTGAAGACAAAACTACAGGTGGCGAAGGCTACGTTGAAGTTAAAGTAGGTAAGTAATTACTTAAACTTTAAAGAAACAACTAAAAGGGAGCAATTATGCTCCCTTTTTTTATACATAGTTTTTTTGATTATTTGAATAATTTTTTGATAGTTGTGCAGAATGTTTTCTTACCATCTTTAGACCCTACAGGCAATGAGTTCTCCTGAATCCATTCAGGAAACTTTTCAAACAGTGTCTTCCATTGAAGCATCTCATTGTGATAATCTACAATTCTTTTTAAATGTTCGCTTGTGTTTGGATAGCCGTATTCATTCTTCAACTTATTAACTCGTTGTTTACATTCTGCTAAGTCTCTGATATCTCTATCTATTGCAGTTAGCACTTTTTCAAATGCCTCTATCTTTCTAAACTTATTGATTAGAAATGTGTGATGTTTGTTCTTTGGCTTGCCATCATATAGAAACATAATCTCTTGTAAATCATAATATAATGCTTTCACAGGATTGATACTTTCTCGGTATCTTTTTGTTATTTCTTCGATAGCAAATTCTGAACTTTCAGTAGATAAGTTTTCAAGCACACTTATAGCCAGTATGTTAATACGTTGGCTACTTGCTGATAATGCCTTTTTAGATTCTTCTTTGACTTTAGCAATTACAACATCAATTAGACGTGCTTCGGCTGTATCTAAATCTCTCTTTAGATATTCTATGTGTCCAGGACTAGAGTGTACAATGGTTCTTCTTAGACTGTCCGTAGTTCTTTCCCCTTTAAGAACTGCCTTACAATCTCTTATGAATCTCTGTTTCTCTAAGTTTATGATATGTTGATTCACTATATCTCCTCCAAACTTCTCTACAGTAGTATTTAGGATGATTTAGTGTGTCTCAAAGTGACGATTTAATACATTTTGTATTAGCCTGCAACTACACCACACAAGGCGGCACAGGACTTAAGTCTTTTGTTTCTTATATCTCTATCTTTGAATGTATCTAAGTAACCAGTTGTATATATTTCTCCATCTATTATTTGTTTTATAGATTTGTGTTGTAATGAAATATTATTTTCTCCAAAAGATTTTATAAAATTCACTAACGGACCAACCATGTCTTCAGTGCCAAACTCATCATCATACATTGCGGCATGCCAACAACACGGAAAAACTAACCCATAACTGTTTACAAAAATATGTGAACTTTTTATTGCTACACAATCTATATCACATTTGCCTAATTCTACTTCGTGTCCAGTCAACTCTCTGTCTATGTTGTTTATGTGATTTGTTCTGTCTTTACGTTTAACAGGTTCAATATTAATATAAGATTTTTCTAAATCTGATTTTATATCTGTGATATATCCAACTTTTTCTGAATCTAAGAACATTTTCTGTTGGTCATCATTGCCTAGATTTCTTTTGTCAAATTGTTTTTCAACATTCTTACTTTCAACTTCTGCTGGTGGCTTGATTGTATATTGATACTCGCCTTGTCTACCGTATACTTTCATTGATTGAATAATATTATTGTCTTTGTCTCTATTAGTAGAAAAGCCCATCGCTCTCTTGGCAAAGAACTTGGTGACTCCCATATCTTTTGCAAGTTGTCTTGCTTCTTCTACTTGATGTTCATTATGTCTAAACACAAGAAATTCCCAATGAGAATCAGCACCTGTTGAGATATATGTTTCCATTGCTAACATAATTTTATCCCAATATGTGCCTTTTCTGTATATCCAGTTTGTGTCTTCAAGACCATCAACACTGAATACAACAGTAGAATTATTGACAGAGAATATCTCTCCTAACTCACGCCAGAATGCTTCATCTCTGCCACTTGCGTTTGTGTTCATATGAAATCTTATATTTGGATTTATAGACCTAAAGTGTTTCAAAATAGGAATTAAATCTGGGTTAGTCATGGAATCTCCATAATTACCACACATCGTAATCATGTTTAAGTTTTCAATAAAGTCTTCAGAAAACCATTCTTTAACTTGCTCAGTGGTCATATATGTTTCTGTGAATGTTTTGCTCTTTATGCCACCTTCTAGTCTTCGATTACAACTCGGACATTCAGCATTACATAAACTACTAGTTTCTAAATCTAATCTTTTTATATCTTTGTAGTTTATCATTTTAAACTTTCAATGTTGATATGATATCGTTAATAATTTTTAGTTTTTTCTTTCTAAAAAGTGTACGTCTTGTACCAGGATGTAAAGGTTTTGGCACGCAGTTTGTGTCTACCCAAGCATATCCGCCAGACTCATCGTTCATTTTTGGAATGAATTCTTCTTTGACAAGAATAACAAAAGAGTAGTAACTAAAGTCACCATTTCTTGCATGATATTGGTCTAGTGGATATATCTTTACAATATCATTTTCAATATCTAATGATATTTCTTCTTGTAACTCTCGTAATAATGCTTGTGCTACATTTTCATTGTCTTCTACTTTTCCACCAAAGAAACCCCAATTTCTAGGAAATGACCCATCTATTGCTCTTTGTTGTAGAAGTATTCTATGTGTGTCTTTTGCGACTATGCATCCGCCAGCCGCCTTGAGTTTCGATTCTTTCATTATGGCGTTACTACTAGTTCCATTCTCCAATATCCAGCCTCATAAATTCCTTGGTATGTATCTGTCCATGATTTATCTTTGGCATCAAATTTAAACTGTTGTGAAGTCGTTGTGTTTGTTACGTATTCTCTAGTGTCATTAGCACTTGCGTCAAAACTCTTCACCCAATCAGTACCATTATACTCTATAATGTCATTAGTGTCAACTGCAATTCCCCACACACTGCTTTCTGTTGCAGAATCTAATGTCAAGTATCTTTGACCTAGTGCAACATTTGGAATACTGTTAAATCCTGGTCTTGCTGTTGAGGCATTGATAATTCTATCTACCGATGTTATTGTATTTGTCGGTAACGTAGCAGTGTCGATTGCGAATTCTAAAGTATTATTATCACCAGTAGTTGATAGTGTGCCGATTACGTCAGCATTCAAGTCATCTAACTCGCCATGGTATTTTAATCGAAGCCTTGAAACACCACTATCTAATGTGCCATATTCTTTAAGTACTGTTGACCAAGGAATACTAGCATCGTAATTTCCGTTTGCAAACGGAGTTGCTAAAACATTACCACCATTTTCATAAACTCTTAATGCGTAATTGCCTGGAGTTACAATTACACTTGACTGTGCGTTCAAGTCTGCAAAGAACTCAAATGCATCTGGGTCATAATCAAGTGTGTCTAAGTCTGTATAAGTGTATATGTTATTGATAATATTTCTGATAACATTTTGTCTTGTGACTTGTGCTGGTGGATTAATCCAAACTGGTATCTGAAATATCATTGTTGCAATATCAATTTGGTCTTCAATACCTGCCGGAATTCCTCTGCTTGTCCATTGTAAGTCAGTCATCTCTACAGTAGTGATTGTCGTCCAATCAATTGGATTATCATTGTGTTGTATTTCTAATGCTGGATTAAATAGCACTAAGATTTGCTCAAGTAGTTGAAGTTTTTGGTCAGTGTTTGAAGTCCAAATATCAACTTGCATATTCAGTAAGTAAGGAACTGGCATTAATCTTTTTACACTATACTTTTGTCCCTGTTCTGCGGTGTAAGAGTTTGTATTTGAGTCGAATGCTCTTTCATTAATACTCACAGCATCATTGAAGAATGGCTCTTGTAATCTCTGTCTATCAGGTTGCAAACTTTGTACCCAACAAGCAATAAATGGAGCAGATTGTACTACATTCTCTGAGTTACCCTTAAGAATAGTTGCCGCCATACGAGATACATCTCCGTATCTTGCTGGTACTCTGATATAATAATCAGTTACTCCATCGTTTTTCTTTGAGCCTGTTTTAACTGTGAAGCCACTGAACATTCTTACAAATTGTAAGATATATCTTCGAATCTGATTGTCATAGAAATGTTTTTGTGCCATATTAGTCTACCTTTGGTTTAACTGCCTTCGACAGATTTACTTTGCCAGCAAGTGTTGTGCCGTCATCTAGTGTTACTGTACCTGAGTTATTAATAAATTGATTGTGTAACGCATGTCCAACTTCCCAAGCACCATCATCGTCATTGATTCTAAACCATTTGCTATCTCTGTATTGAAATAACCTTGACGGTGAATAATCTGTTCTTAAGAAATAAGAATCAGTACTTGGACTATCAGGAAATTCTTTACCGAAAGCCACTGTGGCGTAATCTACATCATCTGGATGATTTGATTGTGTTGCATACATTAAGTTATTAGTTCTATAGTCCCAGTATTTTCCAGGAACATTATCTTGTGCTTCTTGTACAACAGCATCAGTAATTTGTAGTTCTTTGTTGTACGTAGATAGAATATTCTTCAAGTCGGATGCTTCTTCACCAGTACCAAGAATATCTTTGTACTCTTGTGTATCTTGTAATTGTTTGCAACGAACACGCCAAATATGTGGCCACCAACCTGGGTCAAAGCCACTCGAATCTTTCGATGCTTCTTGTACTACCCAATATTGATTTACTGCATCTGGGTCTTCGCCATCGTTGCCTTCTAACATCATGTCTTCTCTCATGTGAGGCAATTCGATTACATCGCCAGTCATAATTTTGCGACCTAGTTGATTGACCATCTCGTTCAAATGGAGAGTGAACACTTGTTGGTCATTACCTAAGAACATACCGAACTGTGATAATTCAAAGTCTTGGTCAGATACTGTATATACGCCTCTAAGGTCATACACATCTGTGTCGTACTTTCTATCTCTGTTCTCTAAAAATAGTAAATCTTGTATTGCCGGTTTGGCAGGGTCAAAATCAGCATCAGTCTTATCTTGTGAGCCGATATACTTATGAATTAAAAGTGACGTACCGCCATGGTCAAAATGTGCTTTGACAGTTTTATCAATAAATTTGTAATCGTTACCCTTTTTAGGATTCCATAGGCTAAGTCTTGCCATAACTATTTTTCTCCATAATTTGACTTCTTACTGTATTTATCATATAATATAGTAATATAATTTCAAAATTATAAATAAAGTTTTAAGAAGGTACAATAATATGTTAATAGATGAAAATCAAGGATACTTGTCAATAAAAGAATTGCTATCACCATTTGCAGTGAGACAATTCAAATTGTGGGCAATGAACCCAGAGAATATACATCGTGGAAACGCTGTAAATGGGGAATACTACGGGAAACATCGTAAAGGTAGAGAATATAACATCTGCTGGAGTAAACAGCCACCAAGAGAAATGTGGGACCCCATAGTAGACAAATTAACTAGTCCTCTAAACGCAATGTTTAAAGGCAAACAATGGGATATGCATATCGTTGATACAATCACAACAAGACCAGGACAGTCTAAGATTAGGGCACATGTTGATACTCCTTATAGATTTGAAGATTTTGCTAGGTCAACAAATGATGAGTTATTTGGTGTACAAATTATTGTTCCGTTAGACAACTTCACAATAGAGAACGGTGCAACATGTATTCTTCCTGGTTCACATAAAGATAGATTTTATTACCAAGATATACAAGACAACCAAGAAGAATATAATGACTTACTTACATCTAAAGGTTTTCAATTTGTGTCAAAAGCGGGCGATGCCTTGATTTATAATTCGAGGACATTACACAGTACTATGCCAAATAATAGTGACCATTTTAGAAGTGCATTGCTAATGAATGCACTAGATGTCAACATAATTGAACGAATCAGAGAAATAGATTACAATACAAAAACTGCAAGAAAAAAGAAAAAATGACGGAAAACTTGACAAACTACTGCATTCGGTGTATAGTATTCTTAAATGTTGATATATAAAAGTAAATGAAGAGGGCAATGTGGCTATAAAAACAATGAAAAAGAAGAACAAAAAAGCAAATATTCTTTCAGATGAGTCTATTACAGGACTAGAGCCTGATTGGAAAGGCTCAGACACTTGGACCGCAGAAAAATATTATAGAGAACGTGCAAGAACTCCATATTATTATAGTTACTATTACAAATCTAAAGATTTTGTTCCTTGGGTAGTCCAATACATGAAAGACAATGGCTACTCTAAAGAAGATATCAAATCATATAAGGCAGCCGAAGACTGGAGAACTAAAAGTACTCTTGCAGGATATGTGAGAGCATTATCAAAGGGTATGCCAGAGAATCATGCTGGTATTCCTGAATACTTAGATACATTAGAAGGTATTACAGCAACATCTTTGTGTGATATTACTGATTCTGTCAAAGGACAAATAGAAGAGGTTATTTCTTTTGGCAAGATAATCAAAGAAGAAAAGAAAGAAGAAGAACAAGAAAAAGTTAATACGTATAAACCATCCATTCAACAACTTCTATTCAATAAGTCTTTAGAAATGTCAGAAGAGATAGATGAATATATTGAAGAGTTTGATGGTTCTTCATCGATGTTGACTACCTTTGACCCACAACGAATGCTTTTAATTGTTGGCGCAAAACCAAATCATGCTAAAATAATAGCATCATTATATCAGCCAACCTTTGACGATTTCTCAGAACTTGTAAATCCTCCTAGTACTAAAGGTATGTCAGAGTTTGATAAAGATATGCATGAGCAACTTAAAGAAGGTTATTCACATCTATCTAAAAGTGTAATAAAGAATCAGTTTAAGATGTACAAATCTATTATGGATGCTTGTGACAACATTGTATTAAAGGGCAAAGTGACAAGGAAGCCTCGTAAGAAGAAGCCAGTCAGTGCTGAAAAACAAGTCAGTAAGTTTAAATATTTAGACCATCATCCAGAAACTAAGTCAATTAGTGTGAACCCAGCAGAAATAGTTGGAGCCAATAGTATCATAGTATACAATTCTAAGACAAGAAAACTTGGAGTATACCATGCTCAAAATGTTGACCCTACGGGACTAAAGAGAGACGGATCTGGTCTAAGTGTAAAAGGAACGACTATTCAAGGTTTTAACCCAACCACGAGCGTCCAGAAGACACTACGTAAGCCAATCGAACAACTAGCAAAGTTCAAAAAGATAGCAAAACGTTCATTTCAGAAACAGTTTGATGAAATAAACAGTGTTGAAATCAAAATGAACGGCAGATTTAACGACCACAGTTTGATTATAAAAGTTTTTTGATAAATACTGTTAACAGTGATACATGTTAATGATATTTGAGGTCAAGAAATGGCAAAACAACGTAATAAAATAAAAAATGATGTAATTAGACAGATTAGACTATTACTCGGTGACGGTATGGTCGATATCGAATTGGATCCAGAACATTATGACCTTGCTATCGATATTGCAGTAGATAAGATTAGACAACGTTCAGAAGCGGCAGTAGAAGAAGATTTTTACACTATTGAACTAAAGAAAGATGTCGATGAATACAGACTTCCAGCAGAGATAACAGAAGTTAAAAAGATACATCATCGTTCTTTCGGTCATGGCATATCTGCTGGCGTAGACATGGATCCATTTGAATTAGCATATGCAAATTCATATTTCTTTATGAATAATCATGTTGGTGGTATATCAACATACGAACTATTCTCTCAGTACCGTGAAACATTAGGCAGAGTTGCGGCTACTGATATTCAATTTATTTGGAATGCAACTACTCATAAGTTAAAACTTTTAAGAAAAATGAGAGCGGACGAAATGGTATTACTTCATGTTTACTTAGAGCGTTCTGACGACCAACTACTAAAAGACCCATACTTAAAATCATGGATGAGAGATTACTCATTGGCATATTGTAAGAAAATGATTGGCGAGGCTCGTTCTAAATTCTCTTCACTTCCAGGCGCACAGGGTGGAGTTACACTAAACGGTGACGTTCTAAAACAAGATGCTACGGCAGAAATAGAAAAGTTAGAAACAGAGTTGAAACTTTACATTGATGGTTCAGCACCGCTAGGTGTTATGATTGGCTAATTGTGGCTTTTCATCCAAAGAACAATAAAAGTCCTTGTGTAAGTATTTGCAAATACAATGATAAAAACTTTTGTGTTGGCTGTAAACGCCATATGAACGAAATCTTTGATTGGTTGGATTATTCTGATGAAATGAAAGATTCTATCTTAGAAGATATAAAAACCAGAGATATAAATTCAGAAAACGGTTGACATTCAGTATCTTTGGTTGTATAATAATATTATCGAAACTGAAAAAAGAAATCAAATGATAATAGGTATCACAGGACTAATAGGCTCAGGCAAAGGCACTGTAGCAGACATTCTAGTTGAAGAACATAACTTCATAAAACTTTCATTCGCAGATAAACTCAAAGATGGTGTTGCAACTGTATACGGTTGGGACCGTGCTATGTTAGAAGGCGACACTGTAGAAAGTAGAGAGTGGCGTGAAACTGTTGATGAGTTTTGGACTAATGAAACAGGTAGAGAGATTACTCCTAGACTTGTACTGCAAGAGTTCGGCACTGACTGTATGCGTAATGGTTTCTACGATGGTATCTGGGTTAGTCTAGTTAAGCAAGAAATAATTAATAATCCTGAAAATAATTATATCATACCTGATGTACGATTTGCTAATGAGATAAAAATCATTAAAGATTTGGGTGGCGAAGTTTGGAATGTTAGACGAGGCGAACTACCAGATTGGTGGGGAGTTGCAATATTAGACAATAAAACAAATTCAAACTTAATGAGAACTTCATATCCTGATGTTCATCAAAGTGAATGGAGATGGATAGGAACTAACGACACATTCAATCACATCATCTATAACGATGGCGACACAATAGACACATTATATAGTAAAGTTTCGAGTGTGTTGTCTACGTAGTTAACCCCAAAAGCAGTGTTTTTTCATGTTTTTGACTAAATACATGTAGCGAAATATATTTAACAGTCAAACCAAACAGGAGAAAATACTATGGCTACATTAGTATCACCAGGAGTTGCAGTAACCGTAACAGATGAATCGCAATATGCGGCGGCTACACAAGGTACACTTCCATTATTAGTTATTGCTACGGCAAGTAACAAAGCAGATGCCTCGGGTAGTGCAACAGCGACTGGTACAAAGCCAGCAAACGCAGGAATTGCCTACTTAGTATCATCACAGAGAGAATTAGTTGAAACATTCGGCGAACCAAAATTTTACGAAGTTGGCGGTTCAGTTGTACAAGGTTCAGAAACAAGTGAATACGGCTTATTAGCGGCATACCAATATCTAGGCGTTTCAAACAATGCATACGTTATTCGTGCAGACGTTGACTTAGCAGAATTAGAAGCATCAAGTACAGCACCAGCCGGCGTTATCACTAACGGTACACACTGGCATAACACATCAAAAACAAAATTCGGATTATTTGTACATGATGGTACAGATTGGAAAGCAAAATCAATTGCTGTTTTAGACGATGCTCCAGGAACAGGAAACGTAGATGCACTTTCAGGTGAACACGCTCAACCATTAAACACATTCGGTCAAGCAGGCGACTTCGCAGTTGTAACATCTACTGCTAAAGTTTCATACTTTGAAAAAGTTGGCTCATCATGGGTTTTAGCAGGTGACACTGGTTCAGCAGATTTTCAATTCTCAATGTTTGCTCCATCAACAAAATCAGGTGGCGGTGCATTAGCATCAGGCGATGCTTATGTTCGTTTAGCGACAGCCGGTTCTGGTTTAGATGTAGACTTAAATGTTTATAACACTACTTCTGGTTTATTCTCAGCACTATCGGCACCAGTTTATGCTAATGACGATTTAGCATCAGCAGTGTCAACAAATGCTGGTAGTATTTACACACAGTATAATACTAGAGCAGATGGTTTTGGTTACTTTCAACTAAGACGCCATACAGGTGCTACAACATCAGTTGTTACATCAGGCGCAGTACCTAGCACATCATCCATCACTGCAACTTTTACAGTAGACGGTGTTACATGTGGACCATATACTAATTCCTCATTAGACGCAATTGTAACAAACTTACAATCAAAATCTGCCTTAAACACAGCAAACGTTAAAGTTGAGAAAATCGGAACAGATAAAATTCGTTTCACTAAGACAGATGGTCAAATATTACCAATAGTATTTTCAGTAGGTCATGTTGCAATGGGCTTTGCAAGTACTCCTCAAGTTGCATCAGTTTGGGAACCATTATCTTACCAATCAAGTGCTACACAAATTACAGGCACAATTGCAGAAGGTACACATTGGTATAGTGCAGACCTTAAGATGGAAATTATGAAGAACGTCAACAATGGCGGTACAATGGAATGGCAGAAATACGCATGGTCAGAAGACACAGATGGTTTAGCACCAAGCGAATTACAATTAGTTTCAGGCGCTCCAACAAAACGTAAAGACGGAACATCGGCTCTAGTAGCAGGTGATATCTGGGTAGACGGTGACGCAGTTCCATACGCAACAGTATATCGTTGGTCAGGTACAGCATGGGTCAAATTAGACAATGCAGACCAATCATCTACAGCAGGAATGGTATTCAGTCATTACTCATATGACGCTCCATACACAGCGGCAGGTGCCGCGGCTTCCAGAACAGCACATGCAGATACAGCCAATCCAGATTTACATCCAGAAGGAATTCTGATGATTAACATGGACTATTCTACTTATAACGTTAAGAAATACACTGGCGGTAAGTGGGTTTGGGCATCAGGTACAAACACAGATGGTTCAGGCAAGTTCGGACCAGAGGCTCAAAGAGCAATTGTTGTAGAAGCAATGCAGGCTTCACTATCAAGCAATACTGGAATTCGTTCAGAATCAGTATACTTCAATCTAATCGCCGCTCCAGGATACTATGAGTTGATGGACGAAATGATTACATTAAACAAAGATAAAAAAGAAATCGCATTCGTAATCGGTGATTGCCCAATGACATTGAAATCAGATTCAACTTCATTGAAAGCATGGGCTGATACATATGTTCCAGCAGAGACTTATGCGGCAATCTATTATCCACATGGTTACTCAAGTGACTTGTCAGGTAACAACGTAGTTGTTCCATCATCGGCAATCGCATTAAGAACTATCGCATTCTCAGACCAAGTATCATTCCCATGGTTCGCACCAGCAGGCTTGACACGTGGTGTAGTTTCTAACGCAACGCAAGTTGGTTATGTAAACGCAGAAGATGAGTTTGTTAAAGTTCAATTGAGTGAAGGTCAGCGTGATACATTATACAACGGACGTATGAACCCAATCGCAGACTTCCCAGCACAAGGAATGGCAGTGTTCGGTCAGAAGACAACACAAGCAACTTCAAGTGCATTGGATAGAATCAATGTTGCACGTCTAGTTAACCACATGCGTTACAACTTAGACCAGTTATCTCGTTCATTCTTATTCGAACAAAACGATAAGATTACAAGAGACAACATGAGAGATGCAGTAGAACGTTTCTGTGGTAACCTTGTTACTGAAAGAGGTTTATTTGACTTCTTAGTAGTGTGTGACGAATCAAACAACACACCAGCAAGAATTGATAGAAATGAATTATGGGTAGATGTTGCAATTCAGCCAGCAAAAACTGTTGAATTTATCTACATTCCATTAAGAATTCGCAACACAGGCGAATCATTAGCATAATAAACGACTAGAGAGTTTAGTTTAAAACCCCTCATCAGTGAGGGGTTTTTTATGGGCGCCCTTAACGTATCTGATAAATACTGATATGAGAATAAATCAGGTCATATTACATGAAGAGGCACTAGACGTAAAGTCTGTGATAACTTCGTCTATTAAAAAACTAGATAAAGTTTTTAAGAGTAACAACTATGAATTGAGAATAGTTGGTGGTGCAGTACGTGACCTTGCATTAGATAAAACACCAAAAGATATTGATTTGGCAACAGATGCAACACCAGATGAAATGATGGAGATACTTGATAAATCAGGCATTAGACACATACCTTCAGGTTTAGAACATGGTACTATTACTGCAATCTTAGATAATGAACCATTTGAAATCACAACACTAAGAGCAGACAAAGAAACAGACGGCAGACATGCTGAAGTTGAGTTTGTTAAGAGTTGGGAAGAGGATGCTAAACGCAGAGACTTAACATA
>Ga0206677_10000054_pt1 | contig 92489 bp, 82 predicted proteins | sample M130m12015metaG_FD_155475 | JGI IMG/M metagenome (GOLD analysis project Ga0206677, IMG submission 155475) | Ammonia-oxidizing marine archaeal communities from Monterey Bay, California, United States - M1 30m 12015 | ecosystem: Environmental > Aquatic > Marine > Intertidal zone | place: USA... | reverse complement strand
ACTGGAGAGAATACGTTTCATTTATCTGTTGATTTTGACGGTTTAGATTATTGTAAACTAGTAACTTATGATACGGATTCTTATTCTGATTATTTAGTTCTAAAAAATAAGTTTTCAAAGGAATATACTATTGATGAAGTCATAAGTACTCCTTTTTTTAATTTTTCTATCAAAAAAAACAATGATTTTAAAATTGGAGAAATTTACTTTATAAGGTTTGAACCCTTTGACGGCACTGTTGCGAAATATAAACAGATTTTTGTTAAGGAAGTGAGTGTTGGTTCTTCTATCATAGAATTAAGTCAGCAAGGACCTAATAAAAAAAGAATCGTTGATTATTTGAATTCAACAGTGAAAATTCTTGATAAAGTTAAACAAGATCAAAAGATATTGTATGCTAAAAAAACTAAAAAGTGGATTGATCACTTATTTAAAAAAGAAAAGAATAGTCTTGACAACATAGAAAAAGAACTGGGATTCTACAAGGAGGAGAATAATATTTTTAATTTATCTCTTGAGGGATCTAAAACTTTTGAGGAAATTATAGAAATAGAAAAAGAGAAGAAAGACCTGTTAAATTACATTGATTACCTAAACAAGTTAAAAAAATATATTTTAACTCATCAAGAATATTTAGATGGAGTTCCTGTTCCTGCTCTAATAAAAATTCAAGACGTAAAAATATCACAAGAAATCATAAATCTTATTCAAAAGTCAACTATTAGAGAGCGTTTAAAAGATGTAGTTACTGAAAATCACCCTAGTTTAAACATCTTAAATAATGAAATTACTGCAGTAGAAACTAATTTATTGGAAAATATTTCAAATTTAAAAATCATAAATAATGATAAAATAAAGAAGTTAAATAAAAGGTTACAGAATTCAAATTCAAAATTAAAAAATATACCTTCGAGAGAACAAGGTCTGTTAAGATACAAAAGAAATTTTGAAATATCAGAGGCCAATTATAATTATTTAAAACAAAAAAGTTATGAGGCGGGAACTGCCATTGCTGCGAATGTATCTGACATTAAAATTATAGATAAAGCGAAAGATATTGGAAATGGCCCTCATTATCCTCAACCTAAGTTTAATTATATCGTTGCGTTGATGTTTGGGTTTGCTATACCGCTATTTTACGTATTAATAAGGACCATTTTTGATAAAAAAATTCATACAGTTGAAGAGATTAAGAAAAAGTTTTCTATTCCTATCCTAGGAGTTGTGGGTAGAAATCAAGAAGATAATAATTTAGTAGTTTTTAACAAGCCGAAATCAGTAATTTCAGAATCTTTTAGAGCTATTAGATCGAATATTCAATTCATGTTTAAAGAGTCAAAAAATAGTAATTCCAAAACTATTATTTTAACTTCTTCAGTGGGTGGTGAGGGAAAAACAATGATTTCTGTAAATATTGCAACCGTATTTGCTTTGAGCGGTAAGAAAACAGTGCTAATTGGTTTGGATTTAAGAAAACCAAAAATCTATGATGATTTTGATTTACCAAATGATATTGGTGTTGTAAATTATTTGATCAATCAAAAGAGTTTAGATGAAATTATTATTTCAACTAAAATTCCAAATTTTGACCTTATCTTATCTGGACCAATTCCTCCTAATCCTTCTGAACTTCTTATAAATGAAAAGGCAAACAGGATGATTGAAATTCTTAAAGATACCTATGATTATATTATTATTGATACTCCTCCAGTAGGATTGGTTTCTGATGCTTTAGAGTTGTTTAAATTTTCTGACGCAGTCATTTATGTTGTAAGACAGGACTATTCTGAGAAAGGTATGATGAAAATGATTGAGGATAAGTATAAAAATAAAGAAGTAACCAATATTAGTTATGTATTAAATGATTTTTCTAAAAAGAAATATGGTTACGGTTACGGTTATGGCTATGGATACAACTATGGCTATGGTTATGGTGCTGATGAAAATGATCAAAAAAATGGTATCATTTCAAAGATAATTCGTTTTTTAAAATCTAATAAGTAACTAATAAGCACCGTATTTAGTCAACTTTTTTCCCCTTTAAATAGACTGCATTAATCCGATTGCTACCAAAAAAATAAGGAATAAAATGATAACTAGGTACGTCTTTTAGTATGAAGAAATTTGCAATTTTACCTTTTGCAATACTCCCTACTTTTTCAGATAAATTCATAGCATATGCGCCATTTATAGTTGCCGCGTTAATGGCTTCTTCAGGAGTCATTTTCATTTTTATACAAGCCAAAGAAACAACTAGGTTCATATTTCCAGAGGGGGATGAGCCTGGATTGTAATCCGACGCTATGGCCATAGCCAAGCCACTATCCATTAATTTTCTAGCAGGAGTATAAGGAATGCTTAAAAAAAAAGAACAGGAGGGAAGTGCTACAGGTATGGTATTTGATTCTTTTAAAACCTCTAAATCACGATCGGATAAGACCTCTAAATGATCTACAGATAAAGCATTTTTTTTTGAGGCAATTTCAATTCCACCAATACTATTGAATTGGTTTACATGTACTTTTGGTATTAGATTATATTTTTTTCCTGCAGTTAGAATTTTCCTAGTATCATCAATTGAAAAATAATCCGTTTCACAAAATACATCTATAAAATCTGCTAAATTTTCTTTCGCAATCTTAGGTAGCATTTCTTCAATTATTAAATCAATATATGCTGCTTTATTATTCTTGAATTTTTCGGGAACAGCATGTGCTCCTAAAAAAGTACTTTTGATTGGAATATCAAAGTTGTTTTTCAACCTATAGATTATTCGTAATATTTTTAATTCAGAAGAAACAGTTAATCCATAACCAGATTTTATCTCGATTGCACCAGTTCCTAGAGCAATAACTTCTTTCAATCTTTTAGCAGATTGATCATATAAACTTTCTTCTGAGGTTTCTTTTATTTTTTTTGTAGAATTTAATATTCCACCACCATTCCTTGCAATTTCTTCATAAGATAGCCCCTTAATTCTGTCTACAAATTCATGTTCTCTATTACCAGCAAAAACAAGATGACTGTGAGAATCGCACCAACTAGGAAGAATTATTTTACCGGAACAGTCAATAATTTCATCAACAGATAAATCAGGGATTTTATCCATTGTACCAAAATCAAAAATTAATTCATCTTTAACCAGTAAGAAAGCATTTTTAATAGTTGGCAATTTTTTCATTTCTATACCGGAAACTTTTTTTATTGCAGCATCTCTAACCTGGACTAATTCTTTAATATTGATAAATAATTGAGTCATATAAAATGGTTTAATTCGTTATAGCAAACATACACAATCTATAACAATGATCTCTTAGGGTACTACAGTGCCTTTTTTGTTCTAAATTTTAATAAAAAAAACTACACAAGTGTGTAGCTTTTTAAATTTAAAATGGAATACAAATTATTTTAATCCTCCAATCATTTCAGCTGGTTTTACCCACTCATCATATTGTTCTGAGGTTACATATCCTAAACGGATAGCTTCTTCTTTTAATGAAGTACCATTAGAATGAGCCGTGTTTGCAATTTCTGCAGCTTTATAATACCCTATTTTAGTATTTAAAGCAGTAACTAACATTAATGAATTGTCCACTAATTCGGTTATTCTTTTTTGATTTGGAATGATTCCTATTGCACAATTCAAATCAAAAGAAACACATGCATCTCCAATCAGTTGAGCTGATTGTAAGACATTAGCCGCCATCATTGGTTTAAAAACGTTTAGTTCATAATGGCCTTGAGTTCCTCCAATGGTTATGGCTACATCATTTCCCATGACTTGTGCACAAACCATGGTCATTGCTTCTGCTTGTGTAGGATTTACTTTTCCTGGCATGATAGAACTTCCGGGTTCGTTTGCCGGAATTATCAATTCTCCAATTCCCGATCTTGGGCCCGAAGCCATCATTCTAATGTCATTGGCTATTTTATTTAATGACACCGCTATTTGTTTCAGTGCTCCGTGGGTTTCCACCAAAGCATCATGTGCAGCTAAAGCTTCAAATTTATTTTCAGCAGTAATAAAGGGCATGGCTGTAAATTCTGCAATATATTTTGCAACTAGCACATCATAACCAGCAGGTGTATTCAATCCAGTTCCAACAGCTGTACCTCCAAGAGCTAACTGAGATAGGTGATCTAGCGTATTGTTCAAAGCATTTAAACCAAAGTTTAATTGTGCTACGTAACCAGAAAATTCTTGACCCAATGTAAGTGGAGTTGCATCCATTAAGTGGGTACGGCCTATTTTTACAACATCCTTAAATGCCTCAGATTTTGTCTTTAAAGTATCTCTTAACTGTTCAATCCCTGGAATGGTAGTTTCTATGATTTTTTTATAAGCAGCTATGTGCATTCCAGTTGGAAATGTATCATTTGAAGATTGCGATTTATTTACATCATCATTTGGTTGAATGGTTTTTTCTCCTTCACCAATAACTTTTCCAGAAATTTCATGCGCTCTATTTGCAATCACTTCATTCACATTCATGTTGGATTGTGTTCCAGATCCTGTTTGCCAGATAACCAAAGGGAATTGGTCGTCTAATTTACCAGCTAAAATTTCATCACATACTAGCGATATTAAATCTCTTTTTTCTGAGGTTAAAACACCTAGTTCCGCATTTGTATGTGCAGCCGCCTTTTTAAGATAAGCAAAACCATATACAATTTCTAAAGGCATGGAGGCAGCAGCACCAATTCTGAAGTTTTTACGAGAACGTTCTGTTTGTGCTCCCCAATATTTATCTGCAGGAACTTGTACCTCTCCCATAGTATCTTTTTCGATTCTATATTTCATAATTATATTCTATATATTAGGTAAAAACAAATTTACGAAAAACTATGATGATATAAAGTTGAAAAGTATCATTTCTCTGAAGCTTTTTTTGTTTTTAATAGGTAACTTTTGAAAATAAGTATTATTTTTGCATTGGTAATTTTTTAATACACAGCAATGTTAGATTTTTCACAATTTTCAGGATTAGTTTTATTCATGTTTATTTTTACAGCTGGTTTTTGGTTGTTAATCTTCTTATTAACCTTCGTAGTTCCATATGGATCGGAGGAACTATATGGGAGAACATGAAATTGAAAAAGGAAGCAAAAAAAGCTGCTCAAGGAAAGTAGTTTTTTTTAGACATAATATAAACCTCGTTCAATTCATTGAACGAGGTTTTTTTTTATAATTTTAAAAACAAAGGGTACAGTGAAAGTGCGTGAAAGTTTTAAAAATAAACGATAGACTCTCTAAATATTTGGTATGTAATCAGAATTTTTCTCCCTATTGTTTTCGTTTTGATTCCATCTGTAAGAAAAGTTTAGGGAGATTTGACGAATTCTTCTTTGGTATGTCTGATCTGATATATTGCTAGGATTCTCTCTACTTGGTGCAAAATTTTTAAAATTATATTTTCTTGAATTGAATACATCATTGATGTTTAAAACTATGGTGCCTTTCTTTTTAAAGAGCTCTTTACTGAAAGCTAAATTAACTGATAATAAGCCATCTACATCACTTTGTGCATCACTTCTAGCACCTGTGTAAAATATTCTAGTTTGTGATTGAATGTCTCCCGGGAGTTTTATTTTAGCATCAAAACGAGTAAACCAAGAAGTATTTTTACTGTCAAAATTTTGATTGATTATGTTGTTTTCATTTGTGTTTGGGTTTGTTGTTTCGTATGAGTATTGTCCTTTCGTTTCAAATTGAAAAAAGTTAAAAGTACCAGAGAGTTTGACATTGTTACTAGCAGTATAATTTGATGTAAATTCAAAACCTATTCGGTCTTCTGAGGCAAGATTAATCGGTTTTCTTACTATAATACTTGTTTCTTTTCCATTGATTACTCTATATTCTTGACTATTTATTCTAACAATATTATTTGTTGAATGTTGGTAGTAAATAGAAGAATTAAAAGTTAATTTTTTCCATTTATTTAAATATGCTAAATCGAAGGTATTTGAATAGGTCGGATCTAAATTTACATTTCCTTTATAAAATATTATTTCGCTTGCTCTGTTTTCAAAAGGGTTTAAAGATCTAGATCGTGGTCTTCTCAGGCGTCTACTATAACCTAAAGTAACACTTCTGTCTTCAGTTATTTCATAACCAATATTGGCTGTAGGAAATAAGTTTGTGTAGCTTTTGTTGTAGTTCTCGTTTGTATTTATAAGATGAATATCAATCTTAGTTGCTTCTACTCGCATACCTAAAAGATAGGAAAAGTTGTTTAGCTTGTCTCCAAACTGTGTATAATAAGCATTGACTTTTTGGAGGAATTCTAAGTTATTTGAAGGATTAAATCTTGGATCTAAATTTGGAGCAATTACGGTATAATCTGATGTTAAGTTTTCAAAATTACCACGATATCCTATTTCAAATTGAGCATTTTTTCCAATCGGTAATACATAGTCTGTTTGAATCAATTGACTTTTTGAAAGTTCGTCTGTAGCAGTTGTTTCAGGATATGTGTCTGTAATAAGAGCAAAATTGTTTTCGTTACTTTTGCTGTATTGAACATCTATAGAGAGTCGATGGCCTTTCGTGTTAAAATTATTTATATAATTTAGAGAAACTTGTGATGTTTTATCTTTTTCACTTTCATCCTGAATTCGAACAGAATTATATAAATTGTTCTCTAAAATATCAAATGAATTTATCGTATTGGTCGATATATTTTGTTCTTTTGAATCTCTTATAAAAAGAGTTCCAGTAATGGCACTAGTTTTATTTAAAAAGTATTCTAAACCTATGTTTGCATTAAAACCTTTTCTATTTCTTTCATATAACCTATTTTCAATTCGTGTACTGTCAATAACTTTATTTGATAAATAAGTAATGTTAGAGTTGAAAATCCCAGGACTGCCACCATCATTATATCCAAAATTTGAAAATAAGTTTATTTTATCTGAACGTAAATTTAAATTTAGAGCAGTTTGATAATTTTTGGGATTCCCTATGGTCGTATTTACTGACCCGTTAAAGCCACTGGTCTTTCCTTTTCTTAAAATTATGTTCAAGATTCCTGCCGTTCCTTCTGAGTCGTATCTTGCAGAAGGAGATGTGATAACTTCAACTTTTTCAATCGCATCAGACGGCAACTGTTTTAGGGCGTCAGCACCATTTAAACCTACCAAAGCAGAAGGCTTACCATCTATTAGTATGCGAACACTTTCACTCCCACGAAGACTAATGGTTCCTTCGGAATCAATATTTACTGAAGGTACATTGTCTAGGACATCGGAGGCTGTTCCTCCTTTGACAGTCATATCATTCCCAATTGTATAGATTTTTTTATCAAGACGTATGTCTATGGTAGATTTCTCTGCTGTGACAAATATTTCGTCCAAATTATTTCCATTATCCTCTAATTTTATAATCCCTAAATTTTTGTTTGAGAGTATCTCTTGTGAAATAAATTTTCTTGTTTTGAAAGAGATGAATTCTACGTTGATGTCATAAGTTCCCTTTGGAGTTTGGATTTTGAATTCTCCAGATTCATCAGTGATTGCTCCTGTGATTTTTTGTGTTATGGTGTTCTTTAAAACAATGGTTGCATACTGTAAAGGTTCACCTGATTCAGTCTCAATAACTTTTCCATAAACAGAAAAAACAGGGGATTTAACGGTTTCTTGGCCAACAAAAACTAAACTTGTGAAAAGGCAACATAAAAGAATATAATTTTTTACAGTCAAATCAAGTTAATTAAATTTCAACAAAGTTCTTGTTAAATTTAATAGGACTTAGTTATAAAAAGGTTAAATAATGGATAAAATATTCCCGGGAGGTCTCCCGATAATTGCTTTTTTGTGATTGATAACAATGGGACGTTCAATTAATCTAGGATTTTTAATCATCGCTTTTATAATCTCAGTATCTGATAGTTGAACTCCTTTATAATCATCTTTCCAAATTTTTTCATTTTTCCTAACCAATTCAATAGGAGAAATTTTTAGTAAACCGATGATTTCTTTCAGTTCATCCTCTGACGGAAGGTCAACTAGATATAAGATCGTTTCAAATTCTTGTTTTGAATTTTCTAAAATTTTAACACCTTCTCTAGATTTAGAGCAACGTGGGTTGTGGTATATTTTAATCATATGAATAAATATATTTTGAGATTAGGAGGTTTTCTTTTGTCCATTAATCATTAAATAAGATTTTAAAAAAGGGTTTATATCACCGTCCATTACGGCGCCAACATTTCCTGTTTCATGAGAAGTTCTGACGTCTTTTACTAATTTGTAAGGGTGCATAATGTAATTACGAATCTGACTTCCCCACTCATTTTTTAATTTATTTGCTTCGATATCATCTCTTGCCGCTTGTTGTTTCTTAAGTTCAATTTCGTAGAGTTGTGATTTTAGCATTTTCATGGCTGTAGCTCTGTTGTCATGTTGAGAACGAGAATTAGAACAGGAAATTTGTATTCCTGAGGGTTTGTGAGTCAGTTGAACTTTTGTCTCAACTTTATTTACATTTTGTCCTCCAGCACCACTTGATCTTGCAGTTATAATTTCGATGTCTGCTGGGTTTACATCGATTTCTATTGAATCATCTGCTACAGGGAAAACGTACACAGATCCAAAAGTTGTGTGCCGTTTTCCATTCGAATCAAATGGTGAAATACGAACCAGCCTATGCACGCCGTTTTCTCCCTTCAACCACCCAAAAGCATAATCTCCCTCAATTTCGATGGTAATTGTTTTTATACCCACTACATCTCCAGCTTGATAATTCAAAGTTTTCAATTTGAAACCCTGTTTTTCAGCCCACATTGTGTACATTCTTGACAACATTTCTACCCAATCACAACTTTCAGTACCCCCAGCACCAGCAGTTATTTGAATGGTTGCAGAAAGGGCATCGCCTTCTTCAGAAAGCATGTTTTTAAATTCTAAATTTTCTAAAAAAGAACTTGTTTTATCAAATTGTTCAATGACTTCATTTTCTTCAATTTCTCCTTCTTTATAAAATTCATATAATACACTTACCTCTTCATTTAAAACGATCGTTTTATTAAAGTCCTCCACCCATTTTTTTTTAAAACGAAGTTCTTTCATTACAATCTCAGCTTCTTTTGGATTGTTCCAAAAATTCGGATTGACTGTTTTTTCTTCTTCATTGGCTATTTCGATCAATTTCTTATCTATTTCTAGGTAAGATTTTAATTTTTGAATCCTTGAGGTAATGTCTTTAAGTTGTTCTTGTGTAATCATACGTCAAACAAAAATAAATGAATTTTTAAGAATTCATGTTTTAAAAGCGAATACTTATTCATAAAATAAATCAGGAGATTAAAGTCAATCTTTTTTTTAAAATAATTAAATATTTTTTAAATTATTTATATATCGGATCTTATTTTAAATATATTTAATGTTTATATTACTGCCTTATAAATAAATATGATAATAGATTTAATATCCGATACTGTAACTAGGCCCACAAAAGAAATGTTACAAATAATGATGAATGCTCCTGTTGGTGATGATGTTTTTAAAATGGATCCTACCGTAAACCAATTGCAGGAAAAAGCGGCTTCGTTGTTTGGGATGGAAGATGCCTTGTTTTTTCCATCAGGAACAATGGCAAATCAAACTGCTATAAAATTACATACGCAACCGGGAGATAAGTTAATTTGCGATAAATATGCTCACATATATAATTATGAAGGAGGTGGAGTTGCATTTAATTCTGGAGTAACCTGTAAGTTAATAGACGGAAATAGAGGAATGTATACTGCAAAGCAATTACAGGAAGCCATTGCAGGTAGATCAGATATTCACGTACCTTATTCAAGGTTGGTGTGTATAGAAAACACGACCAACAAAGGAGGTGGTGCTTGTTGGGAGTTTTCCGAGTTAAAAAAAATTGAGAAAATAACTAGAGAAAATAATTTGTCTTTTCATTTGGATGGAGCTCGCTTGTTCAATGCTTTGGTTGCTAAAAATGAAACTCCAGCACAATACGGACAATTGTTTGATACAATTTCTATTTGTCTGTCAAAGGGTTTAGGAGCTCCTGTTGGCTCTATATTACTAGGTTCTAAACACCATATTGCAAAAGCATTGAGAATAAGAAAATTGTTCGGTGGAGGAATGAGACAAGCTGGTTTTCTGGCAGCAGCAGGAATTTTTGCACTTGATCATCATGTAGAAAGGTTGGCCGAAGATCATCAAAAAGCACAAGAAATTGGTGAAGTTTTAAGTACTGTTTCTTATGTCACAAAAATAGAACCCATTGAAACTAATATTATCATTTTTTATGTTGATCAAAAAATAGGTGCTGATACTTTTATTCAAAGAATGAAAGACAAAAACATTTTATTAACACCAATGGGAGAGGGAAGAATTAGAATTGTGACGCACTTAGACTACACAGATAAAATGCATCAAGTTCTTCTAGATGAATTGAAAAATTTTCAAAAATAAAAACACGCATTTTTGCTAAAATATATTTTTGCTTCTAAATTTTAATTAAATTTGTTTATTGATAAATGATATGCGTTGAACAATATTAAACAACATTTTACGATCAAAGACCTTGAAAATATTTCAGGGATAAAGGCGCATACCATTCGTATATGGGAAAAGAGGTATGACCTACTAATACCTAAAAGAACAAAAACCAACATTAGATTATATTCCAATGATCATCTTCAGAAATTATTAAATATTGTTTTACTCAATAACAATAATTATAAAATTTCAATGATTGCTAAAATGTCTGACGATCAGATAACTAAATTCTCCAGAGACTTGGCGCTTAATAGTGCAGTTAATGACGAAGCGATCAACCGTTTTAAGTTATCAATGTTTCAGTTTGATAAAATATTATTTGACAAAACCTATCAAGAGCTTTTACTCAAAAAAAATTTTAGAGAAGTCTTTACAGATGTTTTCATACCTTTTTTAAATCTTATTGGTCTAATGTGGCAAACTGATACTTTAATTCCAGCACATGAAAATTTTATTTCAAACTTAATAGCTCAAAAAATACAATTACAAACTGAGAAAATTCAATATTCTGTTTCTAAAAAATCAAAAACATATGTTTTATTTCTACCGGAGAATGAAATTCACGAATTAGGTTTGTTATATTTAAATTATGAACTAATTTTACGAGGTAATTTTACGATTTATCTCGGACAAAGCCTTCCCTTAAATAATTTGGACTTTTTTTTCCAAAATAGCGCAGAAATTTGTTTTATAACGTTAATGACGGTGATGCCCTATGATCACAAAATTCAAGCATATTTTAATCAAATTGATGAAATCTTAGAAAAGACCAATCATGAACTAATTGGCATCGGTCAAAAATCAAGTTTAGTCGATTTAAAACATTTAAAATCAAAAATTAAGCTTTATAATTCTGTTTCAGTCTTGCTGAAAGAATTATAATTTTTTTAATAAAAATTCTAATTATTCTCTATTACAGAAAAATAAATAATGAAAAAAAACATTCATATAATTGGTTCCGGTTTCTCAGCTTTATCAGCTTCATGTTATTTAGCAAAAGAAGGATACAATGTTACTATTTTAGAAAAAAACGATACTTTAGGAGGGAGAGCTAGGCAATATAAAAAAGAGGGTTTTACTTTTGATATTGGCCCCTCATGGTATTGGATGCCTGATGTTTTTGAACGATTCTTTGCAGACTTTGGTAAAAAACCTTCCGATTATTATACGTTAGATAAATTACATCCAGGTTATGAGGTTTATTTTGGTGAAAATTCTTCATTAAAAATTTCAAGTCATTTAGAAGAAATTTATAATTTATTTGAAAAAGAAGAAAAAGGAAGTGCTAAACATTTAAAATCATTCATAGATTCTGCAAAATCAAACTACGAGACGGCCATAAAAGATTTGGTTTACAAACCTGGTGTTTCTCCCTTAGAACTAATAAACACAACAACGATCTCAAGAGTATCTCAATTTTTTTCAACGATTAGAAAGCAAGTTAGAAAGAATATAAAAAATAAAAAATTAATAAAAATTTTAGAATTCCCTGTATTGTTTTTAGGAGCAAAACCAAGCAATACTCCTGCATTTTATAATTTTATGAATTATGCGGATTTTGGACTTGGTACCTGGCATCCAAGGGGTGGAATGTACACCGTTATCGAAGGAATGGTTTCTTTGGCTGAAAGCCTGGGTGTTAAATTCAAAACAAATGCGAATGTTGAAAAGATTCTAACAGATTCCTCTAAAAGTATCTCTGGATTAATTGTAAACGGTAAGAATATTGAAACAAATTTGGTTTTAAGTGGTGCAGACTATCACCATACAGAAACATTGTTAGATGTTGGAAGCAGACAATATTCAGAAAAGTATTGGAATAAAAAGACCTTTGCTCCATCCTCTCTTCTTTTTTATGTAGGATTTGACAAAAAGATAGCAAATGTAAGTCATCACACCTTATTTTTTGATACAGATTTTGATGCGCACGCAAAAGAAATTTATGACAACCCTACGTGGCCTTCTGATCCTTTGTTTTATGCTAATTTCACATCACTAACTGATGTAACTTCAGCTCCTGAAGGTAAAGAAGCAGGTTTTTTCTTGATTCCTTTAGCCCCTGGAATTGAGGATACCCCAGAATTAAGAGAGGAGTATTTTTATAAAATTATGGACAGGTTTGAGAAATTAACCAATCAAAAAGTAACCTCTCATGTATTGTTTAAAAAATCATTTTGTGTCAATGATTTTAAAGAAGAATACAATTCTTATAAAGGGAATGCATATGGAATGGCCAACACACTTTTTCAAACTGCTTTTTTAAGGCCAAAAATTAAAAGTAGTAAAGTAAAAAATTTGTATTTTGCAGGACAACTAACTGTTCCAGGTCCTGGAGTGCCTCCGGCACTTATCTCTGGTAAGTTAGCGTCAGAATTAATCATTAAAAATCAATTTTAAAATGAAAGAATTATTTGATCGTGTTTCTAATGATTGTAGTAAACTAGTTACAAAAAGCTACAGTACTTCTTTTTCTCTAGCGGTAAACATGTTATCTACTGAAATTAGAAAAGATATTTATAATATTTATGGTTTTGTTCGTTTTGCAGATGAAATTGTAGATACTTTCCATGACTATAACAAAGAACAATTAATGACTCATTTTGAAAGAGATTACTATCTTTCTAAAGAGCAAGGTATAAGCTTAAATCCTATCCTTAATTCATTTCAACAAACAGTTAATAAATATAATATTCCTGATGAAATGATTCAAGCTTTTTTAAAAAGTATGAAAGCTGATCTCTCTAAGAGAGAATATCAAACAAAGGAAGAGTATGATGAATATATTTATGGTTCTGCTGATGTTGTAGGATTAATGTGTTTAAAAGTATTTGTGAATGGAAACGATGAAATGTACGACACGCTCAAAGATGCAGCGATGCGATTGGGATCGGCATTTCAAAAGGTAAATTTCTTAAGAGATTTAAAAGATGATTTTGAATTATTGAATCGTTCTTATTTTCCAAATGTAGATTTGGGAAAATTAAATGCAATCTCAAAGCAATTAATTATTGATGAGATCGAAGCAGATTTTGACTATGCATATAAAAATGGAGTTCTAAAATTGCCAATAGAGGCAAAATTTGGAGTCTACATGGCGTATAGATATTACAGAAGGTTGTTGAAAAAATTAGAAGCAGTTCCCTCAGAGAAAATTATGGATACTAGAATCCGTATTTCAGATCCAATGAAAATAAATTTATTGGCTAGAAGTTATGTAAAATATAAATTGAATATTATATAATGGTATACGCGTTTATTACTTTAGTTGTTTTTATAATTATGGAAGGTATTACTTGGTGTACTCATAAATATGTGATGCACGGATTTGGTTGGTACCTTCATGAAGATCACCATCAGCCAAAATATAATGGTTTTGAAAAAAATGATGCTTTTTTTGTAGTTTTTGCAATTCCTAGTATGCTCTTGTTTTATTTTGGAAGTTATACAGTTCATACCTATTTGTTCTTTATAGGTTTGGGTATTTTATGTTATGGATTGGCTTATTTTTTAGTCCATGACGTATTAATTCATCAACGATTTAAATGGTTTAAAAATACCAATAATGTTTATTTAAGAGGACTCAGAAAAGCACATAAGATTCATCACAAAAATATGGGTAAACAGGACAGTCAATGTTTTGGAATGCTGTTTGTTCCTTTTGAATATTTTAAAAAACCTAAAATTTAAATTTTAGTTAAAAGTATTATTTTAATCAAGTTTATTTTTTCAAATAGCAACAGTGTATAGCCTTTATGGATTATTACGATTACATAATTGTTGGTGGAGGTGCATCCGGTTTAATGTCTGCATATAGAATGTCTAAAGATGTTTTTTTTGACGACAAGACAATCTTAATTCTAGACAAAGTAAAGAAAAATTCAAACGATAGAACTTGGTGTTATTGGGAGACTGAAAATGATGAGTGGAATGATATAGCAAGTGCTTCTTGGAAAAATATTATTTTTAAAAGTGAACTTTATAAAACGAAAGAATCTATTGCCCCTTATCGATACAAAATGATTCGTAGTAAAGATTTTTATTCAAAAATCTTTACTCATTTAAAAACCAAACCTAACATTACTTTTCAATTAGCTAACGTACTTGATATTCAACAACGAGCGGATACGGCTGAGGTTATTACTACTGACACAATTTTTAAAACAAAGACGGTTTTAAATAGTATTCTTTTTAATGATGCATATAAGAACCAAACGATATATCCTGTTTTACAACAACATTTTGTGGGTTTTTTTATAAGGACAAAGAAAAATTATTTTGATGAAAGTGCTGCTACCTTTATGGATTTTACAGTTGCACAAAAGGGAAATACACGGTTTATGTATGTGTTACCTTATGCAAAAAATGAAGCATTGTTTGAATATACCTTATTTTCAAAAGAATTATTACCCTATGACCACTACAAATCAGAAATCGAAAAATATTTAAAAGATAAAAATATTACAGATTATGAAATTATAGAGAAGGAGCAAGGTTCCATTCCCATGACCTCTTATAAATTTTGGAAAAACAATTCTAAAAATATTATCCACATTGGTACTGCTGGTGGCTGGTCTAAAGCAAGTACAGGCTTTACTTTTAAAAATACCACAAATAAAACAGTACAATTAATCAAACACATCCAAGAGGGGAAGTCGTTAACCAAATTTCATAAGGTTAAAAAGTTTTGGTTGTATGATCTATTGTTATTAGATATTTTATCTCAACAAAATGAACTAGGTGCTTCTATTTTTGGAAAGATGTTTCAGAGGAACCATCCAAATCAGATTTTAAAGTTTTTAGATGAAGAAACTTCCTTTTTAGAAGATTTAAAAATTCAACTAAAAATGCCAATTAGGTTGTTTATAAATGCGCTACTAAAAAGAATATTTTAATTTTAGCATTGTAATTAAAACAAAGTTTTCTTTATAAAATTAAATAAAACGGGCCACACACTTAACTTAGGATTAGGAAATTCACCCTTCCCCATCATTTTCATTTGTTGAGAAAAGTAAGAGATATCTAAGAAGCCCATTTTATCAATAAACTTTATACCTGTCTTTACAGGTGGAATATGTACCTCTGTTTTAGTGCCTTCAAAAAAGTCTTTAGATAAGTGAGGAAACACAGCAAAAGGACGCGCCAAGCCCACAAAATCTAATTCGTTATTTTCAATGGCTTTTGCCATTACTTCCAACGTTCTAAATCCTCCAGTTAGTAATAATGGAGTTTTCGTTTTAGTTCTTGCTTTTTCAATGAAATCAGCAAAATAGGCTTCTCTTTTTTGGGTACTTTCCTTGATTTTTTTTCCTGCACCCATCATCGCAGCTTTTTCATAAGTACCTCCAGAAACTTCTATCATATCCATACCTTCGAAAGAGAGCATTTCTATAACCGCTAAAGACTCTTCTTCTGTAAATGCGCCTCTTTGAAAATCTGCGGAGTTAATTTTAATTCCAATTGGAAATTCAGGCCCTACTTTTTTTCGTATGTCTCTATAGATCTCTATCGCAAAACGAGCTCTGTTTTCTAAAGAACCTCCCCATTGATCTGTTCTTAGATTGGTAAGTGTAGATAAAAATTGACTCACTAAATATCCATGTGCACCATGTATTTGAACTCCTTTCCATCCTGCTTTTTTAGCTATTAATGCACAGTTTCCAAAACCATCTATAGCTTTCCAAATTTCTTCTTCTGTCATTGGTCGTGGTTTTGGAAACATCGATTTCATGGGTAATTGCACATCAGAAGCACTCACTACATCTTTATTAAATTTAGGAGATTGTCTCCCAGGATGGTTAATCTGCATCCAAAGATGGCTCCCTTTTTTTTGTGAAACATTTGCCCATTCTTTGAGTTCTCTCATATAGGTTTCATCTTCCACAACTACATTTCTAGCCTCATTTAATGCTTTGCTATCCATCATTACATTTCCAGAAATTAAAATTCCTGTACCACCTTCACCCCAAGTTTTATACAATTTTAGAATACGCTCAGAAGGTTTTCCACCCTTATCTGCATTATTTTCACTCATAGCAGATTTTACGATTCTATTCGGTATCGTAACGCCACAGGGTAAAGTAAAGGGTTGTTGTAAAATATTTGCAAATTTCATGATGTAAAAAGATTTATTGATGGAATTTTTAAAGCTGTAAATTACTTAATAATAATGAATAATAAAGGGATATTTATTATACATAAGGGACTAAAAAAGTGTTGCATCTATTTTGTCTTGTTGACTCGTTTAAATTCTTACGAATTTGAAATACGTATCATCTTTGCTAGAATGATCCCTTTAGTTTAACGAATCATCTTGTGTAAGAATGTTTTTTTCTAATTTATTTTGTAAAATCAATCTGAACTTTAACCTTTGATTATGAGTTACCTATTTAGGGAATTTTGCTCTAATCTTATCCAATGATAAATTATGAATGCTACCTATGTGTGAGTGTTCTTTGCCTAAATCGGCTTGATAGGTTCCTGTTTGGACTTGTTCGCCAATCTTTTGATAAGCTTCACGAAAAGACATGCCTTCAACGACCAAATTATTGATGCTATCTACTGTAAATAAGTATTGGTATTTTTCATCATTTAAATCAATATCTTTTACAATTACTTGTTGAATAGCATAATTTAAGATATCCAAAATATCCTTTACATCTTCGAAAGCATTGATAATATTTTCTTTCAATAACTGAAAATCTCTGTGATATCCTGTTGGTAAATTATTAGTAATTAATACCATTTCTGTATGCAATGCTTGAATTTTATTACATTTACCTCGAATCAATTCAAAAACATCAGGATTTTTCTTATGTGGCATAATGCTGCTGCCGGTTGTTAGTTCATCAGGAAAAGAAATAAAATTAAAATTCTGACTCATATACAAACAAACATCCATGGCAAAACGGGACATTGTATTACACAATCCGCCCAAAGCTGAAGCAATTGCGCGCTCATTTTTCCCTCTACTTAATTGAGCAGCAACAACATTGTATTTTAACGTTGCAAACTCTAATTCTTTGGTGGTTAATTCTCTATCGATAGGGAAGGAGCTTCCATAACCAGCAGCAGAGCCTAAAGGATTTTGATTGACAACTTGAGAGACTCCATTTAGCAGGTACACATCATCAATAAGTAGTTCTGCATAGGCAGAAAACCACAATCCAAAGGAGGAGGGCATTGCTACTTGTAAATGGGTGTACCCGGGCAAAAGACTTTCTTTATGAACCTCTGCTAAACTTAAAAGAGTATCAAAAAGTGTTTTTGTTTTATCATTTATAATTGATAAATTTTCTTTGTAATAAAGTTGAAGAGCCACCAAAACTTGATCGTTTCTTGATCGTGCAGTGTGAATTTTCTTCCCAACTTCTCCTAGTTTTTCTGTCAATTCCCATTCAATTTTAGAATGCACATCTTCAAAAGAGGCTTCAATATTAAAAGTTTCATTTTTAATATCATCAGCTAGCTCTTGTAATCCTCTTTTTAAATCTTTTAATTCATTAGAAGTAATAATACCAATTGATTCTAACATAATAGCGTGCGCCAAAGAAGCTTGAACATCGTATTTAGCGATATGCATGTCAATTTCTCGATCATTACCTACTGTAAATTTTTCTATCTGCTTGTCAATTGAAAATCCTTTATCCCAAAGCTTCATAATTTCTATATTTTATGTTTCCTATAAACTAGGAATTCCTTTTATGGTTTATTTCTGTTAAACGATCACTCTATTTAATAATTCGATATAAATTGCAATGCCTTCTTCAATTTCAGATACAAATATATATTCATCTGCAGAATGAGAACGGGTACTATCTCCTGGTCCTAATTTTACAGATTGACAACTGAGTACAGCTTGATCCGATAAGGTTGGCGAACCATAGGTTTCTCTTCCCAAAGCGATTCCTGCTTTTACCAATGCGTGATTTAGATCAATTGAAGAGGAATTTAATCGTAAACTTCTTGGAGTAATTTTTGTACAAGGTGCTTTTTCTTGTAAAATAGTCGCAATTTCTTGATTCGAATAGGCATCATTTACGCGAACATCAATTACCAAATTTACATGAGCAGGAACTACATTGTGTTGTGAACCTGCATTGATTTGAGTGACGGTCATTTTTACATCTCCCAATGTTTCCGAAGTTTTTTCGAATTTAAAATCTTTAAACCATTGTAAAACTTCAATAGTGTTGTAAATTGAATTACTTGTATTGGGATGTGCAGCGTGACTTGGAGTGCCTTCTATGACAGCATCAAATACCACCAATCCTTTTTCTGCAACGGCTAAGTTCATTAAAGTTGGTTCACCAATAATTGCTACATCAATTTCAGGAATTATGGACAACATACTATTTAAACCCTGTTTACCACTATTCTCTTCTTCAGCAGAAGCCACGACAACTAAATTATAGGTCAAGTTTTCTTGTGCGTAAAAATGAGCGAACGTAGCGATTAAAGAAACCAAACATCCTCCGGCATCATTACTTCCTAAGCCGTATAATTTTCCATCTTCTACAACTGCTTTGAAAGGGTCTTTTGTATAAGCAGAATTTGGTTTAACAGTATCGTGATGAGAGTTTAGTAATATTGTTGGCTTGGTTTCATCAAAATATTTGTTAGTAGCCCAAATATTATTTTTTGTTCTTTGAAATGGAATTTTATTTTCAACAAACCATCCTTCAATAAGAATTGCTGTAGGATCTTCTTCTTTAGAAAATGATTGAGTTTCAATTAATTTCTTCAGAAGTACAATTGCACTAGCACTTAGTTTTTCGATACTCATGTTATAATGTGATTGTTGTAAAGTTGTCATTTTCATTGGTCAACATGGAAGTATTGCCCATATTCACTTTGTGAACTCCTTTTTTTAATGCGTCAAAACAATTTTCCAATTTGGGTAACATTCCTTCAGTTACAATTTCAGCGTCTAATAGTTCTTGATACGTTTTTGAATTGATTTTTTTTACGACTGATTTCTTATCATTAATATCTTTCAAAACCCCCTCCAATTCAAAACAATAATAAATTGAAGTTTCGTATATCTTACTCATTCCAATGGCAACTTGACTTGTAATTGTATCTGCATTTGTATTTAATAATTGACCATTTCCGTCATGAGTAATCGCACAAAAAACAGGTGTAAATTCAGCATTAATTAATTTGTCTATTGCTTTATAATCCACTTCCTTAACATCTCCAACAAAGCCATAATCCACCTCTTTTAAAACTCTCTTATCAGATTTGATACTATTGATGTCTGCACCGCTCAATCCAATCGCATTGGTGTTTAATGCTTGTAATTTTGCAACGATATTCTTGTTAACCAGCCCACCATAGACCATGGTAATAACTTCTAAGGTTTCAAGATCTGTAATGCGTCTTCCATGAAACATTTTAGACTCAATTCCCAATTTTGTAGCTATGTGTGTTGCACGTTTTCCACCGCCATGAACCAAGATTTTCTTCCCTTTGAGAGTAGAAAATAATTTTAGGAAAGTAGTTAATGAAGTTTCGTCTTCAATAATATTTCCTCCAATTTTTACGATTGATAATTTTTCTTTAGACATTTTCTAGTATTTTTTTCAGAACCAATTGTGCAGCATAGGTTCTGTTATTTGCTTGTTCAATTACCAAAGAATTATCACTATCCAATACAGTATCTTCAACGATTACATTTCTTCTTACTGGTAAACAATGCATAAATTTTGCAGCTCCAATTTTCTTTTTAGTAATCATCCAATTGGGATCTGTATTTACTTTTTTTCCATAATCATCATAAGAACTCCAGTTTTTTGTGTAAATAAAATCAGCATCTTTAAATGCTTCTTCTTGGTGATGATAAATAGGGGTGTTTTTTGTAATATCTGGGTTTAGATTATATCCTTCGGGATTGGTAATTACAAAATCAACATCCATTTTTTGCATGGCTTGAGTAAAACTATTGGCAACTGCATGTGGTAAAGCTTTTACATGTGGTGCCCAACTTAAAACCACTTTTGGTTTCTTTTTTGTGGTGTTTTCAGCAATGGTAATGGCATCTGTTAATCCTTGTAATGGGTGTCCGGTAGCACTTTCCATACTCACAATGGGTACAGAAGCAAATTTGACAAACGATTTTAAAACATGTTCAGATTCGTCTTTTTCCTTATCTGTTAAGGAAGGAAAAGCTCTAACAGCAATTATATCACAATACTGAGAAACCACTGCTGCTGCTTCTTTAATGTGTTCTGCAGTATTCCCGTTCATTACAGTTCCATCCTCAAATTCAATACCCCAAGCATCTCCAGAAACGTTCATTACAATAGGATCCATTCCTAAGTTTAAAGCCGCTTTTTGGGTACTCAAACGGGTTCGTAAACTTGAATTGAAAAATAATAATCCCAGCGTTTTATTTTTTCCTAGTTCAATATCTTTTAATGGATTCGCTTTCAATAGTTTCGCTTCTTCAATCCAAGAATTGATATTATCAATGTCGTTTATGGAGGTATAATTCTTCATTTTTAACTATTTTATTTTTGTAAAATCAATGCTGTTATCCATAGCATTTATTATAAAATTATCATTTAAACCGTTTACAATCCAAGTTTCTACTTTTGCTTTTTTACTCAGAGAGGCGGCTTCAATCTTAGATTCCATCCCGCCACTACCATGAGAAGATTTTGAATGAATAACTTCCTTTTTTAACTTTTCAAAATTATCAACTTTTTGAATTGTTTTAGGATTTTTATTTTGAATGGATTCTTTGGTATAAATTCCATTGGTGTTTGTAGCTATGAACAATAAATCTACTTTTAAAAGAGCAGCTGTCAATGCGGCTAATTTATCATTGTCACCGAATTTAATTTCATCGGTAGCTACGGTGTCATTTTCATTGATTATGGGAATATAATTATTCTGCACTAAAACATTAATGGTATTAACGATGTTTGTTTTACTTTCCTGCTTCTCAAAATCAGAATAGGAGAGTAGACATTGAGAAGTTAACAGTCCATATTCTCTAAATATTTCTTGATAAATTCTGATTAAGTGAGGTTGTCCAATTGAAGCAAGAGCCTGTTTTACAAATACGTCTTCATGTTTGCTTTCTAATTTTACAAACTGTTTAGCAACTGCAATTGCTCCAGAACTCACAATGATGAATTCATAAGTGTCTTTGAGTTTAGAAATTTGATTTGCTATATCTTCAATTTTCCCTCTAGAAATATTGTCGGTCTCTTTGGTAAGCGTATTAGAACCAACTTTTAGTAAAATGCGTTTCTTTTTTTGCATATTATCTTATTTGTCCATTTCCGTGAACGTACCATTTGTTTGTGACCAAATGTTTCAATCCTATAGGGCCACGTTGATGTAATTTATCTGTACTTATTGCCAATTCACCTCCCAATCCTAATTGACCACCATCTGTAAAACGTGTAGATGCATTGTGATATACAGCAGCTGTATCTACATTTTCCATAAACAATTGAGCTTCAGCTTGATTGTCTGTTATGATTGCGGAAGAATGCCCTCCAGAATATTTGTTAATCATTTCTATGGCATTTTTAGTGGAATTAATTTCTCCAATTACAATTTTGTAATCTAAAAATTCTTCATACCAACTATCATTGGAAGAGATTTCTGAAACCTGATCAAATTTTGAAAAGAAAGAATCTCCTAAAACCTCAATTTGCAGCTCTTTTAGTTTTGATAATAATTGGTTTGTAAAAGCTGTTTTATTGGGAAGATTTGTATCAATTAAAACTTTATCGATTGCATTACAAGCAGATATTTTTGATTTACCATTTAGGATAATATCAATAGCAATATCTATGTTGGCTTCTTTGTGAACATAAACAAAGTTGTTTCCACGTCCGCTAATAATAACAGGACATGTCGCATGTTTTTTCACAAATGCAATTAAACGTTCCCCTCCTCTGGGAACTATCAAATCTACTTTTTGAGTTGGTTTTTCTAAAAAAGTTTGTGTTTCAGTTCTGTCAAATTGCAAATAAGTAACCCATTCAGAAACAGCACCGTGTTTTTCTAGAGCTTGATGCCACAATTCCACAATTTTTAGATTTGATTTTAAAGATTCTTTTCCACCCTTTAGTAGTATTTTGTTTCCAGATTTAAAGGCAATTCCTGCTGCTTCTACAGTTACATCAGGTCTAGATTCATAAATGATTAAAATAGTACCAAAAGAAGCTGTTTTATTATAAACCTGCATTCCGTTGTCATGTTTAAAAGCAAAACGTTCTACACCAACAGGATCTTCTTGTGAAGCTAAATGTTTGGCTGCAGCGATCATTTCATTAACTTTAAAATCGTTAACTTTTAAACGATCAAACATAGAAATATCTTCCCCTTTATAGGCTTCTAAATCTTTTTTATTACTACTTATAATTGCCTCTCTTTCTTGGTCAAGAAGTTCAGCCATTGTAAGCAAAACATTATTTCTAGTCTCTATGGATAATAAAGTATTCATCTAATATCTTCTTCGTTTGTTATTTATCTAAAGCATCAACCAAAGCTTCAAAAAACTGATTGATGTGCTCTTTTTTTATTGTCAAAGGAGGTAAAATTCTTAAAAGTTTTTTATTTGCTGCTCCCCCCGTAAATATCTGATACTCGTATATTAATTTCTTTCTTAAATCTCCTACTTCGAAATCAAATTCCAATCCTAACATTAAACCTCTTCCTTTGATCTTTTTGATATGAGGAATTGTCTTTGCAATTTTGATAAAGTATTCAGACATTTCCTTAACATTATCCATCAATTTATCTTCTTCAATTACATTTAAAACAGACAAACTTGCAACACATGCTAAATGATTTCCTCCAAAAGTGGTTCCCAGCATTCCAAATTTAGCTTCAATATTCGGGTGTATTAGAATCCCACCAATAGGGAAACCATTCCCCATTCCTTTGGCAATAGAAATGATGTCTGGAGTAACGTTGTAATGTTGAAAAGCAAAAAACTTTCCAGAACGACCATATCCAGATTGAACTTCATCGGCGATAAAAAAAGTATTGTTTGCTTTACAGAGTGCATCGACTTTTTCAAAAAATTCTGCAGTTGCTTGATCTAAGCCACCAACTCCTTGAATAAATTCAATAAGAACTGCACAAACGTCTCCTTTTTTAAGTTCTTTTTCTACTCCTTGAATATCATTTAATTCTAAGGTTGTAACTTTTTGTTGTGCGTTAATGGGAGCAATAATAGTAGCATTGTCTGTTGCAGCAACAGCAGCAGAAGTTCGCCCATGAAATCCATTTTTAAAAGAAATAACTCTCGATTTCCCTGTTTTGAAGGATGCTAATTTTAGAGCATTTTCATTTGCTTCTGCACCAGAATTACATAAAAATAATTGATAATCTTTACAACCAGATAGCTTTTCAATTTTGTTTGCCAACTGCTTTTGTAATGGATTTTGAATCGCATTTGAATAAAATCCTAATTTTGCAACTTGTTTTGTAATTGCTTTTACATATTTGGGGTGTCCGTGTCCTATAGAAATTACAGCATGCCCTCCATATAGATCTAAATATTCTCGGTTGTCTTCATCATACACATAAATCCCTTTTGCGGAAACAGGAGTAACATCATACAATGGATACACATTAAATAATCCCATTTTTTTAATTTTTTATTTGGTTAATCTTATTAAAAGAGGTGTTAATTCCTTTAATTAATGATGAACTTAAACCTTGGTGCTCCATTTCGTTTAAACCTTCAATAGTACAGCCCCCAGGAGTTGTTACTCTGTCTATTTCAGCTTCAGGATGATTGCCAGATTCTTTTAAGAGAGTTGCAGCTCCAAAACAAGTTTGCATTGCTAATTCATGCGCTTCATGTGCTTCAAATCCTAATTGAATGGCGCCCTGTGTAGTTGCTCTTATTAAACGCATCCAAAAGGCAATACCACTTGCACAAATTACTGTAGCAGCTTGTAGTTGCTCTTCTGGAATTTCCATAGAGACTCCTAAACTATTAAAGATGGTCTTTGCGATTTCTATTTTTTCTTTTCCTTTTGTATTTGGAGAAAGACAGGTCATAGATTGTGCAACTGAAGCAGCAGTATTAGGCATTGAACGTATGATGCTTATGTCTTCACTAACAATAGCTTCAATTTTTGCAATTGAAAACCCTGTAATCACAGAGATTAGAACGTGATCTTTATTCAAATGAGGAACAATACTTTCTAAAATGCGATTAAAATGTCTAGGTTGAACTGCAAAAATTAAAATATCAGAATTTATTACTGCTTCTGTATTGTCTGAAGTTAAAACAACTTCGTCGTAGTTGTTAAAATCTTTGATTGAATTTGTATTTCTTTTAGTCAAATACAAGGAACTTACAACGTTGTTTTTTAATAATCCTTTTCCGATTGATTGTCCTAAACTTCCCGCTCCAATTATTGCTACTTTCATGTTTTTTTATTTTGTTACCAATACAGCTCTATTTCTTTTAAAAATAAGTTGCTTTTAAATTCAATCCAACCATTTCATCAAATCCAACCATTAAATTCATGTTTTGAATGGCTTGGCCAGAAGCTCCTTTTAAAAGATTATCAATAGTGCTTGTGATTAATAATTTATTTCCATGTTTTACTAAATGAAGCAAACACTTATTTGTATTTACAACTTGTTTCATATGAATGTCATTATCAGATACAAATGTAAATGCAGCATCTTTATAGTAGTTGTGATAAATTTCTTTTGCTTTTTCAATGCTACCCTCAAATTTGATATAGGTTGTTGCAAAAATACCTCTTGAGAAATTTCCTCTATTTGGCATAAAGTTAATTTCAGTATTAAAATTGGATTGTAATTGATTTACAGTTTGGTGTATTTCTCCTAAGTGCTGATGGTTAAAAGCTTTGTAATGAGAAAAGTTATTGTCTCTCCAAGTAAAATGTGTAGTTGAAGACAACGACGTTCCCGCTCCAGTTGCTCCAGTTACAGCATTTATATGAAGATCGTCATTTAGTAAATCATTCGCTGCCAAGGGTAAAATTGCCAATTGTAAAGCAGTTGCAAAACAACCAGGGTTGGCGATGTATTTGGCATTCTTAATTTTATCTCTTTGTAATTCAGGTAATCCATACACAAATTCTTTTCCATTGAAATTATGATCTTTAAGTAACCTGAAATCATTGCTTAGATCAATAATTTTTGTGCTTGCTGAAAAATGATTGTTCTTTAAAAAAGCAGTAGAGTTTCCATGACCTAAACATAAAAATAACACATCAACTTCTGAATTAATAGTATTTGTAAAACTAATCTCAGTGCTCCCTATTAAATCTTGATGAACCTTGTGTATTTTATTACCAGCATTGGAAGTACTGTATACAAAATTGATCGTTGTTTGTGGATGATTTAACAATAGTCTTATTAATTCCCCTGCTGTATATCCTGCACCACCTATAATTCCAACCTCTAACATATTTAAGAATTTACTTGTTGATATATTTTATTCTGATTTCCTAAAATTTTAATAAAACCTTTAGCATCCTCAGCTGTCCATGCTTTATTTTCTTCTCCATAGCTTCCAAATTTAGCAGACATTAAATCGTGTTTAGAAATAATTCCATCCAAAGAGAAATGATACGGTTTTAAAGTAACCATAACGTCTCCAGAAACTTTGTTTTGGGAACTTTGTAAAAAAGCTTCTGTATCTCTCATTACTGGATCTAAATATTGACCTTCATGTAAATGCATCCCGTAAAAGCTAGACAGATATTCTTTGTGTTGTAACTGCCATTTGGTTAGGGTGTGTTTTTCTAGTAAATGATGCGCTTTTACTGTAATTAGAGCAGCAGCAGCTTCAAAACCTACTCTTCCTTTAATTCCAACGATGGTATCGCCAACATGAATATCTCTACCAATTGCGAATTTTGAAGCGATATCATTTAAAATCGCAATATTTACTTGAGGGATATTTTCCTCGCCATTTAAAGCGGTTAATTCACCCTTTTTGAAAGTAAGTGTTATGTTCTCCTCACCATTTTTTTGAATTTGAGAAGGATATGCTTCACTTGGTAAGGGTTTCTCTGAGTTTAAAGTTTCAACTCCTCCAACACTCGTTCCCCAAAGACCCTTGTTCACAGAGTACTTTGATTTTTCCCAAGACATTTCAATGCCCTCAGATTTTAAATAATCTATTTCTTCTTCTCGAGTTAGTTTTTGATCTCTTATGGGTGTTATAATGTTGATGCCCGGAGCCAAGGTTTGAAATATCATATCGAAACGAACTTGATCATTTCCTGCACCTGTACTTCCATGTGCTATATATTTGGCTCCAATACTTTTTGCATACTCAACAATTTCAATGGCTTGTATAATTCTTTCAGCACTAACAGAGAGTGGATACGTATTGTTTTTTAATACGTTACCAAATATTAAATACTTCACTACTTTTTGATAGAAAGTAGCTACTGCATCAATATTCTTGTAGGTAGAAACGCCCATTTTGTAGGCATTATTTTCTATTTGATTGATTTCTTCTTTTGTAAAACCACCTGTGTTTACGCTTACTGCATGAACCTCATATTCTTTTGATAAACTTACAGCACAGTAGGAGGTATCCAAACCTCCACTATATGCAATTACTAATTTTTTCATTTTATTTTATTTGTACAGGTTATTTATTTTAGTTGTCTTATTTCGGATTCAAAACGAGGATTGACGAAATATTTATAACTCAATTCATCTCTTAATTTTCCTATTTTTTCTAGTTCCTCTATTAATATTTTAGACATTTCAGAAAGAACAATATGTGTCATTCCTAGCAATTCATTGTAATGGTGAACTTTCGATGTTTGCGCAATTGAAATAAGAAAATTGTTCGAATACAATTCTGTCATTTTAGCCATTAATAATAGGCCTAGATTATAATTACGATATTTTCGATCTACCCACAAAGTAGAACGCTCATACACAGAATATTCTTTTACATGATGTTCATGTGCAAAAATATGACCAATCACCTTTTCTTCTTTTTTCATTAAAAAACATCCGTTTTTTAAACGTCTTTTTAATAGGTCTATACGAACATGATATAAAGAAGGTAATGCTTTCGATCTTTCAGAGATGATTGCAAGTATTTCTTCTGGAAGTTTATAAACTAACTCTAGTTCTATGCCTTGTTCAGAACAATAGGTTTCTGCGTTGTTGATAACGCCTTTAATATCTGTATTCAATATGGATTCCATTATTCGTTATTCCTTTTTTATTGGGATGTTTGTTCGTTTTCTTCAAAACAAACATCCAAAGGTTTATTTTACATTAATTGATCAATTATTGTTTCTATTTATTAATAGAGACAAAATGTTTTTTTAATAATAACGGAAAATAGAAAGTGAATTACTTTCTTAAACTGAATGCTCCCCTTAGGGACGAGTTTTAGGAAAACGCAGCATAGACGTTTTAGTATTTTCTACTAAAACGAAAGAGATAAAAGATATGTTGTTTCCTGTTTTCACTGAATAACTACATTTACTATTAACTCTAAATCGTCGGCGTTAGCCCCTTTCGTTAATATTAGCCGCAAAACTACAATTTATTATGAACTAAACAATAATTAAATATGAAAAAAAAACAGGCTTTTAGAGGAAGTTTGTCAAAATAACAGTCGAATATTATGTTTCTCATAATTATGAATTCTATGTTGGATTTATATATTGCTTTTAATGCTGTTATTTTTTTATTTTAAAACTAAACCTTCAAATAATTTCACATCCATTAAACTTTGATTATTTTTATGGAATATTAAGAAATTAATTTAGAAATAATAAACTTCAATTAAGAACGTTATACTATAATCAAAAAGAAAAAATGATAAAAAAATCTCTCCTATCAACAATAGTTCTCCTGTTTTTACTCATGACAGTTAGCTGCACGAATAACAATATTAAATTTAAAATAGAAAAAGGGAAAGTTGGAAATGTCACAACTAAAACTACTATTCAAGATTTAACCACCATATTTAAGAAGGACTCTATAGTTAAGAATCTTAGTGAAGGAGTCCAAGGAAATAATTATTTTCAAGAAGATGATGAATATTTTATTTTTGAAAAAGGAGGTAAATTATTACTAACAATTTTGCCAAAAGAACAATTAGATTCAACCTCTACAATTAAAAGTATTGAAATACACGATGAACGTTTTAAAACTATGTCAGGAATTAGTATAAATTCAAGTTTTTCTGAAATTAACGTCAGTAATACCATACATAAAATTGAACGTACTTTTTCTTCTGCTACCTTATTTTTAGACAATTTAAATACGACAATTACGATTGATAATGAGGAACTAGGTTTAAAAGAGTTTAGTACACAGAAAGTTACTAAAGAACAAATTCCTGATTTAGCAAAGATGAAAACATTTATAGTTTGGTTTAATTAGGCTTGTTTTTTCTACTTCCGAAAAAAGAAAGTTATTTTAGTTACTTCATGATAATTCAATCGTATGCATAAAAACTATACTATTCAAAAAGCTCCATTTGTTGTTCCAACAACAGACGGTAAATTAATTGAAGAACATTTTGGAAATGCAACTGATAACAATTCAGCAATAAGTATTGCGCACATGATTGCACCACCTGGCTGGGAAGAACCTTTTCAGACTCCAAAATTTGATGAATTCACTTATATTATAAAAGGGAAAAAACAATTTATTATTGATGGAGAAACAATTGTCTTAGAATCAGGTCAATCTATTAAAATAAACAAACAGACCAGAGTGCAGTATTCAAATCCCTTTGATGAGCAATGTGAATATATGGCAATCTGCCTGCCTGCCTTTTCAATGGATTTAGTAAATAGGGAAGAGGTTTAACCTTTTTTTCGCGTCAGATAAAAAGGCAAATACATCAATAAAAAATAAGGAATAACAATCAGTTCAACTACAAAAACATATTGAGGCCAATCTCCAAACAGGTCCAATAATGTTTCAGCACCTGGTTTTTTATTTGTGTAAAAATAATTGGACCCTAAAAAGTAATTCAAAACAAACATTATAAGCATAAAAACTTGCATCCCGATAAATGATTTACCTACACTTTTTAATGTTGGTCTCATGTTATAAATAAAGGTGGCATACATCATAAAAAACACCAATCCTGCATGAATAAACCAATATCTAAAAAAAGGAAAGTTTAAATAATTATATTCATTAGGTGTGATTAAAGACTGTAAAGTTCCACCAAGTATTAAGAAGAAAAAAATTTCATAATATAAAAATTTTCTTGTTGTTGATAGTATTGGAATCGTTAGTGCTAAAAAGCTACACAAATGTAATGGTAAGTCTTCTTGATAATTAAAATTACCTTCATACACTTTTAAAAATGTTCCAAAAATGACTGTTATAGAAATTGAAAAAGCGATAATGTTACCTACCTTAATTTGAGTTCTTTTATGCTGTTTCTTTGCCCATAAAATAAGCAAGAAACCCAACACGAGAATCATAAAATTTAGCCACAGATGTTGCAGTGTAAAAGGAATAAAATCAGTGTTTTCCTTGAAAAAAAAATCGTTCAAAATATGTAATTATTAGTATGGAAACTGATTCTAAATATACTAATAATTTACTCTTTCACAAGCTAATAAGGTGTTTTTAAGCAGCATTGCGATCGTCATTGGTCCAACCCCACCAGGAACAGGTGTGATGAATTCTGATTTTTTAGAGACTTCTTCAAAGGCAACATCACCAACCAATTTAAATCCATTTTTTTTACTAGCATCCTTTAAGCGAGTAATTCCTACATCAATAACGGTTACCCCGTCTTTCACCATATCCGCTTTTAAAAATTCTGGAATTCCAATTGCTGCGATGATAATATCTGCTTGTAAAGTGATTTCTTTTAAGTTTTTAGTTCTACTATGACACATCGTAACAGTTGCGTTTCCAACGGTTCTTTTTTGAGATAATAAAATACTCATAGGGCTTCCAACAATATGACTTCTTCCCAAAACAACCACATGTTTTCCAGAGGTTCTTACGTTGTATCTTTCTAATAATTCTAAAATTCCAAAAGGGGTTGCAGAAATAAAAGTAGGTAAATTTAAAGCCATTTTACCAACATTAGTTGGATGAAAACCATCTACATCTTTCTCAGGATCTACAGCCATCAAGACTTTTTGTTCATCTATATGGTTAGGGAGTGGAAGCTGTACTATAAAACCGTCGATGTTTTTATCAACATTTAACCTCTCAATTTCATTTAATAGTTCTTTTTCAGAAATATCTTCGGCTAATCTTATCAGTGTAGATTCGAAACCAACTCGCTCACAAGCTTTTACTTTCGCATTTACGTAAGTAATACTTGCGCCATTATCTCCAACTATGATTGCTGCTAAATGTGGGGTCTTTTTACCCTGTTTTTTGAAATTTACTACTTCTAGAGCAATTTCTTCTTTAATATCAGCTGCTGTTTTTTTTCCGTCTAGTAAAATCATATTATCTAAGAATGTATACTCGTATTAGTTTTAAAATTATTTCATTCCTTGCATCATTTGCATCATTTTTTTACCACCTCCGCCTTGCATCATTTTCATCATTTTACTCATTTGATTGAATTGCTTCATCAATTGATTGATTTCTTGAATAGTAGTACCAGACCCTTTCGCAATTCGCTTTTTTCTACTAGCATTAATTGTCGTGGGGGTGCTTCTTTCTTTTGGAGTCATGGAGTGAATGATTGCTTCAATTCCTTTAAAAGCATCATCATCAATATCGACATCTTTCATTGCTTTACCAGCTCCAGGGATCATTCCAACCAAATCTTTCATGCTTCCCATTTTTTTAATTTGCTGAATTTGAATTAAGAAGTCATCAAAACCAAACTGATTTTTTGCAATTTTCTTTTGTAGTTTTCTAGCTTCCTCTTCATCATATTGATCTTGTGCTCGTTCAACCAATGAAACGACATCTCCCATTCCTAAAATTCGATCGGCCATTCTATCTGGATGGAAAACATCAATTGCATCCATTTTTTCACCAGTACCAATAAATTTTATTGGTTTGTCTACCACAGACTTGATCGTTAATGCAGCTCCACCTCTTGTATCACCGTCTAATTTTGTAAGAACAACACCTTCAAAATTTAAAATAGCATTGAATGCTTTTGCTGTATTTACAGCATCTTGACCTGTCATAGAATCTACAACAAAAAGTGTTTCATGAGGATTCACCGCTTTGTGAATGCTTGAGATTTCATTCATCATTTCTTCATCTACAGCCAAGCGTCCAGCTGTATCAATGATCACTACATTTTTGCCATTTGCTTTGGCATGTTTTATTGCATTGTTAGAAATTTCTACAGGGTTATTATTTCCAACTTCAGCATATACATCAACGCCAATTTGTTCTCCAACAACTTGTAATTGATTGATGGCAGCTGGTCTGTATACATCACAACCTACCAATAAAACTTCTTTAGATTTTTTAGTTTTTAGGTAGTTTGCCAATTTACCAGAAAATGTTGTTTTACCCGAACCTTGTAATCCAGACATTAAAATTACGGTTGGTGAACCTCCTAGATGAACACCTACAGTTTCTCCACCCATTAATTCAGTTAGTTCATCCTTGACTAACTTTACCATAAGTTGCCCTGGATTTAGGGTAGTTAATACGTCTTGACCCAGCGCTTTTGTTTGAACTTTCTTGGTAAATTCTTTCGCAATTTTGAAGTTTACATCGGCATCTAGTAAGGCTCTTCTTACTTCTTTTAGTGTTTCTGCAACATTAACTTCTGTAATTTTACCATGACCTTTTAGGGTATGTAAAGCTTTATCTAATTTATCGCTTAAATTATTAAACATAATTTGTCTTCTTTTTTAAAACACAAATATAAGAATTAGAGCCGATTTGTATACTGAATACTCATAGTTTTTTGTGTTTTTGAATTTTTATATTAGGGGGATATCATGCTGAATCTTCTTTTTGAAAATACGCATTAATAATAGGTGTATCTATTTAATTTTCAGTTTAATAAAAAAAAATCAACAGCCTATTTCTTTATTTTATTTACAAGGATTAAAATTTTACTTGAATTATTGAGTAGATCAATTAATTATTTTTTTGAAGGAATAAATTTCAGTGCGACTCCATTGATACAGTGTCTTTTACCTGTGGTTTTTTTAGGTCCGTCATTAAATGAATGTCCCAAGTGTCCGCCACAAGTATTGCATTTTAATTCTGTTCTTGCATATCCTATATCATAATCGATGTCTAATGCCACGTTATTCTTTATCGCTCTATCAAATGAAGGCCAACCGCTTCCTGAATCAAACTTATCTTTAGATGAATATAATTCAGTTTTACAAGCTGCACAAACATAAACTCCTTTTGTATAGTTTTTGTCGTAAGAACTAGAAAAAGCTACCTCAGTTCCTGCTTCGCGCAACACATAATATTGAATAGCTGTTAACTGATTTTTCCACTCAGAATTAGTTTTATTGATTTTATATTTTTTTTTTGGAACAGCGTTTTGTGATTTACTACAAAAGCTAATCAAAAAAAGAAGACTCAGCAGAGAGAAACGTATTTTCATAAATTCGAAACTTTTTAATATTGATAAAAATCAAATTATTTTTACCAATTGAAATTAAGTAATATTGTTTTATAAAGATAGCACATGTAAGTGTATAAAAAATGTTAATTTTTTCTATGCTGAATCTTCATTTTACTATATTAGTTACTATAAAAAACAAATAAAAATACATGATTAAAAAAGGTACATTTCTTTTAATAATTTTCTTTTTTGCTTCCTGTAGTTCCGTACCTATTACAGGAAGAAAACGAGTTAATTTTATGAGCGACTCGAAAGTTTTACCAATAAGTTTTACTCAATATAAAGGCTTTTTGGAAGAGAATACTTTGTCTAAAAATAAAAAATTGAGCAATCAAATTAAAGAAGTTGGTAAAAAAATTGCTACCGCTGTCGATCTTTTTATGAGGGCCAATAATATGGTTTCAGAAGCAAATTCGTATCAATGGGATTTTAATTTGATAGAAGATAAAAAGGTTAATGCTTGGTGTATGCCAGGAGGTAAGGTTGTTTTTTATACAGGAATTATGCCTGTTTGTCTCAACGAGAATGGAGTAGCAGCAGTCATGGGGCATGAAGTTGCACATGCTTTCGCCAAACACGGTCAAGAAAGAATGTCTCAAGGACAGTTGCAACAAATTAGTAGTGCAGCACTCTCACTTGGAACCTCTAAAAAAGGAGAAAAAATCGAACAAATTTGGAATACAGCTTTTGGCATTGGTTCTGGTTTAGGAATGTTAAAGTTTAGTAGAGTTCATGAGCAAGAAGCAGACAGGCTTGGATTAATTTTTATGATAATGGCAGGTTATGATGGCGCAGAGGCTGCTAATGTTTGGTCCAGAATGAGTTCGCTTTCTGAAGGGAAATCACCCCCTGAAATTTTAAGTACGCATCCGTCAAATTCTTCAAGAATTCAAGATTTGAAAAATTATTTACCAACTGCAAAAAAATATGCTAGTCAATTTATATCAAAAGCAAACACTCCATTAAATTAAGTGCTAAAAGAAATAGAATACCTATATTGTAATCGTTCCTTTTTTTTGAACACTTTTCTTAATAAAAATATATTATGTTACAAATTGGAGATAAAAAATTAATAAATGCATGGGCATTTTATGATTGGGCTAATTCGGTATACTCATTAGTAATTAGTACTGCAGTATTCCCAATCTATTATTCAGGTTTAACTGCTTCAGAAGGGTTTGCGAATGCAGAGGGTAAGATAGCCTTCTTAGGAACATTGTGGACTCCAACAAGTTTATATAATTATGCCTTAGCAGTTTCTTTTTTAATAGTTGCTATTATTTCGCCAATGTTATCTGGAATTGCAGATTATGCAGGGAATAAGAAAAAATTTTTAAAGTCTTTTTGCTTATTAGGATCACTTTCTGTGATGAGTTTATTCTTTTTTACAGGAAAAGAAACGCTCTGGGTAGCTATTCTGTTCACAATTTTAGCAAGTATCGGTTTTTGGGGGAGTGTTGTTTTTTACAATGCATATTTGCCAGAAGTTGCTCTACCTGAGCAGCAAGATAATGTAAGTGCAAAAGGTTTTATGATGGGATATTTAGGTTCTATCTTACTTTTAGTAATCTGTTTGGTTTTAATTGAAACAGAAGTATTTGGTTTTTATGATAAACAATTTGGTTCTCAATTATCGTTTGTACTGGTCGGTTTATGGTGGATTGGTTTTGCTCAAGTAACCTATAACGGCCTTCCAAATGAAGAAAAAGCTACTTTACCAAAAGATAATTATTTTAAGAAAGGATTGATAGAAATTAAAAAAGTTGCTAAAGAATTGATCGTATACAAAGAATTGAAAATTTTTTTAATTTCATTTTTTTTGTTAAGTATCGGTGTTCAAACTATTATTTTAACGGCGGGTATATTTGGTGTAATTTTAGGATTGAAAACCTTAAATTTAATAGCTACAATATTATTGGTACAATTTGTTGGAATTTTAGGAGCCTTTCTTTTCTCTAGACTATCTAACAGAATTGGAAATATTAAAACCCTAAAAATCACTATCGCAATTTGGGGGGTAGTTTGTTTAATTGGTTTTAATTTAACAAAAGAAACTCCAAATATAGAGATGTATTTCTATGTTTTAGGAGCCTTAATTGGACTAGTAATGGGGGCAATACAATCTTTAGCAAGATCAACCTATTCTAAGTTATTACCTAAAACTGAAGATACAGCGTCTTACTTTAGCTTTTACGATGTTACAGAAAAAATAGCGTTGGTTGTAGGAATGGTTACTTTTGGGTTATTAAATTCTTTGATTTCTATCCAATCAAGTGTTTTAGCACTAGCTATATTCTTTATAGCTGCTTTTATTTCTATCAGTAGAATTAAGAAAACTACCTATGTTCATTAATAAAAAATTCTCCTGATAAAGATAAAAATAAAGATAAGACTTGAATATGCTATGAAAAAAGGGATTATAAATGACTTATAACCCACTATTAAGAAGATACTTATCAATAGTAATTGAAAACCTAATCCAAAGGTTGAAATTAAGGTCATCAACCAATTAGGGAAGGGCTTTCCACGAGATGCATTCTTATCTAAAGTATAAATAATCTTATCAAATACCCCATAAAATAGTTTATATAAGAAAAAAAGAATATTTACATTCTTTTGTTTTTCACCTGGTAAAGCTGTTGGAGTTTTATCTTCAAAAATTCGACTGGTAGTGTCTCCATCAAAACGGTTTCTTAAAATCACATAATAATAATTGTATAAAGTACCTTGAAGTTGTATTCCAAAAAAAGCGAGAAATGCCAGCGCAAGACTAATTTCAGTGACTTGCCATAATGTGACGAAAATGATCAAATTTAAAATAATATCAGAAACAGAATCCAAGAAACGTCCGGTATAAGAGGGTGTTTTTTTAATTCTTGCCAATTCACCATCTGCCGCATCTAAAATAGACTTAAAGATCAAGAAAAAAGCCGCAGTGAAATAATACTCTTTAGTAATACAATAGATACCTATTAATCCAGATATTATAAAAGCAATCGTTACATCTACAGGAGTAAATTTCGTATTTCTTAAAGAATTTGCAATGAATCTAGCGATGGGTCTGCCGTAATCTGATAAATCTAAAAATTGATATTTCGCAGGTAATTTAGACATAAAATGCTTTTGTAGTGAGCATTTTTATTACCCCTAAAAGTCATAAAACAGCACAGTATTAATTATCTTCCAAAATTATGTAAAAAGTGGAACAAATAGGTAAGACTTTTAAAGTTTTTTTATAAACACTTAAAAGCATTATTTTAGTATATAAATAAAATAAAAACATAAAAAAAAAGCGCAGCAAATGCTACGCTTTTTTATTCATTGGAATTTCAGTTTTACTGAACCGTAACATTAAAAGTTACTTCTAAATCCGTACTTCCACCAGCACTAGCTGAAGTCCCATCATTTGGTTTTGTAGGTTCGTGTTTCAATACAATTGTAATAGATCCTGAACCCGCTGCTCCTGAAGCAAGTGAAGTTTCTAAGCCCAAAGGATTACCATCACCATCAACGTCTGTTTTAGAAATAGTTAAACCAGTAACTGTTGAAGTAAAGAAAAATTCATGCTCGTCATCTTCTTCCTCTATTTCTTCAGTCATATTTTCAGCAGGAGATTCTGTTTCATTCAACAACTCAATGGCACCTGCATAGGTTGTATTTGCTGATAAAGAACCAGAAACAGTAGTTACTCCTTCATTTCCACCTTCACCATCTAAATCTCTATAAGTTAAAGTAACGACGTCACTACCGCTTGTTAAGGTGTAATTTACTGTTGTAATTACCTCTTCTTCATGATCATGATCATCATGATCATCATGATCATCTTCAGAACATGCTGTGAAAGTTAAAGCTGAGATAAATAAAATTGCTAGTAATTTAATTGTTTTTACTGTATTTGTAATTTTCATAATTGTGATTTTTAATAGTTTATTTTAATTTTTATGTTGAAATTTCTTCCTAATTCATCAGCAAAGAATCGGAATCTATTTAAATATTCTCTGTAAGACACGTTCAATATATTTTCTATATTGAACTCAAGTTTCAAACTTCCTTTATGTGAAGTTTTTAATGTTGCAGAAGCACTAAAATCAAATAGTGAGTATGCAGGTGTTGGAGAACTAATATCTACAAAGACTTCTTGTTGAGTAGTTGGGTTAAATGTGTTAAAATTATAATTAGGATAGTCGTTTTGACGCAATACCGTTGTATTTCGTAAACTAAAAGTTAAATCATGCCATTGTTTATTTGTATATACAATACGATTGCTAAAATTAGTACTAGGCATGTGAATTAAAGGAATATCTTGTGTAATATTCTCTCCTTTTATTAAACTTATGTTTCCCAGATAATCCAACTGACTGTTGATTTTTTTATTGATGTCAATGTCAATACCGAAAATTTGTGCATCCACTTGATCGTACTCCCAAACAGGAAAAGCCCCTTTAATTGTAGTGGTAATACCTGTAGGAATTAACTGAATAAATCCGTTGATCCTCTTATAATAAGGACTTATAATAAAACCAAAATCATCATTTTTTCTCTCTAAAGAGAAATTGAACTTGTTAGCAATCTCCTTTTTGATATTCAAATAACCAATTTCAAATCGAGCATTGCTATGATGTACACCGTCACTATACAACTCTGAAGGATTAGGAACTCTATTGCCTAATCCATAATTGATTAAAAAAGTCAACTCATTTTTCCATCGTTTTGAGAAATTCAAGCTAGCAGAAACATTGTGAAATGTGAATTTTGGATTTGTTTTAATTCTAGTATTGTCAATTTCACCTTCAAATTCAGGAAACAGTTGGTCAAAATTATATTTTTTCCAATCCGCTAACAAATACGTTTTATTGGCATCTATTGAAGAATAATCATACCGAATTCCAGCATTTATTTCAGTAGTTTCATCTATTTTATAGTTTCCTATTGAATAAACGGCGGCATCGATTTTTTCATAATCAGGGATCAACGGTCGAGATCTCGTTCCTGCTACAGCATTATTTTGTTGAAAGCGTCCTAATAAGCCTACATCAAATTTAACATTGGGTAAAAAATCAATGTGAAGATTTGGTTGTATACTTGTTGTAAACAGTCGTAAATCAATAACTGGTGTATTCTCTCTATTTCCCCTACCTAAATCATACTCTTTTCTTCTATTTAATTGAAAATCGTATTGTACAGATAATTTACCAAAACCTTTGAAACGCTTGTAGGCTTCAATCTTACCTAAATGATGTAAAATAGTTTGTTTAGGGTTTTCAATTTTATGAGAAAAATCTTCTGTATTTCTTGGTTCTGAACTATTAATTGCTTGAACCAAATCATTTACATTACCAATGTGTGATAATTGTAAAATACCAAAATTATTGTTCACGATACTGTAATAGGCTTCAAAACCTTTTTCAAAGCTATTATAACCAAACCTGAGGGAGGCATTCAAATTTCCCATTCCAGTATTCGTTAAATAATAATCAGGAGCTCTAAAATCTCCAAAGCGTTTGTAACTGGTTTGAAATTTCCCATAATAACCAGTTGAATAGGTTTTGACAATTTCTGTATTTATATTTCCACCAAAACCATTAGAATTTAACGAAATAGAAGATTTGCCAAAAACACTGTCTTTAGCAGCATACTTTTTTCCACGAATAAGGATTAAACCACCGATTGCATCATTACCATATTTTAAAGTATTTGCTCCTTTTATGACATCAATCCTATTGCTGGAATTTAAATCAAAATTTGGTGCATGCTCATCTCCCCATTCTTGATCAAATAAACGTACATTATTATTTATAATTAATACCCTACTACTGTGTAGACCATGAATCATAGGTTTTACAATAGTAGAACCTGTAGTTAGCGAAGAAACACCACTAATTGATTTTAGTGCATCACCTAAAGATTTATCTGTGTAATTTTCAAGTACATCTTCTTTAATGGTTTGTTCTATACTAGTGGTAGCTGTTTTTGAATTGGTTGTTACGATTACCTCGTTTAGTTCTTCTAAATGGTGCTCTAAAAAAATTTCTTTGAAAAGATTATTCTTTAGATGAATCGTTATTTTTCTTGTTTCGCATGCAATATGTTGAATTTCTAGTTCTATTTTTCCTTCACACAAACCTTTAAACTCAAAAAAACCGTCCAAATTAGAAGTGGTGAATTTATTTAAATTTAATAATTGTATGGATGCACCAATGATTGGTGTATCGACGTGAAAGTCAGTTACTTTACCCCTAAAGTTAAAGTTACAATTTTGGGCTGCTGTATTTATGTGTATAAGAAATAGAGCAATGCACAAAAAAAATATTTTTTGCATTTTTAGTTTTTATGTTCAACAAGAAAAGAAATTTATGTTAGAACTTTGATAGGGGGACCTCTGAGTGAAAAAGATAATCGCTGATGATTTTTTAAGAAATTATTTTTAAGATTTTCAATTGATGTAATTTCAATATAATTAATGAAATTAACCACATGTTTTTTGGCGTAAAAGGGACTGTCATTTAAAAGGTGAAGTTCACATTTAGCCTCTTTTTGATGTATATGATTCTCAACCTTAGATAAACAGATACGATGCTCGTGATTACTAAAAGAGTGTAAAAATAGTATTATTGTAGGTATTATAAATACCGATAATAAGAGAGTACTGACGTTATGTTTATTGTTTTTTAACAATCCTATTTTATTTTTATCCCTAGATGTTATGTTTAAATAACTATTAAAAATAAGCGTTCGCAAGTTAGAATATTCTTAAGGAATTCAATCTAAATACGGAATCTTTTTTTGTGCGACCAAAAAGGTGCTTTTTTATAATTTATTCGACTTTATATATGGTACCATCAGTTTTGAATTTACTAAAGCCAATTTTAGCTGAAAAACTATAAGAGGAATCAGTTACTTTCACAATTTGTACATATATTGGTTTTTTATCCAATTCTTTTTTTGGTGACTTCATATTTAACGTATAGAAGAAATTATTTTTCCATTTGATATAAAGTGTGTCAGTGTGTGAAATTCTTTTTTCACTTGTGGAACTATCATTAGAAATTGAAATCACTTTCTCATATTCTTCAATTTGAAGGCTATCAATTCTTGTGATTTTAGTTGTACCATATCCTTCACCTGCTGGAATTTCAAAAACCCCTTTTTTAAATCGATCTGAATTGTCTATAATTTCAGTTGTACACGAAGTTAGTGCAATGATGATGATGAGTATTCCAAATATATTTTTCATTAAATTCCTGTGTAATTTGCAGGTGATATTGCCTTTAATTCTTCTTTAATTTCTGATGAAACATCCAAAGTATCTATAAAATTTGCAATCGAGACCTGGTTTATTCTCTCATTTGTTCTTGTCAACCCTTTTAAAGCTTCATAAGGATTTGGATACCCTTCTCGTCTTAAAATAGTCTGAATTGCTTCGGCAACAACAGCCCAATTATTTTCCAAATCTTGTTCGAACTTTTGTTTGTTTAATAACAACTTATTCAATCCTTTAAGTGTAGAGCTAAATGCAATCATGGTATGACCGAAAGGAACTCCTACGTTCCTTAGTACGGTACTGTCTGTTAAGTCTCTTTGTAAACGGGAAATTGGTAATTTTGCAGAAAGGTGTTCGAAAATAGCATTGGCTAATCCTAAATTCCCTTCAGAATTCTCAAAATCTATTGGATTTACTTTGTGAGGCATTGCAGAAGAACCCACCTCACCAGCCTTAATTTTTTGTTTAAAATAATCCATTGAAACATAGGTCCAGAAATCTCGATCTAAATCGATTACAATTGTATTGATACGTTTTAATGCGTCAAACAAGGCAGCCATATGATCATAGTGTTCTATTTGGGTAGTTGGAAAAGAATGATGTAAACCTAATTTTTCTTTTACAAAATTACCACCAAATTCTTTCCAATCAATAGAAGGATAGGCAACTTTATGAGCATTAAAATTACCAGTCGCACCCCCAAACTTCGCAGCATTTGGGATCTTATTTAACAAATTAAATTGTTCTTGTAAACGGGTTACAAAAACAGCAATTTCTTTACCTAATCTGGTTGGAGAAGCTGGTTGACCATGTGTTCTTGCTAACATAGAAACATCTTCCCATTCAATAACTAATTCTTCTAAGCGCTCTAAAACCTTTCGGTAACTTGGTACATATACTTCTTGCATTGCTTCTTTGATAGAAAGCGGAATTGCAGTGTTGTTTATATCTTGAGAAGTCAAACCAAAATGAATGAATTCTTTTTGTTTTTCTAAACCTAACGCGTCAAATTTCTCTTTTATAAAATACTCAACAGCTTTCACATCATGATTGGTAATCGCCTCAATATCCTTTATTTTTTGAGCATCTTCAGAAGTGAAATTTTTGTATATTTTACGCAAATCATCAAATAAATCGCTGTTAAAGTCTGCTAGTTGAGGCAAAGGAATTTCACACAACCCAATAAAATATTCAATCTCTACACGAACTCTGTATTTTATTAAAGCTTCTTCAGAAAAAAAGTCCGCTAATTGTGATATTTTATTCCTGTAGCGCCCGTCAATAGGGGAGATGGCATTTAATTTTGTCAAGTTCATTTTGTTGTTGTTGTTATTTAATGCAAAAATAGTCATTTTAACAGATTTATAAAGTTGATTTTAGATGTTTTTATAGTAATTGCGAAATATGTTTTTAAACGGAACTTTTTTCAGAATTATGAATAATTTCATGCGCCCCTCTCAACGTTATTTTTTTCGTGCATTATTATTAATAACGTATCTTTGTTTTATAACGATCGCTCTATGTTGCCCCTAAACAAATTATTTATCATCCTTCTTTTTGTTGCTTCTTTTTGTTTGAATGAAGCACTTTATTCTCAAAAAACAAATCAATATAATCACAATAACAAGAGGACAGGAGTATGGAAAAAATACTATCCGAATAAAAGAGTAAGGTATGTAGGTCAATTTAAAAATGGGAGAGAGATAGGCGTCTTTAAATTCTATGACATCAGCTCTTCCAAACATCCAACAATTATAAAAACTTTTTTCAAGAATCCAGATTCGCTACTCGTTCAATTTTATACTATTACCGGCTCTATAAAAACACAAGGAGTTTTATACCAAAGAAAACGTGTCGGAAGTTGGAAATATTTTTATGCGAATGGTGCACTAATGTTGGAAGAAAATTACAAGAAAGGGAACTTTCATGGCAAACAATTCATCTATTATCCAAACGGTAACGTCACTGAGATAAGAATCTACAAAGACGGATTGCTAGATGGTATTTGTCGTAAATTTTCCGACAAAGGTATTTTAATTGAGAAAGTATCTTATAAACTAGGGAAGCTTAATGGATTGGCCGAATATTTTGAATTGAATGGAAATATAAAAGAGACAGGTGCTTATAAAGATGGAATAAGAGTAGGAAAGTGGCAATATTATATAGAAGGTGAAATTGCTGTAGATCACGATAAAAAAAAGAAACCCTCTTTTACAAAGCAAAAAAATAATTAGTTTTATAAATTTAATCAAGAACTTTTTCACTAAAAAATATTGCATTCAAAGTTGTAACTTTGTCACCTTAAAATTAAATAATGAAACGAGTAGTTGTTGGTCTTTCTGGTGGAGTAGATTCTAGTGTTACGGCCTATTTATTAAAAGAGCAGGGATACGAAGTTATCGGGTTGTTTATGAAGAATTGGCACGATGATTCTGTAACAATTTCTAATGAGTGCCCTTGGCTAGAAGATAGTAATGATGCAATGATTGTTGCAGAAAAATTAAAAATACCCTTTCAAGTTGTTGATCTAAGCAATCAATACAAAGAACGTATTGTTGATTATATGTTTGATGAATATAGCAAAGGAAGAACTCCAAACCCAGATGTACTTTGTAATCGAGAAATAAAGTTTGATGTATTTATGGACATTGCCTTAAACCTTGGAGCAGATTATGTGGCTACAGGTCATTATTGTAGAAAAGATACTGAGATTATCCACGGAAAGCCAGTTTATAAATTGCTCGCTGGTAAAGATGGGAATAAAGATCAATCCTATTTTTTATGTCAATTATCGCAAGAACAGTTAACAAAAGCATTATTTCCTATTGGGGAACTTACGAAGCCCGAAGTTCGGGAAATAGCAAAAAAAGCCAATTTAATCACAGCCGACAAGAAAGATTCACAAGGATTATGTTTTATTGGTAAAGTACGATTGCCAGAATTTTTACAACAAAAATTACAACCAAAAGAAGGGGTTATTATAACCATTCCAGCTGATTTTGAGCAGTATACTAAAAGAGTTTCAGAATTTGAAAACAAAGAAGCCGAACTCAACTATTTTTCAACAAAGTTTTCTTACCGCCAAGAAGATGGAAAAGTTGTTGGGAAACATCAAGGAGCACATTATTATACAAAGGGTCAGCGTAAAGGATTAAATGTTGGTGGAACCAAAGAAGCCTTATACGTTATAGAAACAGATGTGTTGGAAAATGTAATTTATACAGGTGAAGGTAAAAACCACCAAGGATTGTACAGAAATGTATTATTTGTTTCCAATAAAGAAAGCCACTGGATACGAGAAGACTTAACATTAAACAATGGAGAATTTATGCAGGTTGAAGCCAGAATTAGATATCGGCAGACATTAGAAAAAGCTACCTTGCATAAGGTCGAAAAAGGGCTGTATGTAGAATTTGAAAAGAAACAGTCTGCCATTCAAGAAGGGCAATTTGTGGCCTGGTATCAGGATGAAGAGCTTATCGGTTCTGGGGTTATTTCATAAAAAAAAATGATATGAAAAAGAATTTTTTAGTACTATTTAGCTTACTTATTTCGTTTTCAGTTTTTTCTCAACAAGATTCCATTGTAAATTATTTAGATCGATATTATGAGAAAGTAAAAAAAGAGCAGGCTACTTATATTCAAACCATTGTTAAAAATAAATCGTTATGGTTAGCTACTGTGTATCATGGAAATGGAAAAATAAAATTGCAAGGAAATTTTAAAAAGAAAAATTTAAAAACTAGAATTGGTCTTTTTAGGGTGTTTGATGATAAAGGGAATTTAAAATTTATCCAAAACTATAATGCAAAGGGGAAAAAGCATGGAGTATATGCTTACTACAATAAAAAAGGAGAGCGAATTACTAAAGGATATTTTTTAGAAGGAAATAAGGAGGGTGTTTGGAAATATTTAGATCAAAATAAAATGACTAGAGCCAGAATTGTATTCAAAAAAGGAGAAGTTCTAGATTATGATCTTTGGAATGAAGAAGGCATAACCATCAAAGAAAACTTAATCATATCGAGAAGACCTGAATATAATGGAGGTAGGAAGCAACTTGATTTAAAATTAAAAAATGAGTTGATGAGAGATTTGAGAAAATCTGGCTATCAAACTAATTTTATTCTTAAATGTACTATTGATACCAATGGGAATGTTCGAAATATTTCTGTGACTCCCACTATTGATGAGGAATTCGAAAATAAAATTACTGCCTATTTTAAAGACTTCGAGGGCATACAGCCTGGAATTATAGCAAATATGAAAGTTGAATTCCCTTTAGAAATTCCATTTATATTTAATTAATTTTTCATAAAAATAATTTTTCTTTTTTAAAATTGATGCCAAAGTATGACAAATAAAATCACGCAACTTTTTAATATCCAATATCCAATCATTCAAGGAGGAATGATTTGGGTTTCTGGTTGGAAATTAGCTTCTGCAGTATCAAATGCTGGAGGATTGGGGCTGATTGGAGCAGGTTCGATGTATCCGGAGGTTTTGAGAACACATATTCAGAAATGTAAAAACGCAACAGATAAGCCTTTTGGAGTAAATGTACCCATGTTATATCCTGATATAGAAATAGTAATGGCTATCATCATTGAAGAAGGAGTAAAGATTGTTTTTACTTCTGCTGGGAATCCAAAAAAATGGACTTCTTTTTTAAAAGAAAAAGGAATCACAGTGGTTCATGTAGTTAGTTCTGTAAAGTTTGCTTTAAAGGCAGAAGATGCAGGTGTTGATGCTGTAGTTTGTGAAGGATTTGAAGCAGGAGGTCATAATGGGAGAGAGGAAACAACAACGTTTACATTAATACCTATGGTTAAGCAAGAAGTTAAAATTCCAATAATTGCTGCAGGTGGAATCGCTTCAGGAAGGGGAATGTTGGCTGCGATGGTTTTAGGTGCAGATGCTGTTCAGTTAGGAAGTAGGTTTGCTGCTACAAAAGAATCTTCTGCTCATCAAAACTTCAAAACTACAATTATAAATGCTAAAGATGGTGATACCCATTTAACCCTAAAAGAATTAGCTCCCGTTCGTTTGTTGAAAAATAAATTCTATCGAGAGTTACAAGAGTTGTATCTAAAAAATCCTTCTAAAGAACAACTAAAGCAATTGTTGGGGAGAGCTCGAGCAAAAAAAGGAATGTTTGAAGGAGATTTAGAGTATGGTGAATTAGAAATTGGTCAGATTTCAGGATTAATAGATGAAATAAAACCAGTAAAAGAGGTCTTAGATGAAATAATTAACGAGTTTAACTTAGTTAAATCATTAATTTACAGTTATTAAAGTTTTTTTAATATAATTTAAATAATTAGTATTAGTTCTAAATTAATGTTATTATATTTGCACTTTAATAAACGTTGTTAGTAATAAAATTAACAACACACTAATTTTTTTATAATGAATAAAGGTACCGTAAAATTTTTCAATGAATCTAAAGGATTTGGATTTATCACTGAAGAAGGATCAAACAAAGAACATTTTGTACATGTTTCAGGATTAATCGATGAAATTCGTGAAAACGATGAAGTTGAATTCGACTTACAAGATGGAAGAAAAGGATTAAACGCAGTAAACGTAAGAGTATTATAATATATATCTATTACTAGTTAAATTTTTATCTAAAAGCCTATCAAATTTTGATAGGCTTTTTTATTTGTAAGAAGATGTTTTTATTTCATGATAGATAGGTTGTTATCTTACAGGAATTTTGATTTCGTACAACTTTCTGCTTGCATTGTTTAATTTGTTTTCTCTTAACCAAGGATTATGAATTTTTAATTCTTTGTATGTAATCCCGAATTTTTTTGCAAACAAGGTAATATTCGAAATGACAGTATCTACTTTTATAACTCTAGTTTTAGTATGGGTGTATAAATCTTCATTGTCAAAAATAAAACCGTATTTCTTTGGGTTTGTAATGACTTCTTTTAATGCAATGATTCTAAAAATATACCGTTCTGTTTCATTCGCTAACAATGCATCATAATAATTAGTAACTTGTTGTTTCTCTAGTTGCTTATGAATTCCATAATTACCAGCATTGTATGCAGCAGCAGCCAAAGTCCAAGAATTAAATCGTTCTTTAGATTTCTTTAAATAAGCAGCAGCTACTTTTGTTGATTTTTCAATATGGTATCGTTCATCGACATTCTTATTTATTTCTAACCCATATTCTTTTCCTGTTCGTTTCATAAAATGCCAGATTCCTGCTGCTCCTGCAGAAGAGGTCTCGTCAGTAAAAGCACTTTCGGCTAGAGCTAAAAATTTAAAATCGTCTGGCAAACCATATTTTTTAAGCAACGGTTCTAAGATTGGAAAATATTTATTGGCTCTTTTTATAAGAAGTAATCCGTTGGATTGCCAATACGTATTTACTAACAACTCTCTGTCCATTCGCTCTCTAATGTCCTTTTTTTCTATGGGAACTCTCTCTCCAGCAAGATTTAAATTTGAAGGAAGTTTGATTGCTTTAATTTTATAAAATTCGTGTGTAAATATTTTTTCACCTGATGTTTCTTTTTGAATTCCATTAAGCATTAATAGGGTAACAAATAAAATAAGGATCAGAGAAAGAATACGAAATGATTTACTCATAGTTTTTTTTATTTTTAAATATAATGTGTGATTTCTTTTATCAACTTAGAGATAATTAGTCCACCCAAATAATAGTAGTTTTAATTAGCTAAAATGAATGATTTAGCCTTCTAAAACAATTTCTTTAGTTTACAAAATGAAACCTTACCAAACCATCGCTGTCAATTTCTGTAAGAGAAATTGTATGTAAGGTATTCACCAATTCAGGATTCCAGGGGGTTTTAACTTTTACATAGTTTTCTGTAAATCCGTTTATGAAACCTTCTTTATTTTCGTTTTCAAACAATACTTTAGCAGTCTTTCCAAGTTGACTCTCATAAAAAGAACGTCTTTTTTTAGCAGATAAACCTCGTAGCATTTTACTTCTTTTTGCTCGAATTTTCTTTGGGACCACACCGTCTAGTTTAACAGCTTCTGTATTGGGTCTCTCAGAATAGGTGAAAACATGTAAATAGGAAATATCCATTTCATTTAAATAATTGTAAGTTTCTAAAAATAACTCATCAGTTTCACCTGGAAATCCTACAATAACATCAACACCAATGCATGCATTTGGCATCACTTCTTTAATTTTAGACACTCTATTTGTATACGTTTGGACAAGATATCTACGTTTCATTTTCTTTAATAATTCATCACTTCCTGATTGCAAAGGAATGTGAAAATGAGGTACAAAAGATTTTGATTTTGATACAAATTCAATTGTTTCATCTTTTAGTAGATTGGGTTCAATAGAAGAAATTCGCAAGCGATGAATTCCTTCAACGTTGTCTAATTTTTTTACGAGTTCTAAAAAGGTATGTTCATGTTTTTTGTTCCCAAATTCTCCTTTACCATAGTCACCTATATTGACACCTGTTAAAACAATTTCCTTAATTCCCTTTGACGAAATCTCTTTGGCGTTATGAATCACATTTTCTAATGTATCACTTCTAGAAATTCCGCGAGCTAATGGGATTGTACAATATGTACACTTATAATCACAACCATCCTGTACTTTTAAAAAAGCACGTGTTCTGTCTCCAATTGAATAAGATCCTACGTAAAAGTCTGCTTCAGAAATTTCACAAGAATGTACTTCACCAACATTATTTTTTGTTAGATCATTTATATAACTTGTTACATTAAATTTTTCTGTTGCTCCTAAAACCAAATCAACACCGTCAACTGCTGCTAATTCTTCAGGTTTTAGTTGTGCATAGCATCCAACTGCTATTAAAAAAGCCTCACTATTTTTTTTTAAAGCGTTTTTAACAATAGATTTAAAACGTTTATCGGCATTATCTGTAACCGAACAGGTATTGATCACATAGATATCTGCGGTTTCCTCAAAATCGACACGTTTGAACCCTTCGTTCTCAAAATTTCGAGCGATCGTAGAAGTTTCTGAAAAGTTCAGCTTGCATCCTAAGGTGTAAAAAGCAACATTTTTTTCTGTATTCATTTACATGTGTTTAACCAAGTGTAAAAATACAATATTATTCACCATTTTTTAAATAGAAAGATGAATTGTTACCCGTCTTTGTATTGGCAAATTTATGTATTTGATAAACTTATATTACTCTGGTGTATCATCTGAAATTAAATCATATTACAACGAAGTGAGTCAGTTCTGACTATGATGTCTATTTTTTAAGAATAGTTAATTATTGATAATAAAACTCTTTTTGGAAATTGTTAAAGCCAATTAACTCTTGCAAGAATAGGGTAGTGGTCTGAAAATTCTATTGAAAAAGAGGTAAATTGATTTACAGTTGCAGCGTTGTCCGTTAAGATAAAATCAATTCTCATAGGAAACCAGTAATTGTATGTTTTACCAAATCCATTTCCAGCTTCAATAAAACCATCTTTTTTATTGTTAGAAATTTGGGTGTATACCCAGGAATAGGCTGTATTATTAAAATCTCCACAAATTATTTTTTTTCCTTTCCATTTTTTTTCATGAACTAAAAATAATTCAGTTTGTTTTGCTTGTTTAAGAAAGTTTTTTTCAAGTTTTTTAATTAATTTTTCAGAATTTTCTTGGCCAAAGTTTTCTTTTTTTGGTGAAATATGAAGAGACTGCAAATGCAAATTATAGATTCTAATAGTATCGTTTCCTCTTAGAATATCTGCAAAAATTATGTTATTTGATGTATTCTTTAATTTAAGAGAACCTCTATTTACAATCGGTAGTTTTGAGTAAATAGCCATTCCAAAATGGTTTTTAATATTTTTTTTGTCGATGTATTTGTATGGAAATTCAAGATCATATTTTTCTGAAGTACTATTTTCTTGAACAACAAAAACATCAGGTTTATTATCTTCTATAAATGAGAAAATCTTTTTTTCAATATTTTTTTCATCCAATGTTTTAAAATGATTAAACATTCTCACATTGAAACTCATTACTTTTAAATCGGAGTTTAAAGAAGTGTTTTTCTTCGACAATTTATAGAAAGGTGAAACACTAAACCAACCAACCAACAAGATCAAACCTGATAGTAAAAGTTGTTTTTTTAATTGTGTCAGCCAATAGATAAAAAAAAGAATATTTACAATTATTAAAACAGGTACAAACAGACTTAAAATCGCAAAAAAAGGAATGTTTTTTGGGGATATATAAGGTAACAAGTATGACAATAATAGCAGTAAAGAAATTAAAGAGTTAATAAGATACAAAAGCTTGTCAAAAAACGATAACTTTTTCATGTTACTTTCTTCCCTGTTTAAATAAAAATTCTTTCTCACTCTGTGTTAAAGCGTCATAACCCGATTTACTTATTTTATCTAAAATCACATCAATTTGTTGTTGAGTTAATGAGGTATTTGTTTCCTTTTTTACGCTCTTTTTTGGTGATTTATATACTTTTCTAAAGGGTCTTTTTTTGGTTTTGAAAACAGACAAGATTATATTTAAAATATTGCTTTCTTTTGTTGTTCCTCGACTTACGTATATAAAACCGAATAATGCACCTCCCAGATGAGCAAAGTGTCCACCTGCATTCGATCCAGATAATGCTAAAATATCCAATCCTATCCATATTGCCGCCAAATACCATAATTTCACAAAACCAATAAAACGTATTTTAAATTGATAAGTAGGGATGTAGGTTGTAATTCCTATAAATATTGCAGATATTCCTGCAGATCCCCCTATTAAAATTGAAGATCTTCCTTCAAACAAAGGAAAGTAATTATGGCTAAGCAGGTATAATATTCCACCAAAAAATGTTCCTAACAGGTAAAAAGTAAGCAGCTGTTTTTGTGTAAAATATTCTATAAATAAATTGCCAATAAAATTTAATGTTATTAAGTTTAAGAGGAGGTGTATAAAATCTGCATGTAAAAAACCATAGCTAATGATGGTCCAAGGTTTAGAGAGGAGTATTGAAAAATTATGATCTAAGGCAAACCATTTTAAAATTCCGTTGATTTCAATTTTATACAACTCTTGAATTACTGAAATGAATAACGTGAAAATAAATATAATTGAATTTATGTAGATGATTCTTTCTACAATGTTTCCTTTTTTATAGCGAGATTTTATGTCTTTTATATAATTCATTAATTTATTATGAATTGATTTTTTTTCCAATACCATGCAATTATAAAACCTATGATAGCACCACCAATATGTGCAAAATGAGCAATATTTCCTATGGAGTAATCTGTCATACCAAAGAATACATCGATAGCAATAAGTATTGGAATAAAGTATTTTGCTGCGATGGGAATTGGTAAGAATATCAAGGCTAGTTTTGCATCTTTAAAGTACATTCCAAATGCAACTAAAACCCCGTACACTGCACCAGAAGCACCAACAGCTTTTGCATTATACAGTCCAATAATACGATTAAATTGTTCTTGAGTTATGTATTCAATAACTCTTAAATCATTTGTTTTTGCTGATTCTAAGATAGTAATTATTTCAGACTGTTGTAAACCTGCATTAATAAACAAATTATAAATTTCGTTAAATTGGTAATAATTAACTAGGGTGTATACCAGTCCCGCTCCAATACCTGCTGAGAAATAGAAGAATATAAATTTATTTTTTCCCCACATTTTTTCTAATGGTGATCCAAAAGCCCATAATCCATACATGTTAAAAAGAATATGGCCAAAGCTGCCATGCATGAACATGTGGGTAATATATTGCCAAATTCCAAAATGTTCATTTTTTGGAAAATGAAGTGCCAAAAGATTTGAAAAATCCAACTTCATAAATTGTGGACCAACAAATAAAATTACATTGATTATGATTAAATGTTTTATGGCACCTGTTATGTTGTTCATCTTTATTGGTTAAATAAATTGTCTATTTCGTTCAAAGTTAATGTTTTGAATGTTGGTTTTCCAAAAGGAGAAACGAGAGGTTCTTTACAAGAGAATAAATTGTTTACAAGCTCTTCTTGTTCTTTTTCAGATAATTGGGTTCCTTTTTTTATTGATAATGTTTTAGCAAACGACTTTGCCATTACATCAAAGTGACTAAAACTTGCATCAGGAACTTCTAAAGTAATATCATTTAATAATTCTTCCAAAATAGTTGTAATCTTACTTTCGGTAATTGAAATCGGAATGCCTTTTATCGTGATGTCATTTTTTGTAAATTCTTCAAAAGAAAATCCAACATTTTCTAATTCTGTTTTTATTGTATAAATCATTTCTATTTCAGCTGAAGAAAAAGAGATTTTTACAGGAAATAACAATTGTTGGCTATTGGCGTCTTTAATAGTAATGTTTTCTAAAAATTCTTCATACAAAATGCGCTGATGTGCCGATGTCTGGTTGATTAAAACAATTCCAGATTTTATGGAACTAAGGATATATTTTCGCTGAATTTGAATCGTTTTTTGAGTTTGATTATTTTGTTGGTTCTCAAATAATTCTGTTTGATTTTCTTCCTCATTTACAGTGTTAGAAGTATATAGTGATTCCCAACTTTGAGTTTGTTTTTCTCTGTTGTATGGGAAAGAAATTTCTTTCTGTTCTTTAAAAGGATTGAAATCTGGATCTACAGAAATTTCAGGAGTTTTTGCAGCCTTGGGATTTGTGTGAAATTGATACGAGGTATCTAAATTGGCATCTCGATTAAAATCTAAAATAGGTGCAATATTATATTGTCCTAAGCTGTGTTTCACGGTTGCTCTTAACATTGCGTACAACGCTTTCTCATTATCAAACTTAATTTCTGTTTTTGTTGGATGAATGTTAATGTCAAGTGTATTTGCAGGGACTGTTAAATATAAAAAATAGGAAGGGTGTGAACCTTGTTCTAAGAGGCCTTCAAACGCATTTACAACAGCATGATTTAAATAAGGACTCTTTATAAAACGATCATTTACAAAAAAGAATTGTTCTCCTCTTTTTCTTTTTGAAAACTCTGGCTTAGCGACAAAACCTTCAATAGCAACAATATCCGTTTGTTCGTTTATTGGAACCAGTTTTTCATTCATTTTGTTTCCAAAAACATTCACAATTCGCTTTCTTAAATTACTGCTTTTTAAATGATATATTTCATTATTATTGTGATGCATTAAAAAAGAAATAGTTGGATGCGCTAGACAAACCCTTTGAAATTCATCAATAATATGTCTTGTTTCAACGGTATTCGATTTTAAAAAATTTCTTCTTGCAGGAATATTGTAAAATAAATTTTTTACGGCAATACTTGTTCCTTCACTTGTTGAAATAAAATTTTGAGAGATAATGTTACTTCCTTCAATTTTTATAGAAGTTCCAAGTTCATCATTATGTTGTTTTGTTTTTAGTTCTACATGTGCAATTGCAGCGATTGAGGCTAGAGCCTCCCCTCGAAATCCCTTAGTAGAAAGGTTGAATAAATCTTCTGCTTTTTGAATCTTTGAGGTTGCATGCCGTTCAAATGATACTTTAGCATCTCTTGGACTCATGCCTTTCCCGTTATCAATTACTTGAACCAGCGTTTTACCAGCATCAATTAACAATAATTTTATATTGGTTGCACCAGCATCTATAGCATTTTCTAGCAATTCTTTTACAACCGAAGCTGGACGTTGAACGACTTCTCCTGCAGCAATTTGATTTGCCACATGATCTGGTAACAATTGAATAATATCAGACATTAATTTATTTTGAAAATAGATAAATCGAAATCGATGATGTATAAAAAAATAAAAACTAAAATTGCAACGATGATAAGAAGTGTTTTATTTACACTTTTATCTGAATTTTTTAAATCATTTATTGCGTCATTAAAATTAGCCTTAATTCCTTTATTTTTACCAGCAGTTTTTCTAAATTGATCTAGTTTGTGTTCAATTTTAAAAGGGTTTCCCTCTCCTTTATAATATCGAGGTTTGTAATCAAACTTATTATGTGTACGTTTTAAAAATCCCATATTTTTAAAAAAATATTTGTTGTTTGTGATTTTTAGAAATCAAAAACCTAGCCATTTGGATAGGCTATTCAAAGTTAATAGAATTAAAAGAAATTCTTTCAAAAAACCCGACGAATGTATGCTTTATTTTTTCTTTCAAAAAAAAAGCTACTAATAACCTATATTTTTTTGAGTTTTATCTATATTTTTCAGGCTAGCCATCTTAACAGCAGCAAGGGCACATTCAATTCCTTTATTTCCCAATTTTCCTCCAGATCTATCTATAGATTGTTGTTTTGTTATGTCAGTTAACACACAAAAAATTACAGGAACATCATATTTAAGATTTAAATCTACAATACCTTGGGTAAGACCATCGCATACAAAATCAAAATGTCTTGTTTCTCCTTGAATTACGTTTCCTATTGCTATAACTGCATCAACTTGATGTGATTGAATCATTTTTTTACATCCAAAAACGAGTTCAAAACTTCCAGGAACTTCCCAAGAATAAATATTCTCTTCTAACGCGCCACAATCTAATAGAGTTTGAATTGCTCCTTTTTGTAGGTTTTTAGTAATCTCAGGATTCCACTCTGAAACAACAATCCCAAATCGAAAAGATTTCGCATTTGGGATTGTTGCTTTATCGTAGTGCGATAAATTAGTTGTTGCCATTTTTTTAGTTTGATAGTTTACAGTCGAGTTATACTATAATAGCTCGTTGTAAATTAATTATTCAGCATATTTAGCAGCTGCAATAAATTTTTGTATGTTTTTACCTTGTTCAGATTTAGGGAATTCTTCTTCTATTTTTGTAAACAACATTTCTGCTTTATTGTATTTTTTTAATTCCATTGCAGCTTGTCCTGCTTTGAAGAGAAATAAAGGCGATGTGAATTCATTACTTTTTTTAGTGGCAGCTTGTTCATAATAGTCCAAAGCATCTCCTAGTTGATTGATATCTGCAAAAGCATCTCCAATAGCTCCTAAAGAAACAGGTCCTAACATTTCGTCATCAGACTCAAATTTATTCAAATATTCAATAGCTTTGTCATATTCTTTCATTTGTAAATATGAAATACCTGCATAGTAATTCGCGAGATTACCAGCATCCGTTCCGCTATATTTGTTGGCAATATTCAAAAAACCATAATTTCCTTCAGCACCTTCCAAACCTAATCTTAGTAAAGAATCTATTCCAGACCCAGCGATGGCTGCTTGATCAAAATATTTTCTTGGAAAAGCGATTTCATTAGAAGCTTCTTTCTCATTGGGTTCAATTTGATATTTATTGTATCCCATGTAGGTAACAAAAATAACAACGATAGCCACCAATGTGTAAAACAAAGGTTTGCTGTTTTGTTCAATCCATTGTTCAGACTTTGAAGCAGTTTCATCTAACGTGTTTAAAACTCCTGCTGTTTCAAATTCTGATTCATCAATTTGATTTTCTTCTTTTTTACCTTCTGGTTTATATTTTTTCTTGTATGTTGCCATGTTTATTTTAAATTATGGTCACAAAAATAGTTTTTTTAATTGGATTTTAAAAGTAGATAATTCCCAAAATTTTCAATAATTTGCAATGCGTTTTTAATATTAAATTTCACGAATGTATTTACAGAAAATTTCTTTAGTTAATTATAAAAATATCATATCGCAATCTTTTGATTTTCACAAGAAAATAAATTGTTTTGTTGGTGAAAATGGTGTGGGAAAAACGAATGTTTTAGATGCCATTTATTATTTATCGTTTTCTAAAAGTTATTTCAATTCTGTTGCAATACAAAACATAAGGCATGGAGAAAGCTTTTTTATGATCGAAGGAGACTATCTTCTAAATCAGAGAAACGAAAAAATTGTTTGTAGTCTTAAAAAGGGACAAAAAAAAGTTCTTAAAAGAAACGGAAAAAGTTATGAAAAATTTTCAGATCATATTGGGCAGTTACCTTTGGTAATTATTTCTCCTGCTGATCGAGATTTTGTTACTGAAGGAAGTGATACCAGAAGAAAATTTATAGATGGTGTAATTTCACAACAAAATAAAGCTTATTTGCAAGATTTACTTTTTTATAATAAAGTACTTTCTCAAAGGAATGCATTGTTGAAATATTTTGCTGCAAATAGAACTTTTGATGCGTTGAACTTAAGCGTCTATGATGAGCAACTTTCTGAGTATGGAACTAGAATTTACGAAGTAAGAAAAACTTTTTTAGAAGAATTTATTCCAATTTTTAATCAAAAATATCAAATTGTTTCGGGCGATAAGGAGCATGTTAATTTAGTATACAAGAGTCAGTTACATGATTTTTCCATGAAAAATCTATTAGAGAATTCATTAAAAAAAGACAAGATTCTTCAATATACAACAACGGGAATTCACAAAGATGATTTGAACTTTGAAATAGGGGAGTTTCCTATAAAGAAATTTGGTTCACAGGGTCAGCAAAAATCATATTTAATAGCCTTAAAATTGGCTCAATTTGAGTTTATAAAACAACAAGCACAGGTAACTCCAATCTTATTGTTAGATGATATTTTTGATAAATTAGATGAAAATAGGGTATTACATATTATTCAGTTGGTCAATAATGATGAATTTGGTCAGATTTTCATAACAGATACTCACATTGAGAGAACAGAAAATATTTTAAAAAAAGGGAGCAAAGCATATCAAATTTTTAAATTAGATTCCTAATTATAATGAAAAATAAATAGTGTAATTTTTATAATTTTTGAAAATAACGTAGTTTTATAAATCTCCGAGATAGGTAAATAATATAAATGATGGCAAAACGAGAAAATAATTCTTTTTCCGTGAAAGATTTAATGCAAAGTTTTATTAAGGAAAATAACTTGAGTAAAGGTATGCGTAAGTTAAAAGTTGAGGAAACATGGGCAGAAATGATGGGGCCAGGTGTCATGGCTCATACAACTTCGGTTAAGCTACAAAACAAAACTCTTATCATACAATTGACTTCTTCTGTGTTGCGAGAAGAATTAAGTTATGGAAAGGAAAAAATCATAAAAATGATGAATGAAAAAGTTGGAGAAGGAGTTATTTCAAAATTGATGCTGGTCTAATAAAAAAAACTCACAACAAAAGTTGTGAGCTATTTATTATTTTAAAAAAAAGTGATGCTTAGAATTGCTCTCTTCCAGAAAAATGAAAGTTTCCTTCTATTTCTGCATTTTCACTTGAGTCAGAACCATGTACTGCATTTTCACCCATGGAAGTTGCATATAGTTTTCTGATTGTTCCTTCTGCTGCATCTGACGGATTTGTAGCTCCTATTAAGGTTCTAAAATCATCAACTGCATTTTCTTTCTCTAAAATGGCAGCGACGATTGGTCCACGTGTCATGAACGTAACTAATTCCTGAAAAAAAGGACGTTCATTATGAACAGCATAAAAAGTTTCAGCATCCGTTTTTGTCATTTGAGTTTTCTTTAATGCTACAATTCTAAATCCAGCGGTATTAATTTTTTCTAGAATAGCACCTGTATGTCCGTTTTCGACAGCATCTGGCTTAAGCATTGTAAATGTTCTATTTTTTGGCATTTTATAATCTTTTAGATTTGATAATATTCTTGTAAATGTAGTACAACATTCAGGACAAAATTACATATTTTTTTTAATTAAATTGTATATTCGCCATCTATGATTTTAAAAGGATTTGAAGATTTAAAGCGCTTTCTAGAAAAACCAAAAAATATTGTAATTGTCGGGCACAGAAATCCTGATGGAGATGCGATGGGTTCTTCTCTGGCATTAAAGTATTATTTGGACAAAAAAGGACATCAAGCAACAGTGATTGTTCCCAACGAGTACCCCGAATTTTTACATTGGTTGCCTGGTACCGACAAGGTATATCGTTTTGACAAACAAAATTCTCAATCCCTAAGACTACTCAATGCTTCGGATATTGTTTTTCTTTTGGATTTTAACGCATTGCATAGAGTTGGTTTTGATATGCAAGCTACGCTGGAAAAATACAAAAATGACTTTGTGATGATAGATCATCATCAGCAACCAGACACTGTAAAATACATGTATTCAGATGTTACGATTTGTTCTACATCGCAAATGGTTTATCAATTTATAGAAATGAACGGCGATCTAGATCTTATTGATCCAGATATTGCTAGCTGTTTGTATACTGGTATTATGACAGATACAGGTTCTTTTCGTTTTAGATCTACAACCAGTTCTACTCACAGAATTATTGCAGATTTAATAGATAAAGGAGCTGAAAATCATAAAATTCATAGTAATGTGTATGATGCAAATTCCTACAACAGGTTATTGTTATTAGGGCAAGCCCTAAGTAATTTGCAAATTTTACCAAATTATAAAACAGCCTTTATAACGTTATCAACTTTAGAAAAAAAACAGTTTGATTTTAAAAAAGGAGACACTGAGGGAATTGTTAATTATGCGCTTTCTTTGAAAGGCATTATTTTTGCAGCAATTTTTATTGAAGATAGTGAGCAAAAAATTGTAAAAATATCATTTCGTTCGAAGGGAACCTTTTCTGTAAATCAATTTTCAAGAAACCATTTTAGTGGAGGAGGACATGATAATGCTGCTGGTGGAAAATCAGATTTATCATTGACAGAAACAGTAACAAAATTCACCTCACTATTATCAGCATATGAAGAAGAATTAAAAGAATCTTATGAAAATTAAACTCTTTTTTTTTTTTATAATCTTTTGTTGCTATGGTTGTACTAAAGTTCAGCCAAGAAGACCTATTGATTTCAAGTCTTCATCAACTATTTTAAAAGAAACATTAAAAAAATCCATACAATTAAATCGTATTGAAGATGATAAGATTACAGCGCTTATAAAAAAAGATACGACCAACTCATATCAAGTTTCCCCTAACGGATTTTGGTATGCTTACATCAATAAAAAGGAAGCGATTGTGCAAACTCCAAAACTTGGAGATGAAGTTACTTTTGAATATAATATTACCGATTTAGAGGGGAATGTTATTTATAGCAAAGAAGAATTAGGAATCATGAAATATCGCATCGATAAGGAAGATTTTATTTTTGCACTTCAATTAGGAATAAAGTTGATGAAAGTTGGAGAAACTATTATATTTGTAATCCCATCATACAATGCTTTTGGTATTTCTGGAGATGGAGAAAAAATAGGAATTAATCAATCAATAAAAAGTACCGTAACATTATTAAATATTAAATAAAATGAAGATTATAAAAAGTGTTTTAACAATTACAGTAATAGCATCAATGTTTTCTTGTGGAAATCAATTAAAAGAAGTGAAATCTCTTAACACAGAGATTGACTCGGCAAGTTATGCTTTAGGATTAGATATGGCTTTAAAAGTAAAGGCAAACTTTGAAGAAGCTGATAGAGATTTATTTTTACAAGGATATAAAAACGGAATAGATTCTACCAATTTACTAATTACTACAAAAGATCTTAATGGGTTTTTAAGAAGTTTTTTTCAGAAACAACAACAACAAAAGTCAGCCAAGAGAGCTGAAAAATCCTTCGGTGAAAATAAAATAGCGGGACAAGAATTTTTAGCTACAAATAAATCTAAAGAGGGTGTTATTGAAACTGAAAGTGGTTTACAATATATCATTATGAGAGAAGGGAAAGGTGAAAAACCAGTAACTACCTCCAAAGTAAAAGTTCATTATCACGGTACAAATATTGCAGGTGAGGTTTTCGATAGTTCTGTCGATAAAGGTACTCCAGCAGAATTTGGAGTTACTCAAGTAATCAAAGGTTGGACAGAAGGACTACAATTAATGAAAGCAGGAGGAAAGTATAAATTTTTCATACCTCAAAATTTAGCTTATGGAGCTCAACAAAGAGGTGCTGCTATTAAACCGTTTTCTACGTTGATTTTTGAAGTTGAGTTGTTGGAAGTTATCAATTAATAAATAATGAAGAATTTAACTTTATTTTCTGCTATATTTTTTCTAATGCTATCTTGTAAGTCTCATAATTACAAAGGTTTAGATGATGGGTTGTATGCTGAATTACAAACTAACAAAGGAAACATTTTATTGCAATTGTATGCAAAAAATGTACCGATGACTGTGGCAAATTTTGTTTCCTTAGCAGAAGGTACTAACCATAAAGTAATAGATTCTATCCATGGGACCCCTTTTTTTGATGGAATCCGTTTTCATAGAGTTATCAAAAACTTCATGATTCAAAGTGGAGATCCAACCAATACAGGTAGGGGTAATGCCGGCTATAAATTTCCGGATGAATTTCCGATTGATTCTCTTGGAAACCTTGTGTATAAACACGATGCCAAGGGTATTTTGTCCATGGCAAATTCTGGTCCAAAAACAAATTCAAGCCAATTTTTTATAACACACAAAGCAACCCCTTGGTTGGATAGAAAACACACTGTTTTTGGAAAAATTAAATTAGGAGAAAACACATTAGATAGTATTGAAAAAAATGATACAATAGAAAAAGTATCCATTATAAGAGTAGGTAAATTCGCAAAAAAATTCAAAGCACCCAAAGTATTTGAGTCAGAATTATTGAATATCGCTTCCAAAGAAGAAAAATACCTAGAAAAGTTAGAAGCGATAAAAGTTGCTTTTTTGAAAGAAAAAGGACGCGATAAAGCAGTTAAAACAAGCTCTGGATTAAAGATTCTTGAATTAGAAAAAGGAACAGGAAAAAAATTTAATAGTACACTACCTGCTTCAATACACTATACTATTTATTTAGCTTCAGGAAAGCAAATACAATCTTCTGAAGGTAAAGAGCCTTTGCGTTTTGTGCTTAGTAAAAATCCTATGATAGCGGGTGTCACAGAAGCACTTAAAGAGATGAAGGAAGGAGATAAGAAAAGGCTTTTTATCCCCTATTACTTAGGGTATGGAGAAAAAATGTACGGACCTTTTCCTTCTAAGTCAGATTTAGTTTTTGACATTGAACTTTTAAAAATCGGTAAATAATTTGTTACAAGACATCATCCAAATTGATCAAAATCTACTAATTTATTTAAATAATTTAGGGAGCACCAAATGGGATTCATTATGGCTATTTATTACCAATCAATTTTTTTGGACTCCTTTATTTATTTTAATATTTTATTTGACCATTAAATCTTATGGTTGGAAAACGGGTGGATTTTTAATTTTATCGATGATTGTACTGGTCGCTTTTTCTGATCAGTTCACTAATTTTATAAAAAATACAGTACAACGGTCTCGTCCAAATAACAATGAGGAAATAAAACATTTATTACGAGTTTTAATCAATCCACAGAGTTATAGTTTTATGTCTGGTCATGCAACTACATCTACATTTTTTTCAGTCTATGTACTGCTTTTATTGAAAGATAATTATAAATATATTTATTTAATATTATTCTTTCCTTTGGTCTTCTCTTATAGTAGATTGTATTTAGGAGTTCATTTTCCTATTGATATTTTTGTAGGTATTTTAATAGGAGTCACCTTTGCAAATCTCTATTTTATTCTTTCTAAGAAAGTTATAAAAAAGCTTTTTATTTGATTTTTAACCACCTAAAAATAAACTTTTGTTTTTAAAATGAAAAAAGAGGATAAAAAATAGTTTTTCAGTAAATTTGCAAATATTAAATCAGGGGACAGCATATGAAAATATCATACAATTGGTTACAACAATTTTTACAAATAGATTGGGAACCTTCTAATACGGGAGAATTGTTGACAGACCTTGGTCTGGAGGTCGAAGGTATTGAAACAAGAGAATCTATAAAAGGAAGTTTAGAAGGAATTGTTGTAGGTAAGGTTTTAACTTGTACACAACATCCAAATGCCGACAGATTAAAAATAACTACAGTAGATCTAGGTACCGGAGAACCTGTTCAAATTGTCTGTGGAGCTCCCAATGTAGCTTCAGGTCAAAAAGTGCCAGTAGCGACTATTGGAACTACGTTATATGACGAGAAAGGAGAAGGTTTCAAAATTAAGAAAGGAAAAATTAGAGGAGAAGAAAGCTTTGGAATGATATGTGCTGAAGACGAGTTAGGGTTGGGTAAAGACCACGATGGCATTTTGGTTTTAGATAAAACTTTATCAGTAGGAACTCCTGTTGCAGAAGTTTTTAATATAGAAACTGATTCTATTTTTGAAATTGGTTTAACACCCAATAGGTCCGATGCCATGAGTCATTTTGGTGTAGCAAGAGATTTACGAGCAGGTTTAATGCAACATGGAGTAAATTTAGAATTAATATCACCTTCTGTAAGTGATTTTCATGTAGATGAAAGAACTTTAAGAATAGATGTAGAGGTAGATGATAAACAACAAACTCCAAGATACTGTGGAATCACCATTACAGATATAGAGGTCAAAGATTCTCCAGATTGGATTCAAAACAGATTAAAAGCCATTGGTATTTCTCCTAAAAATAATATTGTAGACATTACAAATTATGTGTTGCATGAATTAGGACAACCTCTTCATGCTTTTGATGCGCAAAAGGTAAAAGGAAATAAAATATTAATTAAAACATTAGAACAAGGTACAAAGTTTACAACTTTAGATGAAGTAGAAAGAGAATTGTCTTCAGAGGATATTATGATTTGTGATGCCGATTCAACTCCACTTTGTATTGCGGGTGTTTTTGGTGGGTATAATTCAGGTGTTACAGAACATACAACTTCAATTTTCTTAGAAAGTGCTTATTTTAATCCAGTTTCTGTTCGTAAGACAGCTAAAAGACATGCGTTAAATACAGATGCTTCCTTCCGTTTTGAGCGTGGAATTGATATAAATAAAACTAAATATGCATTAAAACGAGCAGCATTATTAATAGAAGAATATGCTGGTGGAAAAATGGGTTCTGATATTTCTGATTTCTTTCCTGAAAAAATTGAAGATTTTCAAGTTTTTTTATCCTATGAAAGTGCCTATGGATTGATTGGTCAAGAAATACCAAAAGAAACTATAAAAAATATTTTAGCTTCCCTAGAAATTAAAATAAATAGTGAAACAGAAGGAGGTTTGGGACTGACAATTCCATCATACAGAACAGATGTGCAGCGTGAAGCAGATATTATTGAAGAAATTTTAAGAGTTTATGGCTATAATAATATTGAATTTTCTCACAAATTAAATACTTCTATATCTTTTGATTCGAATAAAGAAACAAAAATTGAAAACATCACTGCGAACCAACTTACTGCTCTTGGATTTAACGAAACGATGTCAAATTCCTTAACGAAGCCCGAATATGCATCTTTGTCTGAAAATATAAATCAAGAGGCTAGTGTAGAGATGTTGAATCCGTTGAGTAACGATTTAAAAACCATGCGTCAATCTTTATTGTTTAGTGGTTTAGAGTCCGTTGCATACAATATCAATAGAAAAAATAGTTCTTTACAATTTTATGAGTTTGGAAAAACCTATCATAAATACAATGAAAAGTACGAAGAGATTAAACATTTAACTCTTTTTGTTACGGGTAATAGAGCTAAAGATAGTTGGAGTATAGCTAATAAAACCTCAGATTTCTTTTATTTAAAAGGAATTATAATTGCGCTATTAGGTAGATTAGGTATTGACAAATTGAAATCGACTCCAAGCAAACAAGATGTTTTTTCAGAAGGAATCTCTCTTGGTTTGGGGAAAAATAAGCTTGTAGATTTTGGAAGACTTAAACAGTCAGTTCTCAAAGAATTTGGAATAAAACAGGAAGTTCTTTTTGCAGATTTTAATTGGGATAGTATTCTAAAATTAACAGGAAATAAAAAAAATAAAGTAACTGAATTGCCAAAGTTCCCCTCAGTAAAAAGAGATTTAGCCCTTTTGTTAGACACTAATGTAGCTTTTGATGAATTACATAATTTAGCTTTTCAAACTGAAAGAAAGTTGTTGAAAGAAGTAGATTTATTTGATGTTTATGAGGGTGATAAATTACCCGATGGTAAAAAATCCTATGCAGTTAGCTTTTTATTACAAGATGAAACAAAAACACTGGCGGACAAACAGATTGAAAAAATAATGCAAAAATTACAGCAAACTTTTGAAAAAAATTTAAATGCTGTTTTAAGATAGTTTGTATCTTTTTTTGATCTATCGCTTAAATACAAAAAAAACCATCTCTTTTATAGAGATGGTTTTTTTATAGGTTGTACTGATATTTTTATACGGCGTGTTTATGCGCTTTGTAAGAAGAACGCACTAAAGCTCCACTTTCTACATACATAAAACCCATTTCTAATCCAAGGGTCTCATATTTTTTAAATTGTTCAGGTGTAATGAATTCTTTTACAGGCAAATGTTTTTTGGAGGGCTGTAGGTATTGACCGATAGTCAATACATCCAATCCAACTCCTTGTAAATCTTTCATCGTTTCTATAACCTCTTTTTCAGTTTCACCTAGACCTAACATTAAACCAGTTTTGGTTCGCATTCCTTTTTCTTTAAGGTATTTTAAAACCTGTAAACTTCGATCATATTTAGCTTGAATTCTAACTTCACGTGTCAATCTTCTCACCGTTTCCATATTGTGAGAAACTACCTCTGGGTGTACTTCAATAATCCGATCGATTTGTTTTGTGTTTCCTTGAAAATCAGGAATTAAGGTTTCTAAAGTTGTCGTTGGATTCGCTCTTCGAATAGCATCTACAGTTTCCGCCCAAATGATAGAACCACCATCTTTTAAATCATCTCTATCAACGGACGTTATTACTGCATGTTTTATACTCATTAATTTAATAGAACGTGCAACTTTTTCCGGCTCATCCCATTCAACAGTCTCCGGTCTTCCTGTTTTGACACCACAAAAACCACAAGAACGTGTACATATATTTCCTAAAATCATAAATGTTGCAGTTCCCTCACCCCAACATTCACCCATATTTGGACAGCTTCCACTGGTACAAATTGTATTCAATTGATATTTATCAACCAAACTTCTTAATTCCGTATATTTCTTACCCACAGGTAATTTTACACGCAACCATTTGGGTTTTTTTGGCCTTTCTGCAACTATTATAGGTTCTATTGACATTTCCTACTAATTTTATAATGCAAATATACAAAGGAAAGTTTTAAATACTTGTTAAAAACCATATGCTAAATGCAATTAAAAAAATGATTCCTATGATGCTTAAAAATTTCAGATAAATTCCTGGGCGATGTTTTTTTGGAGTATGTTTTCCAAAAATTAGTAGGGAATTTAATATCGCATAAAAGGGAGCTGTTAAAAACGATAAAATAGTGGCGATCTTAACTAGTGTTCCCATATTCCCCATAAAGAATTTTAAGATTAAAAAAGTACCCACAAATAAAAAGAGAATCCAAAACCAGTATCCATATTTATATTCTTTACTCTTTCCCCGGAGTAAACCTGTGGCTTTATTCATCGCTCTGGGTGAGGCATCTAGCGTCGTTATTGTTGTACTAAACATTGTTGTAAATGCAGCAATTGCAATAAAAATATAGAAAAATTGTCCTAGGTTTTCCGTGTATAAATTAATTAATTGCGAAGCAAAAACACCTCCTTGATTTGAAAATTTTTCTCCAGTTTTATACATCACCAATGCTCCTAAAAGCACAAAGCAAATACCTAAACAAAGTGTTCCAACATAACCTACATTAAAATCAAATATTGCATCTTTCCTTTTTGTTTTTATCAGCGTTGTTTTATTTTTTTCTACCGACCAGATAGAATGCCAAATAGAGACATCTAATGGAGCGGGCATCCAACCTAAAAAAGCGATTAAAAAAGTAAGTTCAACAGAACCAGAAGGAAGTATTTGTGTTACATCAAATGCGTCTTTGGTGCTAAACAAAGCTACACATACCGCAATAATTGTACTGATTGTTAAGATGATGATGATATATTTCATCAAAAAATCCAACCATTTATATTTACCACCGACCAAAAAAAGAATACTCGTAAACATCAAAATAGAGGACCATATTACCAAATCATTTGTAAATCCAAAAAGTTGGGAAGCCAAACCAGCGGTTACAATTGTTACAGCAGCTTGGATGGTAAACATCGTTGCAAAATTAAGGATGTAATATGCAACTAAAATTCCCTTCCCTAATTTTTGATAGCCATCTAATAAGGTTTCTCCTGTTGCAGCTGCATAGCGAGGACCAAATTGAAAGAATGGATATTTAAATAGATGAACTAATAAGAGTGCCCAAAGTAATCCAAAACCAAATTCTGCACCTGCTTTTGTAGATTGTACCAAATGTGAAACTCCAATTGCTGCTCCTGCAAATAATAAGCCTGGACCCAAAGAATTGAGGAATGATTTTTCTTTTTTTTTCATTTTTTAATAGCTATTTAGTTTATCACATCTTCTCAAGAGCTAATATTTTTTTGTGAAATTAAGTTCTTTTAATAACTTCTGCCAATAGCTTTTTTGCACGTAGTAATTTTACTTTTACATTGTTGATTGGTTCATTAATTTGTTCCGAAATCTCTTTGTAGCTTAATTCTTGAAAATATCGCAATTGAATAACTTCTTGATATTTTGGCTTTATCTGTTTGATATCTCTTAATAATTTTGCTAAGTTTTGTTCTGTGATAATTTTATCTTCTGGAGTCGGACTTTCATCAATGATTTGATAGACTTCATCTTCTTGGTTTTCAGAAGTATCTGCTTCAATAGAAATATTTTTTTTACGTAAAGAATCGATGTGAATATTTTTGGAAATAGTAATTAACCAAGTTTTAAAATTATATTTTTCATCATAAGTGTCAATCTTATCAAAAGCTTTTGAAAATGTTTGTATGGTAATATCTTCCGCATCATTTTCATTTGTATTTCTTTTTAATTGAAATAGATAAACATCAGTCCAAAAGGCATCTAATAAATATTTAAATGCAGTTTGTTTACCATTTTTAGCTTTTGAGATATTGATGTCTATTTCTGTAAGGTTTATTTCCAATGAGTTGGTTTTGATGACAAATTAGTAATAAATATTGAAAAGTGAAAAAGTAAGAGAATAATTTCTAAAAAAGGAAACACATAAGAGATCATTGGTTCGTTTAATTTTTTAGAAGAACGATGAATTACAATAAATTGAACTACAAAATAGCATACAATCAGAGGAAGAAGAACCTTGATTGGGTAGAAAAAGGACAGTACTATTGCCAATAAGTAAAAGAGGACTTTAGAAAGAAAGAACAATCCTAAAAAAAATCGATGCGTAAACTTGTAATGATTGGCTGTAGAAATATGTCTCCTTTTTTGTTGAAACCATTCAGAAAAAGTATTTGGAGCAATAGATTCTGTAAAACTATCTTTAGAGGTAGTGATGACCGTGTTCTTTTTATTTGCCGCATCTTGAATAAATAAATCATCATCACCCGATTTTATGTGCATGTGATTAATGAATCCTTTTACCTTAAAAAATTCTGATCTATGGTATGCTAAATTTCTTCCGACAGCCATATAGGGAGCTCCTATTTTTGCATAACTAAAATACTGTATAGCAGTCAATAAAGTTTCAAACCGGACAAGTATATTTAGTAATGATTTTTCTTTTCTATATTTTCCATAACCTAAAATAATTGTTTTTTCGCTATTGAAATTTCGGGTCATTTCATATATCCAATTCTTAGAAACAGGACAACAATCTGCATCAGTAAAAAGTAAATGTTCATTTTTTGCAGCTTTAATTCCCAGGGTAAGAGCATATTTTTTATTTCCCCAAAAAGTTTCAATATTTTTTACTGTAATGATCTTAATTTTTGAACAATTTTTTGCAAATGTTTCCATCACTTCTGAGGTTTTATCCGAAGAAGCGTCATTGATTAATATAATTTCAAAATCAGGATATGCTTGGTTTATAATAGAGGGAAGAAAATTTTTTAGATTTTCAGCTTCGTTTTTTACACAAATAATGACAGAAACTCCAATTTCTGGAAGTTCTTTACTGCTTTTTTTTGGGTCAATTAAAAAAGAAGAAAAAATCAGGTAATAAATAATTTGAATGGCTGTAAATGCTACAAAACAGTAGAAGAGTACAGTTAAAATCATCTAAATATAAAATTAGTTGTGTTCTACTTCTACACAAGAATCAAATTGTTCTGGAGATTTTCCACAAAAACCACAAGATTCTCCCGTTTTGTTCAGCATTGGATTTTGACTGGCACAAGTTCCAGCAAATTCTCCATCTTTTTTGATCCAAATTTTAATTGCAATTCCTGCGAAACCCAGAGCTAGTAACCCTATAGTAAGTAATAATAATTTCATAAAAAAATAATTAACACGGTAAAGATACGCTTATTTATATGTTCTTTAAAATGCATGTAACCTCTTTTTTCTATGGACAAACTTTTAAAATTAAAAGGTGAATTGATCTTATATAAAATTTCATATTGTTTGACAAAAAAGAGAGAATTAGGGGACTTTGGTACTTGATATTAAAATGCCACAGAACAATATTTAAACTAAAATACTAATAGTATTAATCAATAATATTTACCTCAATTTCTAAGGCGACTTTAAATTTATTTAGTACTTCTTTTTTAATCTTTTTAGCTAGTTCATAAATCTCAACACCAGAAGCATTTCCGTAATTTACTAAGACCAAAGCTTGTTTGTTATGGACACCTGCATCACCAAAACGTTTCCCTTTAAAACCAATTTTTTCTACTAACCAACCTGCAGGTATTTTTATTTCAGTATCAGATATTGGGTAACTAGGGATTGACGGATATTCTTTTTTAAGTTGTAAAAAATGATGAATAGCAATCACAGGATTTTTAAAAAAACTACCGCTATTCCCAATTTCTTTGGGATCTGGAAGTTTTGTATTTCTGATAGAAATGACAGCGTCTGAGATGTTTTTTAATGAAGGAGTAGTGATTTTTTTTGAAATTAATTCGGTTTCAATTGCTCCATAAGAGGTATTAAGTTTGTGATTTTTTTTAGTTAATTTAAAACCGACAGACGTTAAGATAACCTTTCCTTTATGAGTGTTTTTAAAAATAGAATTTCTATATCCAAACTTGCAGTCTTCATTGGAAAAAGCAACTAATTTTCCTGTTGCTATCTCTATACCTTCTACGCGTGTTATTGTATCTTTAACTTCCACACCATAGGCCCCTATGTTTTGAATTGGACTGGTTCCAACATTTCCGGGGATTAAAGATAAGTTTTCAATTCCTCCATAATTCTGAGAAACACACCATACAACAAAATCATGCCAATTTTCTCCTGAGTTTACTGTTAAATATACAAATTGATCATCCTCTTTATCAATTGAAATACCTTTTGTATTGATATGAATAACTAATTTTTCAATATTTTTTGTAAGCAACATATTGCTTCCTCCAGAAATTAAAAAAACCTCCTTATTAATTTTTAAAAGTTGTTGCAGTTGATATACTGAATCAATAGAAATAAAGCGTTTGGCAAATGCAGAAATACCAAATGTATTGTATTTTTTAAGTGATATGTTTTCTTTAATATCCAATTAGCTATTATATTTTTCTAAAGCTTTTGCTAAAATATGAACAGCTTTGATTAAATTACTTTTGTTCAAAACATATGCAATTCTTACTTGATTTTTTCCTTCACCCTTAGTGGAATAAAAACCGCTAGCTGGAGCGATCATTACCGTTTCATTATTGTAATTAAATTTCTCTAAAATCCATTGAGCAAAATGATCAGAATCTTTAACAGGTAATTCAGCTACACAGTAAAATGCTCCCTTTGGGTTTGCTACTTTTACACCTTTTATTTTTTGCAACTCACGAATAAGCGTATTTCTTCGTTCTATATATTCTTCTTTCACTAGATCGAAATAACTTTGGGGAGTATCTAAGGCAGCTTCACTCGCAATTAAGGCATAGGTAGGAGGACTTAAACGTGCTTGAGCAAATTTAATACTCGTATTGATGAAGGCCTTGTTTTTGGAAACAATACAACCAATCCTCGCACCGCACATGCTATAGCGTTTTGAAACGGAATCTATTATAATTGAATGCTGTTCTAAACCGTCCAAAGACATTACTGAGGTGTGCTTTAAGCCATCATATGTAAATTCTCTGTAAACTTCATCAGCAATTAGAAATAGATCATATTTTAAAACAATTTTTTTTAACTTTTCAATTTCTTCTTTCGAATACAAATAACCTGTTGGATTCCCGGGGTTACAGATTAAAATTGCTTTTGTTTTATTTGTAATTAGTTTTTCAAAATCTTCAATTTTTGGTAAGGCAAAATTATCTTCAATCTTGGATATCACAGGAACAATTTTAACTCCGGAAGCCGTAGAGAAACCATTATAATTTGCATAGAATGGTTCTGGTATAATAATTTCATCTCCAGGATCTGCAATACTGCCTATGGTAAATAGTAATGCTTCAGAGCCTCCCGTGGTAATCACAATATCATTTGAAGAAACAAGAACATTGTGTTTCTTGTAATAACTTGCTAGCTTTTCTCTATAACTTTCAGAACCTTCAGAGCGAGCATAAGCTAAGGTTTCTAACTCATTATTTTTAACAGCGTCTAAGGCAATTTGAGGTGTCTTTACATCAGGTTGACCAATGTTTAAATGAAATACTGTAGTGCCTCTTTTTTTAGCATCTTCAGCAAAAGGTACCAATTTTCTGATTGGTGATTCAGGCATTTTTATCCCTTTCTTAGATATTTTAGGCATGTTTATAATTTATGCGTTATAGATGCGAATTTCCGAAATATATATCAGTTTTTTCAAATTTATTTGTATTAACTGTAAAAACAAATAAATAAGGTATTTGATGTGTTATATGATATAATCGCTAAATAAAGAAATACATCAAGTTTAGTATGAGAATGTATTTATAAATCTTTTCATTATCACAGAAAAAATTAGTTTGTTAAAAATGCCAAACAGATAAAATAATATCTTTCAAATAAGATAATTCTTGTAAATTAATTATCGATTACAATACTTTTTTCTTTTAGTAAAGAAATTTCTTTATTCACAATTCCTTTTATTCTAATAATTTTTCTTGGATTTTTTGCATTTGACATGATGGTTATAGATTTAGAAAAACCACCAACTCTTTTGGTATCATAGGAAACTTTAATCTCTCCATCTTCACCTGGCATTATAGGTTTCTCAGGTTTTTTTGGAACAGTACAACCACAAGAGGATTGAATTTTTTTTATGATAATGGGTTGGTCTCCAATGTTTTTAAAGATAAATACTTTTGCTCCATCAGAGCCTTTGTCTATTTTTCCGTAATCTATTACTTCTTCTTGAAATTTAAATTCTTGTGCATTTAATGAAAAAGATAAAAAGAGAACGACTAAAAGTGATCCTAGTGATTTCATATATTGAATTTTTATACAGGTAAAATTAATATTAATAATTTGTTTTAAAAAATCAATGACTAATTTTCTCTACAAAATTAGATAATTGTATTTTTACCGTCGATATTTTAAAAAAAATAGGAAGTATGACAATTCCATCTAAGTATGATGCAAAGCAAGTAGAAGATAAATGGTATGCGTATTGGATGAAAAACAACTATTTTCATTCAACACCCGATGAAAGAGAGCCCTATACAATTGTAATTCCTCCACCAAATGTTACAGGAGTATTGCATATGGGTCATATGTTAAACAATACAATTCAAGATGTATTAATTAGACGTGCACGATTACTAGGTAAAAATGCATGTTGGGTTCCTGGAACCGATCATGCCTCAATAGCAACTGAAGCTAAAGTTGTTGCCAAATTAAAAGAGCAAGGAATTCAAAAAACTGATTTAACTCGAGAAGAATTTCTTCAACACGCTTTTGATTGGAAAGATGAATATGGAGGAATTATCTTAGAGCAATTAAAAAAATTAGGGGCTTCTTGTGATTGGGAAAGAACAGCTTTCACAATGGATCCTGAAATGTCTGAATCTGTCATTAAAGTTTTTGTAGATCTTTATAATAAAGGCCTTATTTACCGAGGTTATCGAATGGTCAATTGGGATCCAGAAGCAAAAACGACTTTATCTGATGAAGAAGTAATTCATGAGGAAAGACAAGGGCAGTTATATTATATTGAATATCAAATTGAAGATTCTAAAGACACATTAATCATAGCAACGACCAGACCAGAAACTATTTTTGGAGATACCGCAATTTGTATCAACCCAAACGATGATCGTTTTACTCATTTAAAAGGGAAAAAAGCAATTGTCCCTTTATGTAATAGAGTGATACCGATAATAGAAGACGAATACGTTGATATTGAATTTGGTACAGGTTGTTTAAAAGTGACTCCTGCGCACGATGAAAACGACAAAGCATTGGGCGATAAGCACAAATTAGAAGTGATCGATATTTTTAATGATGATGCCTCTTTAAATTCCTTTGGATTGCATTATCAAGGAAAAGATAGATTTGTAGTTCGAAAAGAGATTTCAAAAGAATTAGAAGAAAAAGGGTTTTTATTAAAAACAGAAGTTCATACAAATAAAGTAGGTACCTCAGAGAGAACCAAAGCCATTATAGAGCCAAGATTATCTGACCAATGGTTTTTGAAAATGGAAGATTTGGCAAAACCTGCAATTGATGCAGTATTAGGAGAGAATGCCGACATCAATCTATTTCCAAAGAAATTTAAAAATACCTATCGACATTGGATGGAAAATATTAGAGATTGGAATATTTCTAGACAACTTTGGTGGGGACAACAAATTCCTGCTTTTTTCTATGGAGATGGAAAAGAAGATTTTGTGGTAGCAGAAAATAGTACCGATGCATTGGTTTTAGCTAGAGAGAAAACAGGGAATCCCTTGCTTTCAGAGTCTGATTTAATCCAAGATGAAGATGCCTTAGATACCTGGTTTTCTTCTTGGTTGTGGCCTATGTCTGTTTTTGATGGTATTAGAAATCCAGAAAACGAAGAAATAGCTTATTATTATCCAACAAATGATTTAGTTACTGGACCCGATATTTTATTTTTTTGGGTAGCTAGAATGATCATAGCAGGGTATGAGTACAAAGACGTAAAACCATTTAAAAATGTTTATTTAACAGGTTTAGTTAGAGACAAACAAAGAAGAAAAATGTCGAAATCATTAGGGAATTCTCCTGATGCTTTAAAACTAATTGCTGATTATGGGGCAGATGGTGTAAGGGTTGGTTTGTTATTAAGTTCCGCAGCAGGAAATGACTTAATGTTTGATGAAGAGCTATGTCAGCAAGGAAAGCAATTTGCGAATAAAATATGGAATGCTTTCCGATTGATAAAAGGATGGGAAGTTGATGCTACGATAACTCAGCCAGAGACCGCAAAAATTGGCTTGGCTTGGTATGAAGCTAAATTTCAAAAAGCAATAATAGAAATAGAAGATCATTTTAGTAAATATCGTTTATCAGACGCTTTAATGACAATTTACAAATTAATCATGGATGATTTTTCTTCTTGGTTATTAGAGATTGTAAAACCTGCCTATCAACAACCAATCGACACAAAAACACTTGAAGCGATTATTGAGATCTTAGAAAATAATTTAAAAGTATTACATCCCTTTATGCCTTTTCTATCAGAAGAAATTTGGCAATATATAGCACCTAGAACTAAAGAGGAAGCACTTATTATTGCTAAATATCCAGCTCAAAAGGAGTTTGATGAACAAATTATTAATGATTTCAATTTTACTTCGGATATAATTTCAGGTGTTAGAACAATTCGAAAAGATAAGAATATCTCCTTCAAAGATCCTATTAACCTATTTGTTGTTGCGCAGGAACAAAGTTCCAAAAGATTTGATATGGTCATACAAAAGCTGACAAATATTGAGGAAATAAATTATGTATCAGAAAAAGTTGAAGGAGCTTCATTTAGAGTAAAATCCAACGAATATTTTGTGCCAATTTCTATTGAGAACATAGATATAGAAGCTGAAATAAAAAAATTAGATGCAGAATTAAAAAGAGCAGAAGGGTTTTTATTCGGTATAAAGAAAAAGTTATCTAATGAACGATTTGTTTCTAATGCTCCAGAACAAGTAATTAAAATAGAAAGAAAAAAAGAAGCCGATACAGAAGCAAAAATTGAAACGATTAAAAGAAGTCTTTCCTCACTAAAATAATTATAAATTAATATTAAATACTCAAGTAAAAATAATGAAAAAAACAACCATTTCGATCACAGCGATCCTTTTACTATCCATGTCTTGTGTTTCTAAAAAGAAATACGTTGCTCTAGAAACTCAGTACACAGACATTAAAGCAAATCTTCAAAAAACAACCTTAGCTAAAGAAGATCTTCAATCGAAGTTTACAAAAATTGAAAACAGAGTAACTCAGTACAATGAAAAAATTAATTCATTAAAAGGTGATAATATTTCACTAAAAAAAGAAAATTATATCAAATTAGATAGGGTCGAAAATAGTTTGGTTATCTCTAAAAAAAACCTAGAGACGATGAGGGAAACATTGTTGAAGGTAACTCCAGCAGTGTTGGCAAAAGCAAAAAATTTAAAAGATTCTTTAAACCTAGCTATTTCATATAATTTAAAAAATAAAATCAACAGTTCAAATCTTAGTGATTCTGAGAATATTGATATCGACATAGATCAAACTGTGGTGATGATTTCTATTTCTGATAATTTATTATTTAATACTGCGAGTTATAATGTTAAAAACGGTGCTTATTCCATCATTGAAAAATTAGCAAATGTTATAAAATCTGAACCAAGCATGGATGTAATGATTGAGGGTCACACAGACTCCAGAACAATTAGTACTGATTTTATACAAGATAATTGGGATTTGAGTGTAAAGAGAGCAACTTCTATAATAAGGGTTTTAGAGAACAAATATAAAATAGACGGGAGTAGGCTTATCGCTGCAGGAAGGGGAAGTACCATTCCTGTTGTTCCAAATACAACCAAAGAAAATAGAGCTAAAAATAGAAGAATTAGAATTGTAATACTTCCAAATTTAAATAAGTTTTTTGCTTTACTTGCAACAGATCAATAAAAAAACAAATTGGATACTAGCTATAACAAACCCCTTTTTTTAAAGGGGTTTGTTGTTATGAGTAATCTCATTAATTTTATTGAGTTCTTCCTCTGAAAATTGAGTGTTTTCAATAGCCTTCACACTATCTAAAATTTGCTCAGTTTTACTAGCACCAATTAAAACAGAGGTAATTCTATTGTCTTTTAAAATCCAAGAAATTGCCATTTGAGCTAACGTTTGATTTCTGTCTTTTGCAATTTTGTTTAGAGCACTAATTTTAGGTAATGTTTCTAAAACTTGGTCGGTAGTTAAAAAGGGACTTTCTTTTATTGCTCTAGAATCTTTTGGAAGTCCACTGAGGTATTTATCGGTTAATATTCCCTGTGCTAGTGGAGAAAAGCAGATCGAACCAACACCAGAAACTTTTAATAAATTTAATAATCCATCTTCAATCCAACGATCAAATATATTATATTTTGGTTGATGAATTAAACATCGAGTGCCTAAGTCTTTCAAAATTTCAAATGCTTTTTCTGCTTCAGAGGGTTGGTAATTTGAAAGGCCAACATACAATGCTTTTCCCTGTTTTACCATCAAATCGAGCGCCCCCATTGTTTCTTCTAAAGGGGTTTCAGGGTCTGGTCTGTGGTGATAAAAAATATCAACATACTCTAGATTCATTCTCTGCAGACTCTGATCTAAACTAGAAATTAAATATTTCTTTGAGCCATTGTCCCCATAGGGTCCAGGCCACATTCCATAACCTGCTTTCGATGAAATGATCAATTCATCACGATAGTTTTTAAACTCTTTTTTTAAAATTTTCCCAAAATTCTCTTCAGCAGCTCCCGGAGAGGGACCATAATTATTTGCCAAATCAAAATGGGTAATTCCATTGTCGAAAGCACACTTCAGTAAATCCCTTCCATTTTTGAAATTGTCATTATCTCCAAAATTATGCCACAAACCCAAAGATAGCTCAGGTAACAATAAGCCGCTATTCCCCGTTCTTCTGTAGTGCATTTTTTCATAGCGGTTTTCAGCTGCTACATAGTTGCTGTTTTTGGCCATGATAACTTAAAGTAATGCTTCTCTTAGTAAAGTAATTGGATGCTTTGCTAGTCTTTTTGTACCATCAAATATTTGATGTCTACAACTTGTTCCTGCTGCTGCAATTTCAGTATCAGAACTACAATTTCTTATTTTCGGAAATAAAGTATCTTCTCCAACTTGCATTGAAACTTTATAATGCTCCTTTTCATATCCAAAAGAACCTGCCATTCCACAACATCCAGTATTTAATATGCTTACGCTATAATTTGAAGGGATGTTTAAAACTTGAAAGCTCGCATGGGTTCCAGATAATGCTTTTTGATGGCAATGCCCGTGAATCTTCAATGTCTTGGTCTCAGAAGTAAAAAGAGAACGATCTATATTTCCTTTCTCTAATTCTTGTGATAAAAACTCTTCGAAAGTAAAGCTGTTTTTTGCAATTTTTTCTGCGGAACCTTTGTCATCTGCTAAGCGAATATATTCGTCTCTAAAACCTAAAATCGCAGAAGGTTCTATTCCTATTAAAGGAGTTTCCGCTGTGATGATATCTTTAAAAATAGCAATATTATTATTGCAAATTTCTTTTGCTTCTTTTAAAAACCCCTTAGATATATGACTTCTACCACTTTCGTCATGAGCAACCGTCTTTACTTCGTATCCTAATTTTTCTAACAAGATAACAGCATCTATTCCAATTTCTGCATCGTAAAAATTAGTAAATTCATCATTAAATAAATAGACTATTTTTTTTGATTTTTTAGGATCATGTTTTTTAAACCAACTTTCTAAGGTTTGATTTGCTAATTTTGGAACTGAGCGTTCAACAGCAACACCTAGTACTTTTTTGGCAAGGATTGAATTCGTCAAAAAGTTAGTAATTGTAGGTAAATAACTTCCTAATTTGTTGTATTTAGCATTGTTTGCAAATAATTTATTTCTAAAAGAATACCCATTTGTTTCTTGATATTGATATAAGAATTCTGCTTTTAAAGTGGCAATATCCACGTTACTTGGACATTCGCTTGCACATGCTTTACAACTTAAACAAAGATCAAAAACCTCTTTTAATTCAGAATGGTTAAATTTATTTTGTTCCGTTGAATTTGTCAGAAACTCTCTCAGTGTATTTGCTCTTGCCCGTGTAGTATCTTTTTCATTTTTTGTAGCTCTGTAGCTAGGGCACATTGTGCCGCCTGCAGAAACAGGCTTTCTACAATCTCCAGAACCATTACATTTCTCTGCTAATTTTAGAATACCCTCATTATCAGAGAAATCTTGAATCGTTTTTATTTCAGGTTCTATTCTGTCAATGTCATAACGCAAATTTTGATCCATTGAAAAAGCATCCGTAATTTTTCCTTTATTAAAAACATTATTAGGATCAAAAGCTTTTTTAATTCGTCTTAATAACTGATAATTTTTTTCACCAATCATTAAAGGAATAAATTCTGCACGAACAATTCCATCTCCATGCTCGCCACTAAACGAGCCTTTGTATTTTTTTACCAGTTTTGCAGTATCAGTCGTTATTTTTCTAAATAAAACAACATCTTCTTTTTTCTTTAGGTTTAAAATTGGTCGTAAATGCAACTCTCCAGCTCCAGCATGTGCATAATAGACTGCATTTTGCTGGTATTTTTCCATTATTTTGGTAAATTCTTCGATGTATTTAGGGAGGTCTTCCAATGCGACTGCAGTGTCTTCGATACACGCAACTGCTTTTTTGTCTCCAATCATGTTTCCTAATAAACCCAGACCTGCTTTTCGAAGATAATGAACTTTGGAAATGTCTTCTCCATATACTTTTGGATGGTGATATCCAAAGTTATTCTTTTCTAGATTCTCTATTAAATTGTTTGCTAAAATTTCTGCTTCTTCGATCGTGTTAGCAGCAACTTCTAACATTAAAACTGCTTCGGGATCCCCTTTTAAAAAGAACCTATTTTTTACTTGTTCCCTGTTGCTTTTAGTACAATCCAAAATGGTTTTATCCATTAATTCACAATTGTATAAATTGTGTTCCATTGCAGTAACAGTTGCTATTAAACTTTCATTAATACTCGTAAAATGAGAACAAACCATAATACTTTCCTGAGGAGGTAAAGCATCTAATTGTAAGGTTATAGCGGTAGAGAAAGCTAAAGTACCTTCGCTTCCTGAGAGGAATTTTGCAACATTAATCGTTGGAGAATTTCCACCAAACAACTCTGAAGTTAAAAATTCATCTACCGCATATCCTGTATTTCTTCGATGAATCGCTTCTTTTGGGAATTGGTCGTATATTTCTCTTTGAGCTGATTCAGAAATTAATTCTGAGTAAATAGATTGGTATATTTTTCCTTCCAAAGAATTTTCTTTGGTTTTTTGCAGGAATTCTTTGGAGGTGATTTCTTTAAAAGTAGCGGAAGTTCCATCACTTAAGATTGCGTCTATTGCTACTACTTTATCACGGGTAACTCCATACTTTATAGAAGTGCTACCAGAAGAGTTATTACCGACCATTCCTCCAATCATACAGCGATTAGATGTAGAGGTGTTGGGACCAAAAAATAGTTGGTATGGTTTTAGAAAAACATTTAAAGAATCTCTGACAATTCCGGGTTCGAGTGTGATCGTTTTTAATGTTTCGTCAAAGGAAATAATATTGGTAAAATGTTTAGAAACATCTACCACAATACCGTCTCCTACACATTGTCCTGCAAGAGAAGTTCCTGCCGTTCTCGGTATTAAGGTAATCTTATTTTTAGTGGCAAATTCAATTAAAATTTTGAGATCCTTTGTATCCTTTGGAAAAGCAACAGCTAGCGGGATTTTTCGATATACAGAGGCATCTGTAGCATAGAGCGTTTGATGTAATTTATCAAAAAGAACCTCACCAGTAAGTGACTTATGAAGGGTTATTAAAGTAGCATTATCAATCATTATTTACTATTGGAAAGTAACGGTTATATACAAATATCCGAATAAAAAATAGGATTGTATATATAAAAGGTCATCGTAATCAATAATTTTATTGAATTATCAATTTTATGCATAAAATTAAGAGAAATATTAAATTATTTCTTCGAGATAAAAACTTTTTTTGTAATTATCAATTAGATATAAATTCGCAATATTTCAAAGATGATACCGTATTTTGAATACTTATAATTTTACTGTAAAAGAGACTTTTAGAAAATAATAATCAACTAATAATAGTTTACCTCTTAAATAGAATATTTATCTTTGGTTCTGATGAAAAAAGTAAAAATCATAGAATGTCCACGAGATGCAATGCAAGGAATAAAATCGCATTTTATCCCTACAGAAAAAAAGGCATTGTATATCAATTCGCTTTTAAAAGTTGGTTTTGATACTATTGATTTTGGAAGCTTTGTTTCTCCAAGGGCAATCCCTCAAATGAGAGATACTGCAGCTGTTTTGTCTAAATTAGATCTCTCCAAAACTACAAGTAAATTATTGGCAATTATTGCGAATGTAAGGGGAGCTAATGATGCCTCTCAGTTTGAAGAAATTGATTATTTAGGGTATCCTTTTTCGATTTCAGAAAATTTTCAAATGCGAAATACTCACAAAACAATCAAAGAATCGATCGAAACTTTAGAGAAAATTTTAAGCATTGCAGATGCATCCAAAAAAGAAGTCGTAGCTTATTTATCCATGGGGTTTGGCAATCCATATGGAGATCCATGGAATGTAGATATCGTTCGTAATTGGATAGAGAAATTATCAAAAATGGGTGTTAAAACACTTTCATTATCAGATACTATCGGGAGTTCTAATCCTGCAACAATTGAATATTTATTTTCAAATTTAATTTCAGCATATCCAGCAATAGAATTTGGAGCACATTTGCATTCAACTCCAGATAAATGGTATGAAAAAGTAGCCGCTGCATTTAAAGCAGGTTGTGTTCGTTTTGACGGAGCAATAAAAGGGTATGGAGGCTGTCCAATGGCAAAAGATGAGTTAACGGGTAACATGCCTACAGAAAAATTATTGAGCTATTTTACAGCAAACAAAGTAGCAACAGGAATTAAACCAATGAGTTTTGAAAGTGCTTATAATAAAGCTTTAGAGATCTTTTAATACTTAAATTATGAACGTAAAAATTACATTTAAAAGAACCATCGAAATATGAAACATATCAAATTAACTTTTTATTTATTCTCTCTTTTTATCATCGTTTCTTGTTCAAAAGATGATGGTAAAATAGACCTTACTTTTTTACAATTGAACGACGTATATGAAATAGCACCCATACAAGGCGGGGAATATGGAGGGTTGGCCAGAGTAGAAACCGTTCATAAAGAATTGGTCGAAGAGAATCCGAATACAATGCTTTTTTTAGCTGGTGACTTTTTAAATCCTTCTTTATTAGGGTCTATAAAGGTTGATGGAGAAAGAGTTCGAGGTAAACAGATGATAGAAGTCATGAACGCTATGAATTTCGATTTAGTAGCTTTTGGAAATCACGAATTTGATGTATCACAAAAAGAGCTTCAAATGCGATTAAACGAAAGTAATTTCCCTTGGATTTCCGCAAATATAAATTTAAAAACAGAGAAAGGTTTGACCTCTTTTTACAAAGAAATAAATGGACAAAAACAACCAATAGGAAAAACCTTTATCAAAGAATTTTCAGATGAAGATGGCACAACAATAAAAATAGGTTTCGTGAGTGTCTGTATTCCTTCAAATCCAAAAGACTTTGTCGTGTATGATGATATGTATGAAAAAATAAGTAGTTCCTATGAGTCTATAAAAGACCATGTTGATGTTGTTTTTGGATTAACACATGCGACACTGGAAAACGATATAAGAATTGCAAAATTATTGCCTAATATTCCCTTAATAATGGGGGGGCACGAACATGCACACAGTAATAATTTAGTTGGGAATGTTCAAATTTATAAGGCAGATGCCAATGCAAAAACAGTATATATTCATAAAATCACCTATGACAAACACACAGGAAAAACAAGTGTTTCATCAGAATTAAAAGAAATTAATTCATCTATCAAAACTGACAAAAAGGTAGGATCAATTGTAAAAAAATGGCAAACAATTTTAGTTTCTAAAATTAAAAATGTTATCAGACAGCCTAATGAAGTCATTTTTAACGCAAAAATTCCTTTAGATGGTCGAGATACTCCCATTAGGAGTAGGCAAACAAATCTCGGACAGGTAATAGCTAAAGCAATGTCTTTTGCTTTTGAGGACCAAGTAGATTGTGCGCTGGTAAACGGAGGTTCAATAAGAATTGATGATCAACTAAGCGGACCCATAACTGCCGTAGATATTTTTAGAGTATTACCTTATGGGGGAGGAGTGCTTAAAGTAGGTATTAAAGGAAGGCTTTTAGAACAAGTTCTTAACTATGGTGTTAATGCTCGAGGACAAGGTGCTTATTTACATCGATTTAATGCATACAAAGTTGCGGATCAATGGATGATTAAAAATAAACCATTGATTTTAAACAAAACCTACACGGTCGCCATATCAGATTATCTATTAAAAGGTCTAGATATTCCTTTTTTAACAAATGATAATAAAGACATTACCTTCGTTTTTCAACCAAAAATTAATGAATTAGCCTATGATATTCGAAAAGTAGTAATTAATTATTTAAAAAAATCCGTATTTAAATAATTGATTATCAAGTAAATAGTTTTTTTATTTTTATTTATTCTAAATAAGCTTTGTAAATATTGTTTTCTGTCATATATTTGCAAAAGAAAAAAAACTATTTATAATTAATCTTAATAAAAATGAACAAAGCAATTATATCCCTAGCAGTATTATCGTCACTTTTCGTCTCTTGCGATAATGAATCAAATGTAAATATCGAAAAACAGGTTGAAGTTCCAGATACATATGTATTTACTAGAGGTGGTGAATCTACTGTCAGCTATGTAGGGCAAACAACAAGATTAGAGATGACAGCATCTTTAATGGAAAAATTAAATACCGAAAATGTTTCTTCATCAAGTCTCTTAAGCATGTTTAATGAAGGGACTGGATTTAGTGATGCTGCACTTAACTCATCTGGAAAAAAATTAGGAAACAAAACAGCTGCATATGGAGATGCATCTGTTCAACCAAAAATTGAAGGATTTTTAACTGAATATGCAGAAGATGTTTCAACTAACTTTAATATTGATGCAGCAGCAGGTGTTGCAGGTTCCCATACTGGTAATGCTGGTAGAACCGTTCGTATAAATGGTAAAGGAATGGAGTTAAATCAAGTATTTGCGAAGTCTCTTATAGGAGCCTTGGTAATGGATCAAGTGGCTCATGGTTACTTAAGTGCTTCCAAAATTGGTGATGCTGTTGATAACGATGCGACTACACTAGGAGCAGGAGAATATACACAAATGGAACATCATTTTGATGAAGGTTTTGGGTATGTTTATGGTCAAGAAGCTGATATTACTGAGGCAGCAACTCCTTCAGGATCAGGGGTATTGTATGCTAAATATCTAAAAAAAGTAAATATTTCCGAAGAAGTAGGTCTTGCGACTGAAATTTATGATGCATTTAAAAAAGGGAGAGCAGCTATTGTTGCTAATGACTCAGAGTTAAGAGATGCACAAGCAGAGATTATTAAAATAAAAATGTCTAGAGTAATTCTTCACAAAGCTGCTTATTACCTCAGAGGTGCTGCAGAAGCAAAAGCTGCATCATCGATAGATTATGCTGATTATTTCCATGGTCTTTCAGAAGGTTATGGTTTTGTTTTGAGTTTACAATTTACATATGATCAAAATGGGATAAGTTACTTCTCTCATGCTGAAGTAAATACCATGTTGTCAACTTTGGAAGCTGGAAATGGTTTTTGGGATAGAACTCCTGCAGAACTTAACGAGATAGCGGAACAAATAGAGGCAAAAATATAGGTATTTACCTATGCTATTTTAGCCAATTATAGTATTTTTGCAAGGAGGACAAAGTCTTTCATTTTTTCCTCCTTGTCTTTTTAATTTAATTTCAAGATATGTTTAAAAAAACAGTTTTTTACTTTTTTTCATTAGTTGCGTTATTTACCTCCTTTTCATGTGCTGACTCTACAGAATTAGATGACAAGGTTGTTGATAATTTTGATCGTAAATTAATGCTAGAAAACATAACGGACAACATTATTCTACCCGCTTTTGCTTCATTTAATGAAAAAATTGAAGTATTGGAGCAAAGTGTAATTGCATTCAGTAATGATCCCAATGAAGCTAGTTTAGAACAAGTAAAATATGATTGGGTTGCCGCATACAAAACTTGGCAACATATTGAAATGTTTAATTTAGCAAAAGCTGAAGAGGTATACTATATTCAAAAAATGAATACCTATCCAGCTAGTATTTCAAAAATCGAAAATAACATTAGCACTGGTATCTATAATTTAGAGTCTAACAACAATAATTGGGTAGCTCAGGGGTTTCCTACCTTAGATTATTTATTATTTGGAATTCAAGACAATGCAACTAATACCGTTCTTTTTTATAAAAATAATGACAATATCGCTCATTTAAATTATTTAAAAGATGTAGTATCTCACATGGTAAGCATTACTGAGTTAGTACATGAAGATTGGTTGTTGACAAGGGATGCTTTTGTAAGTTCTACAGAAAATTCTGCTACTTCCAGTTTGAATACTCTTACAAATGATTTTATATATTATTTTGAAAAAGGGTTAAGAACTAATAAATTTGGTATTCCTTCAGGTGTTTTTTCTGCTAATAATACTAGAGTATTAAATGTAGAGGCGTACTATAATTCTAAAATATCAAAGTTATTGTCATTAGAGTCATTAAATGCTGTTAGAAATTTTTTTAATGGACAAACGTATAATGCTGCTTCTTCTGGAAAATCTTTAAAAGATTACATAGCGTATATGACTGAAGATACAATTCTTAACGATGCCATTTTAACCAAGTTTGAAGAAGCAAATCAATTGATTAATGGTTTAAATGATAATTTTGTTAACCAAATTAATGCCGATAACGATCTCATGATTGCTGTTTTTAATAAACTTCAAGAGGGAGTAATCCTTTTAAAAACAGATATGCTGTCTGTTTTAAGTATTTCGGTAGACTATATAGACGCTGACGGAGATTAATCGGTTACTTAGTTCTATATTAACAAAACCTAAGGTTCTCTTTTATTACATGAGAACCTTTTTTAAATATGAAAAAAAGGATAAACACATATTTTAAACGCCAAACGAATGCCGCTCCTTTAGCGGTATTTAGAGTCTTTTTTGGTCTTTTAATGTGTATCAGTATTATACGATTTTGGTCAAAAGGGTGGATTAATTCTCTTTATATTGAACCCGATTTTCATTTTTCATATTATGGTTTTGAATGGGTAAAACCTTTAGGATCGTATACCTATATTTTATTTTTAATATGTGGTATTTCTTCATTGTTAGTTGCCCTTGGTTATAAGTATCGATTGGCTATTCTAGTATTCTTTTTAAGTTTCACTTACATAGAGTTAATGGATAAAACAACTTATTTAAATCATTACTATTTTGTATCGGTGATTAGTTTTATAATGCTTTTTTTACCTTGTAATGCCCAATTCTCTCTCGATGTTGTAACTAAAAATAAATCTTATGAGAAAGTTCCTAGTTGGACTATTGATAGTATAAAATTAATGCTAGGTATTGTCTATTTTTATGCAGGTTTAACAAAGATCAATTCTGATTGGTTATGCAGCGCCATGCCCTTAAAACTTTGGTTAAAATCTAAATATGATTTGCCTTACATAGGTCAAACGATCATGCAACAAGACTGGTTTCATTTTTTGATGAGCTGGGGAGGGATGTTTTATGATCTTAGCATTCCTTTTTTATTATTATACAAAAAAACACGTTCTTTTGCGTTTATTTTAGTAGTAGGTTTTCATATAGCCACTCGAATTCTTTTCCCTATCGGAATGTTTCCGTACATAATGATATTTTCTACCATCATATTTTTTGATTCAAATCTTCACATACGAATACTAGAATTTTTTAAAAATGGAATTAAAATTCTTACAATTAGAACAACAAGTTTAACGAACAATACTTCTAAACAAATTAAGAATTATAGAACTCATAAAGTCTCTCATCTTGTCATCACTTGTTTCCTTTTTTTTCAGTTAATAATACCTTGGAGGTCTCTATTATATCCTGGAGAATTATTTTGGAATGAGGAGGGCTATCGTTTTTCTTGGAGAGTCATGTTGATGGAAAAAGCAGGTTCTGCAAATTTTAAAATATTAGATAGTGTTACTCAGAATTATTTTTATGTTGATAATAATGATTTTTTAACCCCTGTTCAACAAAAGCAAATGAGTTTTCAACCTGATATGATTTTGGAATATGGGCACTATTTAGGCAATCATTTTAAAAGTCAAGGTCATAAAAATATAGCCGTTTTTGTAGAAAGTTATGTATCTTTGAACGGTCGATTAAGTCAGCAGTTTATTGACCCCACTGTAGACTTAATGAAACAGGAAGAAACATTCAGACACAAATATTGGATTAACCCACTAAATGATGAAATTAAAGGATTTTAAACTACTTATATTTTTAATCTTCTTTCCAGTTTTTTCATATTCGCAAGTAAGTGTTTTTGGAAAAGTGAATGACAAACAAACTTCCATTGGTCTTGCTTCAGTAGAAATATATAATGAATTAGGAGAATTATTAGCGACGACTGACTCTAAAGGTCAATATCAATTCACAGCATCTAAGTCTAAATTAACGCTAATTTATTTTAATTATGGCTATGTGCCCTTCAGAAAAACCTTCATACCTGATGGGTTGTCGTTGGAGGATATCCAACTCGAAGAATCAACAGAGCAATTGTCTGAGGTACAGATTTTAGCAGCCAAACAAAAACTCTTTTCAATAAAACGCCTTGAGGATGTGGTTGGAACCTCTATTTTTGCAGGTAAAAAAACAGAGGTAATCTTAGTTGATAATCTAACTGCGAATCTAGCAACGAACAATGCACGTCAAATTTACAGTCAAATTGCTGGGTTAAATATCTTTCAAAATGATGATGCAGGTTTACAACTCAATATTGGAGGAAGAGGATTGGACCCAAATAGAACTTCAAATTTTAATACACGTCAAAACAATTACGATATAAGTGCTGACGTATTAGGATATCCCGAGAGCTATTACTCACCACCTACAGAGTCACTCTCTGAAATTCAAGTAATTAGAGGAGCAGCATCATTACAATATGGGACTCAGTTTGGAGGTTTGGTAAACTTTATAACTAAGACACCCAATCCAATTCAACCCATAGAAGTTGTTGTAAGAAATACTCTTGGAAGCAATAACCTTTATACAAATTTTACAAGCTTTAGTGGTACTCAAGACAAACTCAGTTACTATGCATACATAAACTACAAAAAAGGTGATGGCTTTAGACCTAATTCTGAATTTGAATCTAAAAACTTTTTTTCTCATTTTGAATATGCATTTTCATTAAAAACAACCCTTGCCATAGAAATCACTTATTTAGACTATTTGGCGCAACAGGCAGGAGGCCTTAATGATAAAATGTTTACTACTGACCCTAATCAAAGTGTACGCTCAAGAAACTGGTTTAAAGTAAATTGGTTGTTATACAATGCAAAATTTACGCATAGTTTTTCTGAACAAACTAAATTTAGTTTTAATTTTTTTGGTTTGAATGCAAGTCGAGATGCCGTTGGTTTTCGAACAAATCGGGTGGATCAAATAGACTCGTTTGAAGAAAGAGATTTGATAAAAGGGAAATTCAAAAATTTTGGTTTTGAATCAAGGATATTACACGAAAACACATTTTTAGGAAAGAAATCTAAAATTCTTTTAGGAACTAAATTTTACAGGGCGAATAATAGCAATAGTCAAGGACCTGGTTCCATTGGATCAGGACCAGATTTTAGTTTTAAAACAGAGCAGCATCCAGACTACCAGTCACAATCTGCCTACGATTATCCAAATTTAAACACTGCCTTTTTTGGGGAACAAATTATTTACTTAAAAGAGAACCTTTCGATTACCCCCGGGTTTAGAATTGAACATATTAAAACACAGAGTGAAGGATACTTTAAAAACATCAACCTAGATGCCGCTGGTAATTTATTATTAAACGAAACTATTTTCAGTAATGAAACTAGAAAAAGATCTTTTATTCTCTTGGGAATTGGCACAAGTTATAAACCCTTTAAATATTTAGAAGTATATAATAATATTTCACAAAATTATCGTTCTGTGACTTTTTCAGATATTAGTATCGTAAATCCTGCATTCGTCATTAATCCTAATATTACTGATGAGAAAGGATATAATCTAGACCTTGGAGTTAGGGGTGTTTTTAATAAAATAGTCTCCTATGATTTAAGTGCTTTTATGCTGTATTACAATGATCGAATTGGTTTTGTACAAAAAGTTTTTCAAGATGGTAATATAAAGTCTGAACGAGGTAATGTTGGTGATGCCGTAATTTATGGTTTAGAGTCTTTGGTCGATTTTAATCTCATAAAATTATTTGATATCGATGATGATTATGGAGCCTCCTTTTTTGTAAACACCTCTCTTATAGATTCCCAATATAAAGCCTCTTCTATAAATGGAATTACTGGTAAAAATGTAGAATTCGTACCCAGAGTAAATCTAAAATCAGGGTTAAAATTATCTTATAAAGACTTCACTTCAAGTATTCAATATACTTATATGTCTGAACAATATACAGATGCTTCTAATTCTGTAAAAAGTAATTTGAGTGGTGTTATAGGAATCATTCCTTCTTACGATATTTTAGATGTTGCTTTTTCTTATAAGTACAAAAACGTTAAAATTGAGTCAGGGATAAACAATTTATTAGATACTTCTTATTTTACACGTCGTGCAACCGGCTATCCTGGACCAGGAATTATACCCTCTCCACCAAGAAACTTCTACGCAACACTTGAATTCAAATTCTAATCGATTCAAAGTTCAATGACCAGGAAAGTTTTGATTTATTTTTATCGGTTTATAGTGAGTTTATAAAATCAAGTAAATTTTGTCTTTCTTTTTTGGTTTTTTTGAGGTACATGTTTTTGGATACTTTCGCTTCACCACCATGCCATAAAATAGCTTCTTCTATATTTCTTGCTCTACCATCATGTAATAAAAAAGTATGACTATTTACCTCTTTAATCATTCCAATACCCCATAATGGTTGAGTACGCCATTCATTTCCAGTAGCTAAAAAATCAGGTCTATTGTCTGCTAGGTCGGTACCCATATCGTGTAATAAAAAATCAGAAAAAGGTCTTATGGTAACATTTTCTAAAAGCGTATTGAAATCATAATTATTGGATGTTGTAAAAACTTCTATATGACAGCTATTACATTTCAAATCTCTAAATAGTTGTTTTCCTTTTAATACATTTTCATCCTCATAATTTCTTCTTATGGGCACGGACAATGATGAGGTGTAAATCATTAGATTATTCAGAGATTTATCTGGTACTTCAGGTATACCGCCATTTGGTGCTTCAAAACATTTTTTTTGGGGAGTAGGACAGTTTTTTTCAGTAAAAATAGAAGTAGTTAATCCCATATCTCCACTGAAGGCATCTGCAATTTGTTGTCTTAAAGTAGGCTGGTTACACTTCCAACCAAACCTGCCTAATTCATTTTGATTTGTCGTGTGATTCCAAACATAATTTGCTTTTCCAGAAATACCATCATTATCCGCATCAAACTCATCAACATTAGCAAGTATATCCTCTTTTGATAAAGCATCTATTAAACCCAAACCAATCACTTGTTGTCCAACTCTTGGAGAGGTTAAAACATGCTGTAAAGACCCAAATTGTTCCTCAATAATTGTATAAATTGGTTTGCGAAGTTCATAGGTTTCACCATCGTTAAATTTGCCTGTTAAGGTTTTGTAAGTGATGTTAATTTTGGCCTCAAAAGGAACCCCTAAATTTGCTCTATCTTGTATTTGATTTCCGTAGTTTGGTACTGGTTTTGGTCCTCCAAAATTATTTGTACCAGATTCACTAACACGCAGTAAGAAACCACTTGAAAATTCTTGGTTTTGCTCCAAAGGTAAACCCCTGCCGTCTTTATTGTGGCAAGCACTGCAAGCCCTCGCATTAAATGTTGGTCCTAAACCATCTCTTGCTGTTGTTGAAGCAGGAGCACTTACCCAATTTTGTTTAAACAAAGAATTTCCAACAAAAAATAATAAATCAGTATTTGTAGGTAAACCAGGTACTGCTTGATCAAATGCATTTGCACCTAAAAGAGAAGTTGTTAACCTTCCTGCAGATAATTCTTCCCCCGTTTCATAAGTACTTAATGAGGTATAGCTAGCCTCTTTACTGCAAGCAATAATTATGAAAAGGCAACAAAATGGAAAGACTAAAAGCTTCATTATTTTTTTAAAAAATACAAGCCAACGAGGCTTTATAAAGACAAGTTTGAAATTTGATATATATATTGAACTCATTCGAATAAACTATACACTTGGGTCGATCGTGTTTCCAGTAATAGATTTTCCTGCTTTGGCAAGTTCATCGCCTTGTTTTCTTAATGTCTTAACTGCTGACATGACAGGGTTGTCAAAATTATCAATCGTTTCTATCATTATTTGATTGTCAAAATAACCAGTATCAGAGATACCTGTAACTTTATCCATTACTTCTGTTGCGGTTAAAGACAGAGTATTGGCATCATTTGCGTTGACAAGTTTCAATACATCTAACAGAGATGTTCCAGATATAGAAGAGCCATCTGTTTTTTGATAAGAACCAATAATAATATTATGAATAGACTGTGCATTTGAATAAATATCTCGGTGTGTATTGTCAGAAAAACAAGATTGTTCGTCTTCTTGGTTTTGATTTTCTACGGCAACGACCATTCTTTCTCCAGCCAATTCTCCCTTACTTAATTTAGCAGCACCTGTTAAAATTTTAGTGATAGCTGCATCAGATCCTAAGGCTAAAAAATAGTCTCTGTAACTAGCTCCGGGTTTCCATTGCTCAACAACAGTTTTTATATCCTCCACTAAAAGTGCGGTAACTATCTTCAAATATTGCCCTCTTCTGGTTGCATTTGTTTCCGTTGTATAGTCCGTCAATGGTCTTTGTCCATTCATTTTTAAGGAAGGGATGGTATTGTCTTGACCCCATAAAAGAAATTCTATTGCATGATACCCAATGGTCACATTAGATTCATTGCTGTTATATCCAGATATTTTTCTTAAAATATCTTTTGTTAAAATAGGATATACCGTTGTATTATTTATAATATTTTGTCTGTTGTCTGATAAATCTTGTCCGCCTGTTCCTTTCGTAACAGAATCTATCAATGCTTCATCCAGGGGCCAAGCATTAATATACCCTTCTGGCTCACCTTCTAAACCATCTATAGGGCCATCGTAATAACGAAACGATTCTGTTTGGCCATAGGGTTCTCTAGAAATGATCCATTTGTTTTTGGCCTCTTTAAATGATGCATCAGTTGGATTGGTAATAAAAGTATCGATGCTTACTTGTAAATCATAAAGGTTGTTTAACGTGTCTTCGTAACTTGACAGAACGATATTGACATAGTTTTCTACAAATTCTTTCTTTTTAACTTCTAAAGTTACTCCAGGATGGTTAAGGCCTTCATCTTTAGAACAAGATAAAGTTAGCAATGCAAAATAGAATACTAATAGGGTTTTAGCAATTATTTTTTTCATTATTTATTTATTTAGGGGTTAATAATGACCCTAAATATACAATCAAAAAACATCTTTTCAAACTTTTTTTAAATAATTATTAGTCATAACTACTTGATTATTAATGTTTATTCTATAGATATTTAATTAAACTTTAAAATAAGTAAAATTATAACTAATCAAATATTTAGTTGTAAATTTGCTCGCAATTATACTTTAATTGCAACATGACAGCACACAACAACAAAATTTTAGGAGAAGGTCTAACGTATGATGACGTTTTATTAGTTCCCGCTTTTTCAGAAATACTTCCCAGAGAAGTAAATATTCAAACAAAATTTACAAGAAACATTACTATAAACGTTCCTATAGTCTCAGCAGCGATGGATACGGTTACAGAATCGTCCATGGCAATAGCAATTGCGAGAGAGGGAGGCATAGGTGTTTTGCACAAAAATATGACGATTGAGCAACAAGCGCAAGAAGTTAGAAAAGTAAAACGTGCAGAAAGTGGTATGATTCTAGACCCTGTTACTTTGCCATTAACGGCATTAGTTTTAGAAGCTAAAGCGAATATGAAAGAACACCGAATAGGTGGAATTCCAATCGTAGATGCAAACGGAACTTTAAAAGGGATTGTTACGAACAGAGATTTGCGTTTTGAACATGACAATCAAAGACCTATTGTAGAAGTGATGACAAGTGAAAACTTGGTTACGGCTCCTGTTGGTACTTCCCTTAAAGATGCAGAAAAAATTCTTCAAAAAAATAAAATTGAAAAACTATTAATCGTAGATGAAGCCTATAAATTAAAAGGCTTAATTACCTTTAGAGATATTACAAAAGTAACACAGAAACCGATCGCAAATAAAGATACCTTCGGTAGATTAAGAGTTGCCGCAGCCCTGGGTGTTACCTCGGATGCTGTTCTTAGAGCAGAAGCTCTAGTTAACGCTGGTGTAGATGCTGTTATCATAGATACCGCTCACGGACACACAAAAGGAGTGGTATCAGTTTTAAAAGAAGTAAAAGCTTCATTTCCTAATTTAGATGTTGTAGTGGGTAATATTGCAACAGCTGCAGCCGCTAAGTATTTGGTTGAGGCTGGAGCAGATGCTGTTAAAGTTGGAATTGGACCTGGCTCTATTTGTACAACAAGAGTTGTTGCTGGAGTTGGTTTTCCTCAGTTCTCTGCAGTTTTAGAAGTTGCAGCTGCGATAAAAGGGAGTGGAGTTCCTGTCATTGCAGATGGTGGAATTCGGTATACAGGAGATATCCCAAAAGCAATTGCTGCTGGAGCAGATTCAGTAATGTTAGGTTCTTTATTAGCAGGAACCAAAGAATCTCCAGGAGAGACTATTATATATGAGGGTAGAAAATTTAAATCATACCGAGGAATGGGTTCTGTAGAAGCCATGAAGCAAGGTTCTAAAGATCGATATTTTCAAGATGTAGAAGCTGATATAAAAAAGCTAGTTCCTGAAGGAATTGTAGGAAGAGTCCCTTACAAAGGAGATTTAGATGAAAGTATTCATCAATTTATTGGTGGATTAAGGGCAGGAATGGGATATTGTGGAGCAAAAGATATTCCGACTTTAAAAGAAACAGGGCAATTTATTAGAATTACTGCTAGCGGAATTAACGAGAGTCATCCTCATGATGTGGCCATCACAAAAGAAGCACCCAATTATAGTAGAAGATAGTTTTTCTCTAAAGATCACAATTATACAAAACAACCGAGTTATTTATTTACTCGGTTTTTTTTATTGAGGCTTTTTATGTAATTTTAAAAAATCTACTTAATTTAATATCTTTATTTTTTATGAAAAAACGTTTATTTTTTAAAATTCTATTATTTACGATTCCTATATCAGCGTTTGTATTGATGTCTAATTCAGGAGGTAAAACAGGAGCATACTCCGGATCTCCAGGTGATGGTAATAATTGTACTGCTTGTCATGATGATTCATCAGTAAGTGAAAGTAATATTACGATCACAACCAATATCCCTACTACAGGTTATGCTTTTAATACGCAGTACGACGTGACCATCACAAATTCTGCTGGAGGGTCTAGAAATGGATTTCAAGTTACCGCCGAGAAGGATAGTGATAATTCTAAGGTTGGTACATTTTCTACTGTAAGTGGTACTAATGATACGAAAACCGTAAATGGTAATTCTCACATTACGCACACAAGTTCTGGTAATGGTAAAAGTTCTTGGTCGTTTAAATGGACATCGCCTTCTTCCGAAGAAGGTAAAATCACCTTCTATGGAGCATCTGTTTCAGGGAATGGTAATGGAGGAAGTTCTGGAGACAAGGTATACACAGGGAGCTCTATTTCGAATTCTTCTTTAAGCCTTTCGTCAGCAAACCGTTTGCAATTTGAGATGTTTCCAAATCCTGCCTCAGAAAGCCTAACCATTCAATTACCTTCAGGTTCAGAGAATGCTTCCGTAGAATTTTATGATTATATTGGTAGACTAGCTTTAACGCAAAACGTATCGCAAACAAAT
>Ga0206677_10000052_pt1 | contig 92787 bp, 70 predicted proteins | sample M130m12015metaG_FD_155475 | JGI IMG/M metagenome (GOLD analysis project Ga0206677, IMG submission 155475) | Ammonia-oxidizing marine archaeal communities from Monterey Bay, California, United States - M1 30m 12015 | ecosystem: Environmental > Aquatic > Marine > Intertidal zone | place: USA... | reverse complement strand
ATGCCGCCGTTGACCGACGACACTTCTCCGACTTGCTCGCTGGCAGCGATGCGAATGCCGCCATTCACTTTGCTTATCTCTCGAAGCTCTTCGGCATGACCATTGTTAGCGAACAAATAGCTCGAGAGCAGAAGCGCTAGCAATGAGGCGGCCGCGAGTCGGATATTATGGTTAGTGTGAAAAGGCATCGGGTTCTCTCCTTTAGCTGCAGTGTTAGATTAGTGACCGGCTATGTCACGTGTTGTGTACACTTTTTCTTATTAAGACTCTAAGCAAAAAGTTTGCCAGTTAATTAAAGTCAATTTAATTCAATAGTTTATGTAAAATTTTGGTGCCGCCTAAACCATCGAAGCTGCGAGTTTCGCCAAAAGATGTCGATTTGATCAATCTCACTGGCAGCGAGAGTTGATCGAAATTGGCGAGCAGTGACCTGCTTTACAGCCCTAAGGCTATGGGCTAACGTCTGGTCGGTTATCAGTTCGATCTGCTCTGTAGACGAAAACAGTTGGCAATAAGTTACACACAGTGAGCGCCTGCCGCGAAAAAGGAAGGAAAACGTAATGCGAGAAACAAGTAAAAAAGGGCGAATAAAAAAGGCCTCTAAAGAGCACGTGTTAGGCGTTTTAAGCGCAGCGCTTCTCGCCTTTACCGCACCGAGCATTGCGCTGGCGCAAGGTGAAGTGCGCGAATCTGCCTCGCATCGCTTCGAAGAAGTCGCTGACGGGGTTTGGTTTGCAACGGGTACCGGAAGCGTTTACACGATGAGCAACGCATTGGTGCTAGTGGGCTCGGAAGACACGTTGCTGGTCGACTCTCATGTGACAGCCGCCGCATCAATGGCGCTCATAGATTCTCTGTCAGTGTTAACAGACAAGCCGGTCCGCTATCTCGTTAACAGTCATTATCATTTCGATCATGCGCACGGTAACCAAAGCTTTCCGCCAGGGGTGGAAATCATCGGCCACGAATACACCCGCATGAAACTCAATGGCGAAGCTGGCAATGTTCTAGAAGAAATCACTTTTAAGAGTTTCTCCGATCCTGTGCCGGGCACCGTGCGCAGTTTAGAGCGGCAAGCTGCAGATGCGTCGAGCGGTGAGCGCCGTGAGCAACTATTACAACAAGCGAAAGTGCAGCGCGACTATATGGAAGCGATCAAAGAAATCGTGCCTACGCCACCCAATATCACTCTCGATAAAAAAATGACGCTGTTTCAAACCCTCGAAGGGGGCAGCCGCGAAATTCAATTACGCCACTTTGGGCGCGCTCATACCGGGGGCGATGTGCTGGTTTGGTTGCCGGATGAAAAGATCGTATTTACCGGAGACATGATGCTACCGGGCGTGGCTTACATGGGAGATGGACATGTCGACGAGTGGCCTGCGACTCTCGATGGCCTCAAAGAACTGGATTTCGAACTATGGCTGCCTGGCCACGGGCCCGTGATGAGGACACGTAAGCCCATTCATGATTTTCAAGCCTACCTTCGAGACCTCTGGGTAAAGGCGAGCGACATGCATGCTGCGGGCATCGATGCAGCGACGGCTGCTGAGACGTTAGACATGACCAATCATTCGGGTAACTTTGCACAGATTCGAGCACCGGGTGTCGATCCCCGTGCGATCAACCGGATTTTTTTCCTTCTCGATGCGCGCGCAAATTAGTTGAGTCGCAGTTTAAAGGGTAAGAAATCGAAGCGAATAGCAGAGTAAGCACAATAAAAAGAACAGAGAACAGGATAACTAGATGACTGACGCGAACGACGACAGACCGATATTTTTAAAGCCAGGACACAATGCAGGCGACTTACTTGAATCGCGCGAATGGTCAATTCTGCGCGAAGAACGCGGGTTGATTGAGGTCGAGGCGCATCTTCCCAGCCATCTCCTTAATCCGCGAGATCAACTCTTCGGCGGATTCACCGGCACCTATGTAGACATGATCTCTATCTGGACCGTGCGGTCTTTATTCGACTCGCAGCAACAATTTAAATGGTCTGCGACTGTCAATATGCGTATCGATTATTTCGCCCCAGTATTCGGTCCACGCTTTAGATTACGCGGCGAATTAATTAAAGACGGCCGCTCGACTTGCCTTGTAGCGACTCATTTCGAAGACCTCGAAGGTAATAAATTAGTCTACGCGATAACAACCCTTCGAAAGAGCGATTAGTTCGATTGCGGCAGTCCTTCTGCGGGAAGCGATTAATTCCGGTGCAAGAATCTCTAAGCAAAAAAAAGCCCCGCTGGGAGAATCCGGCGAGGCTTTTTTTGTGATGACGCGCAGCTACATTGAGTAGCCTTTCTCATCGTGGTCGACAATATCGAGGCCGATCTGCTCTTCTTCGGCAGACACGCGAATACCACCGGTAAGGGCGCTTACGAGCTTAAGAAGCCCGAAGGTTAAGACAAAGGTAAACAGCGCTACAACGACTATGCCAAAGGCTTGAATAAATAATTGTGAGCCAATAGTCATGCCTTCTGCCAAGCCGTTTCCGCTGAAGATGCCGAGATCACTCGAAACAAGCACGCCAGCGAGAAGAGTGCCAACGATGCCACCAACGCCGTGCACCGGGAACACGTCGAGAGAATCATCGATGCGCATTTTCTGTTTCAGGTACGTTGTGCAGAAGTAGCAGACAACACCACCAGAGAGTCCAACGAGCAGGGCGGCAGCTGGGCCGACCGAGCCCGACGCCGGTGTGATTGTCGCAAGACCTGCGACCATGCCTGTTATGGCGCCGAGGCCACTAGGCTTGCCGTATTTAATCCACTCAATCGCCATCCACGTGACCGCGCCAGTCGCCGCCGACAGATGGGTAACAAGCATAGCCATTCCCGCGCTGCCGTCAGCTGCAAGGGCGCTACCGGCATTGAAGCCGAACCAGCCCACCCAGAGCATACCTGCGCCGGTGAAACTCATGGTCAGGTTGTGCGGCATCATTGGTGCAGTGAGAAAGCCCGTGCGAGGGCCTAGATAGAGAGCCGTGACGAGTGCGCCGACGCCTGCGGTGACATGCACGACCGTGCCGCCAGCGAAGTCGATAAGACCCATTTGCTGCAGCCAGCCGCCACCCCAGACCCAGTTGGCGACGGGGAAGTAGACGAGCAGAGTCCATAGAGTCGAGAAAAGCAGCATCGATGAAAACTTAATGCGCTCGACGAATGCACCAACCATCAGCGCAGGGGTGATGATTGCAAACGTCATCTGGAATGTGGCGAACACACTTTCCGGAATGTCCCCGGCGAGCGAGTCGACAGTGATGCCGCTAAACAGCGCCTTACTGAGGCCTCCCCAGTAAGCAGACTCTGACGGGCCAAAGGCGATGCTGTAGCCGACGATGAGCCAGAGAACAGAAATCACAGAGGCGATAGCGAAACACTGCATTAAAACTGACAACACGTTTTTAGTGCGAACGAGTCCGCCATAAAATAGAGAAAGCCCGGGCAGGGTCATGAATAGGACGAGGGCGGTGGACGTCAGAATCCATGCCGTATTTGCGCCACTAAGTTCGGTTGTTTCTTGTGCGAGGACGACGCTAGATGCGCCAGCTAGGATCGCCGCGGTGGCGATTTTTTTGATAATTTTCATGCCAGTCATAGCCTTGTCTTGTGGTTACAGGGCGTCGTTGCCGGTTTCGCCGGTACGAATGCGGATCGTCTGCTCGAGGTTGCTGACGAATATTTTACCGTCCCCGATTTGGCCTGTATTGGCCGCTTTGCATATCGCCTCGATGACCTGATCGACTATCGCGTCTTCGACTGCCACTTCTATTTTTGCTTTAGGCAAAAAGTCGATGACGTATTCGGCGCCTCGATACAGTTCGGTGTGGCCTTTCTGACGACCAAATCCTTTTACTTCGGTGAGCGTCATCCCGCTGATGCCAATCTCGGATAGCGCCTCTCGTACGTCGTCTGACTTGAAGGGTTTTACTATCGCTGTCACTAGTTTCACGTCGATCTCCTGCGGCGCATTGCGGAGGGCTGAGCGCCAAATGATTAGTTCGAAATAGGGTGTCACGCTTGTTGGATATTAGGAGGGTATAAAATACTGAAAACGCCCTAAAATGGTGCGTTTACTGCACCAATCAACGGCAAAACTGTAACATGGTATCGGCCTAAGCTCCATCCATCTCGCTGTCTTTGACATCTGCTAGCAAGTACTTCAAAGAGTCTCGTTGGCGTCCCCAATGTCCGGCGAGGAGCGCGCCCGAAATGTTGTGCCAGATGCTAAAAAGCGCAGCGGGAAGGGCGGCGGTTGCAGAGAAAAATTGCAGTGAAAGCGCTGCCGCGAGCCCTGAATTTTGCATGCCGACCTCGATTGCTATCGTCTGACTTTGCTTGAGGTCGAAACCGAAGAGTCGGCTTAGTGTGAAGCCGCCGGCAATACCCAGCGCATTGTGGAGGACAACCGCCAAGACAATTAATGGGCCGATTCCGCGCAGCTGCGGTGCATTTAGTGCGACCACAATACCTATGATGAACAATATGCAGATTACAGAGAACAGGGGTAATGCTGGTTGTAATGCAGCGCTGAGACGGGGCAGCACTGCGCGAAAGCAAAAGCCTGAGATCACGGGGACAAAAACTATTTGTAATAAGCTTTCGATCATCGCGAGTTCATCTACTGCAACCTGCTCGGCCAGATAGAACTGACTAAGCAACGGCGTTGCGACGACACCAATGAGAGTCGAGACGAAGGTCATGCTAACCGATAGCGCTACGTCGCCGCGCGCAAGAAAACAGATAACATTTGACGCAGTGCCTCCGGCGCAGCTGCCGACAAGAACCATTCCGACGGTGAGTGGCGTCGAGAGTTGCAAGAGTTTCGCCAGCGTGAGCGCTAGAATCGGCATTAGAAGAAACTGCAGGGCGACACCCACTGCGACGGGCCGAGGGTCGCGCGCGATGCGCTGGGCGTCGTCGCGGGTGAGCGTCAGACCCATCATAAACATGATCGAAGCAAGTAGGGGGATAATCATAAACTGCGCTGCCACGAAAGAATCAGGCCTCAGTGCGCCTGTGGCAGCAACAGCTATAGCAAGGGTTGGGAAGAGTTTTGTGAGGCGAGATTGGGGCGAGCGCACTGGTAAGGGAGGGCGTGTGCTGTGTCTCACCGTAGGGCGTTTACTCTTATTAGCAGGCATGCGTGGGGGTCTCTTTCGTAAAGGACTTTATCGTGAAGGACTTTATCGTGAAAGTCTCTGTTGTGAATGCCTCTAACAATCGATGTATCGCAGGCTCTGTTATGGCAAGCTTAGCATGCGATCCGGTGCGCGTTCAGCAAAGGTTCAGTCCGCTGTCGCTACTCTTCCATGAGTAAAATTGACGCAGCATATAAGCGTCGCAGTATTTCCGATGCACCTGTAACTTTTGGCTCTCTTGTGCGTGTAGACGGGGACAATGCCTTGCAGGCGGGGCAATACGCAGGAATAGGTGAGCGATTAAGAGGCTCGGCTTGTAAACTATCAGAATAGCAAAATAGAGGATTCGACTATGATCAGAGCGATAGCGGTTTGTACACTAGGGTTGCTTCTCAATGGCTGCCTCGTCACTGTCGAGTCTGACTCAGATTCGGTGCAAATGGTTTGGAGCGAGAGCGACGTGTCGCGCTTGCAACTAGGCCGCAGCGACACCGATTGGGTGCGCAGCTCCTTCGGCGACCCGGTGACGAAACTGAATTATGCCGACGGCACCGAGATATGGAAATACCGCAACATTTCCGAGAAAGACACGGAAGTTGGCGTGTTTCTCCTGTTCTCGTTTGATGTTGAGCAGGAGCGAATTGAGACTCTGTCGATCGAGTTCACCAACGGAGTAGTGACCAATTATTGGATCGAAGAAGACCGCTTTTAACACCGCTTGCAACGACCACTTCTCGCGCGCGTCTAATGTGCGCGGGTGATCGAGGCCCCGCAGCGGGGCCTCTCTCCCTCTAGCTCCCTCTCTCCCTCGCGCGCGCTCTCCTGGCATTACTCATTGCTCCCGAATGCACTCTCTCATAGGCCATGCCTTGACCTATTGACTGAAATAATTCGACTCTCCAATCTTTACTCAGCCTGCTATCTTTCATTGCTGTAACTTTATTTTGGCCCTCGCGTCTTAAAGATCATATGCAAATCGAATTCCAACAAGCTATTGAGAAACACCGCCAGCGCGTCGTCACGCTGGCGCGCTATAGCCTGCGCTCGGCTGCTGATGCCGACGATATCGCGCAAGAGGTCTTCGTTAAGCTGTGGCAGCACTGGCCCAAAATCGACCATGACAAGCAGCTGCCTTGGTTGCTACGGGTAACTCATAACGCGATTATCGATTTTGTTAGGCGGCGCAAGACTCGAAACCAGTCGATAGATGACGCGGTCGACGTAGAAGCGCAGGCGGCCGAGCAATCTCAGTTCGAAGCGCTAGAGAATAACCAGTTAACCGCAAGCTTAACCGACGCTATTCGCCAACTTGACGACCCTTTTCGATCGATTCTCGTTATGCGCGATGTGCAGGGATTGAGCTATGCCGATATTGAGGAAAGCCTCGATATGAACGCAAGCCAGGTAAAGGTTTATCTCCACAGGGCGCGTCGGAAGCTCCGCGCAGATCCGCAGTTAAGGCTGCGATTCGAAGAGATAAATTCGTCCGGTGATGATGCTGTTTAGGCGCGAGGCCGCGTAATCAATGCGCGTAATGAACACAGTGAGGTGGAATATCAAATGAGCCAAAGTTCTGAACAAACACAGTGCTATGCCATGCAGCTCCAAATAGACACGTTCTTGGATGGTGATCTCGTCGGTGAGCAGCAGTTAGCGTTCGTAGGGCATGTCGCCGAATGTGGCGGCTGCGCGCACGAGCTTCGCTATGCGCAGCATCTGTACGAGTCTGTGCTCGATCTGCCAAAAGCCGATTGTAGTGATGCGCTTGTCGAAAACCTCGTGGAGATAAGCTCGCAAAAGCGGGTACAGCAGCGTGAGGGGCGTGAGGGGCATGAGGGGCATGAAAAGCATAGGGGGAAGACAGGCGCCTTAGCAGAGACCTCTCGACAGCCATCGCGCGTTGGTTTTTTCGCGCAGCTCGATCAGTTTTTTAGCGATCGGTTGCCGCTTACCATCGGATTCGCAGCATTAAGCACGCTGGTGATTGCGGTTGTCATCGTGATGGCCCCGCGTGTGGACAATGCGCCTCAGCCATTAGTAGCAGAAGTTACACCGGATTTGTCCGCTGAGAATGCGGCGATGATTCCAGCGGCGTTCGATGCGGCCGAGGTGCGTATGGCATTGGAAGAACTGAATACGGCAATCGACTACTTAAACAGAGTGAGTCGACAAACTGAGACGATGATAGGCGAGCGCTTCGTCGTGCTACCGTTACAACAAAGTGTTAACAGCTCTCTAAGAAGGGCGAGTTTTAGTGGCAATGAAGATCGACAGGCAGGGCCGATTTAAGGGCTGCGCAATTCTAAACCTAGCCGCGTTGCGGGAAGAGGTAGTTACAATGAAAAAATGGAACGAGTTACTAGTCGCTGTAATCATGACGGTCGGACTGAGTACTGGCGCCCAAGGGCAGGCGAGTATTAATGACCATCCCGGCTTCGTCGACTTTTCGACACTGTCGGGATTCGCTGGAGCCGAGCCAACGGTGCAGATCAGCCTAAAGACCCCGCTGCTTAACATGGTGACCAATCTGTTAAAGCAGGAGGATGAACAGGCGGCGAGCTTTATTTCTAAACTGATGCGAGTGAATGTCAATGTGTTCGAGAGCGGAGACATCGATGTTGCTGAAATAGCGAGTTCTATGGCGGTCTTAGCCAACGAATTAGATGCGCAAGGCTGGGAGCGAGTGGTCCGGGTACGTGAAGATGAGAGCCATGTTGATATCTACTTCAGGCTGTCCGACGACGCCGATCTCATCTACGGTATCGCTATTATGGCCGCGGAGCAGAGCGAGACAGTGCTGGTTAATATCGTCGGAGATATCAGCGTCGAAGACCTCGGCGCCCTTGCGAGAAGGTTCGATATCGATGAGCTGTCGGAGATCGATATAAAAGCGGAGGTCGATTAGTCGGTTAATAGCCGCTACTGATCCAATCCGCTTAATTCCATGCGCTCATCATTGGCGACCACGACCTGCACACCATCGACTGTAGTAAAGCTGCGGGAGTCGAGTTCAAACTTAAAGGCTTGGTACTGCGTTGGAACCGACTCGCCTGCGCTATAAAGTTTGATGGTGACGACGGTGTGGTCGTCACGCCATTTCTGCACCGAAACGACACCGCCAAGTCCAAACATAATGGCCAAGAAAAGGTAGGCTGCCAACCGATGTTCCGAGAGTTTAGGCCTCTCGCCGCCGACTTTATCAGACGTTCTAGCACCTTGTGCGCCGGATTCCTGCGATGGGCGGCGCTTAAGAATCAGGGCGACTAAGAAGATGATCCCAAGGGTTAGGAATAGTTTAGAGAGCATTACCACGATCCAGAGACTGAATCGAAAGCATAACAGTGCATCGCCGCGCCTGCCACAGGCGCTGGAGCGCTCAAACTGGCGTGCTTAGATAGGCAGGCAACACGGTTGGCTAGGGAAGAGAGTCGAGCGCTTGCACATGACGCAGGCGAGGTGGGTCGGTATACTAGCGGCTTAAATTTTCTAAGAGTTCCGTTCGAAATGCAAAAGTTCATCGCCTCTCTGCAGCTCATCCTGTCGTTACTCGTGTTTGTAGCCGCTGCTGCAACGATCCATAACTTGTATTCGCTTGCGTCACGCCCCGAAACGATTTCGGTGGTGAATACCCTAATCGGTCAAGGCGTTCTCATCATTGGGCTGTTGGTCATCTCTCGAGTCCTCTTCACGCGAGGCCTAGCACGCTGGCGTGCGGTCTAGCCGGGTCTAAGGTCGGCAAATACCCCCTCGAATCTCTCTGCCAGATGCAGAAAATCGCTTCATATGAGGGTATACTCGCAGGCTTTCCACGTACAGTTTGAGCTATGATCGTCATCGACGACCCCAATACCTTTTCACAGCACCAGCAGGGCTGTGTCGCGACTATCGGCAAATTCGATGGCGTGCATCTTGGGCACCAACTAATCCTAGATCAGCTTAAGCAGAAAGCCGAGGCACTTAACCTGCCTGCGCTCGCAATTGTAATCGAGCCGCATCCCGAAGAATTTTTCACCTCTGACCCCGGCGCCTGTCCGGCGCGTCTCTCGCTTATCGACGAAAAGCTCGCACTTATCGAAAGCTTCGGTGTCGACTTTGTGCTGGTTTTGAGATTCGACAAGCAGTTAAGCGAACTGAGCGCTGAGGCGTATATTCGCGATATTCTCGTCGACGGATTGGGCATCGCTGCCTTTATCGTGGGCGACGACTTTAAATTTGGTAATAAGCGAGGCGGCGACTTTGCACTGCTCAAGCGCGAGGGCGCGGCGCATGGCTTTGAGGTCTTGGAGTCGGCGGCCTATGAGCGTAACGGCCAACGCATCTCGAGCACCTATGTACGCGATAGCCTGCAAGCAGGCGATTTTGCTTTGGCAGAACAGCTACTTGGCCGCAAATACACGATCAAAGGCGAGGTCATAAAAGGCCAGCAGCTAGGCGGGCAGATCGGTTTTCCAACCTGCAATATCGATCCACAGCGTTTAAAAATGCCTCTACTTGGCGTGTTTGCTTGCTATGCACGCTTAGACGACGTGCTGCTGCCTGCCGCGGTCAACATAGGCTTCCGTCCTACCGTTCAAGCAGAGGGCGGCGCATTATTAGAAGCCCATCTTCTAGATTTCCGTGGGGATTTGTACGGCGAAACACTCGAAATTGTGTTTATCGCTAAAGTGCGCGATGAGATGAAATTCGAATCGTTAGACGCGCTTAAGCATCAGCTAGAGGAGGATATCGCGCGTGTGCGCGAACTCATTATTAGCCATAGCCGCGACTAGACGCGGTATCGGCGAAACTCTTCCATAGCAAATTAAAGAGCGGAGCGCGGCAGTGGCCGCGCTCGCTTACAACAAGAAGCGAAATCATGAGCAACGATCAAGACAGCCTCAACCTAAAAGAAACCCTCAACCTGCCTTTCACCGAATTTCCCATGAAGGCGGGTCTTGCGCAGCGCGAACCAGAAATGCTCGCTCGCTGGCAGAAGCTCGATATCTATCAGCGCATCGCCGACAAGAATATCGGTAAGACAAAATTTATACTTCATGATGGCCCTCCGTACGCCAATGGCGAACTCCACCTGGGTCATGCGATCAACAAGTCGCTCAAAGACTTCGTGGTTAAAGCAAAGTCGATGAGCGGTTTCGACGCGCCTTACATCCCTGGCTGGGATTGCCATGGCCTGCCTATCGAACACAATGTCGAGAAGAAGAAAGGTAAGGCTGGGGTCAAAATCTCCCACGCCGATTTCCGCACAGCCTGCCGTGAATACGCAGCCAAACAGGTAGAGATTCAGAAGCGCGATTTCATTCGCTTAGGTGTCTTCGGCGATTGGGAAAACCCCTATCTCACGATGAATTTCTCGACCGAGGCAAACATTGTGCGCGCCCTCGGTAAGATCGCCGGCAATGGCCATCTGGTTAAAGGCTATAAGCCGGTTTACTGGAGTGTGGTCGGCGCGTCGGCGCTTGCTGAGGCCGAGGTCGAATACCAAGACAAGCAGTCGTTCGCTATCGACGTGCGCTTCAGCGTTGTCGATCGTGCAGGCGTCTTAGCGCTGTTCGGTGCGGCAGCAGCGCAGGGCGACTTAAGCGTCGTGATATGGACGACAACGCCGTGGACTTTGCCGGCAAACCAGGCGGTTAGCTTAAATGCCAAACTCGATTATGCGCTAGTGCGCTGTGATTTGGGCGCAGGTGAAGAACTGTTAGTTCTCGCCAAAGACATGATCGACGGCATTATGGCGCGTTATGGCTGCAGTGAATTCGAAGAACTCGGCAGCGTGACAGGCGAGGCTTTAGACAAACAGGCGCTTAACCATCCTTTCGCCGGGCGCGAAGTGCCCATCATCTTGGGCGACCACGTCACCACCGATGCGGGTACCGGCGCAGTCCACACTGCACCAGACCACGGTGTCGATGACTTTAATGTGGGCCGGGCAAACGGTATCGGCACGCTGAATCTCGTTGATGAAAACGGGGTCTATACCTCGGGCGCGGGCGAGTTTGCAGGGCAGCATGTTTACAAGGTCGACGAGGCAATAATTGCCAAACTCGACGAGGCGAATGCGCTGGTGCGCCGCGAGACGATCACTCACAGCTATGCGCACTGCTGGCGCACGAAGACGCCACTTATTTACCGCGCGACGCCGCAGTGGTTTATCAGCATGAGCGAGAAAGGGTTGTTAGAAGACAGCCTTGCCGCAGCCGCTGGTGTGAAATGGGTGCCGGAATGGGGCAAAGCGCGCATTGAGTTAATGCTCAAGGGTAGCCCAGACTGGTGTGTCTCACGTCAACGTACCTGGGGCGTTCCAATTACGCTTTTCGTCAATAAAGAGACACAAGAACTGCATCCAGACACGGCGCGGCTTATCGAAGAAGTCGCGCTTAAAATCGAGAAGAAGGGGATCGAGGCGTGGTTCGAACTCGACGCAGCCGACTTGCTCGGCGCGGCGGATGCGGCGCTCTATGAGAAGGTCACCGACACACTCGACGTGTGGTTCGACTCGGGCGTGAGCCATTTCTCCGTCGTGGATCAGCGCAGTGAGCTGCAATACCCCGCCGACCTCTACCTCGAAGGCTCGGATCAGCACCGCGGCTGGTTTCAATCGTCGCTCAAGACAGCGGTCGCAATGAATGGCACGGCGCCCTATAAGCAGGTGCTCACCCACGGATTTTTCGTCGACGCCGACGGCCGTAAAATGTCGAAGTCGCTCGGCAATACCGTGGCGCCACAGAAGATTTTCAAAGACCAAGGCGCCGATATTCTTCGCCTGTGGGTTGCCGCCACAGACTACCGCGGCGAGATGACCGTGTCAGACGAAATTTTCAAGCGTGTCGGCGACTCTTATCGCCGCATTCGCAACACCGCGAGGTTTATGCTGTCGAATCTAAATGGGTTCGAGCCGGCAACGGACAGTGTTGCCCCTGCGGATCTGATCGGGCTCGACTACTGGATAGTGCGGCAGTGTCAGTTGCTCGAGGAGGAGGTTGTCGATCATTACGACAAGTACAATTTCCATAATATCTACCAGCGTATTCACAATTTCTGTGTGAACGAACTCGGTGGTTTCTATCTAGATGTCATTAAAGATCGCCAATATACGTGCAAATCAGACGGGCTCGCGCGACGCTCTACGCAGACTGCCATGCACCATGTGCTTGAAATGTTCAGCCGAATGATTGCGCCGATTTTGAGCTTTACCGCTGATGAGATCTGGGGCGCTATCCCCGGCGATCGTCCGCTCTCGGTGTTCTTGTCCGATTTCGGTGATGGCGTCGAACGGTTTGCAGAATCGACAACGCAAAACGATGCTTTTTGGCGCACGCTAATCGACGTAAAAAATGCAGTGAATAAAGAACTCGAAATCCAGCGTGCCGCGAAAGTGGTGAATGCTAATCTGAGCGCTGAGGTTGACCTTTATTGCGCGCCTGAGTTGGCGGCGACACTCGAATCGCTAGGTGCTGAACTGCGCTTTGTGCTGATCAATTCGCGTGCGACGGTGCACGCCCTCGATGCCGCGCCTGCCGATGCGGCGGTTACAGAGCTCGACGGTCTTAAGCTTAAAATCGCTGCGTCTGGCGAAGAGAAATGCGAACGCTGCTGGCATCACACGGCTGACATAGGCGTTGATCCTGTGCACCCAACCATTTGTAAGCGCTGTGTTGACAATATCTCTGGCGACGGTGAAGTGAGGCATTTCGCGTAGTGAAGGCGCGCGCCGTGGCGCAAGTGAGAGGCCACGGCGACCCAAAATTGCTGTGTCGGCGTAACACATCCGGTGCGCCGACAACGGCGTTTGGGAATCGGCATGCGCAAGACTGCGCGGCGTAAAACACAAGAGGCTGGGTGAAATGAGTGAAGGCAATGGAATCGTAGAAGGCTCGAGGGTCACGCTGCATTTTTCGGTATCGCTCACGACCGGTGACATAGTAGATTCCAATTTTGCCGGCAAACCTGCGACCTTCCACGTAGGCGATGGCAGTTTACTGCCGGGCTTCGAGGAACCGCTGATTGGTTTAATTGTCGGCAGCGAAATCGACGTAACGCTGCCGCCCGAACTCGCGTTTGGCGAATTGAATCCGCGCAATGTCCACAACTTTCCCGTATCTAAGTTTAAGAGTCTTATCGAAGACCCAATGAATCCAGCCGAGGTTGGCACAATCGTCTCGTTTCAAGACCCCGGCGGCGGCGACTTACCGGGGGTCGTGACCAAATTGAACAAGGCGACAATCGAAATCGATTTTAATCACCCACTCGCAGGCAAGCCGATCGTGTTCCGCGCTAAGGTGATGTCGGTGATTCCGCCTGGAACAAGCGCCGTGTCGCTCTCGTAACGGAGCGAGCACAGCGCGTATACTCGACGCAACGAGTCAGCGTGTGTACTTCTATTAACGCTAGCAAGTCCGCGCACTCAAACCTAACTTCAAGTGAACTAGGATTTCTCTATGACGACGATAGCCTCCGACGCCACTATCCGTCTCGCCAATCCGCGAGGATTTTGCGCGGGTGTCGATCGTGCAATCGATATCGTAAACCGAGCCTTAGATATCTATGGTGCGCCGATCTATGTGCGTCACGAGGTTGTGCACAATAAATTTGTCGTAGAGACGCTACGCGAACGTGGTGCCATCTTCGTCGATGAGCTCGAAGATATTCCCGCTGAGGATTCACTCGGCCGTCAAGCGATAGTCATATTTAGCGCCCATGGTGTATCGCAGGCGGTGAAGACAGAAGCCGATGCCAAGGGCTTCCGTGTTTTCGATGCCACCTGCCCGCTCGTTACCAAGGTGCATTTAGAAGTCTCTAAATTCAGCCAGGAAGGGCGTGAATGTATTCTCATAGGCCATCAGAATCACCCCGAAGTGGAAGGCACGATGGGGCAGTACGAAAATCTTAATGGTGGTCGTATTTATTTGGTGGAGTCGGTCGAGGACGTGGCGAAACTAGAGGTTGGAAATCCCGAGCATCTTTCTTACGTTACCCAAACTACGCTGTCGATGGATGACACGTCGCTTGTGATCGATGCCCTGCGCGAACGTTTTCCAACGATTGAGGGGCCGCGGAAAAAAGATATTTGCTATGCCACCCAAAATCGCCAAGACGCGGTTAAGCAGCTTGCACTCGAATGCGACCTGCTGTTGGTGGTAGGTTCGCCTAATAGTTCTAACTCGAATCGTCTAAAGGAGTTGGCCGAGCGCTTAGGCTGTGATTCCTATCTGGTCGACAATGTCGAAGGCATAGACCCTGCTTGGCTCAAGGGTAAGTCGCGATTCGGCGTGACCGCTGGCGCCTCAGCGCCAGAGATTCTGGTGAGACAAGTTGTCGAATGGTTAGAGCGAGAGTCTGGTGCGAAGCCGCTCGAGCTCGACGGTGTTGAAGAAAATATTGTCTTTAGCATGCCGCGCGAATTGCGCGCAGAATAGGACCCACAGACGAAACGGCGCAGGCTTAAGCCAGCGCCGCCAATTCTTCGCGTTTCGTGCGCAAGGCAACCACCGCCGATTCCATCTCTGCGAGTTTCTCACGCTCTTTGGCAACCACAGCGTCGGGCGCATTGTCGACGAATTTGGCATTGCCCAGCTTGCCGCCTACCGCCTTTATACCGCCCTCGAGTTTGCCAATTTCTTTATCGAGTCGCGCCTGTTCGGCTGCGACATCGATAAGCCCTGCCATGGGAACGAGTATTTCGAGTTGCCCATGCAACTGCGTCGCTGCAGTCGGGGCAGTAGCGCCCGGCTCGAGCCAGTCGATGCTTTCGAGCTTGGCTAGCTTCTGCAAGAAGACACGCGCTTCATCAAGACGCTGCTTATCGGCTTGATTATCGCTGCGCAGAAACACCTTGATAGTTTTAGCAGGTGATATGTCCATCTCGCCGCGAATGTTGCGGATGCCAACGATAACGCCTTTAATCCATTCGATGCTTTCTTCTGCCTGCTCGTCGCGGTTGTCCGCATTAGGCACAGGGAAGGGTTGCAGCATGATGCTGTCGCCTGTTATGCCGAGCAGAGGTGCGATACGTTGCCATACTTCTTCGGTGATATAGGGCATAAACGGATGCATTAAACGCAGGCTTTTTTCTAAAATGCTTAAGAGAACGAAACGCGCGGCCGCGGCGGCCTCAGGGTTAGCTTCGTCATCCCATAACACCGGCTTCGAGAGTTCAACATACCAATCGCAGTACTCGTTCCAGACAAATTCTTGCAGCGTCTGCGCGGCTATGTCGAAGCGGTAAGACTCCATGCACTCTTCGATTTGCTTTGCAGTGCTTTCGAAACGGCTGATTATCCAGCGGTCGGCGGGCGAGAAATGCGGCGCATGATGTGCCGCATCGCTCACGCTTTTATCTTCCATGTTCATCATCACATAGCGTGCCGCATTCCATATTTTGTTACAGAAATTGCGATAGCCTTCCGTGCGTCCGAGGTCGAATTTGATGTCGCGGCCGGTTGATGCGAGCGAATAAAAAGTAAAGCGCAGCGCGTCGGTGCCATAGGCGGCGATGCCGTCTGGGAACGAGGCTTTCGTTGCCTTTTCTATTTTTTGTTTTAGCTGCGGCTGCATCATGTCGGCAGTCCGCTTGGCGAGTAAGTCTTCGATACTAATGCCATCGATGAGGTCGATAGGGTCGAGGATGTTGCCCTTCGACTTAGACATCTTCTGCCCATTTTCATCGCGTACGAGGCCGGTGATATACACCTTCTTAAACGGAATTTGGCCGGTAAACTTGAGCGTCATCATAATCATCCGAGCAACCCAGAAGAAGATGATGTCGAATCCGGTAACGAGAACGTTGGTTGGGTGGAACTTGTCAAAGAACTCGGTTTCGTCAGGCCAGCCCAATGTCGAGAAAGTCCACAATGCAGAGGAGAACCACGTGTCGAGCACGTCTTCGTCTTGTCTGAGAATGATGTCGTCACCAAGCCCATGTGCAGCACGAACGCTAGCCTCGTCGGTGCCTACATAGACCTTGTCGTCTTCGTCATACCATGCGGGAATACGGTGTCCCCACCAAAGCTGACGGCTGATACACCAGTCTTGAATATTGCGCATCCAAGCGAAATAGGTGTTTTCCCAATTTTTCGGAACGAACTCAATATCGCCGTTCTCGACTGCTTTAATAGCAGGGTCTGCGAGCGACTGTACTGCCACATACCATTGGTGTGTGAGGTAGGGCTCGATAATTACGCCGCTGCGATCGCCGCGCGGCACCTTCAGTTTGTGAGGTTCGATTTTCTCAAGCAGGCCAAGCGCCTCGATATCGGCGACTATCTGCTTACGTGCCTCGAAGCGGTCGAGGCCGCGGTAGGCCTCAGGTGCCTCGTCGTTAATGCTCGCCTGTTTGGTCAATATATTGATGATCTCGAGGTCATGGCGTTTGCCTACCTCGTAGTCATTAAAATCGTGTGCGGGGGTAATCTTCACACAGCCTGTGCCAAATTCGGGGTCTACATAGTCATCGGCAACGATGGGTATGCGGCGGCCGCACAGGGGCAGATCGACGAATTTGCCAACGAGATGTGTATAGCGGGCATCCTCTGGATGAACGGCAACCGCGCTGTCGCCTAAGAGCGTCTCGGGACGCGTGGTGGCGATGACCAAGTGCTCATCGCTGTCGGCGATCGGGTAGCGGAAATGCCACATCGATCCCTCTTCTTCTTCCGATACAACCTCGAGATCCGAGATCGCGGTTAACAGCTGCGGATCCCAATTGACGAGGCGATTGCCACGGTAAATCAGGTCTTCGTTGTAGAGGTCGATGAACACCTTCTCGACGACTTTCGACAGTCCTTCATCCATGGTGAACCGTTCGCGCGACCAATCTAATGATGAACCTAAGCGGCGCAGCTGCTGGGTAATGATGTCGCCTGATTCTTCTTTCCAGTCCCAGACTTTATTCACGAAGTCTTCGCGGCCGATTTCTTGACGCGAAGTGCCCGCCGCGTTCAATTGCCGCTCGACAACCATTTGTGTCGCAATGCCTGCGTGATCGGTGCCTACCTGCCACAGGGTTTGGCACCCCAGCATGCGATGGTAGCGGGTTAGTGCGTCCATGATTGCGTGTTGGAAACCATGCCCCATATGCAGTCTGCCGGTGACATTCGGCGGCGGGATGACGATGCAGTAAGGATCGCCATCGCCCTGCGGCGCAAAATAGCCGCGCTCCTCCCATGTCTTATACCAGTTGGCTTCGAGTTGCTGGGGTTGGTAAGTCTTTTCCATGATTCGCTTCGTTTGCTTGAGTCTTTTGAATAGAGCGTGATTGCTAAAAAGTCGCAAGTATACCGCAAGGCGCTGGCCTTCGCAGAGATCCTTGGGCGTTTAAATGACGCTCAAATGACGCGTAAATAGGGCTTAGTCAGAGCCTGATTAGAGCTTAATCATCTCGGGTTTAACACCCGCTTGCTGATAGTGGCGGTAGCGCGCACGAGCCTGCTCGAGTGCCTCCGGCTCTTGGATAATGATTTCGTTGACGCGAGCGATGCCTTCGACATTGTCGAGCGCATCGCTCGTCAGGTTGATGACGACGTCGGTGGCATCGCGCGGCAGAGTCGACACCGCGATGCTGACGTCCTCCGCACTTGTGCCATTTGCCGCGACGATTGAGTGCGGAATAAAGCTAGTGCTCGAAAATGACCACAAAAGCGCATCGATTTCACTCGCTATCGCCTCGCTGCCCGCGAACAAACAGACGCGATGCCCAAGCGAGAGTGCCTTCTCGGTTAGCCGGCAGGCAAAGAGCTTGCGCATCTGCTCGGTGTCCTGCTGCAGGTTGTAGAAGTTTATTTGCGTCATCGCGTAGGCGCTCTTTATCGCTTTAGATTAGGCTGCCTTACGACGGAGATACTCGAGCAGAAGTGACACTGGGCGACCAGTCGCACCCTTTGCCGCGCCGCTGTTCCATGCGCTTCCGGCAATATCTAAGTGCGCCCACTTGAACTTTTTAGTAAAGCGCGACAGGAAGCAAGCTGCGGTAATCGTTCCCGCACGCGGGCCACCTATGTTGGCTATGTCGGCGAAGTTGCTGTCGAGCAGGTGCTGGTATTCATCGTGCAGAGGAAGCTGCCACACCTGATCTAGGCTCGCATTGCCGCAGTCGGAGAGCTCTGCTGCCAATGCGTCGTCGTTGCTCAGCATTGCGCTCACATGCGAGCCAAAGGTGGCGACCGCGGCGCCTGTCAGGGTGGCGACATCGATGACACTAGCCGGCTTATAACGCTCTCCATAGGTGAGGGCGTCGCAGAGCACGAGGCGGCCTTCGGCATCGGTGTTGAGAATTTCGATAGTGAGGCCAGACATACTTGTTACGACGTCACCGGGCTTGGTTGCCTTGCCGCTAGGCATATTTTCTGCCGCGGCAACAATGGCAACGATATCGATTGGCAGTGCCATTTCGACCACTGCGGCCATTGTGCCGATGACGCTCGCAGCGCCACACATGTCGAATTTCATCTCGTCCATAGCAGCGCCAGCCTTTAGGCTGATGCCACCGGTGTCAAAGGTAATGCCCTTGCCGACGAGCATATGCGGCGCAGGTCGATCAGCTTTCGGCTTCACTTTCGCGCCTTTGTATTCCATCACTATCAACTGCGCCTCTTGAGACGACCCGGCCGATACCGAAAGCAGGGAGCCCATGCCAAGGCGCGCCATCTGTTTTTCAGAAAGGACTTTCACGGTCAGTGCTCGGTTACCCTTGGCGAGGTCAATCGCCTGCTGTGCAAGGTAGGTAGGTGTGCAGATGTTGCCAGGTAAATTCCCCAGTTCTTTGGCGCAATTGATACCGCGACCGGTGGCGACACCGCTGGCGAATGCTGTATCGATTTTTGCTTTAGAGGTGCCTTTAGGCGCCGCGAGGCTTATAGACTTAAGCGCTGATGCTTTCGCCTTTGTGCTCTTTGTAGTGCTGTAGCTGTAGCTTGCATCTTCGAGCTCTTGTGCGAGGCGTTCTGCCAGCCAGTAATGATCTGCCCCGGCGAGTGCGAGGCTGGCGAGCGCGAGATGCGCGTCCTTCGCTTGGCTTGAAAGCAAGCTTTTAGTAATGCTTACCAGTAGCTTCCGAGCCTCTTTGAGAGAGAGTTTGGCTTTGTCGCCACAGCCTACGAGTAAAACACGCTTTGCCTTCACGCCCTCTAACCCCTGCAGCATTAGCGACGTGCCGAGGCTGCCATCAAAGTCGCCATTTTCGAGCACGCGCGCGAGTCGTTTGCCGCTGGCTATGTCGATTTCTTTTGCTTCGGCGCTGAATTTATTCTTCGCTGCGACGGCAATAACGAGGCAATCAGTGACAAGTCGAACGGGGTTACTGGTTTTCAGAGCAGTTTTCATCGGTAATCCTATTGGGATGCTGAGGTGAGTCTCGATTTAGGTCGATAATCCTAGGGAGTTTCAGAGGCTTATGCAAATTTTCAACACAGCTTTTCGACTGATTAGCCGAATCTTATTATGAACGTTAACCAAGGGTATCGCGGTCACCTTGTTGGAACTCTCCAGCGAAAAGCAGGTCATAGCTTATAATGCCTATACAGGAGAATTTATATGCCGAGAATTAAGGTGAGTACTCCAGACAACCCACGCTTTCGTATGGAACGAAAAGTGGGGATCAGCGATTTGAACTACGCGAAGCATTTAGACAGCACAGCAATGGTGGCGATTCTGCACGAGGCAAGGCTCCAGATGCTGGGCGATCTTGGCTTCACCGAGGGCAATATTTATGGCCTAGGTCTTGTGGTCACCGATTTTGCTATCGAATACCGCGCCGAGTCTTTCGCCAACGACACCCTCATTATCGATGTTTCGGTAGGCGAATTTACCCGCTATGGGTGTGATATTGGCTTTACGGTGAACAACGCAGCGCTTGACCAGATCGTCTGTAAGGCAAAAGTTGGTGTTGTTTTTATGGATTTCGATAAACACCAATTGGCTGATGTTCCCGCAGCATTCAAAACGAGGATAGAAATGCCTCAGGTGAGGGTGGCTTAGCGAGACTAACGTACCCGCGTCAAATCGATTAGACTTGCGCCTTAGTCATTCTAAAACGCGGAGCAGGCCCGATTGATCGTATTTCGCTATCTTAGCCGGCAGCTCCTCCAAGCGATGGCAGCTGTCACGCTCGTGCTTTTGGTTGTAGCGCTCACTGGCCGGTTTATCCAGTACTTGGGTCAGGCTGTCGCGGGTGAGCTTGCGACAGACGCCCTGTTTCTGTTGATTATTTTCCGCCTTCCCGACTTCCTCCTCGTTATTGTCCCGCTCGCTTTCTTCCTGTCTATTCTGCTTGTGTACGGGCGGATGTATGCCGAAAACGAAATGGTGGTGCTGATAGCCAGTGGTTTCAGCGAGCGGAAACTTGTGCGCATGAGCTTAGGGTTTGCTGCACTGGTTATGTTTCTCGTTGGCTCCCTTTCGTTGGTGCTCGCGCCTTGGGGCGTGCGCAAAACAGAGGAGCTGCTGCAGGCGCAGAAAAACCTCACCGAAGTCGATTTGATTGTTGCAGGGCAGTTTCAGAGCTTCGGTGGAGGCGCGCGCGTCACACATGCCGAACGGGTGTCTACCTCCGACACGGGGGAGCGGCAGTTGCAAGGCGTGTTTGTCGCAACGGGCGCCGATGCTGCCCCGAGAATACTCATTGCCGAGCGCGCACGACCCGTTGTCGAACCCGATGGTTCGCGGTTTATGCAGCTGAGCAATGTCGCGCAATATGACGGGATCCCTGGCGCCGCCGATTACACGGTGAGCCGATCACAAACCCAGTCGATCCGACTCCCCGATGCTCGCGAGCGTGAGCTTATTCTCGAAGAAGAAACGCTGTCCACTCTGGCATTAGTCGGCAGCGCCGACCTCGCCCGCATCGCCGAATTGCAGTGGCGTATCGCGACACTCCTGCTTGTGCCGATACTCACGCTTATCGCCGTGCCACTAAGCCGAGTCGGCCCGAGGCAGGGGCGTTATTCTCGTCTCGTGCCAGCCGCTTTGCTCTATGCGACCTACTTTGTGCTGCTGCAGTATTGCCGCGACGCGATTTCGGTGGGCGAATTATCTCCGTCCCTGGGTATGTGGTGGGTTCACGGGGTGTTTCTTTTTATTGCTCTCGCGGCAAATGGTTTTCTTAACCTGCCCAGGCGCGCCGCAGCGAGGGCGATCTAATGGTTAGCAAACCCATGACGCTTATTGATTCCTACATACGCAAGCGCGTGTTGCTCGCTATGCTTGTGGTCATCTCGCTCGTGCTGAGTATCGATGTGGTGTTCGCATTGGTCGAGGAGCTAGGCGATAGCGAAAATGCCTACACTTCTGCGCAGGCACTTTTGTACGTGCTTAAGACGCTCCCCTCGCGGGTATTCCAGCTTCTTCCCTTTACGGCGCTAGGCGGCAGCCTTATCGGTCTCGGTGTCATGGCATCGCATAACGAGTTAATAGTCATTCAGTCGGCGGGCGTCAGCACCTGGCGTTTGGTGTGGGCGGTGTTGAAGCCGGCGTTTGTGGTCATGATCGCAGGCCTCGTGCTTGGCGAATACATTGCGCCTACGCTCCAGCAGTCTGCGCAGAGTTCGAAGGCGGTATTGCGAAGCGGCGTGCAGGCAATCGACGCCGGCCAAGGGAGTTGGCGTCGCATTGGCGATGAGTTCGTTCACGTGAATGCCATCGCGCCCGGAGGCGAGTCATTGTATGGCGTCTCGCGATATCGTTTAACAGGCGCTGAGCTCGAGTCGGCAGATTCTAAGCCAAAGGCAGCAATTGGTCTGGCGAGCATCAGTTTCGCGCAGAGTGCGCAGTATATCGACGCCGTCGAAGGAGGTTATTGGCGACTAGAGAATGTGTCAGAGACTCGGTTTTTGGCAGACTCGGTGGTCACAGCACAGCGTGAGAGTGAAGACTGGCTGGTTGATCTCTCTCCGGAATTGCTCGCGGTACTGCTTGTAGCGCCAGACAGGCAGTCGATCAGCGGCCTCTATAACTTCGCTCGTTTCTTTGAGTCACAAGGACTGGATTCCGATCGCTATATGCTCAGTTTTTGGGGGAAATTGCTGCAGCCGCTCGCGACGCTTGCGCTTGTGTTACTAGCCGTCTCATTCGTTTTCGGCCCGCTACGCGAAGCGACGATGGGCTTTCGGGTCTTTGTCGCAATAGGTGTTGGGCTTCTGTTTACCATACTGCAGCAGCTGCTAGAACCGGCAAGCCTGCTGCTTGGTATTAACCCGCTGTTTGCCGTATTGCTCCCCATTATGAGCTGTGCGGCATTGGGGATCGTGTCGATGCTAAGGGTGCGCTAGCGCTTTTTACGGTGTTTTCTTCTCGAATGGCTTATGGCCCTTCGGCATCAGAATGACCTTGGTCTCGCTCAGTTTGTCGTGCAGTGCATCGTTATTCTTGTCGAGGTAAAGCCAGAAATAGCCGATTCCGGCGAGCCAGAAAGCGGGCCATGCTGAGAAGAATCGGATTATGCCTTGCCGGACACTCATCGGCCGATCGTCGAAAGACACCGCCTTTAAACGCCAAGAAATCATGCCGAGTGTTTGCCCTCCACGAGTCCAGAACCAGAGATAGAACCCGGAGCTACTCGCAACCATCAGTAAGAAAGTGAGTGTGCTAACCACAGAGTCTGTTTGAACAACACCCTCGACCACCTGATTGCTATCGGTGCCGAAGATGCCCAGCATCGCGTAGCCGATAAACATCCACATCGCAAACACAAGAAAGCCATCATAGAGTAGGGCTGCCAAGCGTCTGGGCAGGCCTGCGCGAGGATAAGAGGACTCGTCGGTGTGGGCGTTAGTGCTTTCTTTGCTGTCGGGCTGGGTATTCTCAGAGTTCACAATGTGTTGCTCTCGTTTTGAGTTGGTTAATCAAATGAAGATGTATTCTACGTTATTAAACGCATTGGAGGTTAAGCGCCCGCAAAGAAGTGGAGATACCGGCGAATGTGCGCAATTTTCGGTGGTGTCGAAAAATCGCGGAGCGATTAACACCAGCTATCGACTTTGCTAGACTCAGCGGGTCCTGCTAATCAGGGCCGCAAATTCAACAGAGACACTGCTATGAATTCTAAACCCGAAGCTCGCCGCATTCAGCTACTAGACACTACGCTACGCGATGGCGAGCAGACTCAAGGCGTCTCATTTTCCGGCAGCGAAAAAGTGAGTATCGCACGCGCGTTGCTGCAGTCGCTCAAGGTCGACCGCATCGAAGTAGCCTCGGCGTGCGTGTCCGACGGAGAAAAGCAGGCGGTGGCGCAGATTACCGAATGGGCGGCGGAGAACGGCCTTGTCGATCGCGTCGAGGTGCTCGGCTTTGTCGATCGCAAGCGCAGTGTCGACTGGATAGTCAGTGCGGGTGGCCAGGTCATCAATCTGCTCGCGAAAGGCAGCGAGAAACACTGCCGTGAGCAGTTGAGCAAAACTCTGGAACAGCATGTCGCCGATATCGAGGCGACGGTAGCCTACGCGCATGAGAAGGGCCTGCGCGTAAATATGTATTTAGAGGATTGGTCGAATGGTTACGCCGACAGCCCCGACTATGTTTTTGGTCTTATCGAGGCGACCCGATCGATTGGTATCGGTCACTACTTGTTGCCAGACACTCTGGGCTTGTTGTCCCCCGAAGAGGTCCGCGAGTCGCTCACTGACATGATGGCGCGGTTCCCAGATCAGACCTTCGATTTTCATCCACATAACGACTACGGCCTCGCAACGGCCAATGCCCTCGCGGCGGTGGAAGTCGGCATCAACACGATTCATTGCACAATAAACTGTCTCGGCGAGAGGGCAGGAAACGCCTCGCTTGCCGAGGTTGCCGTGGCGCTGCGCGATAAGATGGGCATGGCGCTCGGAATAGACGAGACACGTATCACTACGCTTAGCCGCATGGTTGAAAATTTCTCTGGCAAGTGGATCGCCGCTAACACGCCGATTGTGGGCGCGGATGTCTTTACTCAGACAGCAGGTATTCATGCGGATGGCGACTTAAAAGGCGACCTCTACGTGACTAACCTGAGCCCAGAGCGATTCGGGCGCAAACGGGTTTATGCGCTGGGCAAGATGAGCGGCAAGGCGTCGCTTATAAACAATCTGGATGAATTAGGGATAAGCCTCAGCAAAGAGGATCAGGCAAAAGTGCTCGAGCGCGTTGTCAGACTCGGTGACTCAAAGCAGATTATTACCTCCGAAGACCTGCCTTTCATCATTGCAGATGTCATGCAAAGTGGTGACTTCGAGCACATTTCGCTTCTTAATTGTTACATCAACAGCGGCCTCGACGTTGAAAGCACGGCAAGCATTCGCGTAAAAATAGGCGACGAAGAAGCGCAAGGTTCGGGCTCGGGCAATGGTGGGTTTGCTGCATTCTTCGATGCGATCGAGAAAATTCTCGAGCCAACTGGCTTCGACATGCCTGCCCTGATTGACTACGAGGTCCACATACCGCGAGGTGGAAAGATCAACGCGCTCACCGAATGTATCATCACGTGGGAATGGCAGGAGCAGGACTTTAAAACGCGCGGCGTGGATTCTAATCAGGTACTCGCCGCGGTGAAAGCGACGCTTCGCATGATTAACCTCAGGATGCATGCCGAAGCATTTGGTTAGTGCGCAGCAAAAAAAAGCGCCTCGTTAGCAAGCGCTTTTTGGTCTTTTCTGCTGGCAAGCCTGCTTTAGACTTTTGGGCACTTTGCGAGTTCGGCGGCAACGAGATCGCCGAAGGCACTCGTGCTAATCATATTCACACCAGCGCCTGGCTTCGAAAGATCGGGAGTCGAATTGCCCTGAGCGAAGACCTCTTGCATTGCATGCCAGACGTTCTTGGCCTCAGCTTCCATCCCAAAACTCATTTCGAGCATCATTGCGACCGAACCGATCATTGAGTAGGGGTTCGCAATGCCTTGGCCTGCGATGTCAGGCGCCGAACCGTGTGAAGGTTCGTAATACGCCTTCTCGGGGCCAATGCACGCCGAAGGCATAAGACCAAGCGAGCCGAGTATGCCGCCTGCCTGATCGCTTAAGATATCGCCGAACATGTTTTCCATCACCATCACGTCGAACTGGCCTGGGTTTAAACACAGGTAGGTCGCCGCGGCATCCACTAGAATATTGACAACTTTCACGTCGGGGTAGTCTGCGCCGACCTCGTCCATTATCTCGTTCCACAGCACGCTAGATTTCAAGACATTGGACTTGTGAATATTGTGCAGCACTTTCTTGCGCTTCTGAGCAGTATCGAACGCAACGCGCGCAATATTAGCGATCTGGTCTTCGTCATACTCAAGGTTTTCGACAACATAGCGCTTGCCTTCGGCGTTGATGCCCATCTCTTTCTTGCCAAAGTACAGCCCGCCAACAAGTTCGCGAATGATAATCATATCAATGCCGTTGTCGCCGATGATTTCAGGCTTGAGCGGCGAGAAATGGGCAAGGCTTTGGGGCAGGTAAACGGGGCGAAAATTTGCGAACGTGTTGAAGCGGCGACGCAAAGGCAACAAGGCGCCTCGCTCTGGCTGCATGTCGATAGGAATTTTTTTCGAGTCTTCGTGATTGAGTCCTATAGGGCCCTTTAAAATCGCTGCCGCCTCGTCGCAGAGCTTTTTGGTTTCTTCGGGGAATGAGTCTCCGTGGCTAAAATAAGCGCTGGCGCCAAACGCACCATGGACGAGCTCGAAGTCGACATCGTTGCGCTGCGCAACAAGGTCGAGAATTTTTACTGCTTCGGCCATAATCTCAGGACCGATGCCATCGCCGTCGAGTAACGCTATTTTATGTGTGGCCATGTGGCTAAGTCCTTTTAGGTATTCCCTTTGATTGGGCAGGCGGGTGGATGTAGTGGTTTGATCGACAAGCCTTAGGCTGCTATCCGCCTAATTTTCGGGGTTTAACTTAGCAATTCCATAGCGAAAAAGGAAGCTGTAAGCGCTCTGGTGCACATTGCCTCGGCTAAAGACGGCGCCCTCGTCTTATGCTAATTCCACGGTACTACTTATCGGTTCATAGAGTTTAACAGGTACGCTAAGTCTGGGGGTTAGAGGTATGGCCGAGAAAGTCCCGATAGCATTGTGTGCGCACACCAATCGATGGGGAAATATCAAACTAGCTAATCATATTTTGAAAAATTTGATAAAACCGGTATGGTTTTTTGACTAAGCAAGTAAATTAAAACGACGAGCCCGAAGAAAAAAAATAGTGCTCCAGATAGATTAAGGGCTTGTTTGAGGCTGTATGAATCAGCCACATAACCAAATATTGGAGATGTAAGAGCAAAGATAGCACGAATGATAAAACTTCGGATAGACATAACGGTTGCCCTCATATTAGAAGGTATATGCCTGTTCATGTAATCACGGAGAACTGGTGTTGCTACTCCTCGTGTTAGATAGAAAAGGAGTAAAATCAACAAACCCCATAGAGAGCTGACATAAGCAATGGCGAAATAGCAGCCTGTAATTAGTAGCAATAAGAGGCCGAGCAATGTCTTGGTTTTTATTTTTTTTTCTATTACGTGAGCATAAAATGCTGGTAAAGCAACGGCTAAGTTGAGGCCCGCACCTATCAATCCGAAATAGACTATATCCAAACCGAGTGTATTGAAGTAAGGCTGAGCAAACCAAGCCATCATTAATGTTGCTGCGCCCAAAATAGCAGAGAAGAAAATATACGCTCTCAAAATATTGTTTTTTATTATCGCATAGTGAATAATTTTCCTAATATTCTTCCAAGGTCTGCTTTTTCCATCATGCAGTCGTTGTACCTTGGGTTCAATCAAAAACAGAGCAACTGTAAAACCAACGAGAGCGATACCAACTTGGTAATAGAAGGGAGTTCTTAAACTTATTTCAGCTAAAAAGCCTCCTACCACGAAGGCAATCGATTCAGCTAAGTTTCCTATTGAGATCGTCCTTCCTTCGAGTTTAATAAAATCATCACTTCTATTTAACTCGGCTAAAGAATCGTACATTAAGGCTGTATCAGATCCCGAGATGAAGCTTTGGCCAATGCCTAACCAAAGCACTGCCAATAAAAAGCCATCAAAACTAAAAGAAAGGGAATAAGTAAGTATTCCTAAGAAACCAAAAAATGTTCCAACAATCATCGAGTTCCTCTTCCCGAAGACATCGGCAATGTAACCGGATGGGATTTCAATAAGAGCAATAGTTACTGAATAAATAGCCTGAACTACAAAGAGATCGGTAATGGTTAGCCCATTTTCTTCATAGAATAACCAGATAACAGGCATGAATAACGCCATCCATTTGGACGTCTTGATGACATAGAGTTTCCAAATATTTGTGCCGATGGCCATGGTACGACGAGTCCGCGCGATGTGAATGCTATAGGTTGCTCTAAACGCCCAATCAGACCAACGTTATTTTTAGCTATGAAGGTGGTATGTCGCTTTACTTTGTATGCATTCAGTTTCGTCGCATGCATTTTTTTGTTGATAATTTTATGCGGAATGATTTATTAGGGGCTCTATCAGCCACCCCCATGATAACGAAACGAATGAGTGTGCCGTATCGCGCGTTAGTGAGTTCGCGTGCAGTCACAAGAGTGGTCTTTTTCGGTCGCATGCTGCTCTTCGAGGAAAAGTTTTCAACTAATGGTGTGTTGATTGTTGCTTGTAGTCTCGCGTGTTCCGTTTTGAATAATAAAAATTGTACCCGCATCCAATGCTCAAGCAGGTTTATGGGCTGGTACAGGAAAATTAGGTTTCCCGTAACATGTAACTTGAACCGTTCAGATTCCTTTCTACTATGGTTGATCAGTGGGAAATGGATTGTAAGAAAAAAGACCGATTGGAGGGATCCAGTCGGCCTTATTTAGATTAAATAACTAAAACTAACAAATAGTTCTAGTTAAGGATCGCTATCGAATGCTGTTTATCCACTTCTCGTTCTTTTTCTAATTTTTCAAAACCCTCTTCATCTAAATGAGTTATCGCAATCCACGCATGGTTCATGTCGTCGCCAGTGCGGCTGCCCCAAACAACGTTTTGGTCAGAATCGGGGTTATGAGGATTATCCGAAGTGTTGTCATACCACTGCTTAAGGACTAGAACAGCACCTGTTGGAAGTAAAGGTGCTACGTCTGGGTTGTAGATGTGGCTGTGATGCCATGTAGCACTCCATTTGGATACCTGGCTAATCGCTTCGACGCGTCCTGTTTCCGGGTAGAAAATTTCCATAGAGGCGGCATTCATGCGGAGATGGCCGTGAGGTTGAAAGCTGTCGATTCGAACTGGGTGGTCAAATGAATGGAAGCCCTCCATCATTGTGTAACCATTTGCAGGTATTAATAGATCCCCCTCTTTGCCAATTTGATATTGTTTCAGGTCTTGTTTGTATTGAGCTTGCGCCTCATAGCCTTCTGGATGTAGCCAGAGACCAATTTCAACGACGTTGTCTTTGATAACAGTACCCGGTGCGACTGCTCCGAGGCCGCCCGGATACATATGAATGCTCCAGCGAAGCTGTGATCCCGCCGGGATTGTGCGGCAAACACCTTCAGGGACGACTTCGCCCCATTTTCCCATGGCGTACTCGGTTAATTGCCCATAGGTAGCGAATTCGCCAGCATCATTGGGTGCATAGATATCGGAATTGGCATGATGCACTACGGATTTAGCATCACCACGTGGCTTCACCTGTACTGCCTTTATGCAGCGATCTGTCTCTATGCCGCTGTTCACAAAATGTTTGCTAAACAGATCGTTTCCGCTAGCAGGTATATCTATAGGCTCAGAAGCAATTATCCTATCTGGCTGGCCGAACTGGCTGATGAAACTCCAGTCATCGGCATCGGGTAGCTGGGGTGTAGGAGGCACCATATCCGGATCGCCTTCTGGGGATCCGGCATTTACCCAGTCGACCACTGTATCGATGTCTTCTTGATTCAGTCGCCAGTCACCCTGCAGCTCCTGAATTCCAATGCCGTGATCGTAGGCATATGGAGGCATGGTTCTGTTCGCTATCTTCATTTGTATCAGCGGAGCCCATGGACGAACTTGGTCGTAAGTGGTCAGCTGCATCGGGCCGATACCACCTTCTCGGTGACAAACAACGCAATTTTCGTTAAGAATACGACCAGCTTCACCATTATAAGTAAGCGGAAGATCTGTATTGTCCTGTGCTAGTGCTTGAACTTGAAAGGCGAGCAACGCTAGTGTCGATAAGAACTTCCTACTTTTTGCTATCTTCATACCATTCTCCCTCATCAATTTATTCAAATGTATAAATTATCGCTTATAACTAATAAGCACAAGTATTTTCTAATTGCTCAAACGGTTCTGTTATTGCATTGACCTGGAAATACTGCGGACGATGAAATTCCAGTTTTTTGTTGAGTGTCAAGATATTCGATTATTTGTCTTAGGGGTCTGAAAACAGGGTTGATTTGCCGCTTAGCCACCGGCTGCCGAACATGGGTGACTATGGAATTACGGTAATCTTCTGAAAAACATTTGTCCAACAACATTGATTATTTTGCGTGCTGTCTGGCGCCTGAAAATTGTCTACTCGCGCATGAATAATATAATCACCGGATTCAGAAAAAGTGGCGTAGACACGGGCGAGACCCTCACCTCCAGGCACTGAAACGAAATTAGGTCCGTCTTCTTTGCCCTGCATCGTGCAGCCCTGACAAAGGGAAACAGGTTCATTTAAAACTTTCGGCGGAGTTAGAACTATATTTTCCGGGTGGCCTGTAAATGCGACCGGAGCAGGGCCCTGGTACTCGTTGAATGTTACGCCTATAGGAAATACTTCATTAAATCGAGGGTCAGTAGAGTCCCGCAGCGATGGATCTTTAACTCTAACCGTTAACAGGACTTGAGAGCCGACCTTCACGGGGTCAGTGGATGTGCTAACAGAGGCAAAGAGTCCCGGGGAAATGCCACTGTTTTCACCGAAACCCGCAAAAGGTTGTAGAGACCCTTGTGGGCGTGGGAGTATGAAATCAAGTTCGTAAGCAGCTCGGCCGGCTCGTCCCGGAATTTTTGCTACGTTATGGTCACCTGTTCTTAAATTCCACCACACGTCGATATCACTTTTATTCGCCGGTACAGTAACTGAAAAAACGCCAGTATAGCGGCCGGGAGGAAAGCGTGTCGGTTGCATACCGTTGAATTCTGCAGGTTCAATGAAGTTGCTCCCTCCAAGAGGGAGGTCAACAGTGGTCTCGTTTCTATTGAGAAAACCATAAGAAAAGCTTCTGGAGCCATCAGAGTTTGCGGTCCAGCCTTCGAAAATAGGAACGATAGGCATTCCTTCAGAAGGCGTAAGACTGAGGAATCGAGGCTGTTGCGCGCTGCTAAAAACACTGACAAATGTGACCAGGAGTAAACTGAGAGTACCGAGTGTTTTACGAAATTTTTGCATTGCTGTGCTCTCCAAATTGCAGCGTCGACGAAGTTTTTAACAATTATTGAGTTAATTTCATTTTTGGGCTAGAAGGAACACTTGCCACCTTGTTTGGTGCATAGTTGGACATTGATGTTTCAATTTTTATTCAATTGTATAAAATAGCTCTCATACAAGATGAATGCAAGTACTAAGTGTCTCTGTTTAGATAAACCGATAATGCTACTGACAGTGACTCTCCAGTACTTCTCCGACGCCTGTCGATGAGTTGTTCCGAATACTGTAATAAGCGTCAGGGAGCGCCGCATCTGTCAATAACAATATCAAGTGAAGCAGGCTTATGATACGTGGGTCGAAGGGGAGGTAGTCCGTGACTCCGGTCAGAGAATTGATAATCTAGATTTGCGCGCATTACCATAGTGCTTAGCAACTGCACTTTCAGCAATATCTGGGTTGTGTGATTCGAGTGCTTCAATAATAGAGGCGTGTTCGTTGTAAGCATCATTGATACGCTTCGGGTTACTGAACGGCAGTCCTTGAAGTAGTCCAGTCTTAATGCGCAAACGTCGTAGTGTTTGTGATAAATAATTGTTATTGCACGCGTCGTACATAACAGTATGAAATTGGTTGTCAATTTGAGAAAGTTTCTCGGGCTCATCTCGTGACATGTTAAACAGTGACAAATTGGCCTTGAGCATTTCAATTTCTAAGTCTGAAATATGAACGGCGGCGGTGCGGGCGGCAACAATTTCTAGTTTATCGCGAACATGATAAAAATCTTCAGCCTCTGCAGCTGTTAACCGAGTTACGCACACTGCGCCGCCCGGTAACAGCTCAAGTAAGCCTTCAGTCATTAACTGGCGTATAGATTCCCGGATCGGAGTGCGACTCATGCCAAGCTCTTGGGCTAGAGCAGCAAAATCAATTTCCTGTCCAGGGTTGACTTTGCGTGTCTGAATCGCTCTTCGGAGATAGGCTAACGCTTGATCCGTCAGTGGCATATTCTTCTGTGCGGTAACTGGTGCGGCTTGTTTAAGTTTTGTCATTTGGTAGAGGGTGTCAGGAAGCCTGTTACTGGAATTAATACAGCTAAATCCCAAAAATATTAGGTTAGCTGTTCGTGTACGACGGCGGCTATCGAAACTTAGCTTGGGAATGCCTTATTACCAGTCTAAATTTAGTGCGTTGTAAACGCACACAGAATCAGATGCGGTTTCCATCTTATACATATGAATATAATAGTCAAGATTAGGCTATGCTAAAAGCGTTCTATTGACTATATGACTACAATGATTAGCGCTATGCGCAAAATCATCAGCAGCTTATGTAGTGAACTCACAATGTGTGATTCTGAAAAGACAGTCGTTATTTTCGGCTAGAAAGGAGCCAGTCTAGATTTACGTGCACTTTGATAGTGCTTGGCAATTGCTTTTTGGGCTTTATCTGGGTCGTGTGAGTTGAGGGCTCTGATTATAGATGCGTGCTCTTTGTAAGCATCATTAATCCGCTCGGGATTACGAAATGGTCGTCCTTGAAGCAGTCCAATTTTTATGCGCAAGCGTCTTAACGTTTGTGACAAATAGGTATTGTTGCAAGCGCCGTGCAAAATCGCATGAAACTGATTGTCAATTTGGGACAGTTTTTCGGGTTCAGCTCTTGCGTTATCAAACAGCTCCAAATTAGCCTTTAGCATTCCAATTTCTAAGTCTGAAATATGCACTGCGGCGGCGCGGGCGGCTACAATTTCGAGTTTATCGCGCACATGATAAAAGCTGTCAGCGTCTGCATCTGATAGCTGAGTAACGCACACTGAGCCGCCTGGCAGCAGTTCAAGTAGACCTTCAGCCATTAACTGCCGTATCGATTCTCGAATCGGAGTACGACTCATACCTAGCTCTTGGGCCAGCGCGGCAAAATCGATTTCGTGCCCAGGGTTGAATTTCTGCGTCTGAATTGCATCACGCAAATGAGTCATCGCTTGATCTGTCAATGGCATTTTTTGCGATGCTGCTGCCGGTTCAGGACGTTTAGACATTGTCATAGGCTAACGTGTAGTAGTTGTCATTGGCTGATAAGCTTAAAGGATCTTCGAAAGGAGGGAAAGTCCTCTTTGAACTCTAAGAATCAAGCCAAAATCAGTAAGATTAGCGACCGCTTGCGATCTGGCTGCACGCTTCATTACCAGATTTCCAAACCTTTTCGGGAGAGAAACACTTGGGTATGGGGGAGTGCCTAATTAATAGAATCAGCACGCGCATGGTACTAACCTTACAATTATTGGCATTGAAGGGCTCTCTACAATTGCTGTTTCTGAGGAAAAAAAACCCAACGGCGGGGGGGCCGTTGGGTCAAAGGCACTTACCTATTCGGAGAGAAATGTGCAAGCTTACTAGTCTTAACTCGCAAGAGGCTGCACACACAAGGCAAAACTCATAACGCCCTGTGGAAACAACTTTATACAATTGAATAATTAATGTCAAGACGAGCTCGCAAAGGATTATGTGCTGGTTAGAACGTTATGCCTTGAAATCCCAATGGTCTTAGTTGTGTTATTGGTTACCTCTCAGTGCAGGGCTATTCATTAGGTTCAAGTTGATATTTTTACTCAAGCGCTTGGTAAACGATTGTATTGAATTTAGCCCGAATATCAGATTGGCTTGGGCGGACCTGAGACAAAAATACAGCGATTAGATTTTCTTTAGGATCAATCCAGTATGAGGTGAGGTATGCTCCGCTCCATGAGTAGGTGCCAATTGAACCTAGCTCGCCTGCCTTCGCAGCATCAACAATGATTTCGAAACCCAGACCGAAATCAGGAATTTGATCGCCGTCCGAATCGACCCTAGCGCTTTGCATAAGTTCCACAGACTTGCGGCTCAAGATTCGAGATCCTCCCAGAGTCCCTTTGTTCAGCAGCATTTGAATAAAACGCGCGTAATCATAAGCAGTGGAGGACACTCCCGCACCACCCGAAAAATAACTCTGCCCGTCTCCCGCCGGGTAACGCGGGTTATCGAGATTGATATTGGATTCATTTCCTCGTGCGACGATCAGGCCTACTTGATCCATTTCGGCATGCAGAGTGACAAGACGATCGACCTTGGCTTTCGGCAAATAGAAATGGCTGTCCTGCATGTTAAGTGGTGTAAAAATCTCCTCGGCGAAGAATTGGTCTAGGGGCTTGCCACTAATCACTTCGATAAGATATCCGAGAAGATCAAGACCGAGCCCATAAACGTAATCCGAACCGGGTTCGAAAAGTAGCGGTTGTTTAGCTAGAAGCTTCATTTGAGCCTGGAGGGTAATGTTCCTGCTGGTCATTCCATCGATTATTCCAGCGGCAACGTAGGGCTTCTGCAAACTGTTGGGCGTAAAAGGATAGCTAATTCCAGATGTATGTGTGAACAGATCGACAATCTTGATTTGCGCAGACGCGGGAACGGTAGCGGATATATCTCCATTGCCATCCACTTCAGATATAACCTGCATGTCGGAAAAATCAGGAATATACTTCGATACTGGGTCGTTAAGCTGAAAAAGTCCGCGTTCATAAAGGATCATAGCTCCCACTGAAGTAATAGCTTTGGTCATCGACGCCATTCGGAATATATTGTCTTTCTGCATCGGTGTTTTTGTATCGATATCGGAAAATCCAAAGCTCTTGAAGTAGGCGAGTTTACCGTTCAAAGCGACTAGCGCAACCGCACCTGGTATCTTACCTTTGGAAATTTCCGCGTTGATTACCGTATCGATTCTGCCCAAGCGTTCCTGCACGAAACCAGTGCTGTCGAGCTGATCATATTCTGTAAATTGCGCCCATGCGGTATTAGTTGCAATGAGCAATAGGACAGTTGCTAGGGATGCTTTTGTCATCTTTTTCTCCATAAAGTGGTTTCACGCTCGGCATCAGTTAAAAACAAATTCAGTAGATAAAAGACTCATAAAGTTTTCTACAAACAGTCAAAGCGAATAAATTTTAAGCCTCGCTCTTATGCCTCCGTAATGTGTTATCGAATTAAAAAGGGCACAAAACGGGTCATTCCCTTAAAGACGCCTACGTCTCCGGCATAAATATTGCCATTTTTGTCGGCTGTAACACCTTCACCCATAGCACCGATGCCTCCCATGCCAGACGGCCGAATTGTGGAGACGTGTTCAGGAATAAAATAAAGCACTTCGCCATTGCGAGCATTGCCTACACGAAGTCCTTTTCTCCAACCACCCGGGTTGTAGTTTTCATCAGATTCAGAGTCGATGGCATAAAGTAAGTCATTGCTGGGGTCTATGTGGATTCCTGAAATTCGACTGAACTGGTACCAGGTGTCTAACCACCCGCCGTCTTGGGTAAAGATCTGAATACGATTGTTTCCACGATCTGCAACAAAGAGACGACCCTGAGAATCCATAGCAAGACCGTGAGGCGAGCGGAACTGGCCATCATCCCAACCATATTCCCCGAAGTGACCTATGTAAGTGCCATCGGGTTCCCACATGGTTATTCGGCTCTTGGTATCTGGACCAGGCTCATTTTGAAACTGAGCGGCGTGAGTTTCTGCTATATAGATGCGGCCATTCGGAGCGATCAAAACATCATTTGGGTCAGTAAGATGAGTGGGTGGATCACCCAACTCTCCTGGCGTACCGATGGTCATTAGCAGCTCGCCGTCAGCACTAAATTTTAGTATCGCACTGCCTAAATTTGCCGAAGCAGGGTTTTCGTTAATTTCTTCGGCCCTCGCAATGCGGGAATCAGCAATCCAGACATTGCCTTCATGATCCACATCTATGCCATGTGGCCAGAGAATTTGGCCCGCGCCGAATTGCTTGACCACACGCCCATTCGGATCGAGTTTAACAATTGGGTTAATATCCGGAGTCGTGGCACATTGATTGTTACCGCAACGATCGCCTGCCCACACGTGCACGCCATCGATATCGATATCTACCGCGCTGACAGAGCCCCAACGGCGGCCATCTGGTAAAGAGCCAAAATTACGTTGGGTGACATAAGGGTTTGGTAAATTGTTAATTGGTCGCTGGCCTGCATGCGCAGCTGGCTTTCCAGTTTCTGCCATTGATCCGTCAGTCTGTGCCATGGGGTTCGCTTGCGCCATTGCCCCAGCAGATGACAATGAAAATATTAGTCCCAGCAACCCAGTTTTTACCAGGATTTCTAAACATACGATATTCTTAGTTCTCATTATGGTCGCTCTTGATATTCAGGTTGTGAGCCAACTACTGTTAATTCGCCAGTATGTCTTCCGAGGCGAAAATTCCTAATTTCAGTATAAATAGTTTTTACATCCCTATGATTAAATTATACAATTGAATAAAGAATTATGTCCATTTCAAAAATCGGTTAACCTAGCGCAATTCTTTCAAAGTATTTATTGAATCAGAGGCAAAGCCATGAAAACCAATATGAGTCGAATCCCGCATTGTATGCTCTGCCTATATATCCTCGTTACGGGCAGCGCCGCGTGTGCTCAAGTGGGCTACCAAGTTCCCCGAACTAGCGACGGACAGCCTGATATTCAGGGCGTTTGGGCTAATAACACTGTTACACCTGTGCAGCGACCAGATATATTCGAAGGTCGGGAGTTTCTCAGCGCAGAAGAAATGCAAATTATATCGCAGCGAGCAGGCGAAATTACTGCAGGGACCGATGACGCCCTGTTCGGCGAATCAGTGATTACATCAGCCTTGTCAGGAGATACTGGATCTAATGATCCTTCTACTGGTAACTATGACCAGTTCTGGTTGGCGGAACGGAGTATACATAACCGCACTTCCCAGATTATAGACCCTTCGAATGGCAAATATCCCCCACTTACCGAGGAGGGCATAGCTCGACGTGAGCGGATGGCTCAGCTGAGGAATAACTCGGCTGCCGTCGGCGAGAGATTTGAAACTCTTGACTCTTATGCGACTCTGAGCCAGGACGACCGTTGCATCACTAATGGCGCACCCTATCTGGATTCCGGATACAACAGCTACTGGCAGATCGTACAGTCCAGAGATTACGTCGTAATCCTCCAGGAGATGATGCATGACGCCCGAATCATCCCCCTCACTGACATGCCCCATGCGCCCGAGGCTATCGAGCTTTTGCATGGCGATTCCCGAGGCTACTGGGACGGCGACACCCTAGTGGTGGAAACGCGCAATTATTCGGATAGGAGTGAACTTAGTCACAACCGCGCTGAGTTAAATGTTGAGCGTATTACCCGCATCGGTGATGGACAGATGCGTTATCAACTAACGTCAAATGACCCTAGCACTTACTCTGCCCCTTACACTCGGGAAATCATCTTTGACTATTCCGACGGAGATATATATGAGTTTGCCTGTCACGAGGGTAATTATGCGCTACCTAATATGTTGCAGGGTGCGCGGGAAGAGGAGCGGCGGGCAGCCGCCGGCGAGAATTAATTTATATTCTGGCCTGATTAAGTCAATAAGGAGAGGGGGGGGGTAAATCATGTCAGCCACTCGGTCACTGATCGCCGCCCTGGTCACTTTTCTATTTCTGGCCGGATGTGGAACTTCCGGCAATATCATCCCCAGTAAAGGCCTGCCCAACCAAAATTCTGCAGTCACCGACTCTCTAGTCATCAACCATAGGCATTATGACACCCCGATGGCGGAATCCAAAGGCGCCGCACCTGGCAATCCGTCGGAGCATCTTTTAATCGCTCAGGGGATGCGGGGCTGGCCACTAGGCGAGCCTGATCTGATCGTGAAGCTCCGAGCTCCGTATTTGCTCCCGCTGGAGGATTCCGACGTATTCCGCAATTTCGTGATACCGAATGTAACTTCGTCAGATCGCTATGTGCGCGCGCTCGAGTTCAGGTTAGGCAATCACGCAGTCGTTCATCATGCCGAGTTTCGACTCGACGAGACTGACGCCTCGTGGCAACGCGATAACGAGGAACCCGGCACAGGCTACGAGGGGATGGACAACTCAACGGCGCACTATCCCGACGGCCATTTCGTGAATTGGGTCCCAGGGAAGCGAGCCGCCGAGTTGCCCGAAGAGCTCGCCTGGCGACTCCCGGCCCACGCGGATCTTGTGGTTCAGCTGCATATGATGCCGTCGGGTTTCGAGGAGATCATCGACCCCCAGATAGGGCTCTACTTTGCCGACGAGCTTCCTAAGCTGAATCCGCAGGTGATCTGGCTCGGCTCGCGCTGGCTGCCCATCGAAGCGGGTGACACCAACTTTGTGGCTCGCGATAGCTACGAGTTGCCCATAGATGTCGATGTACTGAGCGTTCTGCCTCACTGCCACTTCATCTGCAAGGACATCAAGGCATGGGCCGTTCTTCCGGACGGTAGCCAGCAGTGGCTCGCGAGGATTGAGGAATGGGATTTTTACAGACAGAACTCGTCCCGCTTCAAGCGGCCACTCAGTCTGCCGCGTGGCACGATTGTGACGATGGAGTTCGGCTTCGATAACTCTTCAGGCAACGAGCGTAACCCCAATAACCCGCCGAAAGACATTGAATTCGGCCCTCTATCATCGAACGAGATGGCCGACTTGTGGATTCAGGTCATACCCCGCCACGAACTCGAGAGTGGAAGTCTGAAGCGTTTCTCCGCTCGGCACTTGCAACAGAGAATAATTGAACGGCAGGAACGGCTCGTCGAACTCGAACCCGACGTCAATCGCCACATTGAGCTGGCCCTCAGCTATAGGCGTGCTAGTCAGTTGGACAAGGCAGTGGATCGCCTTCAGGAGGCGCTGGAGCTTGCGCCCGAAAACATCACGGTGCTAGAGAGTCTTGCCATCGCGCTGACGGACGTGGGACGACTCGACGACGCGCTCAATCACTGGCGGCGTTGTGTTCAGCTGGATCCGAACGATTCTCGTGCGCATCTCAATTTAGGTATCGCTCTCGGTTTCTCGAATCAGGTTGTGGAAGCGGTGTCTCATTTGAAACTCGCTACACAGTTGGATCCTGCCTTCGCTCCGGCATACTTTCGCCTGGGCCGCGCACAGTCCTACCTCGGTCGTTTCGACGATGCTCTACTAAGTTTTCGCGCCGCCTTGACACTTGACCCCCATGAACCCTCAGCCCTCAACGCCGCGGTCCGCTTGCTGGCAAGTCATCCTGATCCGACTAAGCGCAGACCAGGCGAAGCTCTAGAGTTGGCTAACCGAGCGCTGGGTCATCTCCCTAAGCCCGATGCCATGTCGCTAAGTACGCTAGCGACGGCCCAAGCCGCCACGGGAGACTTTGAATTGGCTTTAACGACTGCGAGGCTGGCTTTGAGCCGAGTCGCATCCGATGAGGGCGCACTGGAATCTAGAATAAGGCGCCAGGAAGACCTCTACCGACAGGGTCTGACCGAAGTTGCAAGAGCAGCGGGCAGCAAGCGATTCGTGGTTCCCAGCGAGAGGTATCTGCTAGGCAAGCGGAGTGAGGGTTCACGAAACTCCAAATGACGATTGTGCCGTCGGGATCGCCAAATTTAAATTGGGTATACCAACCAGTTGTACTCCTGAAGCACCGCTGGAATGACAGGCTATGCCCAATATCATTCACCGCCGTTCTGATCGAATAAATTTAACGGCAGACAAAGCTAAATGGATATACCTATGAGCACTAGTACTGATCCTTTGTTTCAGCCATATACGCTGAAACACCTCAAGTTGAAAAATCGACTATTTTCAGCTTGTCATGAACCGTTTTTGACAGAAGAGTCAATGCCTAAGGAAAGGTATCGTCTGTACCATGAAGAAAAGGCTAAGGGTGGCATTGGTATATCCATGATTGGCGGCTCCGCTGTTGTGAGTCAAGACTCTCCGGGGACATTTGGTAATGTCGATCTGTCTGATGACAGAGTAATACCCTGGCTGCAAAAGTTGGCTGATACCATGCATCGATACGATTGCGCTACCATCACGCAGATTACTCACATGGGACGTCGGTCGAGTTGGGCGCAAGGAGACTGGCTTCCATTGATTTGGTCCTCCTGCCAACGCGAGATGGCTCACCGCAGATTTCCGAAAATTGCGGAAGAAGAGGATATTGCTCGGATAATAAAAGACTATGGCCAGGCCGCAAGAAGAGCTAAGGAGGGCGGGCTGGATGGAGTAGAAATCCTAGCTTTTAGTCATTTGGCTGGATCATTCGTATCTCCGTCTCAGAATTTTAGGGATGACGATTGGGGCGGGTCGCTGGAAAAGCGTATGCGATTTAACTTTGAAGTCATAAAGGAGGTGCGTAAGCAAGTTGGTGACGATTACATTGTCGGCCTCCGTGTCTCTGGTGGAGAAGGCATTCGCGGTGGTGGAAATGAGAGCGAGGCCTTTGAGATCATGAAGCGATATGCAGACAGCGGCCTAGTGGATTATCTTAATATTGTCTGGGGAGCCAGCAGTGGCAATGAAATGTCGATGAGCAGGGTTATTCCGCCGATTGGTTCGCCCTCGTCGCCGTTCTTGGACAAAGTAAAGGCGGTGAAAGCGCGGCTCGATATTCCCATCCTTCATTCCTGCGGTGTTGCGGACGTCGCTACAGCGCGCCATGCACTTCAATCAGACTCGGTTGATCTAGTTGGCATGACTCGTGCGCATATTGCCGATCCACATATTCTTAAAAAAGTAGCTGAAGGAGATGAGCATAGAATTCGCCCCTGTGTGGGAGCGGGCCACTGCATTGATCAGATCTATCTGACGGGAGCTGCCTATTGCCTGCATAATCCTGCAACTGGGCGTGAGAAGACAGTGCCACAGCTCATTGCGACCACTGACACTCAAAAAAAGAAAATTGTGATTATTGGTGCCGGTCCTGCTGGCTTGGAAGCCGCAAGAGTTTCCGCGCTGAGGGGGCATGATGTCGGTGTGTTTGAGGCTGCGGCCCACGCCGGTGGACAAGTTTTGACTGCAGCCAAGGCCCCTAGGCGTGAAAATCTGATAGGTGTTGTGGATTGGTTAATTTCTGAACTGCAAGAGATTGGGGTACCTATTCATACCAATAGATATATGGAGGCAGAGGATATCCGCGAGATTAGGGCGGATATTGTTATTATTGCAACCGGTGGAATCCCAAATTTAGATTTCCTAGAGTTTGGTTCTAATTTAGCGGTTTCTACTTGGGATGTGTTGAACGGCCATGAGCCGCTAAAAAAAGAAGTACTTGTTTACGATGAGAATGGGACTGAATCCGGACCTAGCTGCGCTGAAATGATGATGGAGGGCGGCTGCAAAATTGAATTTATGACACGTGATCGGTTGCTGGGTTCTTGGATTGGAGCTACGAATTATCCACCTATGCTTCGCGAGATTTACAAAAAGTGCCTTAAGGTAACTACTGATATGCAGTTGATAGGCATCAAAGAAAAAGATGGGCGTCTTGAAGCTCATCTGTGGAACGATTATTCGGAAGAAGCGAGCACTCGACTCTTTGATCAGATTGTTGTCGAATACGGCACCTTACCCAATGATGATCTCTATTTTGAACTGAAGCCAGCATCTCAAAACCACGGTCAGATAGATATTACGGAATTAACAAAATTCAAACCTCAAACTCTGATAGCCAATACGACCAGTGAATTCAGGCTTTATCGAATTGGAGACTCCGTTGCATCACGTAACATTCACGCATCGATCTATGAAGCGCGAAGACTTTGTCAGGTGTTTTGAGGAAGTGAATGCATGTGAGCCTTGGGCTCTCGTTGTGTTTCCTGTTCAAGAATGCACTCGTCTAAGGTAGTGTCGGCCCGGCAGCTACTAGAGCTTTGCCTGCACTGTTGTCTGTGAATTTCTCAAAGTTTTCTACAAATAATTCTGCTAAATTGATTGCTTTTTTGTTCCATGTAATCGCAGCTTCATAAGTATTACGAGGGTCAAGTAGGTTGCTGTCAACCGAGTTCACAGATACTGGCACTTCTAAGTTGAAGTAGGGAAGAGTAAAGGTCTCAGCGCAATCGATGGACCCATCGAGTATCGCTCGAATAATGGCACGAGTGGCGGAAATTGATATTCGTTTGCCCGTTCCATTCCAGCCGGTATTGACGAGGTAAGCCGTCGAACCAGCCGCATTCATTCTTTTAACCAATTCCTGTGCGTACTTCGCAGGATGTAACGAAAGAAATGCTGCTCCAAAGCAGCTAGAAAAAGTAGGTGTAGGTTCAGTAACGCCGCGTTCAGTGCCTGCTAACTTTGCAGTAAAGCCCGACAGGAAGTGGTATTTAGTTTGCTCTGGCGTCAGCTTCGATACCGGAGGGAGTACGCCAAAAGCATCTGCTGTAAGAAATATGACTTGTTTGGCGTGGCCCCCCTTCGAAATAGGCTTGACGATATTCTCGATATGGTAAATCGGATAGGAAGCTCGTGTGTTTTCGGTCTTGGAACCATCATCGTAGTCTATAATCCCTGCCTCGTTAACGCATACATTTTCCAATAATGCGTCACGACGGATAGCCTTAAATATGTCCGGTTCACTTTCCTTGCTCAGTCTGATGGTTTTAGCATAACAGCCTCCTTCAAAATTGAAGACTCCATCGTCATCCCAGCCGTGCTCGTCATCGCCTATTAGTTCCCGTTCTGGGTCGGTAGAGAGGGTAGTCTTGCCAGTACCGGAGAGGCCGAAAAAAATTGCCGTGGTACCATCTTTGCCAATATTGGCTGAACAGTGCATTGATGCCATGCCGTTGAGTGGCAGTACGTAGTTCATCATCGAAAACATGCCTTTTTTCATCTCGCCGCCATACCAGGTTCCGCCAATTAACTGAGTCTTCTCAGTAAGATTAAACGCAATGAAGTTCTCTGAATTCAAACCCTGTTGTTGCCAGTCAGGATTCGAGCACTTAGCGGCATTCATTACGATAAAATCAGGCTCGAAATCTTGAAGCTGCTCGGGCGTTGGCCGTATAAACATGTTCTTAACGAAATGTGCCTGCCAGGCGACTTCCATGATGAAACGTACTTTTAAATGACTGTTCTCATTCGAACCACAGATTGAATCGACAACATAGAGCTGCTTTCCACTAAGCCTTTCAGTCACCTTCGACTTGAGGCTAGCCCAAGTTGCTTGGTCGATGGGCTTATTGTCGTTCTTACCTTGGTCCGACCACCACACCGTGTCTCGGGTTCTGTCATCCTTAACTAAATATTTGTCTTTTGGAGATCGCCCAGTAAAAACCCCAGTGTCTACCGCGATCGCTCCTGATTCTGTCAACTTACCTTTCTCATAGCCGGTCAAATGAGGATTTGTTTCTTGCTTAAAAAGAAATTCATAGGATGGGTTATAGAAGACTTGATTGACATCATTGATGCCGTATTGACTTAAGTCTGGAGTCGTTTGCTGCGAATCATCCATGAGTATAACCTTTAAATTTTGCTGATCCATAGACGCTCAGCGTCTTCAGATATGTCTTAATAATTCTGTCTATTTTTACAAAGCCGAAGGAAGGCTAATTCTCACTTTCGAGTTTTAGCTTTGATCTTTCTGAATCCTTATATTTCAATAGGCGGTTCGAGGTGCGTGGATATCTGTAGGTAGCAGCCGGTTTTTAAAAAAAGCCAGATTTATATTCGGTGTATTATTGTTTCTTTTTCATTTCTTTGAAAAACATAAAAAGAAAGGCAGTGGCCAAGATACTGAATAGCATTATAAATAGTAAGTAGTAATCCCAGCTGAGTTCTGCGAGTCTCCCGGCGACAACGTTGAAAATAGCTGATGAAATGTAGCCAAATACATCTACAAGAGTGAGTGTAAAGCCAATGTGGTATCCGCCTAAGCCAGTAATATAAACGTTAACTGGTAAGTACCACGCCGGTGCGAACGTGAACCCAAACATGAAAATCAAAACAAAACTCAGAATTTGCGTTGATCCTGGGCTAAGCCCAAATGACGCTATGGACCATAGTAAGCCAACAAATAGTGTGCTTAAACTAAGACAGCAGATCAGCAATAATCGTAGGTAATTAAACTTCAAGTGGTCGTAGAGGAAACCAAATATCACCACAGAAACGAGAGCTCCAAGAGGGAAAAATGCCGAGGCTTTCGCTGCATCTGCAGCACTTAGACCTGTGGCCTGGTTTAGGTAAAGAGGGGCATAACCTACAAAATCGTATAGAACAAAAAGCATCACCATCATGAGTGTTATGTAAACGAAACATAAATCTTTTTTCAGAATGATGAGCCATTTTAAAATGCTTTTTAATGTTTCAGGCAAATTTGTATGCGCAGCTCTTTCACTCAGGTCTTTGAGACCTACTTTTGTGGGAGATGATTTAATAAGATACAAAAATATAAATGAAGCTACTAAGTAAAAAGACCCCGCTACGACAAAAGAGGATCTCCAGCTAAACGCGGCGACCAGAGCCCCTAATAGTACTGCTGATAAGGCGGTATGAATACGAGAGCTCGTTGATATAATTCCCCAAGCTTTGCCGTGATGTTGCTTCGGAAACCATTGATTTATAAGCAGGCCTACAGAAGGCCAGCCTATGGTCTGCGATACGCGCATAATGAAATGGATGAGACTAAAAAAGAAAACGGATGAAGGTAGCGAGAAAGCCATTGTTGATAAAGCCACAGTAAATAGGCAAGCAAATAAAGCTCGCCTTCCACCAATAAGGTCAGCAACTATTCCTGAAAATAACTTACCCACTATTGAGCCCACTGCCCCCCAGGCTAATATTTCGCCAAGTTGAGATGTGGTTAGCATGATTTCTGGGTCTTCGGACATGGCAGGACTTAAGGCGCCAATCGTATTCCGACAAAGCATTGTCCCGCCATAGGCCAAAAACATTAATGCGAGGATTTTCCACTGTTGATGCTGTATTTTGTTACTCTCTACCATCTCGCAGCCTTTAGTATATGCAAGTGAATCGATTGGCTCTGTAAAGTTGGAACCCGCGCTCTCTTTTGCGAAATCAGCAGCTGTCGCAAATGGCAGAGCCTAAAGAGAGTTGCTTACGGAGTCTCTGCATCTTTACTAAGATGGCCGTACATCATCTCTTCTGCAAACTCTACACATTTAAATTCAAGCAACTGCATATTCGTATCGAGTCGTCTATACAGTGGTAGACGAATAGTCCACGGTCTGGTGTAGACATTTGGATCAGTCAGGGTTGCTTCGTACATCAATACATTAGGACCTAGGTGAGTATAACGCTCTGTTACTTGCAATGCGTCGGTGTGGTGGTTGCCTGCATGATCAAACCATGTGTCCGGTACCTGATCCGTCACATCGATAACAAGAGAATCTCCCTCAAAATGGCCTCGGCCGTGACCCATCCAACTAAATACCGGTGCCTCAAAATCGGGCCGGTTTAGATAGACAAGTCGACTTGCACTGGCGAATTCATACGCCATCACAATATGTTCTGATGACTGCACAATCTGAAATGGGAAGGGCATGTAATTAGCTCGAGGAATACCAGGCATAAAACACTTAGCCACGGGATCTAGGGTCAACCAATCTTTCTTATTGGTCTGTTGCTTCTCACGGGCAGCTGGCGTATATGGTATCGTTTCACCCTCAATCACGCCCAGGCCACCTGGTATTGCACCGGCAGCTCCAAGCATTGCTAGTGGTGGAAAATCTGCGGCGTGGGGTTCGATGTTGTAGTGCGCGCTACCTATGGTTTGCCAGATACCACCAAAATCGGGGTTGCCGTCAGCCGTCCGAGGAATTGAATTGTTTTCAGTGGTCTGACAACTTGTCAGGACGGCAAGAGATATGGTCAAGAACGGGATGATTCTACTATAGGTTTTTGCCAGATTATTCATATCCGTGTCCATCGTAGTTAATGTAACCAAAGCGACCTGGCCGCGACCAGATTTTAACCGCGGGTGATTTACATAATGAGTTTAAGTGAGGGTACATTTACTTGTTTCTGTCTGCGATAGCGTCTTGTACGCCGTAAAAACCAATCATAGCAGCGGCTCCCAAGGGGGAGACTGAATGGAAAGGTACCCAAGGGATTTTCTTTTCGACCGGTAATATCAAATCTTCGCTTTCAATATCACCCTGGCAGAAGCTGAGCTCTCGACCGAGTAAAGTAGCCATGGCAATGCCCCTACCGCTATATCCTTGCGCGGCCCATACGCCATTGGCGAGGCGCAGTATTCGTGGGAACTGATCCATACTTATTGCAATCCAACCGCTCCAGCTTTCACCCCACTCGACAGATCCAATCGCGGGATATACGTCTTTGAGGCGCCGCCTGGCGACTTTTAAATCTGCTTTACCCTTAGCGCCCATGGCAGGCCCGCCGACTCCTAGGTGAATCTGTCCATTAGGAAGTTTCCTGATGCCGGACCAGAGCTGTCGGGTATCGGTGATGAAGTGGTTCTGCGGGAGAATATCAGCCAGCAGAGTTGGGTCAATGGCAGCGGTGGTCGCGCCAAAACCTCGCACACGTATAAATCCTTCCTCGAGTCCTGGCCAAACACCCTTTGTGTAAGCGTTAGTGCAAAAATATACATTTTCGCATTCAACGCTGCCTTGGGGAGTCCTGATCCGCCAACTTCCATTTTGCATTTGCTCCACATCGACGGCGGGAGTATTGGTGTATTGCTCTGTTCCTAGTTGGTTAGCTTTCTTGAATAAGCCCCGTGCATAGGCATACGGGTTGACTGATAATGCGCGTCTATCAATTAGGCCGCCACGGTAGTAGTCACTGCCAATGACTTGGCTAAATTCAGATGCGTTAAGATATTCGACGTCGGCATTCCGTGCTTGCCAGTATTCGGCGCGCGTTTGCAGTTTTTTATAGAATGGCTTTGAGTGGGCGCCGAAAGCCCATCCCCCGCCAGCAAAAGCGGCGTCTATGTTGTGGCGGTTAAGTAATTCTGAAACGAGTGCTGGACCATGTGCTAATGCATCTATAAGGCGATTACCCCGCTGCTCACCATAATGCCGGATTATCGCCTCTTCGCTATTTTTGTGGCAGGGGACTACTGAGCCAAAGGCGCGTCCAGAACCACCCCAGCCCGGGACGTTAGCTTCGAGTTGAACAACAGATTTCCCCGCTTCAGAAAGGTGTACCGCTAGGGTGTTGCCGGTAATTCCTGCGCCAATCACCACAGCATCTGTCTGGATATCGCTAAGCAACGTCTTTCTTTCGAATTCGTTGGATTCCTGAGTTTGATAGGCTGTGGGTGTACTGTAAGGCTCATAGACAGTGGACGGCATATTGTTTTTCTCAGGCGGGAAATTGAAGTTCACGTTAAATGCTCTGCACGATATCAATATTCAATTGTATAATTTAACGTTTCGCAACGAAAACTTCAAGAGAAGGGCGCTATAATTACGTGCTTGTTATAGCTAGTTAGCATTCAGTGCTGGGTTCCGAACAGCCTATGAAGATTTTCGATGATAGCCAACCTCAGAGAGTGTTTCAGTTGCTTGCGTGCCCCCCCCGACGCAGACATTCTAATACCCGGTCAGAAAATAGCGTATGCTTCTCGCGCAATATATGTATACTCAAATAAAATTTTTGCTGGTAAGTGATTTTTCGATATGAAAGTAAACGCACCGAAACCGCTAAGGCGCTCATTGACGGATGAGGTTAGGGATCATATCCGTGACGGTATTGCAGAAGGTCGATACAAGCCGGGTGAGTGGCTGAAAGAGGGCGCCATTGGCGAAGAACTCAGTGTGAGTAGAACACCGATAAGAGAAGCCATTCGTATCCTGGAAGCCGAAGGCTTGATAGTAATGGAACCATGGAAAGGTATCACCGTGGCTACCCTCAGCCGCAGGCAGGTTTCGGACTTCTACGCATATCGAGAAATCATCGAGGGGCTTGCAGCTGAAATGGCTGCCAGTGTAATTACTGAAGATGAGATCGAGGGTCTCGACGCAATTCTCTTGCAATTAGAGAAAGGGCGCGATCAAACGGGGAGTGAATTGGCCAATGTAAATGAGCTATTTCACAAAACGATATTCGATATTTCAGGGAACCGGTTTCTTAACCAATCTCTTGAAGTAATTAATACCGCAAAAATACTTATTTGGAAGCCAGTCTATCCTTCGCATGAGCGCTGGAGGGAAGCGCAACAAGAGCACCGAAAAATGTTCGATGCACTGCGATCGCGTGACGCAATAACTGCGAAGGCGGTTGCGCAAGAGCACGTGCGCTCAGCGGGATTAACGCGGGTTGCGGCTATGATAAGCGAAGAACTAGAGGCGGATAGCTCCGAAAAATAAAGCTTTTCTAATGATTTAGTCTGCCCAGACGATTGCTTTGGTTTGCATGTAAACGCGCATTCCTTGGATACCTTTCTCTCGCCCTAAACCACTCTCTTTATAGCCTCCGAAGGGTGTTGAGATAGATTGTTGTTTATATGTATTTATCCAAACCGTTCCCGCTTGTAATCCACGCGCAACTCGCCACGCTCTTTTTAAATCGCTTGTCCAAATGCCTGATGCCAGCCCATAAACGCTATCATTGGCTTGACTAAGCAAATCCTGCTCGTTGTCAAAAGGTAACACGGTGACCACGGGGCCAAAAATTTCTTCCTGACAAATGCTAGAGCGATTTGTGACATTGCTAATCACAGTGGCGGGGTAGTAGGCGCCTGAAGCTAGCGCTCCTTCCTTGGGTATTTCCCCTCCACAGAGCAGATCCGCCCCTTGATCAACTGCTCGCTGAACAAGGCTATGTACAAGATCACGATGTGCGAAGGTGGCTAGAGGGCCTAGCTCAGTCGTTACAGCATCAGGCGCACCCATGACTAATTCATTGGCGCGCTCAACTAAGGCCGATACAAACTTTTCAATTATCGAGCGCTGGATAAAAACTCTTGAGCCGGCGACACAAGATTGCCCGCTACCTGAGAATATGCCGCTTACTACGCCCTTAAGTGCAGCATCGAAGTCAGCATCGTCAAAGACAATATTCGGTGATTTACCACCCAATTCCAGTACTACTGGTTTCAGTAAGGCGCCAGCACTCGCAGCGATCCTCTTTCCAGCCACGGGACCACCGGTAAAGCTAATCATGCCAATATATGGATGCTCGACTATCAACCGGCCTATATCTGAGGCCCCTGTGATGACGGACAAAACGCCGGGTGGTAAGCCCGCTTCTTCACCAATGCGCGCGTACTCCAGTGCAATGAGGGGTGTGACCTCAGACGGCTTAAGTATCACGCAATTTCCTGCAGCAAGTGCAGGAGCGATTTTATTGGCTTCAAGCAAGGCTGGTGAATTCCAAGGTGTGATCAAGCCGACTATACCGATGGGCTCACTCACCGCCATTGACATATAGTCCCCGCGCGCGGGCGTGACAATACCTTCTACGGTTTCGCAAACGCCCGAATAGTAACGAAAGCAGTTCGCCGCACCGGCAATCATTTGACGGCATTCGCCTATTGTTTTGCCGTTGTCGGTCATTTGAATATGGGCGAGGTTCTCGGCATCTGTATCAATTAGCTCACCAATTCGGTAGAGATATCGAGCACGCTGATGCGGTTTCAAATCACGCCAGTCAGGATTGTTGAATGCTAGTTGAGCGCCTTTAACAGCATTGTCGACATCAGCCGCAGAGGCGCCGCCGATAATCGCTACTTTATTGCCATTTGCAGGGTTTGTCGAAGCGAAGGGTTCGCCACTGCCTGTTGTCCATTCTCCTGCACTATAAAATTTAACTGTCTCGCTCACCAAATGTTCTCCTGTTGGCAACGTGTTGTTAATACGGGGTGTTAATCAGGGGCCCCTTAACTAATGAGTCAAAACCTAAGCCGCTAGCAGTCGCTAGTTGTTAGCTAATCGATATCAAATAAACGAAGAATTTTAATGGAGCTTCTCTTTAGTCATTATTATTCAATCGTATAAGCTCTTGACTAGTTTTATTCATTTGTATAAATTAGCGCTTCTGTAAGACAAATACAAGAATTTTATGCCGTGTCATTGCTTAGTCCCTGATGTCACGAAGACGATGACAAAATTCAGAAGCTGAGGAGATACAAGCATTGAGCGAGCAAGTAAAAGATGACTTTGATTCGGTGACTTTAGAAATTCTTTGGTCGAGACTAATTTCTATCGCAGATGAATCGGCAGCGGCGTTACTGCGCACGGCCTTCTCGACATTGGTGCGGGAATCCAATGATTTTTGCACCGTATTGATGGATGCCGAGTGTAATTGCCTAGCAGAAAATACCGGTGGCATACCCTCATTTGTCGGTATGTTGCCGAGTTCTGTGCGAGATTTTATCGACCGCATACCCATAGAAGAGTGGCGCCCGGGCGATTGTATTATCACCAACGATCCGTGGATTGGTTCCGGTCATTTGCCAGACATTACTATGGCGTCACCTATTTTTTATAAAGATAAGCTGGTGGCTTTCTCCGGTTCAATTGCGCATCTTCCCGACATCGGTGGTTCAGGCTGGGGTTCCGATTCGCGCGAACTGGTGGAAGAAGGTTTGCGCATCATGCCAGTTAAATTCATTCGAGAAAATGTAGAGGACCCCTTCGTAGGCGAAACGATCCGCTCGAATGTTCGCGTACCAGATCAGGTAATCGGTGATATCTATGCTCAGGTAGCTGCACAGCGGGTTTGTGCTAAAGGCGTTCAGCAATTTCTTGAAGATACTGGACTGGATGAACTCACTAGTCTTTCTAAAGCATTGCGTAGCCGAGCAGAACGCGCAATGAGAACTGCTATTGAAGCTGTACCCGATGGTAGTTGGCATGCCTCTGTTGATGCAGACGGTTTTGATGATGAAGAGACGCATATTGAATGTGAGCTAACAATTAAGGGTTCTGACCTTCATCTGGATTTCGCAGGGACCTCCCCACAGATTGCCCGCGGAATAAACTCAGTTTTGAAGTACACCTATTCTTATGCAACTTATCCTATCAAGTGTGCGCTAGACCCCGATAGCCCGCGGAACGAGGGTTCGTTCTTGCCAGTTACCGTATCAGCTCCCGAGGGATCCATACTTAATCCGACTTCACCTGCTCCAACCGCGGCGCGTCATTTAACCGGGCATTTTTTACCTGGTGTTATCTACAGATGCCTGGCCCAAATTGTTCCTGAAAAAGTGAGTGCGGACTCGGGTAGTTCACCGACATTGCGTACGGTATACGGCGGTGTGGATCTCCAAGGGAATCGGTTCAATCAAGTTTTGTTTGCCTGCGGCGGCTTGGGTGCAAATCATCGCATGGACGGCTATGCCTGCACGGCTTTTCCTTCGAATACCGGTGTGGGTAGCATCGAGGCGCTGGAAAGTGCGTCACCTTTGCGTGTATGGAAAAAAGAATTGGCGACGGACTCCGGTGGTGCTGGTGAATTCCGCGGTGGTTTGGGGCAGGATATTGAAATTGAGGTGCTATCCAAGTCTCCGGTGAATTTATCTACATTAGCTGACCGAGGAAAATATCCCCCTATGGGTATTCTCGGGGCTAAAAACGGTTCCCGTTCGAAAGTCGAACTGAGCGATGGATCCCATGCCCATCTAAAGTCCCGCGATGTGTTGAAACCAGGTGAATTACTAAAGTTGCACTTTCCCGGCGGTGGTGGGTTCGGTAAGCCAGAAGCACGTGACCCAGCCTCTATCCAGAGAGATATTGATAATGGCTACGTCTCAAGAGCAGCTGCGAAAGCAGAATATAGCTATGAGGTGCTGAAGGCATCAGAATCAAAGTAGTCACCTGAACGATCGTTTAAGAGAAACTCCGAAATGCAGAAAAGAATTAGAATAGGTGTTGATGTAGGTGGCACTTTTACAGACTTTGTATTAGTCGATGAACACCGGGACATGATATTTACCGGTAAGCAGTTAACGACTCCAACTGATCCCGGTAAAGCAATCTGCGAGGGGGTAGCACGAATTGCTCTCGAAGCGGGGGTTGAAATGTCGCAGCTCGATGGGGTCGTGCATGGTACTACCCTCGTAACCAACGCGGTTATCGAGCGTCTTGGGGCAAAGGTTGGCCTAATTACTACCGGCGGGTTTCGTGACGTATTGGAGGTGGGGCATGAAATGCGCTACGACCTGTACGATCTATTCCTCGAAAAGCCTGAGCCCTTAGTGCCTCGTAATCTGCGCCTTACGGTTAACGAGCGTATTAGTTCGGATGGTGAAATCCTAGTCGAACTAGATGAGGCTGGATTGAAGGAGGCCAGTGATGAACTTGTTGCCCAAGGAGTTGATGCGATAGCGGTTTGTTTCATTAATGCCTATATCAATGCAGAGCACGAGAAACGTGCAAGTGACATCATTCTATCCGAACACCCTGATTTACCCGTGACAATATCAACTGTAGTAGCCCCCGAAATTCGAGAATACGAGCGCACCTGTACGGCTGTTGCGAATGCCTATGTGTTGCCACTAATGCGTCGGTATATTACTGATTTGCAGGAAAAGTTAACGGTCTTGGGGCTCAAAGGCCCACTAAATGTGATGCTTTCGGGTGGTGGTATAGCGGCACTCCGCGTAGCGCAAGAGGCTCCAATTCAGATGATTGAATCGGGTCCGGCAGCAGGTGCAATTTCTGGCGCTTACTACGGTAAATTGACCGATACTAAATCTGTGATTGCCTTCGACATGGGAGGCACGACAGCGAAAATGTGCCTCATTGAAGACTTCGAGCCAGAGCATGCGAATACGTTTGAAGCGGGTCGAGTACGTCGATTTCGAAAAGGGTCTGGTATTCCACTTAAGGTTCCGGTTATTGACTTAATCGAGATTGGTGCTGGAGGTGGTTCGATTTCTCGTCTCGATGCCATGGGGCTGTTAAAAGTAGGTCCTGATAGTGCTGCCTCTGAACCTGGGCCTGTTTGTTATGGTTTAGGCGGAGAAAATCCCACAGTAACCGACGCAGATTTGTTGTTGGGTTATTTGTCACCGGACTATTTTCTCGGTGGTGAAATGTCACTCAAAGTTGATGAAGTACGCGACGCGATTGATTCTACACTTGCAGGCCCTTCGGGCTTGGAAGTGACTGCCATTGCTGCGGGAATTCATGCCATAGTGAATAACAATATGGCCGCGGCAACACGCTCACATATCGCAGAAAAAGGTCGCGATCCACGCCGTTATACCTTAGTCGCCACCGGTGGTGCGGGTCCCGTGCATGCCTATGGCGTGGCTAAGCAACTAAAACTCAATCGTTTTATCTGCCCCTTGGGTGCCGGTGTTTCTTCAGCGCTTGGTTTTCTAATTGCCGCGCCTGCTACGGAAGGTGTTCACAGTTATGTGTCGCTTTTAGATCAGCTTAATCTAGAAAAAGTTCTCAAAATTTACAAGGACATGTCAGAAACGGCGATTCACTCGCTGGTTGAAGCGGGCGGTGATGTAAATACGATTGCCATCAAGCAGCGTGTGGAAATGCGATACAAGGGGCAGGGTTTTGAGATCTCAGTCGATCTGCCAGATGATTTAACCGGAGTTAACCTACCCCAATTGCTCCAGGCTCAATTTCTAGAGCGTTATACCGAATTGTTCGGTCGTAGCATTTCTGACGTTGCCATCGAAACGGTGGCATGGCGTATTAATGCTTCTGGTCCAACACCGAATATTCAACTGAATTTTGAAGGTCAGCAAATTGACCGCGGCGCAGCCGACAAGGGAGAGCGTCAGGTTTATTTCCCAGAGACGGGTTACGCGCCTTGCAAAATTTATAATCGATATGGCCTCGCCGCAGGCACCAGTTTTTTTGGCCCAGCGGTAATAGAAGAGCGTGAATCAACTGTTGTCGCAGGGCCGGATACGACTATAACCGTTGATGACCACTTGAATCTGATAATCGATATCCATTACGACCAAATTAAGGATTAGGAAAAAACCATGAGCAATACTGTAGAAGTACTAGCGGAAGCTTTTCGTGATGTAGGTACGCCTTTTATCGTCGGCCATCCAGGCGGCGATACCGTGCATTTAATGGATGCTGCTCGTGAGCGCGATATGCGCTATATCTTGATGAAGCAAGAAGTTGCGGGAGCGATGCTCGCTGCGACATGGGGTGAAATTACCGGTAGTCCAGGCCTTTGTACATCAACCCGCGGCCCAGGTGCGACGAATATGGTAAATGGGGTTGCCTACGCCTGGCTAGATCGAGCGCCGTTGATAGCGCTTACTGATCAATATCCAACAGATATTTATGAAACAAGATTACGTCAGACTATTGACCACCAGAAAATATTTTCTCCAATCACTAAATGGAATACTACTTTGCAGGCGAACACGGCGAGTTTGCAAATTCGTCACGCGCTCCAGGTTGCCACATCAGGGACGCCTGGCCCTGTGCATATTGATATTCCATCACCAGAAATTACCAAACAAGCACTCCCTTTAGTGGGTGAACCAAAACTACTATTACCGGAGCGTGTATCCATCGAGCCGGATAGAAAAGCATTGGCTAAGCCACTGGACATGATCTCGAAGGCACGCAAGCCGATTATATTGGTCGGGCTTGGCGTTTACTGGAATAAGGCTTCTGCTGAGTTGGTTGCGTTCGCCGAAAAATTGGGCGCGCCGGTACTAACCACTTCTAAATGTAAGGGCGCGATTCCTGAGGATCACGAATTGAGTGCGGGCTGCATAATTGGTGGCACCATTGAGCGCGAGTTGGTTAACCAGTCGGATCTAATCATCACCATCGGCCTGGACATAGTTGAACTTCAACCTAAGCCATGGCCTTACACGCTTCCGGTGCTATCACTGGCAAATGTTCCATCGTTGGATTGCTTAATCCCTTTCGATATGGAAATGGTCGGCGATATCAAATTGATAGTTCACGGCCTGACTGATTTTTGTGAAGCTGGCCAGGGCTGGGGATTAAAAGCGGCGAGTGATTTCCGGATCGCTGTTTCTAATGCATTGAATACGCCTTGTAAAGGCTTGTCACCTCAGGCAGCGATGGAAGCAGCCTGCGATGTGTTACCACGAGATACCGTTGCCACCTGCGATGCGGGAGCGAGTCGTTTACTCGTTGTACAGAAGTGGAAATCTCATGGTGAGCGCAATTTCCTTACATCAAATGGATTGGGCTCCATGGGGTATGCGATACCAGGTGCATTAGCAGCACGCTTGGCGCGGCCTAAAAGCCCGGTTGTTGCATTTGCCGGCGATGGTGGGTTCCTGATGGCCGTTGCCGAATTACAAACCGCAGTCAAAGAAAACCTACCTATTATCGTTGTCGTTTTCGATGATGAAGAAATCGCATTAATCCGAATTAAGCAAGCACTCAAAGGTATCCCAAGGCACGGCGTTAGTATCGGTGGCTTAGATTGGGAAGCGCTCGCGCAAGGCTTCGGTGCCGATGGTGTCGTCGTAGATACCGCGCATAAACTCGGTGATGCCTTGACGGCAGCACTTAAAACAGGCCGCACAACTTTAATTGCTGCCCGTATAGATGGTTCCGGCTATATCGATCAATTTAACGCACTGCGTGAAGTGTAGGATAAATAATTATGCGTATGAAAGGTAAAAATATTGTAATAACAGGTGCTGCTCGATCAATTGGTCGTGCCTGTGCAGAACGCTTTGCGGAAGAGGGCGGTAATATTGCGATTATTGATATGCTCGAAGAAACGGGACAAAAAACCGCCGCTGAAATTGCAGAGCAATTTGGTGTTAAAACCGCATTCTATAAATGTAATGTTGGTCTTAAGGTAGAAGTAGATACGACGATCGAGAAGGTGGTTGAGGACTTTGGCCATATCGACGTATTAGTTTCTAATGCAGGCATTCAACGTCGCGGTGATTTTCTCGATGTTACTGAAGAAGTGTTTGACGAAGTTATCCAAACGAACCTGAAATCTATGTATTTGGTGGGACAAAAAGTTGGCAAGCACATGGTCGCAACGGGCAAAGGTGGTGCCATAGTCAACATGTCTTCAACCAGTGTTCGCATGACGATGCCTGGTATATCACCTTATGCGACTTCGAAAGGTGGTGTGTCGACACTGACAAACGCGATGGCTTTGTCATTGGCACCTCATGGTGTTCGCGTGAACGCTGTCGGCCCCGGTACAATCCTGACCGATTTAAGTCGTGATGGGCTATTTAGCGACCCGGAGGCGCGTCGGAAAGTACTGACTCGCATACCTATGCGTCGTTTGGGCGAAGGGCGAGACGTTGCCGGTCCAGTATTATTCCTTGCCAGTGAGGATTCAGCCTACATAACGGGCGAAACGATTTATGTTGACGGCGGTCGTTCAGGTTTGAATTACAACGTTGAAATTCCCGATGACATTCTTGAAAAGGCATAAATATAATGAGCACAGATAAATTTAAAGATTTAATCGTGTATTTTAATGGCGAATTCGTTCCTTGGGATCAAGCTAAAATACATGCGTTTTCACCAGCGGTTAAATATGGTGCATCGGTATTTGAAGGTATTCGTGGTTACTGGAATGCCGATAAACAAAAACTTTATTTATTCCGTCTGCAAGATCATATGGAGCGTATCGAACTTTCGCAACGGGTAATGCGTTTTGGAGAAATAGCTCCAGCCGGCCCTCTATGTGACGCCACGGTTGAACTTATGCGGCGGAATAAATTCAAAGCGTCGGTGCACATTCGTCCAACAGTTTATCTGGATGAGTATGGTGAATCATCTGCGCGCGGTCCCATCGGTCAATTTATTACCGCAATCGAACGTGGTACACCGAAAAAAGTTGAGGATGGTGTTCGCGCACAAGTTTCCTCCTGGGAGCGAATTTCAGATCGTTCTATGCCCGCGCGGGCAAAATCAAACGCTAATTATAATAACTCTCGCTATGCAGGCATTCAGGCGAAGGTCGATGGTTATGACGCTGCCATCATGTTAAACAGCAGGGGCAAAATATCTGAAGGTCAAGGAATGTGTGTCTTCATGATTCGTAATGGTGTTGCCATTACACCATCAGTAACCAGTGATATCCTTGAGAGTATTACGCGTGATACGGTTATTATTTTACTCAAAGAAATGGGTATCGAAGTACAGGAACGGGATATGGATCGAAGTGAATTTTATGACGCTTCTGAAGCATTTTTCTGTGGAACTGGCTGGGAGGTCACTCCGATTAATGACATTGATGGTTCACCTATTGGTGCAGGTAAGCCAGGTGGATTAACTAGGAAACTGCAAAATGAATATTTTGACCTAGTCAATGGTGTTACTGAGGATACTCGTGGCTGGTTAACGGAAGTTTAACGTTATCGATTTTTTTTGGCATCACTAGCGAGGTTGCACAAATGGAATTGTGTGATTTTGTTGGAAGCGCAGCTAATTGTAGATGCCGACAGTAGAGCTAGCCCAAACCATAGCACAAAGATTCCTTCTAATTCTTAAGTTTCCCTCTTCTATTGCACTGCTCATGCATCTTTAAAAAAATGTATGAATTAGGCTTCAAATTGAAGAAATTGCTGATAAGTTATGCATTCAGAAAAACTCATCGACATGATTTCTCTGGTTTTGTCTGAACACCAAATTTTAATAAATGTGGTTATTGGATAGCAAACTTAAACTCAAGATTATGGAAGTTCTATGCCGGTCGTAGATATCGTTTTTCTAAGCCTCGCAGCTTCGCAGTTACTTGTGATGGCTATCTATATTTTTTTGTATCACAGGCAATCAGCCCTTGGATTGTTAACTGGCGTTTTAATTCTTACATTGATTTCTGGACTACTCGGGGAGGGATTGAACTTTGTAGTCAGCCCCCAAAGTCCTAAGGGTTTAATTTTCTTAACAATGACGCTAAATCGCATCGGTAACGTCTCGATGTTTTTAGCCTGGCTCTTGTCGCTTAAACTATTTGACGATAATTTTCACATTTCCCAAGTGCGTTTGCGTTTTTGGGTGTTTGCAGGAACCGCACTTATTATGAGGTCAATTGGGAGCTACTATGCGCACTACGCCATTGATTTGAGCGTTTTCAGCAATGTAATTACCTGGGTTTACTCGCAGCTCGTCTTGTTAGGATTTTCAATTGCGGCGATTTACGTGGCAGCAGAGGGGTGGAAAAGTGATCTTGTTGTTGAACGCCGCCTTGAGCGCGTGATCTTCGTTTTTTGCGTAGCTACATTGCTATTACTGATGATGGGCAATCGAAGTGTTTGGGTGTTTAATGCCATTGCCGCAGGCACTGGGTTTCGGGCTACGCCATTATCACCAATTGTGTATTCGATTTATGCCTATTTTGTTACGGTTGTTTTGTTCCTTTGGATATTCCGTGTAGTGAACTTATCTGTGATCAGAGGTCCAGTAGAGCCTGCTCTTGATAAAGAAAAAAATGAGCAACTTGTGCGTGAGAGGGAGCTAAGCATTCAAATCAAGGCTGTTATGGAAGAACAGAAACTCTATCATGAACCGAGTCTGACAGTTCCAGCTCTCGCTGAACGTCTTGCTAGTCAGGAGTATCTGGTACGTAGAGCCATTAACAATCATATGGGCTTCCGAAACTTCAGCGCATTCCTTAATTATTATCGCATCAATGAAACAGTTCAGTTATTGGTAGATACTAAAGAGCCGATTACTAATATAGGGCTAAATGTGGGCTACGCATCTCTTTCCTCGTTCTATACTGCATTCAAAGCCATAAATCACATGACCCCCAAGGAATACCGCGCGCAGCATATTTCTAAGGCCTGATTTACTGTCCTTCGGTTCAATGTCCGGTCAATAAGCTCCTCATGGTGTGTAGGTCACATAATTCCTAGTTTTTTAGTTCGAATTTCGAAATAGAGAAGCTTTTCCCCTAATCTTGGCAGAAGTTGTGTCTTACATAGCGTGTGACATGAGTATCAGCACAGATATTTGCCAGTGTCGTCTGATGGTAATGGATTTTCCGTAAATACCGGCATGTAAACTAGACGATCTGGCGGTTCGATGAGGAAAAGATTTTTTAAAATTCGAAGGGTGGTTATATGTTCGTTCGCTTTCGCACAATGTCGCTTCAGACGTCTGACTCTTGTCCATCGTTCAGAGACGGATTGTCATTGTTATTCGTCTGTTTGATGGTTTTTCTAACTCTTCCTGCCTCCGCCCAACAGGATGTCCAAGAAGGAATAATCTCAGGGAGCGTAATGAGTGGTAGTGGTACAGAGGCTGGGGTCTGGGTCATAGCTGAAACCGATGATTTACCTACGCACTATACAAAAATTGTGGTCACTGATGGCCAAGGCCGCTTCGTGTTACCCGAATTGCCTGACGCTCTTTTCAAGGTCTGGGTGCGTGGATATGGTTTGGTGGATTCTGATCCTATGCACTTAAGAATCGGAGCCGAGGATGTGAAGCTTCGAACGTTCACCGCAGAAGATCCCTTGCTTGCCGCCCAAGTCTATCCTGCCAACTATTGGTACTCCTTGATGGAAGTTCCCACTGAAGGTGAGTTTCCTGGTACCGGGCGCGACGGCAATGGTATCGGTGAGATGATGAACAGTCAGGACCGCTGGCTCGATCTGACAAAGCAAGGTTGTCAGCTGTGTCACCAATTGGGTAACAAAGCGACCCGCACTCTGGATCACCTTAGCCACATCGACTTCAACTCGAGTGTTCAAGCTTGGCAATACAGAACCGCAATGGGTATCCGTGGTCCATTTATGACACGTTATGCCAATCGCTTTGGTCCCCGGGGTATGGAAATGTATGCTGACTGGACTGATCGAATTGCATCTGGCGCACTACCCCCTGTACCCCCACGTCCCAGCGGAACCGAACGTAATGTGGTAATTACTCAGTGGGATTGGGGTAATGAGTCTTCCTATATTCATGATGAGATCACCACTGACAAGCGAAATGCTTCACTTAATGCCGGAGGCAAAGTGTATGGCGTTGATGGTGGGCACGGGGCCCTGCTGGAGCTGGATCCCGATACCCATGAGTGGAAAGAAATAGTGATAGCGGTAAAGGACAATCCTGACAATCCGGCAGTTACGCGATTTGCCCAACAGTTCGCAGTGCCTTCTGCCTACTATGGTGATGAGGCTTTGTGGCAACGACCTGCCGATCCGCACAATCCTATGTTCGACGAGCTGGGCCGAGTGTGGATGACTACAAAAGTGCAGGGTAATAAGGTGCCCCAGTGGTGCGAATCGGGTTCCGGCAACAAATTTGCTGAATATTACCAGTCACGTGGCAGCGAACGACAGGCGTCTTATTACGATCCTGCCTCCGAGGAGTTTGGTCTCATCGCCACTTGTTTTGGTACTCACCATCTGCAGTTCGGCTGGGGTAAAAATCGCATGCTCTATTTCAGTGGTGGGGGAGACGTGATTGGTTTTATCAATACGCGCACCTGGGATCGAACACAGGACGAGCAGCTATCCCAGGGTTGGTGTCCCATGGTGATAGATACTAACGGTGATGGCCGTATTAGCAAGCCCTGGAATCAACCAGTTGGCGCCATGCGAAGCCAAAATGAAGGCGGTGGTGGGGGTCGTCTCGTTGATGTGGATTTGACACTCGATACCCGCATGAGTCCCGGCAGTTATGGCATCATCGCCGACACTCAGAGAGAAGGTGTGGCCTGGGGTGTGGGTACAGAATTTCCAGGCCGTATATACCGTCTGGATATCGGCGACAACCCACCGGAGACTTGCATCACCGAGGTCTATGAATTGCCTGTGGTAGATGGCAAGCCCACGGGTTTTGGGCCGCGCGGCATTGACATGGATAGCAATGGAATTATCTGGTCCGCACTGTCAGGTAGCAGTCACATGGCCAGTTTCGATCGCAGCCAATGCGATGTGTTAAACGGTCCTAGTGTGATTGACTCTCAGCATTGCCAGCAAGGCTGGACGCTGCATGAAATCCCCGGCCCGAACATGAAAGGCACTGACCGTAAAGCTGACTTTCACTATTACAACTGGGTAGATATCTTTAACACTCTTGGGCTGGGAGAGAATATACCTATCGCGAATGGATCAGGCTCCGACTCACTCATAGCCCTCGTGCCGGAAACTGAAGAGTTTGTGCATATGCGCGTTCCTTACCCATTGGGGTTTTACTCTCGCGGATTGGATGGGCGCATCGATGATCCTAATGCTGGATGGAAAGGTCGGGGCGTATGGGCAAATTATGGCACCAATTTCAACTGGCACACAGAAGGTGGCAAGGGAACAACTAGCAAAATGGTCAAGTTTCAAATTAGACCTGACCCCCTGGCAAAGTAGAGTCCAGCGGCTTCACATTAAAGTTTAGTTGAGAGGGGTAAGCAGTGACCAATAAAAATAAAAGCAACATGGAAACAAACGTAAGTCGTCGTGCTTTTGTCGGCTCTATCGCCACACTCGCGGCGGCGGCGAGTATAGGCGTGCAGACTGTATTAGCAGCGCAAAATTCGGCTCCCATGGCTGTGAGTGCTATCAATCATATGACTCTCGCGGTGTCTGACCCCGCGGCATCACTTGCTTGGTATCAGGGGCTGTTCGGCTTTCCTATTGTTGCGCACCAAGGCGGCACAATAGTCTTGCAAGTGGGAGACGGCCCACAATTCATCGCTATTGGCGGTAACGCCAGTGACAATCCTCGAATCACTCATTTTGGCCTAGCTGTGGACAACTTCGATCACGCCGAGGCTGAGCAATTTCTTGCTGGCAATGGCGTTCAGGCAGCGAACGCCTCTGCTGCCATGCAATCGCGAATAAGACTACGCGGAGAAGAATCTGGCGGCGCAGCTAACGGCACTCCGGAACTTTATTTTGGCGACCCCGACGGCATCGTCGTGCAATTGCAAGACACAAGTTACTGTGGCGGGGCTGGCTTATTGGGTGAAGAATGTCTGCCGATAGCTGAGCCTGCTTCGACTAATGGTCTGCTATCTATTCGCGAGTTCAATCACTTCACCTTATTTGTCACAGATCAGGCTCGCTCCATTCGGTTTTATCAAAGCTTATTCGGATTGCCTATTGATACTTACCAAGGTGCATTGCCAGTGTTAAGAGTTGGAAGCGGAAAACAATTTTTAGCTCTGTCAGGTCAGCCTACTCGAACTAGTCAGATACATCACGCGTCTCTAGCGATAGAAAATTTTGATGTTGATCGCATATTTTCTTTATTGGAAAGCTATGGCTTGACGATACTGGGAGAGGCAGGGAGTGCAAACGGGCCACTACAAGCTTACGTAACAATGCGTGGTGCAGACAGGGGAGGAGCGATCGATGGCACTCCAGAGCTCTATTTTACCGATCCTGACGGCATTCTCATGCAGGTGCAGGACCTGTCTTACTGTGGAGGAAACGGCTACTTAGGGGATGAATGCGGCACAGTGAGAAACCCCACGGGACGTAACAAATAGTTCGGTTTTACAGGTGTATGACATGAAAAAAAAGCTTCTATTAGCCGTCTGCATGGCGGCTCCAAGTTTGCTCTTAGCTGCAGAATCGGTGCATCAGAGTGTCTCGGCGAGCAACCGTGCATTACTGGATCAATACTGCGTCATCTGTCACAACCAGGCAGTGGTCAATTCACTCGCCACGTCCAACGAAGGTCTTCAAACCACACAGCTGCGGAATCTCGGCCTGACTTTGGATACTGAGGATGTGTCGGATTTGGCGGCAAACCCGGAGGTTTGGGAGAAGGTCATCAAGAAGCTTCGAGTGGGTGTAATGCCTCCGCCAAACTATCCGCGCCCAGATAAAGTGCGCTATGACGGTTTTCGCACCTGGCTCGAGAATGAGTTAGACAGCATTGCCGCAAATCGCGCCAACCCGGGGCGTACTCAGGCTTTTCATCGGCTCAACCAAACTGAATATAGAAACTCTATCCGAGACTTGCTTGATCTGAATATCGATGTTTCAGACTTAATTCCGGCAGACGCTCCAGACCAATATGGCTTTGATAATAACGCCGAGGTATTGGCTCTCTCGCCGTTGAGCGTGGAGCGCTATGTCAATGCTGCACATAAGATTGCGGAGCTGGCGATTGGCGCACCACCACGTGGGGCTTCCATCACTACCTACGACGTTCCATTGAACCTGATTCAAGACGATCGACTCAGTGAAGATTTACCTTTTGGCTCGCGAGGTGGAACTGCGATTGAGCATCTGTTTCCTATAGACGGTGAATATCGGATTACACTGAATCTGCAAACGAACTACGTGGACTTCGTGCGTGGCTTTGATGATGCTAACGAGGTGGAGCTTAGCCTCGATGGTGAGCATCTGCAGACCTATGCATTCGGCGGCGATGCTCCGGGTATGCCCGCGCCCTATAGTTATGCCGGCAATATCCGCGGCAGCGACGACTGGGAAGAATTTATGATGGCTTTCGCTGATGAAGGTTTCGAATTAGTGCTACCAGTTAAAGCTGGTCCACGAGTTATTGGAGCCACTTTCCCAAGGGAGATGTGGGAAGCCGAAGGTGTTCAGCAACCAAGGCTATTCGGTTATCAATTGGCAGTCACGGAATTGCCAGATGGGAACCCAGGTATTGGCAGTGTAGAAATAGAGGGACCCTTGTCAATAGATGGGTCTGGTATTACTCCTAGTCGACAACAAATTTTCAGTTGCGAACCGATTAGCGCTGATCAAGAGCCTGCCTGCGCACGTCAGATACTTAGCTCTCTAGCGCGACGCGCCTATCGCCGAGCCGTAACGGAGAACGATGTACAAGGATTGATGGAATTTTACAAACAGGGCCAACTTGAAGGTGGCTTTGAAACGGGAATTCAGTTTGCATTAGAACGATTGCTAGTTTCCCCAGACTTTCTATTCCGCATAGAACAGGATCCGCGTAATGCTGAGCCCGATTCAATGTACCCGGTCACAGATACTGAGCTGGCTTCACGACTCTCCTTCTTTCTTTGGAGCAGTTTGCCGGACGACGAGTTGTTAGATTTGGTTGAGCGCGGCGAATTAAGGGATCCCGGAGTGCTCGAGACGCAGGTAAAAAGAATGATGAGCGATTCTCGCTCCTCAGGCTTCATTGAAAACTTTGTCGGTCAATGGCTTTACTTGCGTAATCTGGATGGTATTTATCCCGATCCTGCTGCTTTCCCTGAATTTGATGAAAATTTGCGTGAAGCTTTCCAGCGGGAAACAGAGTTGTTCATTGATGATCAAATACGTTCCGACCGCAGTCTTCGGGAATTGTTGAGCGCAGATTATACCTATGTCAACGAACGCCTAGCTGAGCATTACGGTATCCCAAAGATTTATGGCAATCGCTATCGAAAGGTGATGCTTGAAGGCGCTGAACGAGGCGGTCTTTTTGGCCACGGTAGCTTAATGATGGTGACCTCCTACCCCAATCGCACCTCCCCGGTACTGCGCGGTAAGTTCGTACTCGAGAACCTACTCGGCGGCCCCCCGCCTGAACCGCCCCCCAATGTGCCTGCTCTGGAAACGAGTAACGATGGCAAGCAGCTTACTATGCGCGAAGCCATGGCCATGCATCGGGAAAATCCTGCCTGTCGTGTATGTCATGCAGCAATGGACCCAATAGGTTTTTCACTGGAGAACTATGATGCGGTGGGCAAATGGCGTACTCAATTTGCCGGTCAAGCGATCGACGCTTCCGGACTACTTCCCGATGGTAATACTTTTGATGGCCCTGATGGTTTGCGAGGCTTGTTGCTCGAGCGGCCTGACGATTTTGTTGGCACCATTACAGAAAAGCTGATGCGATTCGCCCTCGGGCGCAGTCTCGAATACTACGATATGCCGGAAGTGCGAGGGATTGTTCGGGCAGCCAGAGAGGACGACTACCGATGGTCGTCAGTGATTCTTGGCGTAATCAAAAGCGCCCCATTTCAAATGCGGGGAACTAAGTTATGAAGTTTTTCAATAAGACACTCCCCAGGCGCACACTGCTGCGTGGAATAGGTGCGAGCCTGGCATTGCCGCTGCTAGACAGTATGGTTCCTGCGCTGTCAGCAGCTTCGGCACAGGTAGCGCAACCGTCAAAACGACTTGGCGTAGTCTATGTGCCAAACGGTATGGCTATGAAGGCATGGACCCCGGCAACGGACGGAGCGGGTTTTGAACTCACGCGCATCCTTAAGCCGATGGCCGACTATCAGGATCGCATGCTGGTATTAACTGGTCTTAACGGCACTAACAGCAACGCCGGGGTGCATGCCAGTGCATCTACGCGCTTTCTAACAGGAACGATTCCGGCGCGGACCGAATCAGATCTGCAGGCCGCTGTTTCTGTTGACCAGCTCGTCGCTAAACAGCTTGGTCGGCAAACTCAACTTGGTTCACTGGAGCTGGCATTGGACCAGAGTGATGTATTCGGCTCGTGCGACATCGGTTTTAGCTGTCAATATACCAGTACCATTTCCTGGCGAGATGCCTACACACCGCTTCCTATGGAGACTAACCCCAGGGCCGTATTTGAGCGACTATTTGGCGATACCGGGACTACCAACCCGGCTGTGCGCTTAAAACGAATTCGCAAAGATCAAAGCCTATTAGATGCAGTATCAGAGCGCGTTTCAGAGCTTAACCGCCAAGTCGGTGCTGGCGATCGCGCCAAGCTGGATCAGTATTTGGATGCGGTGCGGGATGTGGAGAGAAGGATTAAAATGGCTGAGGCACAAAGCAATCGCGAGTTGCCACTGGTAGATCAACCTGCTGGCGTGCCGGACACTTACGAGGAGCATGCCAAACTGATGTTTGATATGCAGGTGCTTGCCTATCAAACAGATCTTACTCGTGTCATAACATTCATGATGGGGCGCGAGCTAACTGGTCGTACCTACGCCGAGATCGGCGTACCTGATTCTCATCACCCAACTTCCCATCATCGCGATGACCCTGCGCTGTACGAAAAAGTAACCAAGATTAACGAATTCCACACTAGTCTTTTCGCCTATTATCTCGACAAGCTTGACGCGACGTCCGATGGCAACGGTTCGCTGCTCGACCATATGTTAATGCTTTATGGCGCTGGTATGTCTGACAGTAATCGCCACGACAACACCGGCCTGCCTCTAGTGCTGCTTGGGGGTGGTTCCGGCTCTGTTAAGGGCGGAAGGCATCTTCGCTATGAGGAGGGTACACCTATTAGTAATCTGCACTTAACCATGCTCGACAAGATGGGTTTTCCTGTTGAAAAAATTGGTAGCAGCACGAACGCACTCAATCTGCTAAGTGATGTGTAGCGTGAGACCTATGATTATTAAGCATTCTAGTTCAGGGTTTTCAAGTCTGCCGATTGTGAGGTCAGTCATGGCAGCACTGGTTGCAACTATTTCATCAGCGGTAGCTTGGGCTGAGAACCCTCCGTTACTAGAAACAGCTAGATATCAAAATGCTGAGGCAGTAGAACTACTCTTAGCCTCAGGTGCGGATCCGGATACGCGTCAAAACGATGGTGCGACGGCACTGCATTGGGCGGCGTATCAAGAAGATGCCGACATGCTAGCCGCGCTAGTCCAAGCCGGAGCCAACGTCAATATCACCAACCGGCTAGGAGCCTCGCCGCTTTACTTAGCTGCGAAGAATGGCAATGCTGAATTAATTGAAAGATTGCTTAACGCTGGTGCAGATCCGAACCTTGCATTAAAAATTGGTGAAACACCTTTCATGACCGCTTCTCGAGCGGGCACTGTAGAAGGGGTGCGGCAGATGATTGCAGCCGGAGCAGACGTCAATGCCTATGAAAAATCTCGAGAGCAAACCGCGCTTATGTGGGCCGTGACTCAAGGCCATGTCGATGTTGTTAGAGTGTTGGTCAATGCAGGTGCAAATTTAGAGGCTAGATCAAAAGTGCGCTCTCGGCTTATGTATGCTGAGAGTTCTAACGGTGCTGCGTTCGATCAAGGTGTAGTTGAGCAACTAGGTGGCTTTTCGCCTTTGCTCTTCGCGGCAGCGCAAGGCAATGTCGAAATAGGCCAATTACTCATAAGTGTCGGAGTGAACATTAATGGTACTGCTGCCAATGGAGCCAGCCCTTTAGTCGTTGCAACGCATAGCGGTCACCCGGATTTTGCACGCCTCTTGCTAGAAGCTGGCGCAGATCCCGATGCAATTGGTGCCGGCTACAACGCATTGCATGCAGCAGTATTGCGCGGAGACCTTGAAACAGTAGAAGAGCTCCTCGTAAATGGAGCCGATCCCGATGTCAGGCTCAAACGAGCCACTCCAGTACAAAGGGCAAGTGAAGATTGGGCTCTGAAGAGCCCTCTGATCAGCGCGACGCCATACTGGTTGGCCGCCTATTATCGCGAAGCAAAAATAATGCGCGTTCTCGAACAAGGTGGCGCAAATACTCTACTCACCAATGAAGAGGTTTTCAGGGAAAAAGGCAGAACCCGTGCCGATCGACTGAATCCACCAGTACCAAAAGCGGTGAGTGGGTTTGCTAGTGCGTTGCAGGCAGCAATACTAGGGGACAGTACCCGCAGTCGGTTCTACACTCAGGAAAACCCAGACCCAGTAGGCGAAGAGCGCTTAGCCCTCGAAGCAGTCATCGCAGCGGCTGAGCACGGTGTTAACTTAAATCACTCTGACTTTACCGAATCGACAGCGATCCATTACGCGGCAGCACGAAACCTACCCACTCTAGTTCGAGAATTAGCCAAACGAGGTGCTGACATTAATGCAATGAATGGCCGAGGCCAAACTCCGCTTGATATAGCCTTGGCTAGTGAAAAGAGTACCGATTTTTTTGACTTTGATGCTAGACCAAAACCCGGGCCCAAACCAAGCGAAGTGCTTATAGAATTTGGAGCCCTCATGTCTGACATTAATGGCGCCCCCTGATGTGCCTCGCTAGATGATTTTCTCAACCCAGTTTGCTAGCTAGCCGAGTATTATTTTGCGTTAGGATCTGTGCTGTTTGAATTTGTGGTGCTGTCCTAATGGCCCCTAATTATCTGGCATCAAGCTCTAGTCAGTTTAAGTGGAGAACAGCATGACCCAGCGTAGAGAGTTTCTGAAATTTCTAGCAGCTAGCCCCTTGTTAACAAATTATTCCGCCTTCGCGCAGGAAGTAGAAGAAACTCTGGGTCAACGACTAACAGACCCGTCTGAAGTAATTAATGTTTTCGAAATGGAGGCGATAGCTCGGGAAAGAATCCCGCCAGCTCATTTAGGCTATCTGTCAACGGGAGTTGATAGTGATCTCACTTTAAGAGCAAACCGAGCCGGTTTCTCTCGCTTTCAAATAAAGCCCAGAAGACTTGTAGATGTCACCAAAATCGATACTTCGGTCAACGTTTTAGGCTCCGTCGTCAATTCTCCCATTTTTCTCTGCCCAGTTGGCAGCCAGGGTGCCTATCATGCCGATGCCGAATTGGGCACAGCTAGAGCGGCAGCGGCGAAAGGCCATCACATGGTGCTATCTACCACATCATCAACTGCAGTGGAACAGGTTATCGAGGCCAGAGGCGCGGCTATCTGGCATCAATTGTATTCGACGAATCGTTGGGAATACACCGTTGCGTTGCTGCATCGCGCACAAGCCGCTGGTTGCACTTCTGTTTGTCTGACTATTGATTTGCCCGGTGGACGCAATACTGAAACTAGCGCAGTACTAGCACGCAAAGATACTCGCAATTGTGACTCCTGCCATGCAGGGCAGAGCAAGCCCATGTTCGATGGTTTGGATATGCGCGGGGTTGAACATACAGATGCAGCTATGACCTGGGCGGTCATAGCGAGGATGAAAGAAGTCACGGACATGAATGTAGTCATTAAGGGTATTGAAGCGGCTGAAGATGCAGCTCTCGCCGTGCGCTCTGGTGCAGATGCAATTTGGGTTTCTAATCACGGCGGTCGTGCCACCGAAACGGGTCGTGGCACTATCGAGTGTCTGCCAGAAATAGTAAGTGCGATAAATGGTCGGATACCGATTATTGTTGACGGAGGTTTTCGCCGAGGCACCGATATTTATAAAGCGCTCGCAATGGGGGCGTCAGCTGTTGGCATAGGCCGTCCGTACTGCTTCGGCCTAGGTGCATTTGGGCAGGCTGGTGTTGAAAGAGTTTTAGACCTGCTAAACAGGGAGTTGCTTATCACAATGCGTGGGAGCGGCACGCCGACGATTGCCTCTATCGTGCCAAACTATGTACAAGATATAGGTTACCGGGGCCTCGTGCCAGGCTAGGGCTTGAACTTTTCTAAAAATGTTAAGGCAGTTAGGGAATCATCCTAGCGACATTGCGTTGAACTGGAACTCTTAGTTCACCTGGATATGAAACGGAACGATGTCTAAAAGCTGTAGACAAAATGGTTTTCTATTTTTTGTCTATCAATGCATATTCCTTCGCTGAGTTTTGGCGCATTTAAGAGATCAATCCTCGTGGCAAGTAAATACGTAGAGATGGGCTAAACATAAGATGGAGCTAATAGAATGATTACCATGCAACACAACTGTCATAAATACTTTTTAGAAACGGTAAGTTCGGCCGCGTTTTCCGCGCGGATAGCTGGGGGCCTACTTTTCTCTACTTCCTTGATGGCTTTAGCACAAAGTGGGAGCAGTGACGGTGAGTGGCCTAGTTATGCTGCTGATGCTGGTTCCACTAAGTACACGAGCCTCAGTCAAATCAATGCCGGCAACTTCGCTGAGCTTGATATTGCCTGGCGTTGGTCTTCCATCGATGCTGAATTGGACTTTGAAGCTTTGTTGGGCCCCGATGTAGATATTAGCTTCGGTCGGTTGCAGGCAACTCCACTGATGGTTGATGGTGTGATCTATATGCTAACCGCTTTGAACCAAGTTGCCGCATTGGATGCGGCCAGCGGAGAAATGTTGTGGTCACATAACCCAGAAGTATACATGTCCGGTAAGCCAATCAGCCCATTGGGTTTTCATCATCGAGGTGTCGCTTGGTGGGGTGATGGCGAAAAGTCGAGAATTTTAGTGACTACCAACGATGGGTACATTATCTCATTGGTGGCGGAAACTGGTGAAGTCGATCCTGCTTTTGGCGGCGGCCGCGTAGATATGACAGACGGTATTCCTAGAGCGGATCGGGATTCCCTCGATTATTCAGGTGCACAGCCAGTAGGTGCAGTGTCTCCTCCTATAGTAGTCGGAGATATATTAGTGGTTCAGCAAATCACTTCAAACCGACCCCACTATAAAGAGCGTCCTCCTACTTGGGTGCGAGGTTATAACATTCATTCCGGAGAAATGGCTTGGACTTTTCACACGATTCCACAGGGTGGCGAGTTCGGCGTTGAAACCTGGCAGGACGAGTCGTGGCGTTATACCGGTAACGGAGGCGTTTGGACTCAGATGAGTGCCGATCTCGAATTGGGCTATGTCTATCTTCCAACTGAAGCAGCCACGAATGATTTTTATGGTGGACACCGACCAGGCGACAATTTGTTTACTCAAAGTGTTGTTGCCCTTGATGCCAGCACCGGTGAACGAGTTTGGCATTACCAGATGATTCACCATGGTATCTGGGATTACGATACCCCAGCGGCACCGAACTTGATTGATATTAAAGTTGATGGAAGAGAAATTAGGGCCCTTGCTCAAGTTACTAAGCAGGGTTTTACTTATGTATTCGACCGGGTGACCGGGGTTCCAGTGTGGCCAATTATTGAGCGTGCAGTTCCTCAAGGATTAATTCCGGGGGAGCGAACATCACCTACTCAACCCTTTCCGACTAAGCCCCCGCCCTTCGTTGTGCAGGGCTTGACAGAAGATGACCTCATCGATTTCACCCCGCAATTACGAGCCGAAGCTCGAGAAATCTTAGAGGATTACACCTACGGTCCTTTATTTACTCCAACCAGTTTACCTGACGACAATGGTCATCGAGGTACTATCATGGTTCCTGGTGCTGGTGGCGGAGCGAACTGGGAGGGTGCTGGTGTGGATCCAGACAACAATATTTTATTTGTTCCTGGATCTAACAGTGCTTTCTTGCCATTCATGGGTTCGCTGCCAGAAGATGAATCAGATCTGCGGTATTACCGTTTGCAAAATCGAGGAGTCTTGGGTCCGCGACGCTTACCCCTATTGAAGCCGCCTTATTCCACTATTACTGCGTATGATATGGATCGTGGAGAGATTCTCTGGCAGGTAGCGAATGGCGATGGGATGTCTCAAGTTGAGAAAAATCCTGCCTTGGAAGGGATCGACTTGCCCCCGCTAGGAGGCGGCGGCAGACATCCGGTGTTGGTGACATCTACACTCTTAGTACATGCTCAAAATACTAGTGAGGGGACAAAATTGATTGCGCGAAATAAATTGACTGGACAGGAAGTTGCGGCAATTAATCTTCCAGGCAATCCCAATGCAGCGCCGATGAGCTTCTCTGTTGATGGTAGGCAATATATCGCAGTGGCTGTTAGCGGACAGCCCGCACCAGAACTTATTGTTTATGCATTGCCTAAATGAAAGATTAGTGAAGAAATTTTAGTTTTTAATGTTATTCGTAGATAAAAGTTCTTTATTCAATAGGAATTACAAATTGCGTATAAGTAGCAGGCAAATTGTTGAAGGCATTGGTGCTGCAGCAATTATTGCCTCACTCGTTTTTGTTGGTATGCAGTTAAAGTTAGATCGTAATGTTGCACTTGCTGCGCAATACGCAGCCAGATCTGAATCTCTGAGACAGGATCTGCGTACACAGATGGAAAGTGATGGGTTTATTGCTTCGAGTATCCGGGCTTGGGAATCTGGGGAGCGACCCTCCTACTGGAGTGAAGATCTGGAAGAATATTCCCAGAGTAAAAATTTCACCAATGCAGATATTACTTACCTTCTTATATCAGCGCGTATTCGTGTGCTGCACATGGATAATTTGTACTACCAATATAAGAAGGACATGCTGGATGAAGCTTTTTGGATAAAACAAGTTGCTTCAATGAAAAATGATATGCGAGACCCTGTGTATAAAGCTCTTTATTTTAATAATCCTCGAGGAATCGAAGGGCTGCTTAATGAGATAGTATTTGAGCTCAGCAACGAATGAGTGTCCTTTAGGCCTCGCAAGCTAGGCATGAGCGCCAGCGCGAGCAGGCTGTAGCCAATTAGTTGTTCTCCTGCGTCACTTCTTAGTTTCTTCAGAAAAAGATTTTTGAAAATCTATCAGCATTCGTCTTGACCAATATTATTCATTTGTATAAATTAATGCATAGTCGCACGTAACGGAAGTAGTCAAATTAGACTGGTTTCAGTGTAAGAGATGTTTAGACAAGAAAAGTTGGATCCAATCATCCAATATTCTCTGTAGAGGCATAAAGCTAGTAAATTTTAGGCTATCAAAGGTCACGCCATGCGTCATAACAAGAACAGTTTTTTCTGGTCAACCGGTATCGCAGTTGCATTAGGCACGCTAGTCGCGCCGCTGGCGGGCGCGCAGGAGGGCCGTCTTAATAAAATTATCGAGCAGTTCGAGAATGGTGAACCGTCCCTCGTGGGGGAGCATTGGCAGCTCAATGACCTTGAGCACAACCCCTTCCAGATCGATGAATTTGAGTCATTCCTCAATGAAATTGAGGCCGAAGGTGCACTGAGACCGGGATTGACCCCAGTCGTGCGTATCCCGTACGAAGCGAATCAGGACTATCGCCATTACGTTAAACAGATGCTCGACGCAGGTGCGATGGGAATCGTCCTGCCGCAGGTCAAAACTCCGGCCGACGTCACCAAGCTCGTCCAGGCGATGCGCTATCCGCCGCAGCGTCGTTCTGAGTATCCTGAACCGGCGGGCCAGCGAGGCTGGGGGCCAAGTGCCGCTATTCGAGTCTGGAACGTGGACGGGCAAGAATACGCTAGCAAGGCCGACCTGTGGCCGCTCAATCCGAACGGCGAACTTCTCGCAATAGCCATGGTCGAGACCCGAGAAATAATCGACAACATCGACGTGATCCTTCAAGTGCCAGGTCTGGGCGGTCTATTGATCGGGCCCGCTGATCTGAGCATGGCGTTAGGTGTAGGAAATCCGGGACCGAACTCTAGCGCGCCAGAAGTGGTTGCGGCGATCGCGAAGGTCGGGGCCGCGTGCAAACGGCACAACGCGCTTTGCGGTATCTATATGCGCTCGGATGTCGAGGCGCGACAGGAAGAAGGATTTATGCTGTTTCCGAGCATAGCCTACTAATTGAAACAAGGTGAACGCAGGGCCCGACTGTGAGCTTGAGGGATTCTAGATGAAAACTAAATTATTGGTATTGGCAGCTGTAACTACTATCGGTGCTGTCGCGATCAAGCTGGACGCATTCGCGCATCACGCGTTCTCCGCTGAATTTGATGCAAATCTACCAGTGCGATTAGGTGGCCCAATTACTCGCGTAGAGTGGATAAATCCTCACACCTGGATTCATTTGGATAATAACGACCAGGAGGCTACTCGCGACTCAGGCCCTTGGATGGTGGAGGGCGGAACGCCGAATACGCTTCTGCGTCGCGGGATTAACCGTAACTCTCTGTCTTTAGGTGAAAATATCGTCGTAACAGGTTATCAGTCCAAAGATCGGCTTTGTGAGCCAACGTGTCGTGCTAATGGTCGTGACATTACATTCCCTGACGGCCGAAAACTGTTTATGGGCTCATCCGGTACTGGTGCACCCCGTGATGGCGCAGAAGGTGCTGAGTCCGTCAACTAGATTAGGCTTACATTAAAAAATCGAAAGCTCCTGCTTCTTGTATGCTTGCAGGCAGTACGTATTAAAGTTCCCATCGGAAGACTTAAGCCCAAGAGACGGCGAAGTTAGTGAGACATGGGCGCGACAATTTCGGCCGTTGTGGCCAGGAGAGGAATGATGAGCACGAGAAAGATTAGAGAGCTAGTTTTGGTGGGTTTTATAGGAACGTCTCTCTTTGGCCTGACGGCTTGCAGTCCAGATGTGCCTGAAGAGTCTTCTACGGTCGACACCTCTGCACTGACGGGCAAGGTTACCTCGCAAGCGGAAGGCGCAATGGAAGGGGTGATTGTCAGCGCGAAGCGAAAGGGATCAATGATGACGGTCTCGGTAGTCAGCGATGCCCAGGGGCAGTACAGTTTCCCCAAGGACAGATTGGAACCCGGAAGTTATACAGTGAGCATGCGGGCGGTTGGATATGATCTGACAAACCCGGGGCCGGTGGAGCTAACGGCGGAGCCAGCGCACTTGGATCTACAGTTGACTACTACCAATAATCTGTCTGCGCAACTTACGAATACCGAATGGATGATTAGTGCACCAGGAAGCTTTGAGGAGAAGCAGTACTTGGACGATTGCACTATGTGCCACACACTGCAGCGACCGCTAAATTCTCGTTATGAAGCGGATGTTATGACGGGCGTCGTACAACGTATGAGTGCCCATACTCTTAACTCGACGGTTGAGCATCCTCATTTTAAGACGGCTATGCCGGAGATAATCAGCAAGTCGCCGTCGGCGGAGCAGATCGACAAGGGCCGTTACATCAGCAGCATCAATCTCAGTTCGGCTGATACTTGGCAGTTCCCTCTGCAGACATTACCCCGTCCCACGGGTAAAGCAACTCAGGTGATCATGACCACGTATGAATTACCGCGTTCGGACGCGGCGCCTCATGATGCTGTGCTCGGTCCGGACGGGTATATCTGGTACAACGATTTCGTCTCTCCTTATATAGGGAAAATGAATCCCAAGACGGGCGAAGCAATTGAGTTCGACATTCCGATTCAAAAGCCTGGCTATGCAGTTGGTAGCCACGCCCTCGACTTTGACGATGATGGAATGATCTACGCAGCCGGCATGCATCAGCCTATGGTGGTGAAATTTGATCCAAATACTGAGGAAATGGAAACGTTTCTTTTCCCGCACTGGGACGTTGATGGTGCAACTAATGATGCCCGTCTGACAGTGCTCGATCCGAGAGGTAATGCGGTCAATGGCCTCATCTGGGTCAATGGTTACAAAGGAGGAGAAATGGGTGTGGCATACCAGGTGGATCTCGGGACCAACGAGTGGACAGAGGTCACTCATCCCCCTAGCGCTCCGCCCCATAATGCCTACGACGTCATTGCCGACTCGCAGAACAATATGTACGGCATCAACATGGATAAAGAACACGTATGGAAGACGGATGCAAAGACTTTAGAGACCTCTTTCTACCAGATACCGACGCCAGGCGCTGGTGGACGACGCGGCAATGTCGACGCTAAAGATCGCCTGTGGTGGGCTCAATATCGGGGCAATGGTATCGGGATGTTCGATCCGGTGACGGAAAAGATCATGGAATGGCAGATGCCCACACCATGGACGAGCCCCTATGACGCGGAGTTCGATGACGAGACCTATGTTTGGACCGGCGGCATGAATAACGACCTGGCTGTGCGGCTGAATGTCGAGACTGGGGAGTTCACGGAGTATCTTCTTCCACTTGAAACTAACATTCGTCATGTGGATGTACAGAAGTCAGACAATCCAAATAATCTATCGAGCTTCTGGGTGGTGGGTCAGCTCAATGGACGTATCACGCATGTAGAGCCGCTGGTTCCATGAAGGTGGTGGCATAACTCGGCAAATAGTTCGTAAATACCAACAGGAAGTAATTTATCTATACAACAAGGGCATCTTCATTGGAGTCCTTTTAATCTAAATAATACATAGCTAGTTGCGCGCACAATTATAAAGGTCAAGTCATGCAACATAGTAAGAGCTCTTTTTTAACTGCATCTCTAGCCCTCTTAGTGCTGTTAACACTGGTTGTTGCCCAACACTATATGCAGGACTCAGTTACCGCTGCAAACAACTCACGGATGGTACCGCATTTTGAAGTGGATCCGTTTTGGCCCCAGCCTTTGCCTAACAAATGGATTTTGGGAAGCGCTATTGGCGTGGCTACTGATGTCCGTGATCATGTTTACATCGTACACAGAACTGACGAGGCTAATTTTGGCAGAACGGAAATCGGAATTGACAACGGAATATCGGATTGCTGTACACCAGCTCCGCCAATTTTGGAGTTTGCTCCCGATGGCTCGCTCGTAAATGCATGGGGTGGTCCTGGGGAGGGGTATACTTGGCCGGCTACAAATCATGGCATTGAAATCACACCCAACGGCAACGTCTGGATTGGTGGCAATGGCAGTGGCGATTCCCACATAGTGGTATTTACCCGAGACGGCCAATTTGTGCGCGAAATTGGCTTACCAGGAGAGGATGTTGATAGTAATAGCACGCTCCATTTCAACCAAGTAGCCGAGATATCAATCGACGCGGTAGCAAATGAGGCTTACATCGCCGATGGCTACGGCAACAAGCGAGTGGCAGTTTTGAATGTGGCCACTGGGGCCTTCAAGCGTTATTGGGGGGGCTTATGGTAATCGTCCTTCAGATGAGCCTGTCACCTATACGCCTGAGGAACCCTTGCCGCAGCAATTTCGTGGCCCGATACATTGTGCTGAGCCGTCGAATGACGGTCTAATCTATGTGTGTGACAGGGGTGCAGATAGGATTCAAGTATTTAGGGCGGACGGAACTTTTATTAAGGAAGCTCAAATTGCTCCCATGACTGTAGGTGCTGGAGCTACTTGGGACATCGCTTTCTCCCAAGATGATGACCAAGAATTTATTTACGTAGCAGACGGCTCCAATATGAAAGTCCACGTCGTGCACCGTGACACGCTTGAGCTTATGTATGACATTGGCGAGGGTGGCAGGCAGCCTGGGTTGTTCTTCGGCACTCACAGTATTGTCAGCGATTCGGAAGGAAATTTTTACACAACTGAAACCTATGAAGGTAAACGCGTGCAGAAATTCGCTTATCAAGGCTTGCGATCGCTTGAACAACTGAGATCTGGGCCCGCTTGGCCGGAAGACTCTTTGCTTGACTAAAGTTTGAGACAGCCGTCCTCTCGGGTAACTCTGGACAAAGTCAATCTCCTAATAGATAGCACTCAGCTTTTCACCAAAACTTTTCTAACGACCAAGCGTTAGGGTAGCGCTTCGCACTGCCTTCAATATCGCTCCGCCTTTTAGTCGCAAGCTTGGTAGTGTGATTTTTAATATTAGAAAAAGAACAGGAATCAGAAATGCCAGAAGACAAGATATATTCAGTTTACGATTCATCCGGTAGTCGCAGTCATTTAGATAAAACCCGCTTTCAAGAACTTTATCAGCAATCGATTGCATCCCCCGATGAATTTTGGGCTGGGCAAGCCGATGAATTGCTCCATTGGCATCAACGCTGGCAGTCGGTAAGCAGCAGCGATTTCAACAAAGCCGAAACCAATTGGTTCACTGGCGCGAAATTAAATGTTGCCTTTAATTGCATAGACAGACATCTCGAACAACGAGGTGAGCAAACAGCGATTATTTGGGAAGGCGACGAGCCCACTGAAGATAAAAAAATTACCTACAGAGAATTGCACGCACATGTTTGCAAATTCGCTAATGCACTTAAGGCGCGAGGCGTCAGCAAAGGCGATCGCGTTTGTATCTATATGCCGATGATCCCCGAAGCCACATACGCCATGTTGGCCTGCGCTCGAATTGGTGCCGTACACTCCGTCGTTTTTGGTGGCTTCTCCCCAGAATCACTAAAAGATCGAATACTGGACTCTGACTGTCAGACCATTATTACTGCCGACGAAGGATTGCGCGGTGGTCGTACTGTTCCTTTAAAGGCAAACGTCGACGCCGCCCTGGAACAATGCCCCGATGTCCATTCTGTTTTTGTGGTGCGCCGTACCAAAGCCGACGTACCTTGGTTTGATGGCAGAGATGTGTGCTATCTCAAATCCACCGAGGCCGCGAGTGCTGAATGTGAAGTAGAGTTAATGGATGCCGAGGATCCACTATTCATTCTATACACTTCGGGTTCAACCGGGAAACCCAAAGGTGTGCTGCACACTACGGCAGGTTACCTACTAGGGGCAAGTATCACACATAAATATGTGTTCGATTATCATGAGGGAGATATTTACTGGTGCACTGCCGATGTTGGCTGGGTCACCGGCCATTCTTATATAGTGTATGGTCCCCTGGCAAATGGTGCCACCACTCTGATGTTCGAGGGTGTGCCAACTTATCCCGATGCGTCGCGTTTTTGGCAGGTTATTGATAAGCATCAAGTCAATATTTTCTATACCGCACCCACGGCTCTTCGCGCGCTGATGTCAGCTGGTGACAAACCGGTCACCAGCACCTCGCGTTCTTCACTGCGTCTGCTCGGCTCCGTAGGAGAGCCAATAAACCCTGAAGCCTGGGAGTGGTATTACAAGGTGGTCGGCGACTCGCGCTGCGCTATCGTCGATACTTGGTGGCAGACCGAAACAGGGGCGATAATGATTACACCGATACCTGGAGTCACTGATTTGAAACCTGGCTCGGCAGCAACCCCGTTTTTTGGTGTCAAAGCAGCATTGTTGGATGCCGATGGCAATGAACTGGAAGGTGCGGCTACTGGCAATTTGGTTCTATGTCAAAGCTGGCCTAGTCAAATCCGCAGTGTGTATGGCGATCATCAACGCTGTATAGATACTTACTTTACTACCTACCCTGGTTATTACTTCACGGGTGATAGCGCTCGCCGCGACGATGAAGGCTATTACTGGGTAACTGGACGGGTGGACGATGTCATAAATGTCTCCGGGCACCGGCTTGGCACTGCAGAAATTGAAAGTGCACTGGTTCTGCATTGTGCAGTGGCAGAAGCCGCCGTTGTTGGTTATCCACACGACGTCAAGGGGCAGGGAATTTACGCCTATGTAACGCTGATGTCTGGCACTGAAGAAAGCGAGAATTTACGCAGCGAATTGCTGAAATTCGTTGCTAAGGAAATTGGCGCTTTCGCGAGACCGGAATTTATTCAATTCGCGCCCGGCCTTCCTAAAACCCGCTCTGGTAAAATCATGCGTCGCATACTCAGAAAGCTAGCGGCAAATGAACTGGATAATTTGGGTGACACGACGACGCTTGCCGAGCCTGCTGTGGTAGAACAGTTAATCACCAACAGAATAAATCGCTAAGTGTCGCAAACCCTCATTGACTATCAGGAAAGCCATGGGAATAAGCAAATAAAGATAGCAATTATTTCCTAAATCTCTCTAAACATTAGTTTAGGTGCGGGAATGTTCTTGAATAGTTCTGCTCAAGATGAAAGCAAGGTATTTGAATTAAGAGCTTACATGACTAAACCAAAAAACTTGAGAAATCTTCAAACGAGATTTCGTAATCACACAAGACGAATGTTCGTAAGCACGACATGAAAGTGATCGGCTTCTGGACACCTGCAAGCGAAGAAGAAAGTGGGGACACTTTGGTTTACATGTTAGAGCATGCGACTGAAGAGGCGGCTAACGCATCTTGGGAAGCCTTTGGCCAAGATCCAAAATGGATGAGAGCTTTAAAAGCGTCTAACGCTAATGAGAGAGTTTTTGCTGGAGTAGAGAGCAAATATATGGTGACGGCAGATTATTCCTCAATAAAATAGCAGAGGGTTTTTAGCCGCTGTCATAAAAACGCCGACAACTGCGAGCCCCCTTTATTCTAAAATCACCAGAGGCTTAATTTTAGACTATTGCGTGATCTAGGTTTCGCCAGGCAGTCTAATATTCTCAACCAATTTCTGTACATCGTCTGGCGGAGCAGATGTGAACTTCGCTATCGTGCAGGCGAAGCTTACGTTTATGATAGTGCCAAGAGTACCTATACCCTCCGGTGAGATACCAAATAGCCAATTGTCTGCTGTACTCGCCTCTGGGTTAATAAGCTTGAAGTAAATGATATAGGATGCGGTAAAAATAAAGCCGGCCGCCATTCCTGATGTAGCCCCTTGTTTATTCATTTTCTTATGGAAGATGCCTAATACTATGGCTGGAAAGAAGGACGCCGCCGCGAGTCCAAAGGCGAAGGCAACAACTTGTGCCACATAGGCCGGTGGATTCATGCCGACATATCCAGCAATCAGCACCGCGACAAAGATAGAGATGCGTGCGGACAATAATTCTTGCTGCTCGGTAATCGAGGGCATGAAGGTGCGTTTTAGCATGTCGTGTGCCACCGAAGTCGAGATCACTAGCAACAATCCGGCAGCAGTGGAGAGGGCGGCGGCAAGAGCTCCGGCGGTAACCAGTGCGATAACCCAATTTGGCAGGCCGGAAATTTCTGGGTTGGCCATCACCATAATGTCTGCACTTACCGTCAGCTCGTTGCGCTCGGCATCGCCTAGGTATTGAATCCTACCGTCATTGTTCTTGTCGTCAAAACTGATCAGGTTGGTGGTTTCCCATTTTCCAAACCAATCTGGCATAGTGCTATATTCAGCATTGCTAACGGAATTAATCAAATTGGTCCGAGCAAACGCTGCTACAGTCGGCGCTGTAGTGTACAGTATAGCAATAAAAATCATGGCGTATCCGGCCGATCTGCGTGCATCGCGCACATTCGGTACGGTAAAAAAGCGAATGATTACGTGGGGTAGTCCCGCCGTTCCGAACATAAGAGCCGCGGTTATAAAAAAGACGTCCTGCGTGCTTCGCTGTCCTTCGGTGTAAGTGGCAAAGCCAAGTTCCTGGCTAAGCCCGTCGAGTCGATCGAGTAAATAACCACTGCCGTCTATTAATTCTGAACCGAAGCCAATTTGCGGTATGACGTGACCGGTCATCATTATAGAGATAAAGATGGCAGGGACCATGAAAGCAAAGATGAGTACGCAGTATTGAGCGACTTGTGTATAAGTGATTCCCTTCATGCCGCCGAGCACGGCATAGAAGAATACAATAGCCATGCCGATGATCACGCCGGTAGTAATGTCCACTTCGAGAAATCGAGAGAACACGATGCCCGCGCCCTGCATCTGCCCGCACACATAAATAAACGAGATGACGATGGCGCAGAATACGGCAAGCAGCCTTGCTGTCTGGGAATAGTAGCGATCACCAATAAAGTCTGGGACAGTGAACTTGCCAAATTTTCGTAAATAGGGCGCAAGTAGCAGTGCAAGCAGCACATAGCCCCCGGTCCAACCCATTAAATAAAATGTTCCATCCCTACCTAGAAAAGAAATGAGTCCGGTCATGCTGATGAAAGACGCAGCTGACATCCAGTCGGCAGCTGTGGCCATACCGTTCGCAATAGGATGAACTCCTCCCCCTGCCACGTAAAATTCTTTGGTGGATCCAGCGCGTGACCAGACTGCAATGCCAATGTAGAGGCTAAAGGACAGTAAGACAAAAATATATGTCCACATTTGAACGCTCATCGTGGTGCCTCCTCGCTATCCTGACCGTCGTTGCTAGTAGCATGCTTGTATTGACTATCAAGCTTGTCCATTGAGCGGATATAAATAAGGATGAGAGCGATGAAAGTCAGTATCGATCCTTGCTGGGCGATCCAGAAGCCGAGCTTAAAACCACCGAAGCGAAAATTATCCAAGAAATCTACCAGCAGGATTCCACAAACAAAGGAAATGAAGAACCAGATGCTCAGCAGCGAAAGAACTAATCTTATATTGGCTTTCCAGAAGGAATCTGCACTGGTATTGGGCATGGCTAACCTCTTTTTGTTGTCATTAGCGCAGCCTAATTCATGTTGGCTGCAAGTAGAGTGAACATCTTACGGTGCTGAGCTGTGTTTCCGGTTAGGGTCTCGCAACTGAGTCTCTAAGCAGATCCGCGCAACGGAGGTGCTATGCTGGCTGCCCTCTGCAGTTTGAGTAGTGGGACTACATATGACGCAGGTCCCGATGGAAATTGCTAGTAAGAGAAGAGTTGCCCTTGACGCAGCAGAGTATACATTTGTATAAAATAATACTTATGCGTCACGAATACAAGGTTTTTATAGCGTGAATTTGGCGCCTCGCAGCCATTTTTCACAAAAAACAAAGCCTCGGGCACCGAAAGAGTGACGAGAGATTGAGTTTCACTTGACGGCTAATCCATAAAAGAGCGCCGATTTATGAGTATTCATTTGTATAATTGCTTGCAAGACTATATTCAATTGTATAACTTAGTACTCACGCAAGATAAAAGGAGCTTTAAATAGCCTATTTTGCAAGTCGAAAACCTCATGTAGAACTGAATAACAGCGTATAAAAAATAATAAACCTAGGGAAAAACCATGTTTAGACGAAATAAGATAAGCAGATTTCTATCACCTTCAATCGCGCTGGCCTTTATAGCCCCAACTGGGCTCATTCCTGCGGCCATGGCCCAACAGGGCATAGAAGAACTAGAGGAAATTATCGTAACTGGTGCTCGTGGTCGGCCACGTACCGTATCAGATTCGCCAGTGCCTATTGATGTATTCAGCGCTGAAGATATAAGTCAGATATCACTAACCGATACTAATGACATTCTTCAGACTCTCGTTCCTTCTTTTAATGTCTCTAAAACTAATTTTTCTGGTGGGGCATACATTCGTCCGGCGACGTTGCGAGGTCTTCAAAGTGACAAGACCCTCGTATTGGTCAATTCCAAGAGACGTCATCGTTCCGCTCTTGTTGACTTGGACGGCGCAGGCGCTCAAGCCGCAGACATGGCTACAATCCCATCAATTGCTCTCGCTAACATCGAAGTGCTACGGGATGGAGCTGCTGCCCAGTACGGTTCCGATGCTATCGCAGGTGTAATTAACTTTATACTGAAGGAGAACCGAGAGGGCGGTTCTATTACAGTAGACATGGGCGAGTATGGTGAAGGGGATGGCCAGTCAGTAAATGTACAAGGGAATATAGGATTACCGCTAGGTGATGATGGATTTCTCAGCATTTCCGGTGAGTATACAGATGTAGAGCGCACTATACGGGCGGAAGAATATTGCGAGACGTGGTGGTGTGCGGATAGAAACAATCCAAAGTACCAAATATTTAATGCAAGAAATAATTCATCATCGGCATACGAAGAGACAGCATTATTCAGAACAGCTTACGAGAGCGGAGCTCCAACATTTGGCGATACTGGCCGATATTCTCAGCCCTGGGGCCAGCCAGCCTCTGAATCACTGCGTATGTTTTTCAATGCGGGTTTGGACCTGAGTGAAACAAGTGAGTTATATGCGTTTGGTAACTGGTCTGACAGCGAGTCCAATGCAAATTTTTTCCACCGTCGTCCTGTTATCGGTCTCTTCAAGGAATCTCGGTTGGCCGATGGATCTACTTATAGCCCTAGGCAACTTTTCCCTGCCGGTTTTACTCCGCAATTGTTTGGTGACGTGGAAGACCGATCGTTGGTTGCTGGTTGGCGGGGTGAATGGGCTACTGGTCTGACTTATGATTTCAGTTTCCGCAACGGTGAAAGCGAAATCGAATATAACTTGTTCAACACGCTCAATGCTTCTATGGGCATCGAGTCCCCCACGCAGTTCCATCTGGGAAATCTAGTTAACGAAGAAACTCAGTACCAGGCAGATTTTACTTACGAAACTGATTCTGGCGCGGTGTTAGCTTTCGGAGCCAGCTTTTTAGATGAAGAATATAATATTTTGGGAGGGGAGCCTAATTCTCATCAGGCAGGGACTTATGGGGTTGCAGATCCTCATGGTTTCTGTGCGGGTGATGTTGCCACAGCAGCGGGTGCGGCTGTGATATCAAATGGCTCAAGCCTGAATTGCGCTGATAGCTCCGACCCCGTTTATTACGTTGGTCAGGTAGGTGCTAATGGATTTCCTGGCTTTCCGCCCGAATTTTCAAAAAGCTATGGGCGAAAAGGGACGTCAATTTACGCAGATCTCAGTCAAGATGTGACCGACACACTGTTTGTTCAGGGTGCGGTTCGCGCCGAAGACTATGATGACTTTGGATCCGAAGTAACTTGGAAGCTCGCGGCTATACTTAATTTGACTGACAATTTTGCCATTCGTGGCTCGCTCGGTACATCCTTACGTGCTCCAAGCCCAGGTCAACAGGGTACAACTAACATCTCTGTCCGATTGCCAAACGGTGTTCCTCAACTCCGAGGGTTGTTCCCAGCCGATTCTGCGGTCGCAAAAGCAATAGGTGCTCAGCCACTTAAACCAGAAATGGCTGATAACATTACCTTAGGCTTTACTGCCGATATCGGTAACGTAAACGTAACCGTAGACCTCTACAGCATAGATATTACAGACCGCGTATTTATTAACGAAGACGCAAATTCTGTGTCTACAGATTCGAGTGCGGGAGCGGCCTATGACAGGTACCTTGCGCTTGTAGCAACAGGTGTAAACAATGCGGAGCAGTACGGTCAGGTGAATTATTTTGGTAATGCTTTTGATACCACTACCAAAGGAGTTGATGTCGTAGCCACGGCGCCGTTCAATTGGGGTAGTGGTGGCGTAACGAACCTAAGCATTGCTATGAATTACACCAAGAACGATTTCGATAGCCCGGTAAGCCAAGTCAGCACTTTCTTAACAGGTGAGGAACAGGCCGACTTTGTAAATCTTCGACCAAAATTTCGCGGTATAGCAACCGCTCGTCACGAAGTAGATCGATTGGCTGTGATAGGGCGGCTGAGCTATTATGGGGACTATGAAAAAGCCACTACCGGAGGGAAATTGCATCAGGAGTTTGGAGGCGTTCTTTACACTGACCTTGAAGTGCAATATCAACTTAACGACACAGTCGGTCTCTCAGGTGGCGCTCGAAATTTGTTAGATGAATATCCGGATGTAGGAAAAACCGAAACCAGCTTTGTTTGTTGCGGAAATCTGTATGGCTTTCAAAACAACTTGGACTGGCAGGGTAGGTACTTCTACGCTCGAGCATCAATGAGTTTTTAGTATTCGCTTATACTCTTTATAAATCGCAAAAATAAAAAACGGGAATGTTCAATGGACATTCCCGATTTTTTTGGGTTCGGTCTTGGCGGGAATTTCATAATGTGCTAGCCAGGTCAGTTTACGCCTCAATATTTTGCGATTTTTGATTCTAATTTTGAAATCAGGAGGACTCTGATTAAATTTTCCGTATGTTGATGCATGAAAAGCAGCATAGGCAGATCCAAATGACTTGGCGGAATTCGGGGAGGAAGCTTATTATATTGAGGTGTAGGCCTCGAATTGTTATTAAAGCCGTTGCTTTCAGTCTTTGAAAAGCATATTTTATACAAACGAATAAATTAAATTAAGCGAGCTGTAATCGAGAGCAAAATGCAAACCGGCCTTAAGTGTGCAGATTCTGAAAGCTCAGAGGTTTTAAGGCTTCGATGGTTCTAGTCCGCTTCTTTGTATCGATATTGGCAGAGTTCTATTTAAGTAATTTGCCGACTAGCACAGTAAATTTTAAAAAACTTGGGAGGAAATAATGATTAGGGCTTCGTTGGTTTGTCTAGTTTTTAGTATGACTATGTTGCCGCTGTTGGGAAGCGCGATTGAGGGTGAGATCACGTATTCAAACCAAGTGTCGAGAATTATGCGAGACAATTGTCAGGTTTGTCACCAGCCGGGTGGGATCGGTCCAATGTCCTTTACGAATTATGAAGAAGTCCGACCTTGGGCTCCGCTCATTCGCCTAAAGGTTTTGGAGCGAGAAATGCCACCGTATCAATACGACCATGATATCGGAATTCAAGAGCTGAAAAACGACTGGAGGCTGTCGGATGAAGACATAAATACTATTGTTGCGTGGGTTGATGAGGGATCCCTAATGGGTAATTCCGAAGACTTGCCGCCAGCTAAGGAATTTCCAACGCCTGGTGAATTTTACTTTGCAAAAGAACTCGGCCCTCCAGACCACACCATCAAGTCAGAGAAGTGGGACGTTCCTGCGAGTGGTCAAGATTACTGGTGGGAGCCTAGGGTGCCAACTGGAATTACTGAAAACCGCTGTATAAAAGCAGTAGAGACAATACCATCGGTAGCCGCGAGCGGATCAACACACCATGGTGTCACCACGCTCCTAACACTAGATGAAAAAGGTGAGTGGGAATGGAATAGTCTTTTATCTGAATTTGCTATGGGAAAGCTTGGGGAAAAAATTCCGAAAGGCGCATGCAGAGTGGCTCCCGCAAATTCTATGGTCGAATGGAGTATTCATTACTATCCCGATGGCAATGCTGTGGTAGACGATCAGGTAACAGTTGGTATCTGGTATTACGATGAAGAGGATGACTTCGACGAGGAGTCGGCTTATTTTCAAGATGTTGATAACTATTACCTTAGCAAGAATGGAGAGTCGGATGATTACCTCATTCCTCCTCATGGGAAGTTGATGACTCAGGGATTCCATTCCTTTGACCACCCGGTTCGACTTGATAGCTGGCAGCCTCATATGCACCTGCGCGGTGTGGCCATGTCTATGGAAATTTTCTACCCGGCTACGGGACGTACTGAATTACTCAGCAAGGTGTCCAACTGGAGTGCAGGATGGAACCATAGCCATACCTATGAAGATGGATTTCAACCACTCGTTCCAGTAGGAGCCGTCATAATTTTGACTGGTTGGCACGATAATACTGCTGATAATCCGTGGAATCCTGATCCGGATCAATGGGTAACTTCGGGTCAGCGAACAGGGGATGAGATGTCTCATGCTTGGATCGCCGTCACCCATCTGGACGAGAAAGGTTATCAAAAACTACAGGCAGAGCGTGCAGACAGCAAAGTGAGAACGGTAGCCACTGCAGGAGAGGTCGCGCACAATGATTAGCATTAAGCTCTTTGCCTTTCAAACGGCAGCGATTTTGCTGCTGACTTCGATTTCTGCTTTTCTTTTTGCTCAGTTACCAAGTCATTTGCGTGAATATCCGCTTGCCGAACGAAAAGCAAGTGGAGACTTAGTTGCCCCTATATTCAACGGTTGGACCCCTCATGAAGACGGCTCTGTCACTATGCTTTTCGGTTTCGCTAACCGCAATCGAGAAGAGATAGTAGATATACCTCTGGGTCCGAATAATTATATTGAACCAGCGGAGTTCAACGGCGCGCAACCCACGCATTTCCCAGTCTACAACAGGGGCGGTTTTATCGGTATAAACGAAAGAGGAACATTCGCAGTCACTGTGCCGCCCGATATGGTTGGAACTGAAGTTGTATGGACCTTAAAGTATGCTGGGTATGAGTACTCTGTGCCTGGTAGAGCAACCTCTACAACCTATGAAATGAGTGAAGGTGAGCGAGCTCTTGGAACGCTAGCACCTGCAATTAGATTCGATATAAATGGTGCAGAGACTACGACTCGGGAAGGGATTAAGGCATCTAGAATCACTGCTTCGGTTGGAACGCCTGTGAATTTGTCTGCATATGTTCAGGATCGAGGCAACCGGGCTAAATATCCTGAGCAGAGTAAGTTGCTTTTCTACCCGTTGACGACGGATTGGGTAATGCATCAAGGTCCAGCTGCTCCGAAATTCGAGCGCTCCCTAATTCTAGACTCAGACAGAGTGGCAGAAGGAATAAACCAACTCAGCGCTGAAGATTGGATTCACGTTCAGACTCTCGCCACGTTTCGAGAGCCTGGTGAATATATTATCAGGTTGCGAGTCAGTAATTTTGCAGCACCCGATAGCCGCTTCGATAACATGTGCTGCTGGTCAAATGCCTATGTACCGGTATCAGTCATCCAGTGAGTTCCAATCCTTCTTTGTGGGAACCTCCTATGAGCAAAAAGATTTTGCGGTTTATATCATGTGCGCTGTCAGGCACCGGCTGCTTATTCTCAACACTAACCTGCGCTACTGACGATTATCTCGCTCCTCGCACTGAATGGGGGCAGCCGGATCTACAGGGAGTGTGGAGTTTTTCATCCAATATACCGATGGAAAGGCCCGTGCATTTTGGCGATCGCGAGTTTCTTAACAGCGAAGAAATATCTGCAGCTTTGGTGCAGCCGCCCGCTAGCAAAGATAGCGATGCAGAGCAGACGCCTTTGCCCGCGGGAGAAGTAGGTAAGACCTATGATGATTTTTGGAACGAACAAGCTGCAGTAGGCAGTACTTTCCGTACTTCGCACATTGTCTACCCAAAGAATGGACGTGTACCGCAACTGCAGGATGGAGTCGCGGTGCAGTTTGGAACTCGAGGGTCCGAAAAGACAGCAGAAAGACCTGCCAGACACCTCGCTCGCGGTATAGGTATTGACGGCCCGGAAGATCGAGGCCTTTCTGAAAGATGCTTGGTAGGTTTTAACGCAGGGCCGCCTTTTACGCCAAGTGTGTACAACAACAATATTCAAATTTTCCAGAGCAGAGATACGGTCGTAATCATGACTGAAATGATTCATGAGGCGCGCATCGTGCCCCTTTACGATTCTGCAGATGATCTTGCATCGCTTCATGATGATATTCGCTTGTATTCGGGCGATTCGCGTGGGTATTGGGAAGGAGATACATTGGTAGTGATAACCAAAAATTTTAATAGTCTGACCGCAAGTTTTGCTGGATTGGCTGCGGATTTAGGATTGCCTGGCACCTCCTATGACAAAGTCTTAACCGAAAAATTCAGCAGGGTAGGTCCTTCGGCAATCGACTATGAATTTACGGTTGATGATCCGACTACTTACACTGACAAGTTCACCGGAATAATTCCAGTCGCTAAGATTGATGGATTACTTTATGAGTACGCATGCCATGAGGGCAATTATGCAATGTTGTACATGCTGAGGGGCGCTAGGGTTCAAGAAATAAATTCTCAAATTATTAATAATTAGCCAATAGATAGAACTTTTCTTCGCGAACCTGATGCGGTGTAGGACTAAACATTAACGATATTTATAAAGATAAATACAAATCGAGTGGAGTAATAAGATGTTGGACATACGGAAATTAATGGTAATTAGAGGCCTATTGATAACTATATTGTTAGCAACGGGCGCGCAGGTTTGTGCTCAGGGGTTACCGAATCCTTATCGTACAGTCCCTGGCTGGGCAAAGTTTTCTGATGGCCGGCAAATGGGCGCGGTTGGCGATGTCGCTATCGACCCCGATGGAAAGCATGTGTGGGCGATTGTTCGATGCGATGCTCCGCGAGCAAAGTTTGGCTACGAATGTGCAGATTCAGATTTGGATCCGATTCTAAAGTTCGATCCAGACGGCAACCTAGTCGACAGTTTTGGTGCTGGTTTGTTCATATGGCCACACGGGCTGGATGTTGATTCTGAAGGTAATGTCTGGGTAACTGAATCAGTTCGTCGCGATAGGCTGCCTGCTGGTGACCCTAGAGCTCATCAAGTCATAAAGTTTAGCCCAGCCGGTGAAGTGCTTATGGTATTAGGGACCCCTGGAGTGGAAGGCAGTGGCGAAGATCATTTTACTTCTCCTTCAGACGTGGTGATTGGAGATAATGGCGATATCTTTGTTGCTGATGGGCACAATAATGATGGTAATAATCGTGTAGTGAAATTTGCCCGTGATGGTTCTTTTATAAAATCCTGGGGAAAAACAGGCTATGCTCCTGGTGAATTTAGAGCTTTACATACCATCGCAATCGATAATGAAGGGAAAGTCTATGTTGGAGATCGTTCGAATAGCCGAACTCAGATCTTTGATCAAGATGGAAATTTTTTAGCAGTTTGGACTCAATTTGGCAGGCCAAGCGGAATATCATTTGATCAGAACGGCAATATTTATGTGGCTGATTCTGAATCTGACAATATTGAAAATCCAGGTTGGGAAATGGGGATAAGAATAGGTGATGCTGAATCGGGTTGGGTAAATCATTTTGTACTAACTCCGTATGCGAATCCCAGCATTGTATCTGGAGTGGGAGCAGAGTTCGTTGCTGTAGATGCTGAGGGCAATATGTACGGTGGTGAACCTATGGGACGGAATATACAAAAATACATCCGAGTCCGGCCGTAAAATACCCCTAATAACAGATTGCTTTCGTAAGTATGCAGTATGATTCTAATATTAAATCCTCATACTGTTAGTTATTAGTCGGTCTGGCTTGTCTCATCATGTTTGGTAGTTGGATTTAGACTGCAAATTTAATAATTAAGGTACTGAGCTTTCTGGCTTAATCAAACAGGAGGTTCTTATTAAAGAAATTGGTTTAAGGGGATTAGGAGCGCAGTAGATGAAAGCCGTACAAAGAATACTATCAATACTCACCGTTGCGGCAGGCGCTCTTGCCTGCGCTCCCCTCGTGGTGGGGCAATCTGGTACTAGCGTCGACGATGGAGATTGGCCGAACATCCACGGTGAAATTTCATCTCAGCGTTACTCGCCACTTGATCAGATTAATGCAGAAAATGTGGCGAACCTCGAAATAGCTTGGAGCTTTTCAACAAAGGGCTTTGGTCTCGGTGCTGACTACATTAATCCATCTACACCTATCGAAGTTGACGGGGTTTTATACGCTAATGTCGGTACTACGCGAAATATTGTGGCGCTCGATGCCGCAACGGGTCAAGTTTTATGGCTTTGGCGCTATCAAGAAGGCGATCGATTTGACGAATCACCGCGCAAGGGTTCCGGTCGAGGGGTTTCCTTTTGGAGTGATGGAGATAAGGAGCGAATAATTGATGTGTCTCCGGGTTACCTCTTAGTTTCTTTAGATGCTAAAACTGGAATTCCAGATCCGGATTTTGGTAATAACGGTATCGTTGATTTATTCTTAGGTGTGCGAAATGGAGATGACCCTCGTTATCCTTACCCTGATATTGGTTTATCAGCGCCGCCTTTAGTTATGAACGATGTGATTGTGGTAGGGGCTGCTCATAGAGCTGGTGGTCGACCGCGCTCCAAATACAATACTAAGGGCGATGTGCGCGGCTTCGATATACACACAGGCGAACTGTTGTGGACTTTTCACACGATTCCCGAGCAGGGAGAAATAGGTTTTGAGACCTGGATCACTGGTAATGATATAACCGGTAACGCCGGTGTCTGGGCTGCAATTTCAGGTGATCCAGAGCTAGGTCACGTATACCTGCCCACAGAAGCTGCCACCAGTGATGCCTATGGCGGAGAACGACACGGCGATAATTTATTTTCTAGTTCTGTTGTAGCAGTAGACGTCAAAACCGGTGAGCGCCAGTGGCATTACCAGTTAGTTCACCATGATATCTGGGATTATGATATCCCGTCTCCGCCAATTGTTGCCGATTTACCTAATGGTCAAGAAGTGGTCATGTCAGTCACTAAACAGTCCTGGGTATATACTTTTGATAGAGCTACTGGTGAACCAATCTGGCCGATCATAGAAACACCAGTTCCGGCGGGAGACGTCCCCGGTGAGTGGTATTCTCCGACACAACCCTTTCCTACTCGCCCAGCGGCGTTTGACCGACAAAGTTTTACCAAGGATGACGTTGTAGATTTTACGCCAGAGCTCCGGACGTTGGCTCTGGAAGCTCTTAATGGATTACGCTTCAGCGCAGGAGTCTATACTCCTCCATCACTGAAAGATGCGACAGATGGCACGCGTGGACAGCTCTCGCTACCTAATGCGACTGGAGGCTCCAACTGGGAAAGCTCGGCACTTGATCCAGAGACAGGAATTCTTTACGTGCCCTCTAGAACGCAACTGGGTGTGATGACACTCTCAAAATACGCGGGTTCAGATTTGGATCTGAGCCAAGGATTTGGTGTCCGTGTGCCGCGGGTTCAAGGGTTGGAATTAGTCAAGCCACCCTATGGACGAATTACAGCCATTGATATGAATTCGGGCGAACATCTGTGGATGATCGCTAATGCCGATACACCCGACCGTCTTAAGAACCACCCGTTGTTAAAAGGAGTTGATCTTCCTCGCACTGGTATTCCGACACGAGCAGGAATCGTCCTCACTAAAAGCTTGCTGTTCGTCGCGGAGGGTACTGGCGCCGTCGGTGCTAGCCCGATTTTTCGAGCGGTTGATAAACAAACCGGTGACATCCTTGCTGAAATTAACTTGCCGGCCAATCAGACTGGTCTGCCGTTTACTTACGCGCATAATGGCAAACAATACGTCGCCATGTTTGTCGGTGGCGGAGGCGAGCCAGCTGAGCTGATAGCATTAGCGTTGCCTTAGTATGCGCTTTTGGAAATTAATATGGATGATGGTTCTGGCAGGTCATCTCCTTATCTGAGTAAAGATGCTGAATTTATGCCACCAGGTATTTTGAAAGATTTGTTGGAAGTTATGGAGCAAGTCATATCTGAACGGGACGGCGACTATGGCTCTCCGATGACCCTTTTTTAAGAATAATGATATTTAGAGTTTGAATTACCCAGTTTTAACGCCCCGTCCATTAAGGTTCGCGCTTTTCAATAAACGCAGCTTTTCAGGCTTATCGATTTTGATAAAGTCAGAAAAAACTCAATACGATGAAGGGAGTATAGTCCATTTTGAAATTTCAAATTTAAGTGAAGAAGCAGGCTCCGAAATTAGTTACACACTATCAGGTATCTCTGAGTTTGACCTTGAGAGCGGCTTGCTCACCGGAACGGCAATAATAAGTGACTCTGGAACAACGATAATTAGTTTGCCACTAACTGCTGATGCGTTAACCGAAGGTGTAGAGACTTTAACGATTACTTTGGGTGAGTTCGTCGATAAAACTGCATCAGTAATCATAAATGATACATCTAAAAACCCGGGCACCGTCACTACTACGCATCGGTCTTCGATTTTAGTAAACACGGGAGTACTAGGAGCCTCGCCGGTAATATTAGAGGGCTTGACAGAGAATATTGAGGAAACCGACGGCGTTACGACTAGTCATGTCTTTTCTTTCAACGGTTCAGACTATGATTACGAAGAGATTAGCCCATTCATAATGATCGTCGTGCGAGATAACGAATTTACTGATGATTTCCAGAGCGAGCTGGCCGATTTCGCGCCAGAGTTTAAAGACATCTCCTATCAAGATGCAGTCGATGCAGTGGGTTTGGTCGGTATTGCCGGCGCCCTTATTACGGTCGCAGGTGCTGATGGTAACTACATAGCTTAAATTGCCCTCATCACTTCATAGTCTTCCTCCCCACCATAGCCCCACTAATCAGCCCCAGCTCTCGTCCCAGAATCTCCAGTTCATAAAGTTCAGCTAGCTTTACACTGCGCTCTTCGCGCACAGCCCACGTTTCATTGCCTTGCTAAGTGATGGGACGTTACTCTGAGATGGTACCAGTGGGCGGACTTGAACCGCCACTCCCGCAAAGGAACCGGATTTTGAATCCGGCGTGTCTACCAATTTCACCACACTGGCACAGAGTCGTTGAGACGGGCGCGATTATAGCAGTCTGCTCGCGCTTCGCAATGTGATAATGCGTGCTTGTGTCGGTTGCTTTCCTGTCCTACTTGGGTGGTGATGGGCTCCCTGAGCGCGTAAACTGCGCGCCGACGTTCACCAAGAACCGCGTATCTAAGGACCCACCACCCATGCAGCTGTCTGATTTCGACTTCGATCTACCCGAGTGCCTCATCGCGCACTATCCCGCCGAACAGCGCCGCCAGAGTCGGCTTTTGTGTCTCGATACCGGGACTTCTTCAGTTACTCACCGTGGTTTCGCCGATCTGTTGTCGCTTGTGACCGAGAAAGACCTGTTGGTCTTTAACGATACGCGCGTGATTCCCGCGCGGCTTTTTGCCCATAAGACCTCGGGTGGTCGAGTCGAGGTAATGGTTGAGCGAATGATGGAGGACAATAAAGTGCTCGCGCAGCTTAAAGCGAGTAAATCCCCCAAGCCGGGCAC